>Ga0209726_10003296_pt1 | contig 22283 bp, 25 predicted proteins | sample Subgrocontami54m_FD_187453 | JGI IMG/M metagenome (GOLD analysis project Ga0209726, IMG submission 187453) | Subsurface groundwater microbial communities from S. Glens Falls, New York, USA - GMW46 contaminated, 5.4 m (SPAdes) (version 3) | ecosystem: Environmental > Aquatic > Deep subsurface >... | reverse complement strand
GGGGTTGGGGATCGGCATGCGGCTCCGTTATTTCGGGTCGAGAAGGTCGTTGAGATGGGCATGCCGTTTGTCCATGCGGGACGCGCGGATGGCCTTGACCTTTTCCTCCGGCAACTCGGCGGTGGCAAAGCTGCGGCGGCTGTCGCGGTAACGCTTGAACTCCTCGTATTCATCCGGGCCGACAAAGTATCCGGTGACCTGGCCGTGGCTTGAGACGGCGACGGCCTCGCGCTGCGCGCGCATCCGGTAGCGGCCAAAATTGCGGGTGAATTCGGAAGCCGGGACGGTTTCGGGGGTGTCCATAAGATGTCTCCTTCACCATCAATATACATAAATTGCGCGATTTGCGCAAGTCACATGATTTGCGACTTTCTTTCACGTGCGAGGCGCTGGCGAAAAGAACACAAAAGCCCTAAATCTCCGACTGTGCGCTTCGGCCCCGCCCCTGCTTCACGCATGCGCCCGGAGCCTTCACACATCTCCCGGCCGCCTCGGCGGCCAGGCGCGAGACTGCTCCTCCAGGAGCTTGCCTTACCGGCCATCCTCCCGCTGTTGCTCCACGCGCCGGTTGTGCTGCTTGATTTTCTGACGATGCAGCGTCTTTCGGCTCGCTGATCGGCGGCGTTTGCGACGGCCCGACGGCGGCGCGTCGGTGATCCACCCAAGTCAGATCCAGATCCTCAACGAGGAATTCCGCCCCAGTGCCGCCGAAATCGAGCACGGCCGCCGAATCGTCGCCGCCTATGACCAGGCCTTGGCCGACGGGGTCGGCGCGGTCACCGTCGACGGCGCGATGATCGACGTGCCGGTCGTCGAGCGCGCCCGCCTCTTGGTCGAGCGCGAAGAGGCGATCGCCGCGCGCGAGGCGAGGATGCGGGCGGCGCCGGTGGGCTGAGCCAGCCGTCGCTACAGGCTGTGCGTCCATCGCGAATGGGACGCATAGCCGGCTTTACGAAAACCTCTGAAAGACGCGCGCCCGTTGCTGCTTCGTAAAGGGGCCACGTCGATAAATCACCGGCCGCGCGCCCGGCGCCATTTATCATGTACCCAGCTCCATGCTTTTTGGAGGTCGAGGCCCATGCCCATGAAGGTGGGTTTAAGTATTATCGCATCACTGAGCTTCGTAGTAGCTGTTCCTACGTCTTGTTCCAAATCGCAGTAAATTCTACGCAATCCCTCGATACGTGCTTGTATGTCCCCGGTGTCGCACCCTTGCCAATGGCCTGTATCGTGTTCAGGCGGAAATTCAATGCCATTCCCCCGCAAAATGCGGTCTTTCTCGATAGTGGCTCTCTGAATTTTTCCCGAAAACTGACCCACTATCCACTGAGCCTCGGTTAGAGCTTTAGCTTTAACTTCCAGCGGGTACTTTTTGAGTTCGTCTTCGAGGCCATCGAAAATCGAGCCGATCTTCTTATTCAGGTAGCGTTGGATCGTATCTCAGTAGACGAGGCGCGCTGACCCGTCGAATTTTATTTCCCCGTAAACTATTGGCTTCCCCAAGAAACTATCGATTTCAACTGCACGCCGACCACCAATCGAGTGCCACTTAAAAAACCATTCATTCAGCATTCGCAGATACTCATCGTTCAGCGAGATGAACAAACGCGAGCCAATCGGCGTCAGGGACCCTATCGAAGTGTCATCTTTCAAAGGAGGATCCAGGTTTTTTGATCGGTAAGCCCTTTGAGTCGCGAAATCGTCCAGCCGCTCACGTTGTAGCTGCGGCCGATCTCGGCGTGTGTCTCGTCGCCTCGCGCGCGGCGTTCTGGCGCCTCGCGTTTCTGGTGCGGGGTCAGCTTGGGTTTGCGGCCGAGCTTGACGCCGCGCGCCAGTGGCACATTACCCGCCAAGCGCGGCCAACTCGAGTTCGATCGCCGCGCGCAAGGGCGGCAGGTCGATCTGTACCGCGTCCCAGACCTGCTGCGCGGCAACATCCTCATAGTCGTGGCGGTAGATATTGCCCGCCCCGGCCATGTCCCTCCATGCGATGGATGGGTGCCGCGCCTTGAGGTCGTCCGACAAGCGGCGTGACGCTTCGGAGATGATCTCGAGGCAGCGCGTCACGGCGTAAACTGTACGCGCGTCCGCGCGGAACGCCTCGTAGTCGAAGCTCGCGGTGAAATTTGCGGCGAGGTCGATGTGGTGCGCGATGTCGCGCAGAGCGGCGGTCGCGGGATTAGAACGCATAGATGGCATCGGCCGTGGCAGCGGGCCGGACGTAGGGCTTGAGCCCGTCGCGGTTGACGACATCGACGGGGCCCTCGAACAAATCGGCGATAAAGGCTTTCAGCCCGGCGTAGTTGAAGACCGTGACGTGCGCCGCGGGATCGAATTCGATCATGATGTCGATGTCACTGTCGGGCCGGTTATCGCCGCGCGCGCGTGAGCCGAACAACGCAACATGACTGACGCCGCGCGCGCGCAGGGCGGCCTCGTTTTCCTTCAGCCTGGCGATAACGTCCTGGCTATGCATCGCATTAGGAGTAGCACGGCCATGCTCGCGTTTCTATGCTTGGTCGGCGGGTGCAACGCAAGCCGCACCCGCACAGCTTCATTACGGAAAATCCTTCAATGTGTTCGGTAAATTACCGCGCCGATCGTTAAGTGCCCGTGGCTTGGAGGGCTGATCAGATTCGATTTCCGAGCACGGTGTCCCGGGCGCCGATTCCTTTGCGCATCGTGCTTGACCATGGCGCCAACGGCCGATATTGTCAATATAACAATTATGATAATAGATATTGTGATACCCGCCAATACCCAGATGAGGGGGATTTTCTCTCTGTTCCGCCGGGCAAAATTCCCTGTTTTGGCGCCGGGAAATTCGCCGCGGCGGCGGCCCGGATCGCGGCCTGGCCGGCCACGGCGGCGCGCGGATTACGATTTTTCCCTGTTGCCAGGGAATTCCCGGCAAATCGGCTCGGCGCCCGCGCCCGTGATTACATACCCGTGATCACATCCCCGGCGGCTTGGTCACCTGAAAGCTCTGGCGCGCTTCCATCCGGCGCAGCCAGGCCTGGAGCCTGGGATGCTCGGCGAGCGGGCCGGCGCCCTCGGGCACCTTGCTGAAATAATAGAGGATCGGGATCGCCATCAGATCGGCGAGGCTGACCCGCTCGCCGGCGAGGAATTCGTTGTCGCCGGCGAGGCGGTCGATCTCCGACACGCACAGCTTGGCGCGCGGCAACGCGGCGGCGATGTCGGCCTCGTCGACCGGCAATCCCACGCGCGGCGCCACCAGCCGGGCGAACACGATGCGGGCGGCGATGGCCGACCAGGCGTAGGCGTCGACGATGCCGATGATCTGGTTCATCCGCGCGAATTGGTGCAGGTCGATCGGCTGCAGCGGCGCGGTCGAAAACGCCTCGTCGATATAGCGCACGATCGCCCCGGTCTCGTACAGCTCGAACCCGTCATGCTCGAAGGCGGGGACCTTGGCGAACGGGTGGCGCGACAGATGCGGCTGCTCGCGCTGGCCGCCGCGGGGCACGTCGACGAGATCGTGCGCGACCCCCTTCTCGGCGAGCGCGAGGCGCGCACTCCACACATAGGTGCTGCCCGCCCAGCCATAGATGATCGGCCGCGCCATTACTGATCCTCCCCCGCGATCAAACCGGGGCCGACCATGTCAAGCCCAGCCGGGTGCGGTCAAGCCGGCCGGTCGCCGCGCCGGTTCAGTTGGCGACGCGCCAGGTGCCGCCGGAATCCTGGCACGCGGTGCCGAGCACCTCGGCCACGCGGCCGTTGACCGTCTGCGTCGATTTGTACTCGCGGCAGGTCTGCCCGGAGGCGTTGGTGAAGGCCGGCCGGCTGGTATAGGTGATCGCCGCCGTCGCGGCGGGGGCAGGTGCCGCGGCCGGCGGCGCGTAATAGGTCGGCGGGGCATAGGCGGCCGGCGGGTAATACGGCGGTGGATAGTACGGGTTGTACGGCGCATACGAATACGGCGCCGGATAGCCGTAAGAGGGGAAGGGTCCGTAACCGCCCGGGAACGGAAGCCCGATCCCGATGCCGACCGACACGCGCGCCGCCGCCGGCGCCGGCAGGGCGGTCCAGGCGGCGACGGCCAGCAGCGCGCCGACCAGGGCGGCGCCGATCCGTAAAGACCAGTTGGTTTGCTTCGGGCCGGTCATGCTGCACCTCTTGGGGGAGGGGGACGGTTGAACCCGATATAACGCGTCAGGCCGTGTCGCGCCAGAGGAACGAAACGGCGCCGTTCCCGGCCCTCTTCCAACCGGCGGCCGCGGCGAAATCTCCAGATAGGTTGCGGCTGCCGGCCCGGACGGGCTAAGACCGAAGGCAACAAGCAGCTAATGGAGAAACGCCGTGGCGCGCGGAGACGACCAGCACCGAAATCCGAAATCCGACATCGAGATCGCCCAGGCCGCGACGATGCGCCCGATCGGCGAGATCGCCGCCAAGCTCGGCATTCCCGACGACGCGGTGTCGCCCTACGGCCGCTACAAGGCCAAGATCGGTCTCGATTATGTGGATTCGCTCAAGGATCGTCCCGACGGCAAGTTGATCCTGGTCACCGCGATCACTCCGACCCCGGCCGGCGAAGGCAAGACCACGACGACGGTCGGCCTCGGCGACGCGCTCAACCATATCGGCAAAAAGGCGATCCTCTGCCTGCGCGAGCCGAGCCTGGGGCCGAGCTTTGGCATGAAGGGTGGGGCGGCCGGCGGCGGTTATGCCCAGGTCGTGCCGATGGAAGACATCAACCTGCACTTCACCGGCGATTTCCACGCGATCGGCGCCGCCAACAATCTGCTCGCGGCGATGGTCGACAACCACGTCTATTGGGGCAACGAACTCGGCATCGACCCGCGCCGGGTGACATGGCGGCGAGGGCTCGACATGAACGACCGGGCCTTGCGCTCGATCGTGTCGTCCCTGGGCGGGGTCGCCAACGGGTTCCCGCGCGAAGACGGGTTCGACATCACCGTCGCTTCCGAAGTCATGGCGATCTTTTGCCTGTCCAGCGATCTGGCCGACCTTCAGCGCCGCCTCGCCAACATCATCGTCGCGCAGACGCGGGCGCGCGAACCGGTGCGAGCCGGGCAGATAAAGGCGGCCGGGTCGATGGCCGTGCTGCTCAAGGACGCGATCGCGCCCAATCTGGTGCAGACGTTGGAAGCCAGCCCAGCCTTTATCCACGGCGGGCCGTTCGCCAATATCGCGCATGGCTGCAACTCGGTGATCGCGACCAAGACCGCATTGAAGCTCGCGGATTACGTCGTCACCGAAGCCGGGTTCGGGGCCGATCTCGGCGCCGAGAAATTCTTCGACATCAAATGCCGCAAGGCCGGGCTGACCCCATCGGCGGTGGTGGTTGTCGCCACCGTTCGCGCGCTCAAGATGCATGGCGGCGTCGCCCGCGACCAATTGCGGGCCGAGAACGTGCCGGCGCTCGAGGCGGGCTTCGCCAATCTCGCGCGGCATATCGAAAATCTGCGCGGCTTCGGGGTGCCGGTGGTGGTGTCGGTCAACCGCTTCAGCGCCGATACCGAGGCCGAGCATAGCAAGCTCAAGCAATTATGCGCCGGGTTCGGTGTCGAGGCGGTGATCGCCGACCACTGGGCCCGCGGTGGCGAGGGCGCGGCCAGCCTCGCGCACGAGGTGGTGCGGCTGGTCGATGGCGGTCAGGCAAAATTCCAGCTTCTCTATCCCGACGAGATGCCGCTGCGCGACAAGATCAAGACCATCGCCCAAAAGATCTACCGCGCTCGCGACATCGCCTGCGACAACGCGGTCGAAACCCGCCTCGCTGAATTGCAAAAGGGCGGGTTCGGCCATTTCCCGGTCTGCATCGCCAAGACCCAGTTCAGCTTTTCGACCGACGCCAACGCCAAGGGCGCCCCGGTCGACCATGTTCTGCCGGTCCGCGAAATCCGCCTGTCGGCCGGGGCCGAGTTCGTCGTCGCCGTGTGCGGCGACATCATGACGATGCCCGGCCTGCCCCGGGTTCCGGCAGCCAACAATATCGAACTCGGGGAAGACGGCCGGATCACCGGGCTGTTCTAGCGCATTCTTAACTCGTCTTGACCGGGCTTGATCCGAGGGCATCCACGAAGTCTGTCCCCCGAGCGCGCTCGTGGCTCCCCGGATCAAGCTCGGGGAAGCCGATAGAGAGGGCGGTATCGTCTTGAGTTTGGTTAAACTGGGCAAATCGATGGAGCCGGACGAGGTCAAGATCTGGCGCCGGGTAGAGCGCGAGCGGTTGCTCGCGTTGCGCCAGGGACTTGATCCGGCGGTCCGGCGAGAGTGGGGCGAGCGGATCGAGGCTTCGTTGCGCGACATCATCTCCGAACGGGCCGGCACGCTTGGGGTCTATTGGCCGTTTCGCGCCGAATTCGACCCGCGCCCGCTGGTCGCCTGGGCGGTCGCGGCGGGCCGGGTGGTGGCGTTGCCGGTGGTGGTCGATCGCAAGGGCCCGCTCGAATACCGAGCTTGGCGGCCGGGTGAGGCGCTGGTCGACGGCATGTGGGACATCCCGGTGCCCGAGAAGCGCGACATCGTCGTGCCGGCAATGGTGTTGGCGCCGCTGGTCGGGTTCGACCTGGCTTGCTACCGGCTCGGCTATGGCGGCGGCTATTTCGATCGCACCCTGGCCGCGCTGGTGCCGCGCCCGTTGGCGATCGGAATCGGTTTCGCGTTCCAGGAACTGGCGACGATCCACCCGCAGAGCTTCGATATCCCGATGGATATGATCGTTACAGAGGGCGGCATCCGGCGTCGCTAGGGAGCGGGCGGCCCCAAGGGGTGGCTCAGCCTAGGCGCGGTGTCAGGCCGGACGAGCGGCGCGGGTGCTGCCGCGTGGGCGGCCTCGACGCGCCGGCGCGGCTGCAACCGGCGCGGGCGTGGACCCCGACCGGCTGCCGCGGCCGAGTCCCAGCTCCTTCGCCAGTACCGAGCGCTGCTCGGAGTACATCGGCGCAGTCAGCGGATGGTCGCTGGCCAGTCCCCAGCGCCGCAGGTATTCCTCGCCGCTGAGCCCATGGCGCGTGCTCAGATGCCGGCGCAGCATCTTGCCCTTCCAGCCGCAATCGAGACAGATCACCGCGTCGCGCTGGACCGATCGGCGCAAGGGCACCGCCGGGGTCAACGCGGCTTGCGGCTCTAACGGTTTGCCGAGCTGGTCAAAGGTGCGGTGGACCGAGCTGATCAGGTCTGGAATCTGTTCAGGCGATACACTGTGATGCGCGACATAGCTGGCGATGATCTTGGTGACCAGCTGTGGGTAGACTCTCAGATATTTCGCTTCCCCGGCCATTTTTGCCCCCCCGTTCTCATTCTATTTTTGAGTTATAGGCCGGCCCCGGATGGGTGTATAGGCACCGCTGTTCACGTTAGGAAATTCGCGTTCAGCGTGCAATGAGACGGCGTTGAAGACTCAGGCGGCCGGCCGTCGCTGGCGGATCAGCGACAGGATTTCGGCCGCGGCCAGCGGGATATTGGTGCCCGGACCATAGATCGCGGCAACCCCGGCCTGTTTCAGAAATTCGTAATCTTGCGGCGGGATGACACCACCGCCCACGACCAGGATATCGTCGGCCCCCTGCTGCTTCAGCGCGGCGATCAGGGCCGGCACCAGGGTCTTGTGGGCCGCCGCTTGGCTCGATACGCCGACGATATGAACGTCGTTCTCGACTGCCTGCCGCGCCGCCTCCTCGGGGGTCTGGAACAGCGGTCCGATATCGACATCGAAACCGATATCGGCAAAAGCGGTGGCGATCACCTTGGCGCCGCGGTCGTGTCCGTCCTGGCCGAGCTTGACCACCAGCATGCGCGGCCGCCGCCCCTCCTCGCGGGCGAAATTGGCGATCTCGCGCTGCATCCGGAGAAACCCTTCGTCGCCCTGATACTGCCCGCCATAGATGCCTATCACCGACTGGGTGGTGGCGCGATGGCGGGTGAACACGGTTTCGAGCGCGTCCGAGATTTCGCCGACCGTGGCGCGCGCGCGGCTCGCCGTGATCGAGAGTTCGAGCAGATTTCCCCGGCCGCAGCGCGCGGCCTCGGTCAGTGCTGCCAGCGCGGCTTGGCAAAGCGCCGCGTCGCGGGTGCGGCGGACCCGCTCCAGCCGGGCGATCTGGGCGGAGCGCACCGCGTCGTTGTCGACGTCGAGGATGTCGATCCCGGCGGTGTCGCCCGACTGATATTTGTTGACGCCGACGACGACCTCCTCGCCCCGGTCGGTGCGCGCCTGCCGCCGCGCAGCGGCTTCCTCGATGCGAAGTTTTGGCATGCCGCTCTCGACCGCCTTGGTCATGCCGCCCAGCGATTCGACCTCGTCGATCAACCGCATCGCCGCCTCGGCGACCGCGTGGGTCAGGCTTTCGACGTAATAGCCGCCGCCGAGCGGGTCGATCACATGCGGGATGCCGCTCTCCTCGGCCAAGATCAACTGGGTGTTGCGGGCGATCTTGGCCGAAGCCGGCGTCGGCAATGCCAGCGCCTCGTCGAACGAATTGGTGTGCAAGGATTGGGTGCCGCCCAACACCGCCGCGAGCGCCTCGATCGTGGTGCGAATGATGTTGTTGTGCGGGTCCTGCGCGGTCAGGCTGACGCCGGAAGTCTGGCAATGGGTGCGCAACGCGAGGCTCACCGGGTTTTGCGGCGCGAACTGGCCCATCAACCGCGCCCACAGCAACCGCGCGGCGCGCAATTTGGCGATCTCCATGAAGAAATTCATGCCGATGCCGAAAAAGAACGACAGGCGCGGGGCGAACTCGTCGATCTTGAGCCCGCGCGACAACGCCGCCCGAACGTATTCAAGCCCGTCCGCCAGGGTAAACGCCAGCTCCTGGACCGATGTCGCTCCGGCCTCTTCCATGTGATAGCCGGAGATCGAGATCGAGTTGAATTTTGGCATGTGCCGGGCGGTGTACTCGATGATGTCGGCGACGATCCGCATTGATGGTCCGGGTGGGTAGATATAGGTGTTGCGGACCATGAACTCCTTGAGGATGTCGTTCTGGATCGTGCCGGAAAGCTGATCCTGCGCGACGCCCTGCTCCTCGGCGGCGACGATGAACCCGGCGAGCACCGGCAACACCGCGCCGTTCATCGTCATCGATACGCTCATCTTGTCGAGCGGGATGCCGTTGAACAGGATCTTCATGTCCTCGACGCTGTCGATCGCCACCCCGGCTTTCCCCACATCGCCGGTGACCCGCGGGTGATCGCTGTCGTAGCCGCGATGGGTGGCGAGGTCGAAGGCGATTGACAGCCCCATCTGCCCCGCCTTCAGATTGTCGCGGTAAAACCGATTGGAATCCTCCGCGGTCGAAAACCCCGAATACTGGCGGATCGTCCACGGCCGGTTGGCATACATCGTCGCTCGCGGGCCGCGCAGGTAAGGCGGAACCCCCGGCACCGCGTCGCGCCACGGAAACCCCGCCCCCGCGATCTCCTCGAGATCGGCCTCGGTGTAAATCGGCTTGACCGTGATGCCTTCCGGGGTTGGCCAGTCGAGGCCGGAGACCGGCTTGCCGCGCAATTCAGCCCGCGCCAGCGTCTCCCACGCGTCACGCGTGGCTCGCGCCGGCGGCGGCACCTTGCTCCGCTTTGGCATCGTCACCTCCCGGGCGATCAGCCGATTAATGAAAAACTCGACGGCAACCGCCGGCCGGTCCATCGCAGATTTCTATCGCACTAATCAAAATCAAGCCCTCGACGATCCCGAGAACCACGACCTTGAGGGCAACTCGGCTCCAGATACTGTAATTTTTTTGGCGAACCGCCCAGCGGTCGACACCACGCAGGAAACCCAGCACGAACCAATATATGACGTAGATAAACCAGCCTTCGCCATGGCTTTTTTCAACATGAAGCATCGGCAGCAATGCCAACAGGGTGTCCAGGATGAATGCCGTCGACGGCATTCTGGGGGTGGTCCGGGTGCCTTCCATTGTTTCTATCGTTCTTCCCCCGCGCGAGAGGGGTTCCCGGCCCGTGGCGCGACGCGCAACGCATGGCGCGACACGATCGCCGCCGTCAGCAGGCCCACCGCGCCGGCCTGATGCGCGGCGGCGAGCGGAATCGGCACGACCCACAAAAGGGTCGCGATCCCGAGCGCGAACTGCACTGCCGCCGCGGCGACGAGACTGTGCAGCGCCAGCCGGGCCGAGCGCGGCAGGGAGTCGCGAGTGCCGGCGATCCACAGCAGCCCTATTGCGATCAGCGTGATTATCGCCAGCAGCCGATGGTCGAACTGCACCGCGGCGACGTTCTCAAACCAGTTGCGAGCGAACGGCTCGAGCTGCGCGTAGCCCGCCGGAACGAATTGCCCGTCCATCAGCGGAAAGGTGTTGTAGGTCAGCCCGGCTTTGAGACCTGCGACAAACCCGCCGGCGACGATGGTGATCCCGACCAGGCCAAGCACGATCTCCGATCCCCGCCGCCAGTAATTCCTGATCGGTGCTCGCGCCGGGCCGCGCAGCAATCCGAGCGCGACCCACAGGGTCGCCGCGTAGATCGCGAGCGCCAATGCCAGATGCGCGACCAGCCGGTATTGGCTAACCTCGACCCGGTCGGCGAGGCCGCTCTGGACCATGTACCAGCCGAGCGCGGCCTGGACGGCACCGAGCGTGAAAATCCCGGCGAGCGGCGCGATCATCCGGCGCGGCAGGTGGCGGCGCGCCACGAAGTAAAGCAGCGGCAACGCATAGGCGAGGCCGATCAACCGACCCCCCAGGCGATGGACATATTCCCACAGATAGATGGATTTGAACGCGTCGAGACCCATCCCATAATTGATCAGCCGGTACTGCGTCGTGCGCCGATACTTCTCGAATTCGCCGGCCCAGGCTTCGGGCGACAGCGGCGGAACGGCGCCGATCACCGGCTCCCATTCAGTGATCGACAGCCCCGACAGCGTCAGTCGGGTGATCCCGCCGATCACGACCATGGCGAAGATCATCGCGCAGCAGCACAATAACCAGATCGCGACCGCCCGGTGACCGGGCGCGGCGGCGTTCGGGTGCTCCGCCGCCGGTCCCGGCATCGGCTGTTCCGCCGCGTTGGTCGCGATCGACACCTCGATTTCCTATGCTAAACCCGGTGCCCCGCAAGGTGATAGGACTGAGCGTGAAGCGCAAGACCGGGCCGCCGGCCTCGCTCCTTGAAGCAATCGCGCGGCGGTTTACATAGTAACGTGAGGAAACTGTTTGCGATGTGCACCGTTTTGGCAGCGGCGCGCATGACCACCTGCAAGGTTCTTACAGCGATGAAACCGGTTCTGTCAGTGCCCGCCCTGATCGGCGGGCTGATGAGCGGAATGACGGCACTGTTGCCGGTGCCCTGCCCCGCTTTTGCCGCGGGGGTGATCCCCGAGATCGGCGGCGCGGCGGTGCCGACCCTCGCGCCGATGCTGCGCGTGATCACGCCGGGTGTCGTCAACATCGCGGTGCGCGGCCGCGTGCGCGAACAGAACCCGCTGATGCAGGACCCGTTTTTCCGCCGGTTCTTCGACCTCCCGCCGAACCAGCAGACGCGGGAGCGCGAAACCCAGGCGACTGGCTCCGGCGTCATCGTTGACGCGGTGAAAGGGTATGTGCTGACCAACGGCCACGTCGTCGAAAACGCGACCCGCATTGAGGTCACCACCAAGGACAACCGGCGGCTGACGGCGAAATTGATCGGCCGCGACACCGAGACCGATATCGCCGTGTTGCAGATTCCCGCCGACAGGCTGACAGCGGTGCCGCTGGGCAATTCCGATCAGCTCCAGGTCGGCGATTTCGTGCTGGCGATCGGCAATCCGTTCGGCCTGGGCCAGACCGTGACCTCGGGCATCGTCAGCGCGCTCGGGCGCAGCGGTCTCGGCATCGAGGGGTACGAGGATTTCATCCAGACCGACGCCTCGATCAACCCCGGCAATTCGGGCGGTGCGCTGGTCAATCTGCGCGGCGAGTTGATCGGCGTCAACACCGCCATCCTGACGCCGGCCGGCGGCAATATCGGCATCGGCTTCGCCGTTCCGATCAACATGGCGCGCCAGGTCATGGACCAATTGACCCGTTATGGCGAGGTCAAGCGCGGGCGGATCGGCGTCGCGATCCAGGACCTGACCCCTGAGCTGGCGCAGGCGATGAGCACGTCGCGAACTACCGGCGCGGTGATCGCCAAGGTCGAGCCCGGCTCGCCGGCCGAACTCGGCGGGCTGCGCGGGGGCGATCTGGTGATCGCGGTCAACGGGGTCGCGGTGCATAGCGGAACCCAGATGCGAAACATGATCGGATTGTCGCGCATCGGCGATGAGGTGCGGCTGGTGGTCGACCGGCGCGGCACCGAGCATGCCGCGAACGTGCGGGTCGAGCGGGACGCCGCCGCCGCCAATCTCAAGCAGCGGCCGCGGCAGCGCTGAGCCGATGGCGACGCAAACCCCCTATGAGGTGCTCGGGGTCAAGCCGGATTCCAAAACCGACGAGATCCGCAAGGCCTACCGCAAATTGGCCAAGGAACTGCACCCCGACCTCAATCCCGGCAAGCCCGAGGCCGAGGCCCGCTTCAAGGCGGTCGCCTCGGCATACGATCTGCTGTCCGATCCCGACAAGAGATCGCGCTACGATCGCGGTGAGATCGACGAAAGCGGCGCCGAGCGGCCGCGCTATTCCTACCGCCCGCACGCCGAGGGCGCCCAGGGCCGCAAGTACCAGCCGCGGGGCGACATCGATATCGAAGATCTCGACGACATCCTGTCGATGTTCGGTACGAGGGGCGGCGCCAGCGGCGGAACTCGGCGCGCGGGCGATGGGTTTGCGATGCCGGGCGGCGACCGGCTGTTCTCGCTCGCGGTCGATTTTGTCGAGGCGGCGACCGGCGCGCGCAAGCGGCTAATGCTGGCGCCGGACGAGCCGCTCGACGTCACCATCCCCGCCGGCATCGCCGAGGGCCAGGTGCTGCGCCTCAAGGGCAAGGGCAGCCCCGGCTTTGGCGGCGGCCCGCCGGGCGACGCATTGATCGAGATTCACATCGCGCCGCACCCGTTCTTTCGCCGCGAGGGCGACGATATCCATGTCGAATTGCCGGTCAGCGTGGCCGAGGCGGTGCTCGGCGCGCGGGTCGCGGTGCCGACCGTGACCGGCCCGGTGACGATGACCATCCCCAAGGGCTCCGATGCCGGCACGCGACTGCGGCTGCGCGGCAAGGGCATCCAGCGAGCCGGGCACGAGGGGGATCAGTACGTGACCCTGAAGATCGTGATTGGCGATGCCGGCGACCCCGATCTGGCGAAATTCCTCGAAACCTGGGCGGCGACCCACCAGACCGACCCGCGCCGGGAGATGGGCCAGGAGGGCATGGGAGCGCCATGATCGGCCTCGACGAATTGTTGCGGCATTTCGCCGAGCTTGAGCGTGCCGAGCTGGTTCGCTGGGTTGAGAACCGCTGGGTATTGCCCGACATCGCGGGCGATCACTTTGTCTTCCACGAGGTCGACATCGCCAGGGTCGAGTTGATCCTGCAGTTCCGCCGTGAGTTCGCGGTCGGCGACGATGCGATGGAAGTGGTGCTGGGCCTGCTCGATCAAGTATACGGCCTGCGCCGCCAACTCAGCCGCCTGTGCGACGCTGTCGCCACACAGCCACCCAAAACCCAGGCGGCGATCCGCCGCGCGTTGCCAAGGGCGGGTTCGGGATCGTCCTGACTCCCCTCTCGCGCATTGCGGGAGAGGGCGCTGAGCCTCCGGTCGGTGAGCCTATAAAGTCTGAAACCGCGCCCTGGCGCCGCGCTCGATCGCGGCGGCGATCAGCCGGTCGATCTCCAGGCGGTGCCGGATCAGCTCGAGCACCTGCAATTCCTCCTGCGTCGCTTCGAGATCGGCGGCGACCAGGTCGCAGGCGATGGCATAGGCGGTCTCGCGCAGATTGGGTGGCAGGGCGGCGCGGATCGCCTCGATGGTGTGTTCGAGTCCGTCATCCTTGCCCAACAACTCGACGCAATCGTTCAGATGGCGGGCCAACAGGTTCCGGTCGAATTTCGCGAAGATCGGCAGGTGGCCGACGATATCGCCGATTATCGCCAGTTCGGCCGGGGGCATGTTGGCCTCGGCGCCGGTGACGATCACCATCGTGTAGATCAGTGCGCCGTGAGGGTCGAGCATCGCGATTCCCTTCGCCGGAATAAGAGGGCCGACAGACCAAACCCGGTTGTTCGCTGTCAAGCGGTGTCCTCCAAAAATTGAGCGGTCAGCCCGGTCGCTTCCACCAGCGGCACTCGCATCACCGGCACGCCGACGGGAAACGCGGTCAATAGCCGCGACGGCAGCGCGCGGTCGAGGATCACGAACACGCCGTGGTCGTCGGCCCGGCGGACCAGCCTTCCATAGGCCTGGCGCAGACGCAACCGGGCGATCCGGTCGTCATAGGCGGCGCCGCCGAACTCCTTCTTCCGGGCGCGGTGCAAGATGTCCGGCCGCGGCCAGGGCACCCGGTCGAACACGATCAGGCGCAAGGAGCGGCCCGGCACGTCGACCCCGTCGCGCACCGCGTCGGTGCCGAGCAGGCACGAATCCTCCTCGGCGCGAAAGATGTCGACCAGGGTCGCGGTCGCCATCGCGTCGACGTGCTGCGCCAGCAGCAACAGCCCCTTGGCTTCCAATGCCGCGGCGATGCGCTCGTGCACCGCGCGCAAGCGCGCGATCGCGGTGAACAGGCCCAGCGCCCCGCCCTTGGCCGCGCCGATCAATGCGGCAAAGGCGGCGGCGACCTGGCCGATATCGTCGCGCGGGATGTCCGTCACGATCAGGATGCGGGTCTGCGCCGCGTAGTCGAACGGCGAGGCGATGCGCGCGGCATACGGGCTTTCCGGCAGGTGACGCAACCCGGTCGCCGCTTCGGCCGCGCCCCAGGCCAATACCGGGTCGGCCTCGCCGTCGGTCAAGGTCGCCGAGGTCACGACGATGCCGTGCGCAGGCTGGGCGACGTACTCCGCAAACGGGATGCCGGGATCGATCCAGTTGCGGTTGAGCGCGATATCGGTTTCGGCGCCGTCCGCGCGATCAAGCGCCAGCCACTCGACGGTCTCGACACGCGGCGGCTCGGCGAGATCGCGCAGCAGCTGGCTCCAGGCGCCGAGCTGGACATCGGCGCGGCGGGTCAACGCCCGAACCGTTGCGTCGAGCCGCTGGCGCTGGCCGGGCTCGGGCGGGTTCTCCGAGTCTTCGAGCTGGCGGCGCAGAGTCGCGGCGAGGCGGTGCAACGCCCCGGCGAGGCGGTCGAGTCCCTCGGCGAGCCGCAATCCGGCCTCGACCAGCCCGTCGACCGGTGGCCGCGCCTCGGCTTCGAGGCCGTAGCCGCCATCGCCGCCGGCGCGCCCAACCCCAGCCGCGCGGGCCAGCACCTGGCGGCGCAATAAGGCGAGAAACCCCTCGAACCCGGGCAGGCCGCGGTTTTCGACGACCCGCTGATGCCACCCGTCGGCGGGTAGGATACGCGCCGCGACCAATGTCTCGATCAACGCCTTGCCGGCATCCTCGTCGGCCTCGACCAGATCGCCGATACGCCGCTGCAAGCCGCGGGCGCGCGACCGGCTAGCCTCTGCGCCGAGCAGCCAGCGCCGCAGTTCGCGCCCCTCCTGCCCCGAAATGCGCACCGAAAACGCACTGTCGGCGGCTTCGAGCAGATGGTGCCCTTCGTCGAATATATAGCGGGTCGGCACGGTCGCATCGTCGAGCCCGCCGAGCGCCGCCTGCGCCATCACCAGCGCGTGGTTGGCGACAACTAGCCGCGCGTGCCGTGCCGCGCGGATGTTCTTTTCGACAAAGCATTGACGGAAATGCGGACAGGCCGAATGGACGCACTCGCCGCGCCGGTCGGCGAGCATATTGACCCGACCGCGGCCGATCAGTTCCGCGAGCCAGCCCGGGAAGTCGCCGGCGACGAGGTCGCCGGCTTCGCTCGCCACGACCCAGCGCGCGATCAACGCCAATGCCGCCGCCGAGTTGCCGGGGCGCGCCAGCGCCGCCCGCACCGCGTCCTCGTAGTTCAGCAGACACAGGAAATTCTCCCGGCCCTTGCGGATCACGACCCGGCGCCGCTTGACCCCGGGATCGGGGTAGAGGCGGTCGAGCTCGGTCGCGATCTGAGATTGCAGGTTGCGGGTATAGGTCGAGATCCACACCGGCCCTTGGTTGCGCTCGGCCCATAGGCTGGCCGGCGCGATGTAGCCGAGCGTCTTGCCGACGCCGGTGCCGGCCTCGGCTAATACCGCCTGCGGCCGGTCCGGCAATTCGCGCGGGGCAAACGCGGCGGTCACCGCCTCGGCGTAATCCGCCTGTTGCGGGCGCGGCTCGGAACCGTCGCCGAGCAGCGCGGCGAGCCGGCCGCGCGCCTCGACGGCGGTGATCGCGAGATTGCCCGCCGGCGGCGGCGGCGCGGTGTCCTGCCATTCGTCGAGGCTAAGCCACGCGCGCAGGCCCGCCGACCGCCGTCCCGCATTCGGATCGGCCGGCGGCAACGCCGCCACTACCGCCGGCGCCCACGGCCAGCCGCCCTGGTCGGCTGCCTCGGCGATGGCGCGGACGCTTGGGTCGGTCTCGGCGCCGAGCTCCTGCAACAGGGCGCGCGCGGCGGTGGTCAGCGCGACGCAGGCCTCGGCCATATCGCGCGGCGCCACCAGTCCGAGCGCGGCGGAGATACCGCGCGGGGTCGGCACGCAGAATTGCGCCGGGCGGACAAACGCATACAATTCGAGCACGTCGAGCGCGGCGAAGGCGGGCAGGTCGAGCCGCCGCGCGGTCGCCCGCGCATGGCACACGATCGCGATCTCGCCCTCGAGCCGGTCGCGCGCCTCGGCTTGCGACAAGGCCTCGATCTCGCCGTCCGGCGACAACCACACGACCTCGCGGAACCCGACGACCACCGCCGCCGCGCGCGGCACCAGCACGCGCTTGTCCAGGGTTTCGGCGGCCGTCACGACGGTGCCCCCGACCAGAGGAGTTGCCCACCTTGCGTGGACGCCCGAAACAGGTCCGGGCAAAGCGATATTTTAGGTGGCGAGGGGGAGTGGGCGCGATAGCATCGCTGCATGACGCAGATGGTCTACCACATGTGTCGGGCGGAAGAATGGGCGGTGGCGGTCCACGCTGGGGTTTATCACGGCTCGACCCAGGACCGCGCCGACGGCTTTATCCATTTTTCGACTGCCGCGCAGATTGTCGAGAGCGCGCGCCGACATCGCGCCGGTCAGGATGGGCTCCTGCTGGTCGCGGTCGATGCGGCGCTGCTCGGATCGCGCTTGCGGTGGGAGGCCTCACGCGGAGGCGATCTGTTCCCGCACCTCTACGGGCCGCTCGATCCGGCCGAATCGGCCACCGCCCGCCCGCTACCCCTCGGTCCGGATGGGCTGCATGTCTTTCCGTGGCTTGAGCAGTAACCGGGCGAGTGGCAGCGGCCCTCAAAGATCTGGGTCGCCGTCCGTCGGCAATGTTCCGCCGCCGGGGCCGACGCGATGTACCCTGGCACGCAATTCCTTCAGATCGGCGTAGGCGCGAGGGTTCTGGCGGGTTTCTATATACGGCAGGATGCGATCGTACTGCTGGAGGAACCAACTCCCCGATAATTGGGAAAATAGGTTCAAGTCGTAGACGTCGGAATTAACACAAGCACCGAAATACTCCAATTTCCTCAAGATCGGTCTCATCGCGTCGGGCAGTCGCGAATCGCTAGTCAGCCGGGGTAGACCGCCGGGCTCGATCAAATCTCTAATACGCTCCCAGGCTGCGACCGTTTCCTGAGCCTTGCGCCTCGTAAAGTCCTCCTGCGTTTTGGTGGCGAGAAGCTGTGTGGCCTTCGAGAGTTTTTTCGTTACCAGGACCAGAGCAATGGTAGCGAACACAAGGAAGGCCGTGAATACCGCAATCGCAGTCTCAGAGCCGCCGTGGTCAGCCACAAAAACTACTCCGCCGCGTCGCGCTTCGCTGTCTCCGCCGGATCACGGAACCGGTGGCGCAGGGCGTCCCATTCGTCGGCGCCCCACAGGTTGAAGGTCTCGCGCACGGTCATCTCGCGGACCGGGGCCGGGTGGCGGCGGGTCGATTTCAATTCGTTCAGCATCTGCTCGCAGATGCCGACGACGTTCTTGATCAGCAGGCCGGGCACGATCGCCAGTTTGTAGCCCATGCGTTCGGCCTCGCCGAGGTCGAGGTCGGGTGTCTTGCCACCGCGCACGACGTTGAGGAGGCACGGGCCGTCGACCAGGCGCGGCACCGCGGCGACCTCCTCGAGCGTCTGCGGCGCCTCGACAAAGGCCATGTCGGCACCGGCGGCGATCGCCGCGTTGGCCCGGCCGATCGCCTCGTCAAAGCCGATCACGGCGCGGGAATCGGTGCGCGCGATGATCGTGAAATCCGGGTTGCGCCGAGCGGCGGCGGCGGCGCGGATTTTGGCCAGCCATTCCTCGCGCGGTACGATCTCCTTGTCGTCGAGATGGCCGCATTTCTTCGGGAACCCCTGATCCTCGATGTGGATCCCGGCGATGCCGCGACCTTCGTATTCGCGCACCGTGCGCACGGTGTTGATCTCGTTGCCGTAGCCGGTATCGGCGTCGGCGACGACCGGCAGAGCGACCGCGGCGGCGATGCGACCGGCGTTCGCCACCATCTCCGACATCGTGACCAGGCCGAAATCGGGATAGCCGAGGGTCGCCGCGGTGCCGGCGCCGGTCATGTAGACCGCGGCGAACCCGGCGCGCTCGATCAGGCGTGCGGTGATGCAGTCATAGGCGCCCGGCGCCACCACCATGCCATCACGCCGCAACAACGCACGAAACCTGCTCGCCTGGCTCATCGGCTTCCTCCATCGGCTACCCGGACACGGAGGCTATGACCGCGAGGTGGTGTCCGTCCAGCGCCCGGACCCCTACGGCAGGCCGATGATCGGCTGGACCGCTAGTCATTCTCCGCCGAACGGACTTATAGTGACCGTGCGATGAATAGCGGCAACGGTATCCACAACGCGGCGGTCTACCAGCTCCTGACCGAGGTGGCGGAGACGGTGCGCACGCACGGAACTCTGTTGCACCGAATCGATGGGCGGCTTGAAGGCGTGGACCGGCGGCTTGAGGGCGTGGCTCGACGGCGTGGATCGGCGAATCGAGGAATTGGCCGTCAGCGTCGCCGACCTGCGCACGGCCGTCACGGAATATCACGCAACCGTGGTCGGCCACGGTATCCTCTACAGCGAGATTGAGGAACGCGTCCGGCGCATCGAGCGCCACCTGAAGCTGGAACCGACCGGCGAATAGCGCGTCTTACAGCAGTCCCTGATCCCTGAGGCTGACATGCCGGCCGCGGCCGATAATGACGTGGTCATGGACGGTCACGCCGAGCGGGGTCGCGGCCTTGACGATGTCGCGGGTGACGGCGATGTCGGCCTTGGACGGGGTCGGGTCGCCGGACGGGTGGTTGTGCACCAGGATCATCGCCGAGGCGCCGAGCTCGAGCGCGCGCTTGACCACCTCGCGGGTATAGACCGGGGTGTGGTCGACCGTCCCGCGCTGCTGGCGCTCGTGCGCGATCAGCATGTTCCTGCGGTCGAGGAACAATAGGTGGAACTCCTCGACCTTGCCGTAGGCGATCGTCGCGTTGCAGTAGTCGATCAACTTGTCCCACGCGGCGATTACCGGCCGCTCGCGCAATTCCGCCCGCATCAGCCGCAAGGCCGCCTCACGCACCGATTTCAGCGCGGCGGCGCCGGCCTCGCCGAGCCCCGGTACCGACAACAGATCGTCGACCTCGGCGCTCAATACCTCGGCGAAGCTGCCAAACCGGTCGAGTAGATCCTTGGCCAGCGGCTTGGTATCTCCGCGCGGGTTGCCGGCGAACAGCAATACTTCGAGCAGTTCGTAATCGGGCAGATTGTCCGCTCCGCCGGCGATCAGCCGCTCGCGCAGGCGCTGGCGGTGACCGTGGAAATGCGGGATCGCGGCGCCCGCATCGGCGAGTCCGGTCCGAGGCCGGGTTCGTTTTGGCGGCATCAGCGCCCTGCTCCGTCAGGCCCGGCCCCCTCACGCCGAGCGCGCATCGCGGTGAGCCGCGCCTCGGCCATCCGCCGCGGCTCGTCGGTGTCGAAGGCCACGGCAAAGCAGTCGATGCCGCGCCGCACCGCCTGGGCGGTCGGCAATTCCTCCCAGTCGAGGATCAGCGCCTTTTGCAGGCGGATCGCGTGCGCGCCGCCAGCGAGGATCGCGGCGGCGACATGCTCGACCGCCACGTCGAGATGGCTGGGCGGCGCGATCTCGTCGATCAGCCCCCAGGCCAGCGCTTTGGCCGCGCCGATCGTCTCGCCGGTCAGCAGCAGGCGGCGGGTATGGCCGGCGCCGATCAGTAGCGGCAGCAACGCCGCCTCGACCACCGACGGAATGCCGACCCTTACCTCGGGCATGCCGAAATGCGAGCGGTCGCTGGCGACCCGCAGGTCGCAGGCCGCCGCCAATTCCAGGCCGGCGCCGAGCGCGTAGCCGTCGAGCCGCGCGATCACCGGCACCGGCAGGTGCCGGGCGCTGTCGCAGCAATGATGCACCAGGGTGATGAACTCACGCGCGCTCTCGGCATCGAGCGCGGCGATCTCCTCGATATCGGCGCCGCCGACAAAGGCGCGGTCGCCGGCCCCGGTCAGGATCGCCAGCCGCAAATCAGGTTCGCTCCGCAACTCCGTAATCGCGTCGATCAACTCGACCATCAAGGCGCGGTTGAGGCTGTTGAGCCTGGCCCGGTTGTCGATCGTGACGCGGGCGATCCAGCCGCCCTCCGGCCGCGCCTCGCGGGTGACGGTCACAGGCATCGCCCCTCCCCTGCCCAAGCGGGCATACCCTATCCCTCAGCGCCGTGCTCCGGCTGGAGCTTGACCCGCCGCTGATGCATACTAGGCGCGAATCAGGGCGGGAGGCGAATGTGGACATCATCGAGGATATCGCGGCGATCCGCGAAATCTACGGCGAACCGGCCGAACGCGCGGTCAAGAAGCAGTTGCCGCGACTCGAAAAGCACTCCCGCGCCTTTATCGCGTTGTCGCCATTTCTGGTGATCGCCACGACCGACGAGTCGGGGCGGTGCGACGCCTCGCCCAAGGGCGACGCGCCGGGCTTTGTAGCCGTGCTCGACGATACGACACTGTTGATCCCCGACCGGCTCGGCAACAACCGCGTCGACACCATCAGTAACCTGCTGGCCCGTCCCGGCGTCGGGTTGATCTTTTTCGTGCCCGGCCTCAGCGAGACCTTGCGGGTCAATGGCAAGGCCCGCATCACCACCGAGTCCGCATTGCTCGAACCGACCGCGGTCAACGGCAAGGTGCCGCGCAGCGGCATATTGATCAGCGCCGAGGAGGTCTATTTCCACTGCGGCAAGGCGTTGATCCGTTCCGATTTGTGGAACCCGGCCAAGCAGATCGCAAAGAGCGATTTCCCATCCCTCGGCCGCATCATCACCGAGCAGATCGGCGTTGGCTCGATCGAGGAAGCCGAGCGCTACACCGCCGAGGGCTACCGCACCCGCCTCTATTGAGGCACGCGGGTGAGGCACGCGGGCGCTCGGCGATGCCGGCGCAAACCGCGGATGTGCTGGTTATCGGCGCCGGCATGGCTGGGGCATCGGCCGCCGCCCATGTCGCCGCGAGCTTCCGGGTCATCCTGATCGAGCGCGAGGCGGCCCAGGCGGTCGAGCGAGCGATCGCCGAGGGCGGCACGCGGATCCCCCCACCTCCGCGGCAATGCCAACACCACGGATCTCGGCGAGGTCGTTACCGCCGCGATCCGTTAATGGGCCTTTGGCCGCAGCCTATCGGCTTTCCGAGGCCGGCTGCGCCTCTGTTCTGTGAAAAGTTGAATGAGCGCCCCAAAAGGCCGCGGCGAGCAAGGCACGGGTTATGATTTCGAACCCCACCGGACCGTTTCCCTCGCGGCAGGTTATCCGGGCTAGACCGAATCAGTCAGTGCTTAGAACGCGTAACATTCTTTCAGAAAGTTCGGCACGCTCAAGCCATCGATGTTTTTTCGTTTTGACGTTGATTACTTCCCACATCATCGAACAGCGGGATGAAATTCCGGTTCGGGGAATGTGTGATCTGCGTGGGTCGTTTTTATCGTAGAGATAAACAGGAGCCTCGGTTTCGTCGGGCCGTAATTGAGTGAGTGACAATTTCATCGGCTCTCTAAGAGTCTTCTCTGATTGGGGTTGTTGAGGTCAAGCTGCCTCTCTCGCCTCATGTCATTCCCGCGGGTCACTCGCTTCTCTTCGCGGTCGGCGCAGGGCCGCCGCATGATGGGGTCAGGAGGGC
>Ga0209726_10003295_pt1 | contig 22289 bp, 32 predicted proteins | sample Subgrocontami54m_FD_187453 | JGI IMG/M metagenome (GOLD analysis project Ga0209726, IMG submission 187453) | Subsurface groundwater microbial communities from S. Glens Falls, New York, USA - GMW46 contaminated, 5.4 m (SPAdes) (version 3) | ecosystem: Environmental > Aquatic > Deep subsurface >... | reverse complement strand
GATTGAGCATAGGTTAAACTCCACACCCAGGAAATGCTTAGGATATTTGACACCATATGAGAAAATGGAACAGTTAATCCAAGGCATTACCTAATTACAAGTGGTGCACTTCATGTGCGAATGTACGTCCTACAACCCGCAATACAAATCAGCCCTATAGTTTGATATTTAATTTCTGATCCTTTATACTCCCTTTCCTGATGTCACAAGAAGCATTAGATTCTTTAAACAAATTTATTACTGACCTAAAACAAACCCCCCAATCATTAAAAGAAAGGGGCAAACAACCTACCCCATTTGATTATGAAATTAGAATCTCAACTGCAAATTACATACCTGACTTAGGACCTTTAGTGATGAGAGGTAAATTCTCACCTTTGGGGTACCCAGTTATATACGGGGCACCTGATCAAAAATTAATGGTTGCATGCTTTGGCAACCCGAAATTTGGTTGCATACAAGATCCCTATTATTTCTCCTTAAAATCATTCGTTAAATTTTTAAAAGGTAGCGAAGTAGAGGCAGATACTTCTAATTCTGTAGAGATGGATCCTGCTCCACCCTGGTTTTGGAATAATTGGAAAAATGGAGGTTATGAGCAAGTATATAGAGATAAAATTTACCCGGCTGTTTTAAAGACAATTAACCAAAGAGATCGTGAAATCCCACCCGGACCAACAGTAGACCTATTTGGAGGGGACGGAGAGTTTGTAGAAATGCTTTACAAAGCTACCTTATTAGGATCTGAAAGATATTATATTTTGGATAATCATCAACCCTCTTTGGACAAGGCTAGGCAAAGAGCAAATGTATCAAATACAGATACAATTGTCGTGTGTTCTAAGAACTTAGCAGAGGATGCTACTATATTTGAAGATATTACCCAGCCAAGCGTAGTAACTGCTATAGGAGGGCTATGTGCAAGTATCGTTGATAGAGCACAAGCAAGGAAAATCGCTTCTCAAGTATATAACGCCCTACAAGATAGAGGGTTATTTGTTGTAACAGGCTTCACCCCAGTTGTATTAAATGCAGCAGACTTTTCTGAAATTGGATTTAAAGTGGAACAAATGTCAGTTCCGGAAAATGCAATATCTTTTAAAAGACCAGACCAACTTTATGTATTAAGAAAATAGCTTCTAATAGATTCCCACCCCCGCAACACTTATCCTGTAGTTGAATACTGAGTGTAACTTTTATATAATCCCCACATGCCTATAGAAGCAAAAGTTAAAGATTTACAAATACAGCCTCTTAAAGGTGGTGGGCCACTTAAACTTGAATTAGCCATAATGACCATGGCAGGTTTACAAACTGGGAGTGGTAAAATAAAAGATCATTTTTTAGTAGCAGTAACTGAGGAACAAGATTCGCAAGGATTCCATAATTTTTTAACCCAGAGAGTGCAAGTTGACCCAGATAAAAATTTATTTGTTCCTGGAGATCCCAGATTAGCTTTAGTTAGACCTGAAATTTATGGTGGGGATTTATCATTTATTTTTGATAATAAATATTATGTGCGGGATTTAGGTGAAGCAGAGGATGATCCTACAAAAATTATTCCAGTCCAAGTTTGGGAATATAGAGGTGGAGCAATTGAAATACCAAGGCTTTCAGAATGGTTAAGTGATGTACTGAATAGAGGATTAAAAGTAGCCAGAACTAGTGGACCCTGGAACAGAATGGCCAGACAAAACTTCATGGTGAATGAAAATCCTCTAAGAGCCCAGGATGGTTATCCAGTTCATGCCATAGTTTGGGAAGATATAGCGCCAGTATTTGGAGCATTAGAGGCAGAAGCTGAACCGAATAGGTTTAGATATCAGGTTTTATTGGAAGGTTTAGAGTTTAGGAGTATCCATAATTATGCAAGAGGTGTAATAAATGGGGTTAGGGTTGAGCAACCAAAACCTTGTGATAGATGTGAAGTAACAGGAATTGATCAGAATACAGGAACATTTAGTAGGATTAAACCTCTGGCTGGAATTAATAAATTAGGAGCAGGTAGGTGGATCAGACCTGATACTGGCAAACCAGTACACATTATGGGAGAGAATTGGTTACCTCAAGGAGAAACAGTTATAAGACCTGGTGATACACTTACATTTACTGATTTAAAAGAGATACCTTTAGAGTTTGAGGTTGCAAAGAGTAAATAGAGCTCGGCTCCCTATCTAATTTAGGCTAGAATGTAGTTTCTAATAGATTCCCACCCCCAACATATTCATCTTATGGTTTTTTATTACTTTACCCTTTTTGGTTTCCCCTTTCCCCTAAATCTGTTGGGGCATCAAACAAAATCAGAAATTGCATGATGTAAATTAAAAATTCCTTCATAATTTATGCTCTCCAGAAATCTTTCCTACAAATAGTAGAAATAGCGACCCTAATACTGCTATAGCCAAGGATGAGAAATTGAGTCCAGAGATTCCTATCCCAAAAACCATATTTCCAAAAAACCCTCCCAGCATTGCCCCTAATATCCCTAGGATTATTACCCCCATCCACCCTCCTTCTTCTGGTTCAGGATCAATCAGATTTGCTACAACCCCTACTATTAAACCAAATACAATCCAAAACATAATATTCATAAGTGTAAATTTTAAACTTTTAATAATAGAATCCAAACAAAAAGAGGTAAGAAATATGTCAAAAGTTTTTATGTAAGAGGGTTGTAATAAAGGGCCTTTTTGTATTGAGTTAATTAAACTATACGATTATAATGTGTCCAATTGTGTAAGAATTTGTTATAAGGGATATGAGATAAGTAATAAGTCAACCTATCACATATTACCTATCACTTATTACTAAAATTATGCTAAATAAAATATTAGTTGTAGAAGATGACTCCAGTTTGCAGAAATACTTAAAAGAGCTATTACTAGATAACCAATACTCTGTTCAAGTTGCCTCAGAAGGTATTTCCGCTTTAAATACCATTGCTAAAATGCCTCCTGATTTAATGATTTTGGATTTAGGTTTGCCTAATATGAGTGGTGAGTCTGTTTGTCAGGAAGTTAGAAAAAAATACCCTGAACTGCCTGTTATTATCTTAACTGCCAAAGATAGTGTTTCAGACATAGTACAGGGCCTAAACTTAGGAGCTGATGACTATATGACCAAGCCTTTTGTGGCAGATGAATTACTTGCCAGAATTAAAGCCAGGTTTAGAAATAATGGCGAAGTTGATACTAAATTAAAAGTTGATGATTTAGAACTTGATGATAAAGCCTTGGAAGTTAAAAGAGACGGGAAACTTATTCAACTGACCCCTCAAGAGTTCAAACTTTTGGAGTACTTAATGCGTAACAAAGGTAGGATTTTAACTAGAGAAATGATCCTAAATAGAGTTTGGTTATATTCTCAAGACATAGAAACCAGAGTTGTTGATGTTTATATTGGCTATTTAAAGAAAAAAATAGATGCGCCTTATGAAAAAAAGCTTCTCCACTCTGTCCGCGGCTTTGGATACATGATTAAAGAATAAATTACTTCTTAAGTATCGTCTTCGGAAACCTAACCTCAATAGTTGTTCCTTTATTTATTTTAGATTTAATGAATATTTCCCCTCTGTGCTCTTTAACTATTTGATAAGAGATAAATAACCCCAACCCCATCCCCTCTTTGGTATTGTTTATCCCCCTATAAAAACCTTCAAAAACTTTATGTATATCTTTTTGGGCAATTCCTTGTCCATAATCCCTAAAACTAATTGCCAAACCCTCATATTTCTTGGTTAATCTAACATCTATTTCTTTTTCTTTGGGGGAAAATTTGGCTGCATTATCCAAGATATTAATGAATACTTGAATCAATTTATCTTCATCACCAACTATGATTGCATCATCCTTTTCAATTTCATTTTTGAAATTCACCAAATTTCCAGGATGAGATATTTTAAATCCTTCTATAACTTCCTTAATTATTGTGTTTACATTTGCCTCATGCCAGTTATATCGAAGGTGACCTGAGCGAATCCTATTAATTTCCAAAAGTTCATTAACCAAACGGGCTAATCGTTGTGTTTCTCCGAATATCTCCTCCACCCATCTTTTTTCCGGACTATCATTCTTAATTTTATTCTTCAGAAGTTGGGCATATCCGCCGATAGTTGTAATAGGGGTGCGGAATTCGTGAGCAGCCATAGATAAAAAAAGATCCCGACCTTCCAAAGCAGCCTTAATTTCACTAATTAATTGAGTTTTTCTAATTGCCAAAGAAGCCATTGAGCCAAAAAGCTTGAGCACTGAAAGTTCTTTTGTTGAGAACCTAATATTATGTTGTTTGAACATAATATTCATTACTCCAATGCTTTGATCTTTATTGGATAAGGGTATAAAAATAGTTGATTTAACCCCAGCTTCAACCAATTCCGGATGCACGTCTTTAAAATCTTCGATATGGGTTACAAAGGCTTTTTTTTGTGAATAGGCAGAGTAAGAAAATCCTCTTCTCCTTATTTTTATAGAACCAAGCTCGGGAGGAGAGGCATATTTTATAATTAATTCGCCCTCTTCTGCCAAAGCAATATAACCTTCATCTCCTTTTACCAACTTTAACGCCTCCTCAATAATCGCCTTGTATGTATCTTCAGGATTTAAAGGTTGTAGGAAACGAATTGCAGACCTGTTTATCTGCTCTAAAATATCTAGGTCCATTTTACGAGCAATAATAGCTGTTTTTAGAATATAAAACAACAAATTCTCCCTCACTCTTACTCAAAGCCTACACAAACTAGAAGATTATATTTTTGTTAATACAAACCCACCACCGTTAGGCTCTTCTTTGTGCGTCCATCTTAAATCAACACCAGGGATACCTTCAACAATTCCTCTTTTTTCTTGCAAATTTGCACGTCTTTTTAAAACCTCATATTTTCTAAATGCTAAGGCTAAAGTTCTTTTTGCCAACAAATCAAATCTCGCTATTGAACCATGTTCAGCTGGTAATTGACTACTTATTTTCTCTTGGGCCAGTTGAATATCTTGGTCAGATAAAACTCCCAGTCTTTTGTAAAAACCCCAGGCTCTCTCAACTAACCTTCTATGTTCATCAGGATCTTTTGATAAAATACGATCTTTTTTGTTTACTTCATGCGCTAAAGGAGTATCTATGTATGCATTCAATACTGCCACATACTGATCTACCATGCTTCCATATACCACCTCACCCGTATCAGCAGATACGTAATGGAACCTACTCTCAGGAGCAGCATCTATAACCGGTAGATTATTGCGTCTAACTAGAGTCCAATGTCTTTTAAATAAGTTCATGGGACCAGCATTTGTCCGAAAACCATTATTTCTACTACCCCAAGACCAAGGTAAATGACCACCAAAATAGTAAGCAATAAACATTCCCCCCTGAAACTTTTCATCAAATCCCTGACCCGGGGGCACAAGTGCATCCACGCCTGTATGTAAGGTTTCCTCAAATATCACAGGTGAAACAAAACCAAGGCTTTTAGTTGCAAGAATAAAGTCCAAACCTTCAATTCCCTTATCATCCATAAAACTTTTCAATGTCTGCCATCTGGTTAATGTATATGCATAATTTGCCGCTGAGATTTGCCCATTTTGGTTATCTACCAAATCAGGATTTGCATTTAAAGGAAGCTCTTTTAGGTGCATATCAACTGACGGGGCATCAGTAAACCCTATTAATTTAAGCCTAAGTTCAGGATGATAACGCAATAAATCCCTGGTACCCTCACCTAATGTTGGATTCTCTAAAAAACTCCGCATTAAACCACCCTGCCCGCTTCCAATATCCAAACCAACCACCTCAGTTCTCCCTTCCATCAATGCTTTTTCTAAATAAAGACGTGTGAGTCCATCAAAACTTAAATCCAACTCCCCAAACCCGTATTCTACAGCTCTTATCCCACGGTTATGCTTTGCAGGTTCCCTAGGTCCTCTGTAAATATTTGCCACAACATGAGTTGCCTTTTTATCACCTTCGTTAAACATAGCGGGGAGATTCTAACAAATTAAGGGAAAAATTGCTTAATATAGGTCTTTTTATCTAAAAAACACCCTAAACCAACCTAACCAATTGGGTAATCTCGCCTCTTGTGCAGATTCAGTTGTGCCTAAAACCTGTTTTATTTTTTCATCAGGAATAATTACTATTGTTTCCCCATTTTTCCCCAATCCAAGCTTATCCCGAGCCTGCTGTTCGATAAATTCCTGGGATTGAATTTGGGAAAGCTTCTTTTTAAGTTCCTTATTCTTAGCCTCAAGCCTAAAAACAGTATCAGCCTGGCTGGATAGCCTATCCCCTGACTGAAGTGCACCTGTAATTTGCACCAAAAGATTATAGGCAATGACCAAAACCAGTAAAATAATAGCTCCTAAGATAGCTTTTCTGAGCATAATTGAACCTTTCCTCTCTTGACAAATATGACCTATAACATTAAAATATATGTTATGGTTTCATTACGCGACGCCCACCAACAATTTATAGGACACCTTCAAGGTAAATCCCGAGCCTCAGCTACTATCTTAGCTTACGGTAAAGATATTCAGCAACTGGTGGATTTTTTACAAAATTTAGGTAAAACTGAGCCTGATCAGGTTCAAACAGAAGATTTGCAATCCTTTATGGAAAGTTTAAATAAACAATCCTATACTGCCAAATCAATCTCCAGGAAAACCAACTCAACCAAAACCTTCTTTAAGTTTTTAAAAACAAGCAATTTAGCCTCAAATGACCCTGCAACAGGCCTTTCCCACCCTAAATTTGAAAACAAACCCCCAAGAATCTTAACTAAACTTGAATATCGAGCTTTGCGGGATGCAGCCAGAGCTGATGTCAGAATGATTGCTGTTATTGAGCTTTTACTCCAAACAGGTATTAGGATTGGAGAATTGGCTAAACTTAGGGTTGAGGATGCTAATTTAACAGATGTTGCAACCACCCTGCACGTTCCCCAATTCGAAGGTTCAAATGAAAGAATTATTCCTTTAAATAAACCCTCTGCTGAAACAATTTCCAAATATTTAGAAATAAGGCCGAAAAGCCCTTCTCATTCTTTATTTATCACCAAAACAGGCAGACCTTTGTTAATTAGAAACATCAGAACTGCAATTGACAGATATTTTAGACTTGCAGGCATAAAAGAGGCTAAAGTTAATGATTTACGTCATACTTGGGTTGCTCACCAACTCCAATCAGGCGTACCTATGACTCTAGTTTCTAAACTTGCAGGTCACAAAAGGCTTTCTACAACTGAAAGATACCTACAATTCATCCAAGGTCAAACAATAGACAGCAAAGTCAAACTCGAAGAACTCTAATGCCTCATAATCCGGAAGCTGTTTTGCAACTTTGGCAAACACAAGTTTTACCCAATGCTCAAGATATCTTAGGTCATCCCTTCAGCTTGTCACAACCACCTTTGACTTTAGTCTCCAAATATACTGGGGAAGGATTAGGGTTAACCAGAGCAGTAATAAAAACTATAAGTGTGGAGGGTAAAGCTCTTGAATCGGTTTGTCGAGAAAAAACACCGACGTTTCCCGCTGACTTAATAGGACGAATGTTTAGTTACGCCCCCAGGCATGTTGATTTAGCAGAAAGAGTGATAGAGGGAATAGCTATCGATGAAATAGTCGCAGAACAAATAAGAAGCAAGGAAGTTGATCTAGACCGAGATGAAGACAAAGTTAAAACTTTTATTGCTGCGTTGTTGAAATTAGTACAAATTCAAAACCGAGATCGTTCTGGTTTTAGAATACTTAATTTATTGGCTGCTGCTCCACTAAAAGCATTTAGAAATAGTCCTTGTCCTGAAGTGGAAAAAGAAATAGTGATCTTAGGTGCCGAAAGATACAAACTAGTATATGCAACTGCACAAGAATTTATCTTAGCCTAATCAAGTGGGCGGACCTGGATTCGAACCAGGAACCAGTTGTGTATAAGACAACCGCTCTACCGTTGAGCTATCCGCCCGTCGGAGGAATTATATCAGAATTATTGTCTTTAGTTCTCCCCTTAGAAACAAAGGGCGTTAAACGAGGAGGATTTTGATATCAGGGGGAGGCCCGACGAATTGTCGGAGGGGGCAGCTTTCCCCCAATTAGCAAAATCTGACGAGTAGCCCGACTTTCAGGGGAGAAACTTTTGCCATACTTTTGGTTACAAAAGTGTGAATAGAAAATTATTAATATAGATTGCCGCGTCGCTTCGCTCCTCGCAATGACAGAGGTAAATTTAGAACTTAGCTCTTTGGCCTATTTCAATCTCTACCTGCTTTTCATCCCTACCAAATTTTAATCTTGATAACTCTTTAATTGCCTGTCCTACTTGAGGCTTTAACATAGCTTTCCATTTAGCCATATCTTTGGTTGTATCTAAAGAAAATGGCACCACAGGTTCTCCATGAACAATTGTTTTAATATAAGCATGTGGAGATTCAACATTAACTAAATCGCTTTCTGAAAAGGTGGGTGAAAATTCATGCTGCAAATAATTGGCATCAGTTACCCCTACCCTAAAAGCTACAACAGTACCAACATTACCAAATACCGCATTTTTTAAATCCTCCCCTATTTGACCAATAAATTGGTTGGCAACTGTTAAATTAAGTCTATACTTTCTAGCCTCAGATAAAATGTCTGCAAATGTTTCTGTGGCAAAGTTTTGGAATTCATCAACATAAAGATAAAAGTCTTTTCTTTGCTCCATTGGCATGTCTGTTCTAGACATGGCAGCAGCTAAAATCTTTGGCACCAAAATCAAACCCAAGAAGTTGGAGTTTTCCTCCCCAATTCTTCCTTTTGATAAATTCATAATCAAAATCTTTCCTTCATCCATAACTTTTCTTAAATCAAAAGAGGATTGAGATTGACCAATAATATTTCTCATCATTTTATTGGTAACAAAGCGCCCGAATTTAGAAACTGTATAATCCAAAACCTCTGACTTATGAAAGTCTGTGGTTTGGGCAATTTGGTCTGTCCAATAACGTTTAACAACAGGGTCTGTTACAAGTGGTAAAAGCTCCCTAACAAAATTGGAATCTGTCATCAGCCTCATAACTTCTACAAATGTGGCTCCTGGTTTGGACATAGCAGTTAACATCGCGTTCCTAACTCCATGTTCAAAACGGGGTCCAATAATACCGGTTTTATTAGGATCAAATAACTTGTACATTAAACCAATAATTGAAGCTACCACAAAGTGTTTTTGTTGTTCAGTGTGAGCCTCAAGCATGTTCAACCCAAAAGGCCTGGTCACATCTGAAGGATCAAAATATATAACATCCTCTGCCCGCTCTGGTGGAATAAGTTCTAGCAGTTCCTCAGCTGCATCTCCGTGAGGATCAATAAAACAAAGTCCCTTGCCTGCCAAAATATCCTGCAGCATCATTCCTTTTAAAAGCTCTGATTTTCCTGTACCGGTTCTACCAATAATATACATATGTCGTCTTCTATCATCCTCAGATACATAAACAGGCCTTTCAACTCCTCTGAACACTGATTTACCCATGTATAAACCTGATGTAGGCACTTTCTCAGGAGCTGGTGCCCTTTTTGAAGATAACCAGGTAATATATGGGGTTTCAATTGACTTGTTTGGGAAATGGAATACAGAAGCCAATTCATCTGGCGTTAAAACAGAGGGTTTCGAAAATCTGGGCAGATAGCGGTATATAAAATCTGTTAAGAAGCTTTTTTCAGAGGCTACCTTAGCCCCTGAAAAACTATTATACGGCCCACTGAATTGCTCAAAAGCAGCCTTAATATTGGCTAAATGAGCTTTGGCAGAATCAGCTGAGGTTGACGAGGTAACAACCCTTATAACTGCCTCAAAACCTGATTTGGAAATCTTATTTTCAACTGCTTCCAATTGTTTGGCATCAGGTGCAGGTTTTGGACTTCCCTCTTTACCTGGGTCTTTTTCTTTTTTAACAAACTTTTTCCCAGCATCTTTCCAAGTACTTCCGGCCGGTGAAATAATCAGTTGAATAGCTGCCCCTTCCCCTGGCTGCATTTTAGCCAAAGCCGAAGTTAGAGAAGATAACGGATCTGTTGGTAAATCCCTAAAGGTTTTAATCGGAAAATAGTCGGCATTTTTTAATTGCAGCTGAGCATAGGCTGTTTTTGAGTTTTCAGAAAAAATATTATATTCTGAAACTTCTTTAATTTCTGCATCAGGATATGCTCCATGAATTTGTTTTTCTAAAAGATCCTGGTGAGACTTATGCACAGAAACATAGAATTTAATGGATTCATGGGTAGCTACAAGTTCAAACACCAAATGAGGTTGGGGTTTAAAATTGGCAAACCATCCTCCTGATTTTCTAAGCGAGGTAATTGTTGCAAATAATTGCTCAGCTGCATCAATTTTAATCTCATTACCCCTTGGGACTTTAACTTGAAGCAATACAAACTGCAAAGAGTTCTTTTCTCTATCCTTATATTTAATCCAACCCACAAAATACTTCCTCAAAAACATTATTACCCCAACCACCAGTAAAATCACAGCCAAAACTGCAATTCCCACCATTATTATGCTGACAAAATCCGGTCCACTATTTTGTGTTACTTCCATAATTTATAAATTATACCTTCCGTTTTTTAAGTAGCGATGTTAGGTTATCCAAAATAACCGACTTACCTAAATGATTAGCTAGTTTTTTAGCTCTTTCTTTGGCAATTTTGAATCTCCCTGGCTTTGCTTCATTTGTAAAATATGCCTGAGTAAAGATTTGCGGAATGACTCTACGTGCATCATGCATAAACTCATCCACCACCTCAACACCTGGGTGCTGTCTTTGAATCTTCTCTGAAGCAGCTGTTCCTGCTCCATGTGCTAATACTTCCTCAGAAGAACTTGGATGACCAGCCTGGGTCAATTCTTGACTAACTTTTACTGCGGTGGTCTCTTGCTCAGCTACAGGAGTGGTTGGCAAGCTATGTTCTACCTTAATAGGTTCATTAACAATAGGCCTTTCAAGTACTTGAGCAGCAGCTTCTGGCATAGTTATATTATCTCACACTCAACAATGACTGCCCACTAGTGTATTATCTGTTCATGATTTTGAAAGTTATAGAAAAAAGGGTAGAAACTGAAAATGTTTTTTCCTTAATTTTTCAAAAACCTGATAAATATTACTTTTATGCAGGTCAATATATAGACTTGCAGCTACCTGTTGAAGATAAAATTTCAAACAGCAAAACTTTTAGTTTCTCCTCCTCCCCCACTGAGAATTATTTAATGTTAACTGCCAAAACAGGTATCACACCTTATAAAAAATATATGGAAAATATAGAACTTGGACAAAGTTTTGATACTACTCATCCAATTGGTACTTTTACTCTGGATGAATCTCAAGAAGCTGTTTTTATAGCAGGAGGTGTAGGAATTGCCCCTTTCAGAAGCATTATCAAATATGTTTTAGATCAAAAATTAAAAACAAAAATAACTTTAATTTATTCAAACTCAGATGAAAATTTTCCTTTTAAAAAAGAACTTGATTTGTGGCAAAAACAATCCGCCAGCTGGCGGACTAATCTTACAATCCATTACATTGTAACTTCTAAAGTCGGCCGTTTGGATAAGGAAATGCTTTTGAAACTATACCCTAAACCCTACACCCTAAACCCTATCTACTACTTAGCTGGTCCACCTAATTTGGTTTATGGTATGCAAGAAATTTTAATGGATTTAGGAGTGGATAATACCAATATTAGGCTAGAAAGCTTTGATGGTTATTAAGGCCTGCCTCGCCTAGATGGGCTTGCCTCGCCTAGGCGGGCTCGCCACAACAAGTTAATTTGAAGCCGCAATTATTGCATATGGCATCTTTTCTACCAGCAATCCCTGTCATGCCTGATCCGCAATTTGAACAATCTACTTCTGATGCATAAATTACTTTTCCCAAAATCTGATTCTTGTTTATTGGCCCAAAGTGCCTAGAATCTGTACTCTCTTGAATATTATCCCCTTCCACAAATACCTGTTTACCCTCCACTTTCTTAATTCTTTTAACAAGTTCTTGTCCTTGATATTTTATTACCACTATGTCGCCTACTTTTGGGTTCACAAACCAATTAACAGATAAAACATCCTGGCCATTTTTTAAACTGGGGTACATGGAATTACCCTGAATAGTAAATCTGGATATAGGAGTAATTTTCACTTGTGCGAAACTATCTCGCCCTCTGTGGGATATCCTGAAGGGATTCTAACAGGCTCAAAACCTTTAGTTTTCCAAAAGATTTCAGATATTTGCTGGACATCTTTTAAAAGCTCTTGTGCTGCTTCTGGATTAATCTCTTGTCTAACTTTTACACTTAGCTTAGCTGCTTTTTTAAGCAACTGCGCAAGCTCTGGGTATTCCTTAAAGTGTTCATCTTTAAAATAATCTACATCTAGGGTGCCTAACTGCTCTTCCACAATATGTCCATGCTCTTCTTTAACATGGGTAATTCGGCTGATTTTGTGTACATCCCCTTCTGCTTCACTAATTAATTTAGTCATCCTAATAATTGTGTGGGAAGCCATTTGAGCCAAATGAGGATCATAAATGCCGCAAGGAATATCACAATGAGCATAAACAGGTCTCGAGGGCAAAAGCTTAATTAAAAATTTTGCCGGATTGGTCATTCATTTTGAATTATAAATTTTAAATTATAATTTTTCAAGATACTCTTCTGCATCAAAGGTTGCCTTACAGCCTGCTCCAGCAGCTGTTACCCCCTGACGGTAATGAAAATCTGATACATCTCCTGCAGAAAATACTCCTTTAACAGATGTTTTGGTCTCATCTTTTACAACAATGTATCCTTTTTCATCCAAATCTATTTGTCCTTTTAAAAAGTCTGTATTTGGTTTATGACCTATTGCCACAAACACTCCATCAATATCCAACTGACTAATTTCCTTATTTTGAGTATTTTTTAACATCACTCCTGTGATTTTATCTTGTCCTATAAATTCATTCACCTCAGTATTCCACATAAATTCTACATTTGGCTTACTCTTTACAAGCTCTTGTAAAGCCAGTTGAGCTTTTAAACTATCTCTTCTATGAACCACAATTACTTTGTTACAAAGCTTGGATAAATAATTAACTTCCCTCATAGCAGTATCCCCTCCTCCTATAACAATCACATTTTTGCCTTTAAAGAAAAATCCATCACAAACTGCACAAGCAGATACCCCTTTGCCTCTTAATCTAGTTTCAGATTCTAACCCTAGCCACATAGCAGAAGCACCTGTTGCCACAATCACACTCTGTGCTAAAAGATTCTGGGTTTCTGTTTTAATTACAAATGGTCTGGATTTCAAATCTACAGATAATACATCTTCATTTACAAAACGCGTATTGAATCTTTCAGCTTGCTTTCGCATATTATCCATAAGCTCAGGACCTTGGATACCTTCTGGAAAGCCCGGAAAATCATCTACATCTGTTGTTAGCATTAACTGCCCTCCAGCTTCTCTACCGGCTATAACTTGAGGATCCAAGCCCCCGCGGGAGGCATAAATGGCTGCTGTTAAACCAGCCGGACCAGAACCAATAATAATAAGTTTTTCTATATTGGATTTTTCCATAAAATTATATGGGATTAGAGTTTATAATTTTTTATCTATACCCTAGTCGCTAACCCCTATACCCTACCTACCACTTGAGCTTGAGGTAGCAGCTTTTGGTTTTGTTGACCCTGTGGCTTCTTTTGTCCCTGGGGTAGCAGATACTACTGGACTCGGAGAAGGACTTGGTTCAACTATTTGCACTTCTTCCTGGCTTTTTGGAGTCATAGGAGCCTGATATTTACTCCTAATCCAAATCATATATCCTGCAATCACCACTAAAACCAAGATGACAACTACTATGGTTACATTTCTATTCATAAAATCACCTCTTATCTGGGCAGGTTGATTCTTGTCTATCTTAAACCTTTTTTGGTTTCAAAATCAACCCTTCGATTCAACTCAGGGTTGATCCTGAGCGACGTCGTAGGATCAATACTGAAGCAAAAAAACCCATACCCGCTCCTAAAAGCGCTCCTCCAACTACATCTGAAGTCCAATGTTCCCCCAAATATACCCGGGTTACTCCCATCAAAATTGCCAAACCTATTAAGCAAAGTAGTCCTACCAACTTAAATAAATAATCTTTTGAGCGGAAAACAAGCATACTCACCAAAATAGTTATTATAAAAATAGTTCTGGTCATATGGCCTGAAGGATAAGAAAAATCAGTGTGAACATAAAAGCTTGGTAAGTGGGTAAACACAGAGGTTCTATGTAGAAAAACAGGTGGAGCTGGATGAAAAAGCACCAATTTACCAAAAACTTCGGCCAACGAGGCTGGAACTATCATTAACCAACCTAAAATAGGCAGCCACTTGAATCTAATTAAAGACAAAAATGCCAGCAGAACGCAAAAACCAACAGTCACCTCGGCACTACCTAAAATACTTAGAAAGGACAAATATTCATCAAATTTTCTGGGAATATGGTCTTGTAGCTTTACAGTTGTATCAAAATCAAACTTGGTCCACATTTCCTTGGCAACTGTGTAGGAAAAATACGTAAAAAGACCAATAAAGGTAACTGAGAGTAAAAATAACTTGAGTTTCACAGAAACTATTGTACAGTAACTGTACCTGTTAATGAAGGATTGAGATGATCGTGGTATTTGTAGACACCAGGGGTTGGAAATTGAACTGATTTACTCTCGCCTGGTTTGAGCAAACCAATCTTGTTCAAAACTGCATAAAGGGTGTGGGTTGGATGAGGATCTGAATTAACTGTGTGATTTGCAGCATCTTTGTTAATCCAAGTAACACTCTCCCCAGCTTTAATGGTAATACTTTGCGGAGAATAGCCATTTGATGAAATATCAACTATGCTTTTATCTTTCATCATAGCCCCCTCAGTAGCAGAGGGTGAGGCAGAATTACTAGAGACAGGTTGGCTTTGAACAGAAGGAGCTGGAACAACAACAGGTTGTTTAGGGCGCAGTAAAAACCATCCTGCAGCAATAATCAAAATAACAACTACTGCAATTACTAAGTTACGAGACATTAATATATTAATACTATACGGATAAATAAAAGTCTATACCCTATTTAGCGATCCAATATCTTAGAACTTGAGTAATTACCTATTAATTTAGTCACCAATTTAAGCTTTGCCCCAACCAGTTTTGCTGAACGTTTTTTATATTGGTTTTGAGAGTCACCATAAGTTGCCGCAATAATATCCGGCTTAATTTTTTTAATAATTTCATCATATTCTTCCTCAGTCTGAATATTGGGCAGTAAAACAACCTCATCCACAAACCTTAAGGCTTTTAAAACCAGGCTTCTTTCTTTTTGATTATGAACAGGACGGCTAGTTCCTTTGAGCTTTTTAATCTTTTCATCACTCTCAAGGAGCACAACTAGCTTGTCCCCTGCTTTTTTGGCTTTTTGCAAAAAAATAATGTGTCCGGGGTGTAATATATCAAAACACCCACCCACCAAAACTACAATTTCTTTTTTTTCTGTCATGTTGCAAAGATTACAATATTAGAACAAGATTGGGCAAGTAATGGAATTTAAAGGGTACACTAAAGATTAGGCAGCAGATTCAGCGGTGAATTCTTTTTCTCTAGCCTGTTTTGCATCAAGCTTCTTTTTTATTAACAAATCAGACTTGGCTTTTCGGTCTTCTATGTCTTTATCAACTAATTTTTGACAATCAGCATCAGGACAAACAGTAGCTGTGTGAGTTATAACGGATGTACCATTCTTCTCTTTCCAAGATCTACCGTCCATTCTTTCTTTTCCGCATTTAATACAAGGGTTTAGCATTTAAGTGTTGATGAGTATAACACAATTTTTGAATTTACGCCAGCTTGTGTAGAAACGAATTGATAAGTGATAAAACAATACTAAAAATAAGCGCCCACCAAAAACCATCAACCTTAAAGCCAGGCACTAAATTGGCAGTTAGGATAATGACTAAAGCATTAATCACAAAGGTAAAAAGCCCTAAAGTTAAAATATTGATTGGTAAAGTCAAAATCAGCAATATAGGCTTGATAAAAGCATTGATAACCCCTAAAACAACTGCTGCAACCAAAGCTGAGATAAAACTTTCAACATGAACACCAGGAAGAATATAGGCAGTGACCAAAATTGCAAAGCCGCTAACCAACCAATTAATTAATATACCCATTAAAACCTATTATACCTGCCTTTTCCTTCTATGAGAAGTGGGGACATCATGATAATGGGCCACTTTTGGATATTCATACTCCTCTTCCTCCTCTATCACCTCAGCTGTTTGAGTTGAAGACTCAATTGCGCCTAAGATTAAATAACCAATTATCAAATAAGCAAGTAAGGTAATTATTGCCACCATATCCAAAATACCTGTTTGGGTTACCACATTAGGCACAATATTGGCAAAAGGAAACATTAAGAAATTGCTGATATTAAAAATCCATTGTACAAAAGGGGTTGAGGGATTTGCCCCAAAAAACCTCAAGACTAGTCTAGTAACAAGGAAAAACATCACAACCGATAACACTAAGTTAATCAATGTTTTAAGTAATTGGTATAACCGAATCATATAAAGGATGATAAGACTTTTAGGTTAGAGGAATACTAAGGTAAGGTAATAATTCTGTTAGGAACGACTTTGTAGATTATATATTTCAAAGTCCTTATTTGAGCGTAAATACCTGTTTAAAATTTTATATGTATCAGTATCAAATAGATATTCTGAATTTACATCTTCCAAAGACTCATTTTCATCTTTCAGTTTTCCCAAAACACACCACTTATCAATGATAAAAACTTCTTCCTTTTTAGATTTTTCCTTCAAAGCAATCGGGCCTTTGAAAGGCCAATCCTTAATTTTAGTTTTGTAAAAAGCTTCATCAAACCTTAGGTTGTATTTCAAATAAATCTCCTTTCCTGAACATGCACCACTGCATAAGTTAAGATGAAAATTAAAACAATTACCCGCGCTATCTTCAATCCCCAATAGCTTTGGACACAAATTATTTTCCTTGGATATGTCTTGTAAAAACTTTCTCAAATCTTTTTTTGATTTAAATATGGCCAAGATTTGGTTTAACTCAGTTACAGGTATATCCTGCAGGTTACAAATTTCTACCGAGTTATAACTTTGAGAGTTTATAACTTTCTTCAAAGCCAATAATTTATAGGCATATCTTAGCTGTCTGTTATAAAGGGGCTGCATCTTTTTAACCATGGTTGCCTCCAAAAGCAAGGCCCCTAACTCCCCTGCTGTTTCTATCACCTCAACCCGGCAAACTTCTTGAACAATTTTCATATCAACATTTGCTCTTTTACTGTTTGAAAAATGCGACATCACTCTATCTTTCAAATTTAAACTTTTTCCAATATATAAAGGCGCACCAATTTTATTGTAAAAAGTGTAGACACCACAATTTTCGCTTAAAGTTTCTAAAATCTCCTCTTTGATACCAACTGGAAGTGTAGGCCTTTTCATCACCTTACCAAAAGCTTGAGCCAGTTTTTCCTCACCTTTGTTTTGTAAACAATCTGTATAGAAATCAAATATTACCTTGGCATCATCAAAAGCCCGATGGCGGTTTGCACAAGCTAAGTTTAATCTTTTAATGATTGCATCTAAATTGTGCTTTTTAAACCGCGGGTATAAATTTCTGGAAAGTTTAACACTGCAACAGTATTTTGCAGAAAATTCTTTCTCCAATCGTTCAAACTCTTTTTTTATAAACATGTAGTCAAAAAGGGCGTTGTGAGCAACAACTACGCTTCCCGAAAGTATTTCTGCAATACGGTCTGAGACTTCATAAAAAGAGGGGGCATTTTCCAAATCCTCTTGGGTAATACCAGTCAAAGACTTTATAAAAGGATCAACTGTCATTTGAGGATTAATCAGACTTGAAAATTGGTCAATGATTTTGTGATTTTCAGTTTTGATAATCCCAATTTCAATAATACGTCCGTACTGAGGACTCATACCAGTTGTTTCACAATCAACAAAGGATAGGGTTTTGGGAAGCATAGGAAATAAGCATTCTACCAAAAACAATATTGCTTAATCAAAATATGGTGTTCCCCACCAATCAGCTGGGTTCACAATCCGGTAATTTTTATTTAAGGATGAAACTTCGGATATCTCATCTTTGGTAATTTCAAAATCAAAAACATCGATATTTTCTGTAATTCTTGAAGATTTAGTGCTTTTGGGAATAACCACAGTTCCCCTACTTATCGCCCAATTTATCAAAATTTGGGCTGGTGTTTTCTTGTACTTTTTGGCCAGTTTTTTAACTTGTGGTTCATTCAAAAGATCAGGACTTTTAGCACTCACCCCAGGTCTTCCCAAGGGTGAATAAGCAGTTACTACTATTTTATTTTCCCTGCAAAAATTAATTAAACTTTCCTGAGTAAGATATGGGTGTAGTTCTATTTGGTTTACAACAGGCTTAAATTTGGCATATGTCAAAAGATCCAAAATCATCATGGTAGTAAAGTTTGAAACACCAATAGATTTAACCAAACCCTTTTTAACCAACTTTTCCATAGCCTGCCAGGTTTGCTGTATGGAAACTGGTTCCAAGGTCTGAAGAGTCCTAACTGGTTCTAAATCCTTTCCACTTTTAAAAGCAATCCCCCAGTGCATTAAATATAAATCCAGATAGTCAAGGCCAAGGTCTGACAAGGTTTTTTTGCAGGCTTTTTCTACATCTTTTGGGTGATGATTTGTATTCCAAAGTTTTGAGGTAATAAATAAATCTTTCCTTTTGATTTGTTTTCCAACTACTTCTTTAAAAACGTTCCCTATCTCTTTTTCGTTTTGGTAAATGGCAGCACAATCAATATGTTTATAACCAGCATTCAAAATTGCATAACGAACAGCGTCCCCCACCAAATTTTTCTCGGCTTTCCAGGTTCCTAAACCAATGTTAGGGATAATTTTTCCGTTATTCAGTTTTTGATAGGTTTTCATAAATAAACATATTATGTAATATCTTACTTGTGGATTTTTTACAAGCTGTTATTCTTTCAATTGTTGAAGGATTTTCTGAATTTTTACCAATTTCCTCAACCGGTCATCTTATTTTAGCCTCAGAAATTTTAAAAATACCCCAAACAGAATTTGTAAAAAGTTTTGAAATAATTATTCAAATCGGTGCAATTTTGGCTGTTTTATTTCTATATTGGAAAAAAATTACTTCAAATTTTAAGCTTTGGCCAAAACTGATTTTGGCATTTATCCCAACCGGAATCGTAGGGCTTACACTTTATAAAATGATTAAAGGATTTTTACTGGGAAATAGCCTAATTGTAGTTGGAGCATTACTTTTAGGGGGAATTTTGCTGATAATCCTGGAAAAGATCTACCAAGAAAAAGACCTGCCTGCCGGCAGGCAAGGACACCACATATCCTCAGTTGATCAAATTTCCAACAAACAGGCTTTTTTAATCGGGGTTTGCCAATCAATTTCTATCATCCCGGGTGTTTCAAGAGCTGCCTCAACAATTATTGGAGGTATGTTTTTAGGATTAAAAAGACAAACATCTGTTGAATTTTCATTTCTTTTGGCCATACCTACCATGTTTGCAGCCACAACCTTGGATTTAGTTAAAAGTAATTTTTCATTCACTCAAAATGAGATAATTTTACTAATTATTGGAGTTTTAGGCTCATTTATTACCGCAATTTTTGCCATAAAGTTTTTATTAAAATTTGTCCAAACTCACACTTTCATTCCCTTTGGGATATACCGAATCATCTTGGCCCTACTCTTTTGGATATTTATAGTTAAATAAATTTAAGAATTAGCAGCTTCTAAATCTTTTATAACAATTTTTTTCATCTCAAGGAAAACCTTCATAGCTTTTTCACTCTTAATCAGTTCTCCCATATTTTCTGGAACAATCTGCCAAGATACTCCAAACTTATCTTTTACCCAACCACACTGCTCTGACTCAGGAACAGCTGAAAGTTTTTCAAAATAAGAATCAATCTCTTGCTGATCCTTGCAAAAAACCTGAAAAGAAATGGCCTCACTAATTTTAAAGTAAGTTCCACCATTTAAGGCAGTAAAGGGTTGACCATTTATTTCAAAATTAACCACCATCACAGAACCTATTGGCTTGTTAGAAGGAGTTTCTAAGTTATAAGGCACAGTCTCTATAATTTTGGAATCAGGGAATATGGAGACATAAAACTTGGCTGCCTCCTCTGCTTCATTGTCAAACCATAAACATGGAGTTATTTTTTGCATAATAGTTAGGTTGTAGGCTGTAACATACCTACATGATTACCTTCGCAGTCTTCAATTGTGATATAAAGTCCTACTCCTGGAATATCATCAGGTTTACCCTCTCCTTTGGATCCCCCAATAACTTTCCCCCCAGCCTCAGTCACTTTTTTCATAGATTCCTCAAGATTATCTACAGAAATTACAAGGTGAGGAGGAGGTAATTTTTCTTCTTTAGCTTCCCAAAATCCCCCATTAATAGCGCCGGGCTTTAAAGGTCCTTTTTCATCAGATTCTGTAGTCATGGCCAAAACATAACCACCATAATCCTGACCCATGGTTTTCATTTCCCAACCAAAAACATTTGTATAAAAATCAGAAACTCTTTTCTTATCTTTTAAGGGCATTTCAAAATGGACAACCGGATTCATCTTTGGCATTTTTGTATTTTATCTATCCAACCTTCTATTTTCAAGTAGAAATTACTCTTTTTCAACCTCTTGAGGTGTAACAGGTTTAATAAACTTTAAAAGCTCTGATATACCCAATGCAAGCAGTGCATAAACCAACATGGCAATCAAAGTAGACCACTCTATGACTGCCCCTTCTGTTGAAGTTTTAAGTATTCCCCTGAAAGGAACTGCGAGCGGAGCACTTAAAAAATAAATTAAATTTGTAAATTCACTTGGGTATGCTCCAAACATTCGCAGCACTATACGAAAAGCCAACAAAACCTCCATCACCCCTAAGATATACCAAATAACCTGGTTAGAACGGAAGATTACTTTCTTTTTCTCAAACACTTTTTGTGGATGTTCTGTTTGAATTGGAGGGTTAACAGTTTTGGTGGTCTTAGTAATTTGAGCAGGAGCAGATCTTGAGACAGTAGTTATTTCTTCTTTAGTTTCTAATTCTGCCATATTTTTAGTATATCATTAATCTTTAGATGGTAGTAAAGCTTCCAAAGTAATCATTGAATGTTCAGATCCGACATTGAATAAACTATTTATGCAAAATATTCCCATAATCAACATAATAGCAGCCAGCAAAAGGGTTATACGGGCCATGGTTATAGATTCTTTAATGTTTAAAATTGTCATACAAAAATAGATACAATCAATCCTACGATAATAACCAAAACAATGATGTTGGGAAGACCCGCAACTGCCAGAATACCCAATACTGATAGAACCCATAGGACCAAGAGTATGGAGGCAATTATTTGAAACGGACGAGGTAAAATACCTATTGCCCAACTAATTACTGCCAATATAAGGATTTCCCACAAAGTAACTAAATGATTATTGATTGTAAAAAGAGCAAAATTTGGAATAGCAGGCAGCGGAAAATATCCTAGAAACCAAAGAACTGTAAGAATGATCGTGATTGGTATTAACATGATTTATTTTTTCTAAACATTTTCTAATTTTTAAAGCCTGCCATCATTTTGAGCATAACAGGCTTATATTTTCACTTTGCACTACTTTGCAGGTGCCACATTAACATCTATCTTATTTGGCATAGGCACGTTCACCTGAACTGGTCCCATCCGTTGTATAGCTGGAATACCAAAATACAAAAGTATTGAGACAAACCCTATAAGGAGCAAAACACCGATAAAAAAACCGCTTCCTCCTGTATTCTCTGCTGGAGCAGGAGTATTTACTACTGTTGTCATATATCTTTCACCTCCTTTGAATTTTTAAAGATCAAAGTCTACCTTAATTTCAGATTTTTTAATTACTATTTCCTTGGGTAAATATTTAATTAAGGCTTTTTCTACCAAATTAGTCAAAGTTAAGTCCTCAATAATAGCTTGAGCTCTTGCCTGTTTAACAATAGCTGGATTAATAAAAAGAGTTATTCTTTGTTTTGTACTACTTGACATAGTTGATATACTACAAGTAGTTGTAGTACTTGTCAAGTAAGTGTGTGGGCAGGCCACATAGGTAACACTTTGTTAAAGAAGATTTTGTCAGCATACTCTAAGGGTGTATCTAAATCAAGGGATTCATGAGGTCTGTAGGAGTTGTATTTAATTAACCAAGTAGTAAGG
>Ga0209726_10003282_pt1 | contig 22335 bp, 20 predicted proteins | sample Subgrocontami54m_FD_187453 | JGI IMG/M metagenome (GOLD analysis project Ga0209726, IMG submission 187453) | Subsurface groundwater microbial communities from S. Glens Falls, New York, USA - GMW46 contaminated, 5.4 m (SPAdes) (version 3) | ecosystem: Environmental > Aquatic > Deep subsurface >... | reverse complement strand
GTGCTGGCCGCCAGGCGCGCGGCGCGCAGCGGCGCGCACACTGTTATCGCCTCCGGCCACGAAAACGACGTGCTGCCGCGCCTGCTGCGCGGCGAGAACATCGGCACCCTGCTCGAAGCGCAAGCCATGTCGCTGGCCGCACGTAAACAATGGCTGGCGGACCATCTGCAAGTCAGCGGCAAGGTGGTGCTGGATGCAGGCGCGGTGCGAGCCCTGTGCAGCGAAGGCAAAAGCCTGCTGCCGATCGGAGTTACCGAAGTCGTCGGCGAATTCGAGCGCGGCGCGGTGGTAGCCATCCTTAACGAGAACAGGGAGGATATCGCACGCGGCTTGATCAACTACAGCTCCGCGGAAGCGCGCCGCATCGCCCGCCACCCCAGTCATGAGATCGGAATAATACTCGGCTATGTGGATGAATCAGAGTTGATACATCGAGACAACCTCGTTCTGCTGTAAAACAACAGAATGGGGTTGCGGTGGAGGCTAACTATGCGCAGCAAGTTAGCTTTGCATAGCCAATCGGCCAAGCCGCTGGTTAAACCACGCAGCGGTGGCCGTAATCACAACCTTCCCCCCGCAAGGGGAAGGCAGTAGTTGTAAAAGCGGAATCACTTGTACTTAGCCAGCCACTCCTGTGCCAGCACCTGCGCCTTTTTTATTTGCTCGGGGGTCATTCTCTCTTCAACCCAGTTCTTGCTGTTCACGGCCATATCCCCGGCCAAACTAAGCCACTTGTGTGCCTGTATAAAGTCCTGCGCCACACCTTGTCCTTTGGCATACATCAACCCTACGGTGTACTGCGCTTTTGGAAACCCGTGATCAGCCGCCTTGAGGTACCACGACGCAGCTTGTTTGTCGTCTTGCGGCACACCTTGTCCTTTGGCGTACATTTCCGCAATGATGAACTGTGCCCTGGTATCATCCTGCTCGGCCGCCTTGAGGTACCACAACGCGGCTTCCTTATCATTCTTTGGCACGCCCTGCCCTTTGGTATACATCACCCCGAGCCGGTACTGTGCAGCCGCATCGCCGTTAAGCGCAAGAGCCCTGAATTCGTCAAATGCGTAAAGGTAGTTTCCACTGTTGTAAGCTTCCAGCCCCTCCTGAAAATCAGCGCGCGCCCCCCCGCAAACCGCAAGTGCAACCGCAGCCAGAATCAGCCTGGAAAATACTCTAGTCATTATTTTTCCCATAACCTGCCTCCAAAACAAAAGCTGCACCTCTAAAGTCTTACGTGATTCCTTATAACCCGGTTGCGCGGCGCGCATCATGCTTTTACCAGCATGTACTATTGTGCCCAAATACGCCAAACCCGTATACGGCAAGGCAGGCCACGCAAGGTGGCCACCTTGCATGGCTTGGATGCTTTGGCCTTCTTTGATTTGGTACCGATGGTGCCGCCTATCGGATTCGAACTGATGACCTACCGCTTACAAGGCGGTTGCTCTACCAACTGAGCTAAGGCGGCGATAAAACATTGGCTGATGTTTCAAGAACTGCAACACTGAAAAACCTGCTTTAAACTGTGGTAGGCCGTGGCAGATTCGAACTGCCGACCAACGGATTAAAAGTCCGCTGCTCTACCGGCTGAGCTAACGACCCACATCCCTGATCAGGGAACCGCGCATTATACGGATTAGCCAATTACTGTCAACGCAACAGCACACCTCATACACGGCGATAGCGCGTCGGATCGGCCATTCCAGCGGCCTCGAAGCCGGCACGGCGCAACCGGCAGGAGTCGCACACGCCGCACGCACGCCCCTCTTCATCGGCCTGGTAGCAGGACACTGTCAGGCTGTAATCCACACCCAGCTGCGCACCGCTATTGATGATGCCTGCCTTGGACAGGTGCAGCAAGGGCGCATGCAAGGTCAGGCGCTTGCCCTCGGCCGCTGCCCTGGTGGCAAGATTGGCCATGCGTTCAAAGGCCTCGATGTATTCGGGGCGGCAATCAGGATAGCCGGAGTAGTCCACCGCATTCACTCCGATGAAAATGTCCTGCGCCTGCAACACTTCAGCCCAGGCCAAAGCCAGCGACAACATGATGGTGTTGCGCGCCGGCACATAGGTAAGAGGAATGCCTCGCGTCGGTTGCTCCGGCACGGCAATGCTCGCGTCAGTCAGCGCGGAGCCGCCGAATCCGGTGAGGTCGATGCTGATGACACGCTGTTCGACCGCACCCAGCGCCCGTGCCACACGCCGTGCCGCAGCCAGTTCGGCAAGATGCCGTTGCCCATAATCCACGCTCAACGCATAACAGGCGAAATTTTGCTGCCGCGCCAGCGCCAGAACAGTAGCGGAATCCAGCCCGCCGGATAATAAAATTACAGCGTTTTTCATGTCACGGGTTCAATGCATGATGGAATGGCATTGCGTATTTCTTTCCCGAAGAATATCTCAAACCGGATTTGATAGCGATGATCTACCGCTAATTCACAAACCAGTATCTTTCTGTTTATGGCGCCTAATGGACTCTGCCTGCTGTAAAAAGGTATTATGATGAAGCCACCCATTACTTGGGCGAGACATCAAAAATGTCTCACGTTTGCTTCGGGGAGCGAAGCTATGCCATGCAGAAAGCTGCTAATCGCACTTTTCCCAATATTCAACGCGACTATCGTTCACGCTGAGTATATGTTCAATTTCCCCGATCCGGTGACGCCCCTCGCGGAAGACACCTTGCGGGTGCACAATCAATTCATGCTGATCATCCTTGCCGTGTTCTTTGCGGTGCTGGGCATCATGGCCTATTCACTGGTCAAGCACCGCAAAAGCAAAGGACAAGCTCCCGCTTCGTTCACCGGGCCCCGCACCAAAGCGCAGTGGGTCGGCGTCATCGCACCTTTTGTTGGCCTGTTCTGCATCGATTATATCGTGATGGGTATCCCCGCCTACCATGCTGCTGTCTCGATGGAAGACACAAGGACTGATGCCGACATGGTGCTCAAGGTGACTGCCAGCCAGTGGAAATGGCAATACGAGTATCCGGATGAAGGGATCAAATTTGTCAGCATGCTGGCAACACCGAAAGACCAGATAAGCAACCAGGCGCCCAAAAACGAGAATTACCTTCTGGAAGTGGACAACCCGGTGGTGCTGCCGATCAACAGGAAGGTGCGCATCCTGCTCCTGTCCACCGATGTAATTCACAGCTGGTGGATGCCCCCTTTTGGCGTCAAGCGCGATGCGGTGCCGGGTTTTCTGCGGGAGGCCTGGGTGAAAATTGAGAAGCCGGGAATCTACCGCGGACAATGTTCCCAGTTGTGCGGCAAGGACCATGCCTTCATGCCGATTGTCGTAGAGGCGGTTGCGGAGGAAAATTACCGCGCATGGGTAGCACAGAAAAAAACCGAGTCGGCCAGTCTCGCCGCCAGCGCGGAGAAGGGCTGGAACAAGGAAGATCTGATGAAGCACGGCCAGGGTATTTATGAAAAGATCTGCATTGCCTGCCATCAGGCAGGCGGCAAGGGGCTTCCCGGCGCTTTCCCGGCGCTGGCTGGCAGCAAAATCGTCAATGGGCCGTTCCTGGACACGAATGGGCGCCTGATCAAGGACGGCCATCTCGACCGTGTCATGAACGGCAAGCCCGGCACTGCCATGCAGGCATTCAAGAATTCGCTCTCCGACACCGACATCGCCGCGATCGTGACATATGAGCGCAACTCTTTCGGCAACAGCATGGGCGACCTGGTTCAGCCTTCGCAGGTCAAGTCACTACGTTAACGTGAAGCTCGCGCAGCGATTCGTTCGCCCCCTCGCCAGCTTGCGAGATAACCAGCGACTTGCTGGCGTTGTTAGCCAGTTTAGTCGAATGGTTAGTAGTTTCATCAGAGGGTTGGGGAGAGGGAAATGGGCATGGCAAGTTTAATGACTAAGGGCGGCATTTTGTGCCATGCCCGTTAGGGAAAAATGATGATGACAACAGCTGCCACTACCGCCTTGCATGAAAATCATCACGATCATCCAGCCGGCTTCAAGCGTTGGCTGACCACCACCAACCACAAGGATCTCGGCACACTGTACATGACCTTTGCCCTGATCATGTTTCTGGTGGGCGGGTTTATGATCATGCTGGTGCGGGCCGAGCTGTTATACCCCGGCCTGCAGTTGCTGAAGCCTGAGTTATACGATCAACTGGTTACCTTGCATGCGCTGGTCATGGTGTTTGCAGCGATCATGCCGGCCGCCACCGGGCTCAACAATTACCTGATCCCGCTGATGATCGGCGCCCCCGACATGGCGCTGCCGCGGGTCAACAACTGGGGGTTCTGGATACTGCCTCCGGCTGCCATCCTGCTGGTGCTGCCATTTTTCCTGGCGTTTTTCGGGGTGGGCGACGGTGCGGCGGCGGGCGGCTGGGCCATGCACAATTCACCACTATCGCTGCAGGCCGGAATCGGCATGGACTTCACCATCCTGGTAATTCACCTGCTGGGCATCTCGTCGGTGACGGGCGCAATAAATGTCATCGTCACCATTCTCAACATGCGCGCGCCCGGCATGACGCTGATGAAAATGCCCCTGTTCGTGTGGTCATGGCTGGTCACCGCCATTCTGGTGGTGATGGTGATGCCGGTGCTCTCCGCCGTGGTCACCATGCTGCTCACCGATCGTCATTTCGGAACCCATTTTTTCATCGCCTCCGGCGGCGGCGACCCCATCATGTTCCAGCATATATTCTGGTTCTTCGGACACCCTGAGGTATACATCGTGGTGCTGCCGTTCTGGGGGCTGCTGCCGCACATCCTTTCGGCCTTTTCCCGCAAGCCGGTCTATGGCTACAAGGCTCAGGTATATGCTTTCTGGGGGATCGCCATTCTGGGGTCAGTCGTATGGGCGCACCACATGCTTACCTCGGGAATGCCGCTGGCCGGGAATCTGTATTTCATGTACGCCACCATGTCGGTTTCCATCCCGACCTCGGTGCTGATCTTCTGCTGGATTGCCACCCTCTGGCGCGGCTCCATGACCTTTGAAACCCCGATGCTGTTTGCGCTGGGTGCTGTGGTGATGTTCGGCATCGCCGGACTGACCGGACTGGTACTGCCCGCTGTTGCCGCAAACGCCCAATACCACAATTCCTATTTCGTGGTCGCGCACTTCCACTATCCCTTCTTCGGCTTTGCCGTGATGGCGATGATGGCGGCAACCTATTTCTGGCTGCCCAAGTTTACCGGCCGCATGTATGACGAGAAGCTGGGGACATTGCATTTCTGGCTGACCATCGTTTTTTTCAACCTGACCTTCATGCCGCAGTTTTTTGCAGGCCTCGGGGGCATGCCTCGCCACATCGCCGACTACGCACTGAAATTTGCCGGACTCAACACGATCTCGTCGGTCGGCGCTTTCCTGCTGGGCATTTCACAGCTGTTGTTCGTATATAACATTACCCGGTGCGCCAGAGGCCACGGTGAAAAGGCAACCGACAGGGTATGGGAGCGCGCTGAAGGACTGGAATTCACCTTGCCCTCGCCGCCGCCTTACCACACCTTCACTACGCCACCGGTGGTGAAATAAGGTGCCGCATGGATGAGACCACACAGCAGGAAAAAAGCCAGGCCAACTTGAAGCTGGCTATGGTGCTGGCCGCAGTTGCCGTGGCCATGTATTTGTTCGCATGGTTCAAGGACTGGTCGTGAAGCATGGAGAAATCACTTCAGCAGGCCAACCAGCGTCTGGCACAAAAACTTGTGCTGGCAGTGGCTGCGGCCGGTGCGTTCGGTTTTGCGCTGGTGCCGTTCTATGACGTGCTCTGCAGAGTCACCGGGCTGAACGGCAAGACAAGCGGTGCGGTTTCGGTGCAGGCTGCTCAGGCAGCAAAAGTTGATCTATCGCGTTGGGTCACAGTTGAATTTTCCGGAAATACCATGCCGGGGCTGAGCTGGGAATTCAGTCCCAGGCAACACAAGCTCCAGATGCATCCGGGTGAGATCGTGACCACCACTTTTTACGCCAGAAACCCGACCAACCAGGCCATCAATGGGCAGGCGATACCCAGTGTGAGCCCGGGATGGGCGGCGCAATATTTCAGGAAACTGGACTGCTTTTGCTACAAGCAGCAACAACTGAAACCGGGTGAAACACGCGAGATGCCGCTGACCTTTTTTATCAGCCCGGAATTGCCTCGGGATGTGCGGGCAATCGCCTTGTCCTATTCGTTTTTTCCTGTTGGCAACGGCTCGTAAGAATATTTATCCATCGGAGGTTAACATGACCGAAGCGCAAAGCAACCGTCAATATTACGTTCCCCATCCCAGCGCATACCCGGTGGCGCTGAATGCTGGCCTGTTCTTGCTGTCGCTGGGGTTTGTTCTCAAGATAAATGCACTGGCTTTTGGAACCGGCTTCATGCTGGCGGGGGCGCTGTTGGCCACCTGCGGCACAGTCGCCTGGCTAGGCAAGGTAATCTGTGAAAACGAGAGCGGAAAATATCACCAATGGGAAGACAGGTCATTCCACATCGGCATGGGTTATTTCATTGCGGCCGAACTCCTGTTCTTTGCTGCGTTCCTGGCCGCACTGATGTATACCCGTGTTTTCTCCCTGCCATGGCTGCATGCGACCGATATGCTGTGGCCTGGGTTTGAGGGGAAATGGCCATCCAGCGGCCCGGCGGGAAAGCCTTTCACTCCATTGAACGCATGGGGTGTGCCTGCGGCAAACACGCTGCTGCTGCTCTTTTCTGCCGCATCCCTTGCCTGGTCGCGTGCCGGCTTGCTGAAAGACAACCGCGGCCAGATGACCTCCGGCCTGCTGCTGACCCTTGTCCTGGGCGCGACATTTTTAGTGCAGCAACTTGTGGAGTACGGCCATGCCGCTTCCAAACTCGGGGTAATGATCGGCACCGGCTCTTATGGCACCATGTTTTACATGCTGACCGGCTTCCACGGCTTCCACCTTTTGATTGGCCTGATCATGCTGCTTGTGGTTCTGTTCCGCGGCTTTCACGGCCATTTCAAACCCGGCGCCTGTTCTGGTTTCGAGGCCGTGGGATGGTACTGGAACTTCGTAGTGGTAGCGCCGGGCTTGCTGGTATTTCTTTATTTCTATTTTTTGTGACCGGCAACGTATCGCACCCACTGAAAAAAAACCGTTGCCTGATGGGCTAAATAACATTTCGTGTGGCTTTTTCTCCCTGTTCCGCGCCACCAATTCTTTCCCTGTTTGGCTCCTGCTTCGCCGGCTCGGGGTAACCTAAAATAGTGACGTTTCTCAGCAGCCTGTTAAAATCAGCAGGCAAAGCAAACAGCATCACTTATCCAAGGATTAAACACATGAACTCCGCACGCCGCTATACACTGACCCTATCCTGCCCGGACCGCGTGGGCATTGTCGCAGCGGTGAGCGGCTTTGTTGCGCAACATAACGGCTGGATCGTGGAAGCCAGCTACCACACCGATCAGGAAACGCAGCGCTTTTTCATGCGCCAGGAGATTCTCGCCGACTCATTGCCTTTCGGTGCGATTGAATTCCATGCGCGCTTTTCTGAACTGGCGGGCAAGTTCAACATGGACTGGCGAGTCAGCGATTCTGCGCAGAAAAAACGCGTGGTGATTCTGGTGAGCAAACAGGATCACTGCCTGAATGATTTGCTGCACCGCTGGCGCAGCGGCGAATTGCAGGTGGATATCCCCTGCGTCATTTCCAACCATGAGGAGCTGCGCGGCTTCGTCGAATGGCACGGCATTCCGTTTCACTGCGTGCCCATGCAAGACAAGGCAGGGCGTGACAAGTCCGCCGCGTTTGAAAAAATCGCCGCCCTGTTTGATCAGCAGGGCGACACAATGGTGCTGGCGCGCTTCATGCAGATCATGCCGCCGGATTTATGCCGGCGTTATGCCGGGAGCGTGATCAACATCCACCACAGCTTCCTGCCTTCCTTCGCCGGCGCGAAGCCCTACCACCAAGCCTATCAGCGCGGCGTGAAGCTGATCGGTGCGACCTGCCATTACGTCACCGACGAACTGGATGCCGGACCGATTATCGAACAGGACACCGTGCGCATTGACCACGGCGACAGCGTGGAAGACATGGTGCGCTATGGCCGCGACATCGAGAAAACGGTACTGGCGCGCGGCCTGCGCTATCATGTCGAAGACCGCGTGCTGGTGTGTGGCAACAAGACCATCGTGTTTCGCTGAATCTTTGAAGACATGGAGGACAGGCCGGCATGAATGCAACAGACCGCGCTTTAACCGAGCAAAACCGGCTATTCCAGGGCGTGGACTTCACCAGTGTCGAATACATGCTGGAGCACTGCTCCGTGCGCAGCCTGGGCGCAGGCGAAAGCTTGCTGCAACCGGACGTCCCGAATCACCATCTTTATCTGATATTCGAAGGCAAGCTGAGCGTTCACCTGGCCGCACAAGAGTCACTGGAACATGCGACGCTGGGTGCCGGAGAGTGCGTGGGGGAAATATCTCTGGTGGATGGCAAACTCCCTTCGGCATTGGTCGTCGCCACCGAGCCTACCCGTGTATTGTCTATACCCCGTGACACGGTTTGGTCACTGGTCGACCATTCCCATGAGATCGCCCGCAATCTGCTCGGCATTGTTACCGGCCGTATGCGCAACGACAACCGGGCACTGATCACTTCGCAGGACAAAAGGAAGCAGTTCGAGCACCAGGCCTATGTTGATGCGTTGACCGGAGTGCACAATCGCCACTGGATGGTTGATGCCTTTCCGCGCGCCTTGCACCGTTGCGAGCTCAACAAGAGTCCCCTCGCGATCATGATTGTGGATATTGATCACTTTAAGCGGGTGAATGATACTTATGGACATCTTGTTGGCGACATCGCCTTGAAAGCCGTCGCCAAGTGCATGGCGGAAAGCTTCAGGCCGCATGACTTGCTGGCTCGCTATGGCGGGGAGGAATTCGCGGCACTGTTTTCTGACACTGGCCAGGATGAGGCAAAGGCAATCGCCGAGCGGCTGCGCACCAGAGTTGCAGATACCGTAATACATCACGAAGGGCTTTCTTTCCAGGTCACCATCTCAATTGGTATAGCGCCGACCCAACATGAAGAAAAGCTAGAGGACCTCATCGGCGAAGCGGATCAGGCGCTCTACCGTGCAAAGGAACTGGGGCGAAATCGCGTTGTGATATTCAGCTGATTCATTCCGGCCATCAACTGAAATCATCGAGCTGCAATCGAAGCATCGGCCCATGCTGCCCCCATTAATTTTGCCCGTTATGTTTGCAGGCTGACTTATGAAAATGATCGTACTCGCAATAATTCTGCACTCCCTGGCGTCACCGGCTTTCGGGTTGGCGGGTACAGAACCTGCCGTCATCTATTGGGACTCGGCGGCAGGCAGGACACTGCGTGCCCGCATCCCTGCAGATGCGGATTACTGGCAGCTGAGCCCGGCCTTCGCCGTGCAGATGACACAGTCATATTGCTCCGTCGCCAGTGCCATCACCGTGCTCAACGCCATGCCGATCAAGAAACCCGTTGATCCTGCTTATGCTCCCTACGCCTACCTTACCCAGAGCAACTTTTTTACTCCCGAGGTCATAAAAGTCATAACCCCTCAGACCGTGCTGGCCATGGGCATGACGCGCGAGCAGATGGCCGAGGCGCTAACTCGCCACGGTGTCAGTGCAACATCCATCGCCGGCGACACCCTCGACGATGAGGCTCTGCGTAACTTGTTGCAAGAAGCGCTGGGAGAGGACGGACGGTTCGTGCTGGCCAATTATCTGCGTGCCAATCTGGGGCAGGCAGGAGGCGGGCACTGGTCGGTATTGGCAGCCTATGATGAGCAGTCCGACAGTGTGCTGATACTCGATGTGGCAAAGTATAAATACACCCCGGTGTGGGTCGGCATCAGCACCCTGCGACAGGCGATCGCCACCATCGACACAGCCAGCAAAAAAGCGCGGGGTCTGGTTATCGTGTCAAAATGAACAAACACGACCGGTTTTAACTCGGTGCGCAAAGCGGAAGTAACCGGCCGTACAAAAAGAATGTGGCCCTGACTGACAAAACTATTACCTGTGGCGAACTGGTTAAAGCTACCAAACTGAATACGCGCCAATAAAAAAAGGGCACCTTGCGGCGCCCTTCTGTTTTTCGATTGCCCGGGTTACAGGCTGTAAGCGCGTTCGCCGTGTGAAGTGGTATCCAGGCCTTCGCGTTCCGCTTCTTCCGATACACGCAGACCGATGGTCAAATCAACGATCTTGTAGCAGATGAAAGCTACCACACCGGACCAGATCAGGGTGGTCAGCACGCCCTGCGCCTGAATCCATACTTGCGCACCGATCTCGGTATCAACCACCTTGTTGTTGACATAGTCGGCGATACCGGTACCACCCAAGCCCCAGGTGTTGAATACACCAGTGAGCATTGCCCCCAGGATACCGCCGACGCCGTGTACGCCGAACACATCCAGCGCGTCATCCGCACCCAGCAGTTTCTTCAGGCCGGTTACGCCCCAGAAACAGGCCACGCCAGCCAGCGCACCAATCACCAGGCCGCCTCCTACGCCTACCCAGCCGCAGCCAGGGGTAATGGCAACCAATCCGGCAACTGCACCGGAAACCGCACCCAGCACGGAAGGTTTGCCCTTCAACAGCCACTCGGCCAGCGTCCAGGTCAATGCGGCGGCGGCAGTGGCATTCAGCGTGTTGACGAAAGCCAGTGTGGCAGTGCCGGCGGCTTCCAGAGCGGAACCCGCATTGAAGCCGAACCAACCCACCCACAGCAGGGAACCGCCGATCATGGTCATGGTCAGGCTATGCGGAGCCATTGCTTCCTTGCCATAGCCGACACGCTTGCCCACCAGATACGCTCCAATCAAGCCAGCGATGGCTGCGTTGATGTGCACCACGGTGCCGCCCGCAAAGTCCAGCGCGCCCTTCTGGAACAGCCAGCCGCCCTTGGCGGTTTCCGTTGCCAGGGTGGCAGCGTCCTTGATGGCGTCCGGGCCGGTCCAGAACCACACCATGTGTGCAATCGGCAGATAGGAGAAGGTAAACCACAGAGCGGAGAACAACAGCACAGCGGAAAACTTCATGCGCTCAGCGAAAGCACCCACGACCAGTGCCACGGTGATGGCAGCAAAAGTAGCCTGGAAGACGACAAAGGCAAACTCGGGAATCACTACACCTTTGCTGAAGGTTGCGGCATTGGCGACACTGCCGGTGGCCGGATCAAAAATGCCCTTCAGGAACAGCCGGTCAAATCCTCCGATAAACGCGTTGCCTTCGGTGAAGACCAGCGAGTAGCCATAAATGGCCCATAGCACGATGATCAGCGCGAAGATCGAGAATACCTGCATCAGGATGGACAGCATGTTCTTGCTGCGCACCAGGCCACCATAGAACAGCGCGAGGCCAGGGATGGACATCATGATGATCAGCAGGGTGGACGTCAGTATCCATGCGGTGTCCCCCTTGTTGGGTGTCGGCGCAGGAACTGCGGCAGCTTCGGCTGGCTTGGCTGCATCAGCAGGCGCAACGGCTGTTGCGGGAACGGCTGCCGACGGTTTAGGTGCATCGTCGGCATAAGCCGGAACGGTTAGCCCGCACAGCATCACCATCAAAGCTAGAAGTGCGAATAATTTTTTCATCAGTGCTCTCCTTACAGGGCTTCTGCGCCGGATTCACCGGTGCGGATGCGGATAACTTGTTCGATGTCATGGACAAAAATCTTACCGTCGCCGATCTTGCCGGTGCCTGCCGATTTCTCGATGGCTTCCAGCACCTGATCCAGCATCTCGCTTTTGATAGCGGCTTCCACCTTTATCTTGGGCAAAAAATCCACCACATACTCCGCACCCCGATACAACTCGGTGTGTCCCTTTTGCCGGCCGAAGCCCTTGACCTCGGTGACGGTGATGCCTTGCACGCCAATGGCGGACAAAGCTTCACGCACCTCGTCGAGCTTGAACGGTTTGATGATAGCAGTGACCATTTTCATTTCACTCTCCTTAAAATTTATAAATCGCTTCGAGACCAAACGAGCTTTGGCTATCCTTTTGGGTAATTCCGTCAGTAGCGAGGAACACTTTCTGGTCGGACCAGTCTTTGCGCACTTCCGCCCGGATTTCAATTGCCTTGGCGGGCAGGTAGGCGAGCGTCAGGGTAGCTTCCTTCCATTTCTGCCCGGCGGTTTTGCCAGCTTCCCACACCGTGCGGTAGCCGTCCTTGTCATTGAACCATTCGCCGCGCAGCGAGCCACGCCACTGCTCGTTGATCTGATAATTCGCGTAGCCCGCCCATCCCTCCCACTTCGCCTTGCTGGCGCCGGTCGGCAACCCTGCTGTCAAAGTGTTGTCCTGGGAGCCATAGTCGTAATTCAGCACCAGTGTGAGCTGCTCGGTGGCGTTGTAGGTGGCAACCAGGTCAATCAGGCTGCGCGTGCCTTTCTGGGGATTCACGCAGGCAGTAGTCGGGGCACAGAAGTAATTACTGAGTTGCTCCTTGCCGGTGTATCCCTGCGCTGCAAGCGCGAATGATTTGATGGGCGCCCAGGACAACCCCAATTCGATAGTCTTGTCGCTGTTGGTGTCCTGGAAATCGTCCCAGCCGTTGTTGACGCCTGCGACCAGACTAAACGTATCGCTGAACTTATACGTGCCGCGAACGCCGGTGTGGGTGAAGGGTATCGCGTAGCCGAACAGAATAGAGCGCGAGTAGTTGACGTCGCTCGGGCTTTTGATTACCTCCGCACCGGCCAGGGTTACATATTTTCCGGCAATCAGCATCAACGGGCCGGTGGCATAGTGAAGGTACGCCTGGGTTACGTCGAATTTCTGGTTGACGCCGTTGGCTGGCCCCCGGTTCTTGTCGATGGTGCCATAGGCGGCGATAGTGTCTGCATCCCTGCCCACCGTGAAGTTTACCAGGCCGCCGAAGCCATTTTCAGGGAGCTTGGACAGAGTCAAATCAATCGCGTGAAGATTGACGGCATTTCTGTCGAAGTCGAAGACCCGGTTGTTGAAGTTGTTGGGGGTGGTGGCGAATCGCCCCGACTCCGAGAGGTTGGTGTAACCTATGTCAATGTGGCCGGCATGGTCGAAGGGCAACCCGCCCGATGGCGCACCGGGTTTTTCGGACATAGTCATGGTTTCTGCGTCCGCCGCAATTGCCACGCCCGGTACAGCCAAGGCAGCCAGCAGCAAAGAGTTCAACAGTTTGCTTTTCAGCATGATGTTTCCTTTTCTGGTTAATTGAATACGGGATAACTATCCACGTCATGCTCTCAGCAGGTTACATGCCACCACTTTTTGTTAATACAAAACAATGTCTTGCGCAAAAATATAAAGCTTCGTGTAATTGCCTCGCACCAAATTAATGCAAACATCATGTGCGTTTGCACTTATCAGGTGCAACGATCATGCAGGGAATTTTTGCTACACTGCATTACTCACAAAAAATGGAGGCATGCCATGTTTAATCCAAAGTTTCTAGATGAACTTTCTGCCAAGCTGAACGAGATCATGGCGAGCAGCCCAGCCAAGGATTTCGAGAAGAATGCCCGCGCGCTGCTGGCGCAGGGTTTTGCCAAGCTCGATCTGGTGACGCGTGAAGAATTTGATATCCAGGCGGCAATGCTGGATCGCACGCGCGAAAAACTCACGGCACTGGAAGTGCGCGTCGCTGCCCTTGAAGCACGCAACTAAGTTAGCTTTCCTGAAGAGTGCCTCTAAAAATTCAAATTTCTGATGGGGCTACTAGCCAATCCATTAGGCCACCAATAAACGGTAGCCAAGTGGCTGGTTATATGCCAGACGCGACGCGCAAGAAAAATCGCAGCGCCGCATATGTTGGTATATGTAAGCAAGATTCTTCGAGCGCAACAAAGTATGGCGACGAAACTTTGAATTTTAGGAGGCACTAGTGAGTCTCGCGGTACTTTACAGCCGCGCCCTCTCCGGCATGGAAGCCGCGCTGGTCACGGTTGAGGTGCATCTCGCCAACGGCTTGCCCAACTTCACCATCGTCGGCCTGCCGGAAACCGAAGTCAAAGAGAGCAAGGATCGCGTGCGCGCCGCACTGCAGAATTGCCAGTTCGATTTTCCCGCGCGGCGCATCACCGTCAATCTCGCCCCCGCCGATTTGCCCAAGGAAAGCGGTCGGTTTGATTTACCCATCGCGCTGGGCATTCTCGCCGCCACCGGGCAGATTCCCTCAGACAAACTTGCCGAATATGAATATGCCGGAGAGCTCGCTCTGACCGGCGAGCTGCGCCCGATACGCGGTGCGCTGGCGATGACTTATCACGCCGCCAACAGCGGGCGGGCTTTCATCCTGCCGCAAGCCAATGCCGCCGAGGCCGCACTGGTGGAAGATGCCACAGTGTATCCGGCGCAGACGCTGTTGCAGGTTGCGGCACACCTTGCCGGGCGCGAAGCACTCACGCCTTATGTCAGCCAGCCGCAAACCATCGCGCCGCATTACCCGGACATGCGCGAGGTGAAAGGGCAGATGCAAGCCAAGCGCGCGCTGGAAATCGCCGCCGCAGGCGGGCACAGCGTGCTAATGGTCGGCCCGCCGGGCACCGGCAAGTCCATGCTGGCAGCCCGCTTCCCCGGCATCCTGTCGCAAATGTCCCAGGCTGAAGCCTTGCAGAGCGCAGCAGTGCAATCGCTGGATGGCGGCTTCGACGTGGCAAAGTGGAAGACGCGCCCGTATCGCGCGCCTCACCATACTGCTTCCGGCGTAGCATTGGTCGGAGGCGGCAGCAATCCACGTCCCGGTGAAATTTCCATGGCCCTCCACGGCGTGCTGTTTCTCGATGAACTGCCGGAGTTCGAGCGCAGCGTGCTGGAAGTGCTGCGCGAGCCGATGGAGTCCGGGCGCATCACCATCTCGCGCGCCGCGCGCCGCGCCGATTTTCCAGCGCAGTTCCAGCTCATTGCCGCGATGAATCCATGCCCGTGCGGCTATCTCGGCCACTACAACGGCAAGTGCCGCTGCACGCCGGACCAGGTTTCACGCTACCGCAGCAAGATTTCCGGCCCGCTGCTTGATCGCATAGACATTCAGATCGAGGTGCCTGCCGTGCCACAGAATGATTTGATCGGCAAGGCCGAAGGCGAAGCCAGTGCCGATTTGCAAGCTCGTGTCGAAATGGCACGGCAACGCCAGCTGGCACGCCAGGACAAAACCAACGCGCAACTCTCGGTGACTGAAATCGACGCGCTGTGCATACCGGACGCACAGGGCGTCGCACTGCTGCAACAAGCCATCAGCCGCCTCAACCTCTCCGCACGCGCCTACCACCGTGTGCTCAAGGTGGCCCGCACTATCGCCGATCTGGAAGGGGTTGATAGCATCGCTACCAGACATATTGCCGAAGCGGTGCAGTATCGGCGGTTAAATTTCTAAGCATCTCGATTCGCCATTCCGACCTGCACCAAAGGTAGGCAATCCACTATCCGCTAAAGCGGATGTGGAATTGACACCACCGGAATGGCGGCTGACGAGGCCACCCGCAGCTCCTCATGGTAAAATCCGCGCTCAATTTATTGGTCGCACACCATGAGCCACGCGCCTCACCCCGTCGAACGCCTGCTTGAACAACGCATCCTGATTCTGGATGGGGCGATGGGCACCATGATTCAGCGTTACAAGCTGACCGAGGCCCACTATCGCGGCACCGAGTTGTTCGGCGATTACAACGGGCCGCGCCGGAGCTTTGCCGATCACCCGATCGATGTCAAAGGCAACAACGATCTGCTGCTGCTGACCCAGCCGCATGTCATCGGCGGCATCCACCGCCAGTACCTCGAGGCAGGCGCGGATATTCTCGAAACTTGCACCTTCAATTCCAATTCCGTCTCGATGGCGGATTACGAGATGCAGCATCTGGTGTACGAGCTGAACGTAGCCGGAGCCAAATTGGCGCGCGGGCTGTGCGATGAATTCGGAACAAAGCACAAGCCGCGCTTCGTCGCGGGCGTGCTCGGGCCGACCGGACGCACTGCATCGATCTCGCCGGATGTGAACGATCCGGGCGCGCGCAACATTACCTTCGACGAACTGGTGGAAAGCTACAGCGAAGCGGTGCGCGGCCTGCTCGACGGCGGCGCGGATATTCTGATGGTGGAAACCATCTTCGATACGCTCAACGCCAAGGCCGCGCTGTTTGCCATTGAGCGCCATTTCGAGCAGCACAAGGTGCGGGTGCCCATCATGATTTCCGGCACCATCACTGATGCTTCGGGGAGAACGCTCTCGGGGCAGACCACCGAGGCATTCTGGAATTCGCTGAGCCACGCCAGGCCGCTTTCGATTGGCCTGAACTGCGCGCTGGGTGCAGAACTGATGCGGCCGTATGTGGAAGAATTATCGTGTGTGGCAAGCTGCTACGTCAGCGCGCACCCCAACGCTGGTCTGCCCAACCCATTGTCCGAGACCGGCTACGACGAGGCGCCGGAAACCACCGCACGGCTGATAAAAGAGTTTGCCACCAGCGGCTTTCTCAACATCGCCGGGGGTTGTTGCGGCACCACGCCGGCACACATCAAGTCGATCGCCGAGGCGCTGAAAGACGTGCCACCGCGCAGCATTCCTGATATCGAAAAGAAGCTGCGCCTGTCCGGGCTGGAGCCGTTCAATATCGGCAACGACTCGCTGTTCGTCAATGTCGGCGAGCGCACCAACGTCACCGGCTCGAAGATGTTTGCGCGCCTGATTTTGAGCGGAGATTACGCGCAGGCGCTGGACGTGGCGCGCCAGCAGGTGGAAAACGGCGCGCAGGTCATCGACATCAACATGGACGAGGCAATGCTGGAGTCGCAGGCCGCGATGGTAAAGTTTCTCAACCTGATCGCCTCCGAGCCGGACATCTCCAAGGTGCCACTGATGATCGACTCGTCCAAATGGGAAGTGATAGAGGCCGGGCTGAAATGCGTGCAGGGCAAGCCCATCGTCAATTCCATTTCGCTGAAAGAAGGTAAGGAGCCATTCATCAAACACGCCACGCTGGTGCGCCGCTATGGCGCGGCGGCGGTGGTGATGGCGTTCGACGAACAAGGGCAGGCCGACACATTCAAGCGCAAAACGGAAATCTGCCGGCGCAGCTACGACATCCTCGTTAACCAAGTCGGCTTCCCGCCGGAAGACATCATCTTCGACCCCAACATTTTCGCCATTGCCACCGGCATCGAAGAGCACAACAACTACGCGGTGGATTTCATCGAAGCCACGCGCTGGATCAAACAACACCTGCCCTACGCCAAGATCAGCGGTGGCGTATCCAACGTATCCTTCAGCTTCCGCGGCAACGAAGCGGTGCGCGAGGCCATCCATACCGTGTTCCTGTATCACGCCATTCATGCCGGGCTGACCATGGGCATCGTCAACGCCGGGCAGCTCGGCGTGTACGAGGAGATTCCCAAAGAACTGCGCGACGCGGTGGAGGACGTGGTGCTGAACCGCAGCCCGGATGCCGGCGAGAAGCTGGTGCAACTGGCCGAAACGGTGAAAGGCGACGGGCGCGCACAGGTCGAAGACCTGGAATGGCGCAAGAGCACGGTGCAGGAGCGCATCACCCACGCGCTGGTGCGCGGCATCACCACCTTCATCGTCGAGGACACCGAGGAAGCGCGCCGGCAGGCGCAGTTCCCGGTCGAGGTGATCGAAGGCCCGCTGATGACCGGCATGAACGTGGTCGGCGACCTGTTCGGCGCGGGCAAGATGTTCCTGCCGCAGGTGGTGAAATCGGCGCGCGTGATGAAGCAGGCGGTGGCGCACCTGGTGCCCTACATCGAAGCGGAAAAACTGCGCACCGGCAATACCAGTGCCAAGGGCAAGATCGTGATGGCTACAGTCAAGGGCGACGTGCACGACATCGGCAAGAACATCGTCACCGTGGTGTTGCAGTGCAACAACTTCGAGGTGGTGAACATGGGCGTGATGGTGCCGTGCCAGCAGATCCTCGACGCCGCGCGCGAACAACACGCCGACATCATCGGCCTGTCCGGGCTGATCACGCCGTCGCTGGAGGAAATGGCGCATGTCGCGAAAGAGATGCAGCGCCAAGGCTTCACCATCCCGCTGCTGATTGGCGGCGCGACCACGTCGCGCATGCATACCGCCGTGAAGATCGAACCGAACTATCCGGGTGGTGCGACGGTGTACGCCACCGATGCGTCGCGCGCCGTGGGCGTGTGCAGCAACCTGCTTTCCGACACGCTGCGCGACGCATATGTCGCGGGCATCAAGGCGGACTACGCCGCGGCGCGCGAGCAGCACGAAGGCAGGAAAGAAAAAGCCGTCTATGTTTCGCTGGCTGAGGCGCGCGCGCACGGGCTGAAGACCGACTGGAAGAAATATGCGCCGCCCAAGCCCAGGCTGACGGGCGTGCACAAATTCGAGAACTACCCACTCGACAAGATCGCCGAATACATCGACTGGACGCCGTTCTTCCATGCTTGGGAACTGTCCGGGCGCTACCCAAAGATATTGCAGGACAAAACGGTGGGTGAGGAGGCGCGCAAGCTGTTCGCCGATGCGCAGGCGATGCTGAAGAAGATCATCGCGGAGAAATGGCTCGCCGCGAACGCGGTGTTCGGCCTGTTCCCGGCGAACAGCGTCAATAACGACGACATCGAGATCTACGCCGACGAAAAACGCAAGAAGGTCCTGATGACCTGGCATAACCTGCGCCAGCAGACCAGGAAGCCGGACGACATCCCGAACTATTGCCTCGCCGACTTCATCGCGCCCAAGCAAAGCAGAATCAAGGACTATATCGGCGCGTTCGCGGTCACCGCCGGCATCGGCATAGACGCGCGCATAGCCGAGTTCGAGAAGCAGAACGACGACTACAACAGCATCCTGCTCAAATCACTGGCGGACCGCCTTGCCGAGGCCTTCGCCGAACTGCTGCACGCACGCGTGCGCCACGAATTTTGGGGCTATGCGGCGGATGAGCAACTCGGCAACGAGGCATTGATCGACGAACAATATCGCGGCATCCGCCCTGCAGCCGGCTATCCCGCCTGCCCCGACCACACCGAGAAGGGCGCGCTGTTCGAGCTGTTGCAGGCACCGCTCAATGCAGGCATCACCCTGACCGAAAGTTTCGCGATGCTGCCCACCGCAGCGGTCAGCGGCTTCTACTTCGCGCACCCGCAGGCGCAATATTTCGCCACCGGCAAGGTGGACAGGGATCAAGTGGAAGACTACGCCAGGCGCAAGTGCTGGAGTATGGAAGAAGCGGAGCACTGGCTGGCGCCGGTGTTGAGTTATTAAAGAAATTGTAGGTTGGGTAAGCGTAGCGTAACCCAACAAGATTGCGCAGGGAATCGTTGGGTTACGGCCTTTCGGCCTAACCCAACCTACGAAAGCCACAAGGAAATATAAAATGAAACGCATCACTTTTTTACCGCTGGCGTTATTGCTGACTGCCGGCATTTTTGCAACCACCGCCTGCACAGAGCAGGTTCCACCAACAAGGGAAACCAGCACCATGACTGAACTGATCAAGACCGATACCAAACTGGGCGAAGGCGCACAGGCCACCGCCGGGCACGACGTGACCGTGCATTACACCGGCTGGCTGTACGACGAAGCCGCCGCCGGCCATAAAGGCAAGAAATTCGACAGCTCGCGCGACCGCGGGCAGCCGTTCAACTTTCCGCTCGGCGCGGGCCATGTGATCAAGGGCTGGGATCAGGGCGTGGAGGGCATGAAGGTGGGCGGGCAGCGCACGCTGATCATCCCCGCGCAGCTTGGCTACGGCGCACGCGGCGCGGGCGGGGTGATTCCGCCAAATGCTACGCTGGTGTTTGATGTGGAGTTGCTTGGCGTGAAATAATTCAGCCAGCGCTGGGCAGAATGCAGCACGGTTTAGCTGTATGGCTAAGGGGTTGAATACCCTGCTGGCTTCTACCCTGCAACAATTTAAAGTTATATCGAAGGAGCATTACAAATGATGAAACGCACCCTTGTTTTCCCTCTGGCATTATTGCTGCTGACTGCCGGTATTTTTTCAACCACAGCCTATGCCGAGAAACCCGTGGCAAAAAAGGAAGCAGGAAAAATAACCAGCCTGATCAAAACCGACCGGAAGGTGGGTACGGGCGAGAAAGCCACGGCAGGGCGCGAAGTGGCCGTGCATTACACCGGCTGGCTGTATGACGCATCTGCAAAAGACAATAAGGGCAAAAAATTCGACAGTTCGCTCGATCGCGGCAAACCGATCGAATTCCAGCTCGGCGCCGGTATGGTTATCGACGGGTGGGAACAGGGCATTGAAGGCATGAAGGTGGGCGGGCAGCGCACGCTGGTCATCCCGCCGTTTCTCGGCTACGGCGCAGAAGGCGCACCGGGGGCGATTCCGCCGAATGCGACGCTGATGTTTGATGTTGAACTTTTGGGTGTGCGTTAACCGGAGTTACAGATGCTGAACGCTTCGGCCCTCTCCCCAACCTTGATGGAACCACTGTCCATTCGACCTGGCTGCCAAAAAACAGCAGCCAGGTCGCTGGTTATCTCCCTGGAAGGGAGTGGGGGCGAATAATGGGGCTGATCTCGAATCCGCCATTGGTCACGGCGTTGATGCTCGTCGTTTCCAACCTGTTCATGACGTTCGCCTGGTATGGGCATCTCAAGAATCTGGCGACCTCGCCGTGGTATATCGCCGCGTTGATCAGTTGGGGCATTGCCTTGTTTGAATACCTGTTGCAGGTGCCGGCTAATCGCATCGGCTACACCGAACTCAGCCTCGGCCAGTTGAAGATTTTACAGGAGGCCATCACGCTGTCGGTGTTTGTGCCATTCGCGGTGTTGTACATGAACCAGCCGCTTAAGGTGGATTACCTGTATGCGGCGCTGTGCCTGATGGGGGCGGTGTATTTCATTTTCAGGGCGTAATCCGTCATTCCGGCGAAGGCCGGAATCCAGTCAATTAACCAAGACACGCGTAGCGTGACAAACATCAGGCTTTGTCTGCTTTGCAGGTTTTTTAAACCGCTGGATTCCGGCCTTCGCCGGAATGACGAAATCGGAGTTGGTAATGAGCGAACATAAACACATCCACATCCTCGGCATCTGCGGCACCTTCATGGGCGGCATCGCGGCCATCGCCAAGCAGGCAGGGTGCCGCGTCACCGGCTGCGACGCCAACGTCTATCCGCCGATGAGCACGCAACTGGAGGCTCAGGGCATCGAACTGATCGAAGGCTTCGGTGCGGAGCAGCTCGAACTCAAACCGGATGTGTTCGTCATCGGCAATGTGGTGTCGCGCGGCAACCCGCTGATGGAGGAAATTCTCAACCGCGGCCTGCCTTACACCTCAGGCCCGCAATGGCTGGCGGATACCCTGCTGCGCGATAAGTGGGTGCTGGGTGTAGCAGGTACGCACGGCAAGACTACCACCAGCTCAATGCTGGCGTGGATACTGGAATACGCGGAACTGAACCCCGGCTTCCTGATCGGTGGCGTGCCGCAGAATTTTGGCGTTTCTGCGCGCCTCACCGAGTCGCCATTTTTTGTGATTGAAGCGGATGAATATGACACCGCCTTCTTCGACAAGCGCTCCAAGTTTGTGCACTACCGCCCGCGCACCGTGATCCTCAACAACCTCGAATTCGACCACGCCGACATTTTTCCCGACCTCACGGCTATCGAGACGCAGTTCCATCATCTGGTGCGCACCGTACCCGGCAGCGGACTGCTGATATGTAACGGGCGCGAGGAGTCGTTGCAGCGCGTGCTCAAGCGCGGCTGCTGGACGCCCGTGGAAAACTTCGGTTCCCCTGTTCCCTCTCCCTCCGGGGGAGGGTTGGGGTGGGGGAGTGCTTGGCAGATAGACGATAACAACCTCGTCACGCTCAACGGTGAACCGCAAGGCAAGCTGCAATGGGACTTGCTCGGCGAACACAACCGCATGAACGCTCTCGCCGCGCTGGCCGCTGCGCGTCACGCCGGAGTGCCGGTGGCGCAAGGTTTAGCAGCGCTGAGCAAATTCAGGAACGTGAAGCGACGCATGGAAGTGCGCGGCGTAGTGAATGGTATTACCGTGTATGACGATTTTGCCCACCACCCCACCGCAATTGATACCACCATCGCGGGTTTGCGCCGTAAGGCTGGAGCGGCGAGGATTCTGGCGGTGCTGGAGCCGCGCTCCAATACCATGAAGCTCGGCGTAATGAAAGACGCCCTGCCTGGCAGTTTGAAGGATGCTGATCTGGTGTTCTGCTACGGCGCAAATCTTGGCTGGGATGCGGCTGCCGCGCTTGCTCCGCTGGGCGGAAAGGCCGTCGTCAAGGATGATCTGGACGGGCTGATCGAAGCCATCGCCTCCGCTGCGCGCCCGGGAGATCACGTCCTGGTGATGAGCAACGGCGGGTTCGGCGGGATACAT
>Ga0209726_10003272_pt1 | contig 22384 bp, 21 predicted proteins | sample Subgrocontami54m_FD_187453 | JGI IMG/M metagenome (GOLD analysis project Ga0209726, IMG submission 187453) | Subsurface groundwater microbial communities from S. Glens Falls, New York, USA - GMW46 contaminated, 5.4 m (SPAdes) (version 3) | ecosystem: Environmental > Aquatic > Deep subsurface >... | reverse complement strand
GGGAGCCGATAGATCCGGTCCGATACGTGTCGAACCGCTCGTCGGGAAAGATGGGTTACGCCCTGGCGGAGACCGCACGCGATCGAGGCGCCGAGGTCACGCTCATCACGACCGTCGAGCTCGCTCCCCCGATTGGTGCGAGGGTGATTCAGGTCGAACGCGCGGTCGAGATGCGGAGCGCGGTGATGGATGCGTTGCCGTTGATCGACGTATTGGTGATGGCAGCGGCGGTTGCGGACTACGAGCCCGCCGAGCCATCGGATCAAAAGATCAAGAAGGATAGCCAACGGTTCTCGATCGACGTGGCCCCGACGCCTGATATTCTCGCGGACGTCGCGGCCGCGCGCGGAGAGGCAGCATCACCGCTGCTTGTTGGTTTCGCGGCTGAGACAGAGCGATTGCTCGATAACGCGAAGTCCAAGCTGACCCGCAAGCGGCTCGATCTCTTGATTGCCAACGACGTGTCGCTCCGGGATAGTGGGTTTGGAAGCGACTACAACACGGTGACGCTGCTCCACCCCGATGGACGGCAGATCGAGGTGCCTCGCCTCACGAAGGTCGAGGTCGCCCACCGCATCTGGGACGAAGTGAACGCGATTAGGGCTGGAGCGTCGCTGTGATACATTGCGCTGCCGACGTTCGCTGGGGACGGAGCACACGTCCACCGCAAAGGAGAGAAGACGGGTGATCAACCGCAATGGCGCGGAGGCAATCGACAAGGAGGCAATCAAGGCGTCGGTCGTGCAGCTCCTCAGGGCGGTGGGCGAAGACCCCGACCGCGAGGGCTTGGTCGACACCCCGCGCCGCATCGCCGAGCTCTACGAGGAAGTACTCCAAGGGATGCACCAGGATCCTCGTGAGATCCTGCAGGTGGGGTTTGAAGAGAACCATCAGGAGATGGTGATCGTCCGCGATATCTCGTTCTATTCGCTCTGCGAGCACCATTTGCTCCCGTTCCACGGCTCGTTTCACATCGGCTACATTCCCCGAGGCCGTGTTGTGGGCATCAGCAAACTGGCGCGAATCGTCGACTCATTTGCCCGCCGCCTTCAGCTCCAGGAACGCCTCACGAGCCAGATCGCCGACATCCTGATGGAGGAGCTACACCCCGCTGGGGTAGCCGTCATGGGCTCGGCGGAGCATCTCTGCATGACCATGCGCGGCGTGAAAAAGCCGGGCGCGAAGGTCGTGACGTCGGCTAATCGGGGCGTTTTCCGCGACAGCGAAGCAACCCGCCTCGAGTTCTTTGCAGCCCTCGACGACGCGCACCGCTAGACGCTTGTTACCGTGGTCCGTGCGTACGTCGGGCTGGGGTCCAACCTCGGTGATCGGGCGGCCTACCTCTGGGAAGCCGCACGTCGCCTGAACGAGATTCCCGGCTCCCAGATCGCACGAATGTCAGCTCTGTACGAGACCGAGCCGGTTGGCCCAATCGCGCAGGGTTGGTTTCTCAATGCCGTGACGGCCGTCGACACGGGCGTGCCTCCGATTGAGCTGCTTCACGCGCTGAAGGCCATTGAGCGAGAGATGGGTCGAATTCCTTCCGAGCGCTGGGGCCCCCGCCTCATCGATCTTGACCTGCTGCTCTATGGCGACGAGCACGTCGAAACGGCCGAACTGATCGTGCCGCACCCAGAGCTGTGGAACCGCCGATTCGTCCTCATTCCGCTTCTCGACGTCGTTCCGGCGGGTGGCTTGCACGCTCAATTGGACAGCCGAATGCGATCGTTGGAGGCTTCTGAGGAGGTCCGCAGGCACACCCAGCAGGAGCCGTCGGAGGCTCCGAGCGTGGTTCCAGCAGCCGACAATCAGATATAATCGCGCCCAGCGGGGGCTGTGCGATGATGCGCGCCCCTAAAGTCTTCGGAGGCCGCAGTGCCCAAGGCTTCGCGCGGGCGGCGGCCCGCCTCTAACCCGAAGCGGCGAACGCCGCGGCCACCACAGCAGCGCCCCGTCTCCGAGGGCGCGAACGGTGTCCTCACCGCCGATGCAGGCGTTGTTGAGCGCCCCGTGCGGGCCGTCCAGCCTACTCCACGAGCCGCGTCGACCATTTTGGCGAACCGGCGCGCGGCCACGGCGGCGGCATCCCGACGGGGATTCGCCGAGAGCGTAGCGGACTATCGCTACGTTGTGGGTGACCTTCGGCGCATCGGGATTCTCTCGGGTGGCCTTGTGGTACTCCTGATCATCCTGTCCTTTGTCATTCGCTAGCCCTCTCGCGAATGAGCCGAGGCGACAGTAAATGAGCTCAACCAAGACCCAATGAGGGCGTAGACACAAATCTAGGCCAGCAGGTCCGCGGGGTAACTGCTCCTCCTCCTGCACCAGGCGCTCAAAGCCGTGCGCCCGCCTGTTGGCTCGGCGGCTCCCTTCGTCGTTTTGACAAGCCTAGTGGGATGGTGGAATGCACGCGGTTGTATCCATAAAACAAGTTCCGGACACGGCTGAAGTCCGCATCGATCCTCGAACGAACACCATGATCCGCTCCGGCGTGCCGTCTATCGTGAACCCGGACGACGTTCACGCCATTGAAGAGGCCGTGCGGATGAAGGAGCGCTTCGGGGGAAAAGTCACGATCGTCACCATGGGCCCGACCCAGGCGACGGCCGCCATTCGTGAGGCCGTGTCCTACGGCGCAGACGAAGGCGTGCTGTGCGGTGACCGAGGCTTTGCGGGCTCGGACACCCTGGCTACGTCCTACGTCGTGTGGAGGGCGATCGAGCGGATCAACCGCGAGAACCCTGTTGACATCATGCTCTGTGGTCGGCAGGCGCTGGACGGGGATACCGGCCAGGTGCCGCCTGGTGTTGCGACTCGGCTCGGATGGCCGCAGCTTACATCGGTGCTGAAGATCGAGGACGTCGATTTCGAGAAACGCTTCATCGTCGTCCAACGCCTCGTCGAGGGTGGACATGAGATCGTTCGCGCCCAGCTCCCCGCCGTGATCACGTGCACCCGCGAGCTGAACATGCCGCGGTACGCCACGTTCCCGAACATGGTTCGGGCCGCGCGCTATCAGCCCATTCTGTGGGACAAGGTAGCCCTGGGAATTGCGGACGACGATCCGAACATCGGGCTACGTGGGTCCCCGACCATTGTGAGCAAAGTTTGGGCTCCCGCGCCTCGGCAGCGGCCGGGGTCACAGCACATCGACGGGTCGGATCCGGAGCGTGCTGCCGACGAGTTATTCAAGATTCTCGCCAGTTTGGGCGTCGTGCCCGATGCTCAGAAGCAGAAAGCATCGACGCCGTCTGCTGGCGTGACGGCGGTGAACGAATGAGCGCTCTAGAGAAAGCCCCCGAGACGGCGGTCGATTTTTCGGATCACCGCGGAATTTGGGTCTACGTCCAGCATCGCCGGGGTGAAGCTGCGCCGGTATCCTGGCAGCTCCTCGGCATTGCTCGTCAGCTTGCGCAGCAGATCCAGGTTCCGGTCGGGGCGGTCGTGCTTGGTTCGAACGTACAGGGCCTCGTCGACGAGGCGATGGCCTATGGGGCGGACACGGTTTATGCGATCGATGACCCGGTGCTCGCGGACTATCGCACGCAGGCGTACGCCCACGGCGTGGCGTCCCTGATTCGAAAGCACAAGCCCGAGATCGTGTTCTACGGCTCTACGATCCACGGCCGCGACGTGGCGGGCGCGGTGGCGACGCTGGTGAAGACCGGTCTCGCTGCAGATGCGACCCAGCTTGCGGTCGAAGAGGAAGGGCATCTGCTCCACGCGAGCCGTCCCGACTTCGGTGGCAAGCTCATGTCGACGATCCTGTGCAAGCGGCACCGGCCCCAGATGGCGACGTGCCGCCCGGGCGTCTTCCCCATGCCCGAGCGAGATCCGGCTCACAAGAGCGAGGTGATCACGGAGCCTTTGGGACTATCCGAGGACGAGGTGCTGACGAAGGTCCAGGAGTTCATCCCCGAGAGCAAGCACGTCGACCTCACGAACGCGGAAGTGATCGTCTCGGGTGGGCGCGGCCTCGGTGGGCCGAAGGCGTTCGACGTGCTCTTCGACCTGGCCGACGCGATGGGCGCCGTCGTTGGGGCGTCGCGCGCGGCGGTTATGGCAGGGTGGATTCCCTATCAGCACCAGGTTGGTCAGACCGGCCAGACCGTGCGGCCCAAGATCTACATTGCCTGTGGCATCTCCGGCGCGATCCAACACCTCGTCGGCATGCAAGATTCGGACATCATTATTGCGATCAACCAGGACGCCGATGCCCCGATCTGCAAGACGGCTGACTACGCAATCACCGGCGACATCTTCCAGATCGTGCCAGCGCTTACCCGCCGATTCCGCGCGATGGCGGTTTCAAGCGGCGCAAGCCAGAACGGCGCGCAGGTCGGTGAGCCGCAGCGGACGGGAACAGAGGGATGATGAGCGGAAACGGCAACGGCCTCTCACACGGGCCCCAAAAATTTGATGTAGTTGTCGTCGGAGCAGGTTTGGCCGGCACCGCGGCGGCGTACCTGCTGGCGAAGGCAGGCCTCAACGTGGTGTGCATCGAGCGGGGCGACGAGTCCGGCACGAAGAACGTCATGGGCGGGATCCTCTATCGCCAGCCGACTGAGAAGATCATTCCAGGCTGGTGGCGTGACGCGCCGATCGAACGACCGATCGTCGAGGAGCGCATGTGGATGCTCACACCTGACTCGATGATCCAGGCCGGCTTCAAGTCCCTGCGGTACGCGGAGGAGCCGTACAACGCCTTCTCCGTCCTCCGGGTGAAGTTCGACAAGTGGTTCGCTGACAAAGCCGTAGGCGCAGGCGCGCTCTTGATCACCAGCACGGTAGTGGAGGACGTGATTCGGGAGGGCGGCCGCATCGTTGGCGTCCGAACGGGCCGTGAGGGCGGCGAGGTCTACGCCAACGTCGTCATCGCCGCCGATGGTGTCAACTCTCTCCTGTCGAAGAAGGCCGGGCTCCACGGCGAGCTGGCCCCCAACCACGTCGCTCTCGTCACCAAAGAAGTGGTCAACATGACTCGCGAGAAGATCGAAGACCGCTTCCTACTGAACCAGAACGAGGGCGCCACGATCGAGATCTTTGGCGACTCGACGATGGGGATGCTCGGCTACGGCTTCATCTACACGAACCGCGACTCGCTCTCGGTCGGTGTGGGTGCACTTCTCTCCGACTTCATCCGTAAGAAGGTCAACCCGAACGACCTGATGGAGCGCTTCAAGGCCCACCCGATGCTCAAAAAGCTACTCGAGGGTGGTGAGTCCAAGGAGTACATGGCCCACCTCATTCCCGAGGGCGGCGCAGCGGCGATGCCGCCGGTGTACACGGACGGCATGCTCGTCGTCGGCGACGCGGCCGGGATGAGCAACGCCATCTATCGCGAAGGCTCGAACCTCGCGCTCGTCTCCGCGAAGCTCGCCGTCCAGACGGTCATCGAGGCGCACCAGCGGGGCGACTTCTCCGCGCGCACGCTCTCGGGGTACAAGGCGCTGCTGGACGACAGCTTCGTGATGAAGGACCTGAGCGTCTACAGCAAGACCTCGAAGTTCTTCCAGAACAAGCCCGAGTTCCTCGAGCAGTACCCGGAGATGATTGCCGAGGCGATCCACGAGATGCTTTCCGTCGACAGTGTGCCGAAGCAAGAGAAGCAGCGCAGGATTCTCAAGCGCCTCATCCAGCAGCGAGCTCCGTGGGACGTCGTACGCGACGCCGTTGGGGCCCTGCGATCGCTTACCTAAAGAGCTGGAGTTTCAACCCATGGCCGTGAACGAAAAGACCTTCGACCTCAACCAGCGAGCGCCCAGCGCCAAGGTAGAGGAGAAGCTCTACAACGTCCGCTTCAAGACGGACGAAGACCAATCGCACCTCATCGTAATGGACTCCCAGCTCTGTGCGCGGTGCACCGACAAGCCCTGCACGTTCTTCTGCCCCGTCTCTGTCTACAAGTGGGAGACGGCGGATCATAAGATCAGCGTGGGCTACGAGAAGTGCGTCGAGTGCGGCGCGTGCCGCATCGGCTGCCCGTACTACAACATCGAGTGGCGCTACCCCAAGGGCGGCTACGGAGTCCAGTACAAGAACGGATAGCAATGACCCTTCCCGGTCCCCCGCGATAGAAACCATCGCCAAATCGAAAGGCCCCGGTTCCTTACGGAAACCGGGGCCTTTCTCTATAGCTCGAGTTGGTGCTAGTTGATGCGGGTGGCTCCGAACCACTTTCCCGACCAGTAGGAGTCGCTGAGGTTCGAGATCGTCACGCCCGTACGCTCGTCCGATGCGTGGATGAACTGGCCGCCGCCGAGGTAGATGCCGTTGTGTGACAGGCCCGCCATGTAGGTGTTCTGGAAGAAGACCAAGTCGCCAGGCTGGAGGTCACCGCGGCTCGGGTGTGGGCCCGCGTTGTACTGGCCCCACATGCCGCGAGAGATTCCGTTGCCTGCCTTGTTCATCACGTAGTAGACGAAGCCCGAGCAGTCGAAGCCTGCTGGCGTCGTGCCCCCGAACACGTAGCGGGATCCCTTGTAGCCCATGGCGATCGAGGTGACGCTGCCGCCAGACGCGGATGGCCGCACGGCCACGGAGCTGGACGATGGACCTGGAACCGGAAGGTTCCGCGTGACGGTCTGTTGGGACGGTGAGCCCGACCGCGATGCCGAGGAGCTTCCCGCCGCACCTGGCACGATCTTCAACTGCTCGCCGACCGACAGCCGATCCGCGCTGGTCATGCGGTTCGCGACGACGAGGTCGCTCGGCTCGATGCTGAATCGCTTCGCGATGCTGTAGACCGTGTCTCCCGGGGCGACGACGTACACCGTCGGCGCCTGCGGCGCGTTGGGAACGGTGGCCGGCGCCGCCGGTGGGATCGGGCTCGCCCCTGGCAGGATCAGCTCCATACCGACGGCGATGTAGTCTGCATCGCTCAGATAGTTGAAGTCGATGATCGGACCGAGGTCCACCTGGTACCGCGCCGCGATCCCTGCGAGCGTGTCGCCTGGCTGAACGGTGTAGAGCAAGCCAGATACGGGCAGGATCGTCAACTGCGCGCCCACCGAGATGGTGTCGGCGCTTCTGAGCTCGTTGTTGTTCACGATGGTCCAGGTATCGACGCCGAACCGGTCCGCGAGCTGTTCGACGGTGTCGCCCGGAGCGACCTGGTAGACCGTCGGGGCGGGCGGCTGGATGGCGGCGGGGGCGCTCGGCGCGCTATTGCCGATGCTCGCGGTCCGAACCATCGTGTCGCCGTCGCGGGCGGGCTGGCTCCACAGCGTTTGGCCCACCGCGAGACGATTGGTGTCGGTAATTCCGTTGAAAGCGATGAGGTCCTCGGGCTCGAGGCCGAGCTTGTACGCGATGCCGAGAAGCGTATCGCCCTGTGCCACCGTGTATACGGAGTCGCCGTTCGCACCGGAGGATACTTGCCCAGCGGTCGACCGGTTTGTCGATACCAGCATCGAGTTTCGCGCGTCCATGGGGCTGGGGGGGAGAATTACGACGTTTCGGTCGAGGGGCTGGTCGGCCGGTGCGGCGATGCCGTTGTAGGCGGTGAGCACGGCCGTGTCGACCCCAAAGGTGGCTGCCAACGTCGCGGTCGACGTCCCAGGCTCCACGGTCTGCAGCGTGCTGCGCGCCGGTGGAATGATCAGCTCCTGACCTGTGCGGATGAGTTGCTGGCTGGTGAGGTTGCTCGCGAGGCTGATCGCCTCGACCGTGGATCCAAAACGATAGGCGACGGATAGGAGGCTGTCACCCTCGCGTACGGTGTAGGTGGAAACCTGGGGTACGCGCGTCTCATCCGGAGCTTCCAGCTCGGGCCGTAGAGACGCCGGCGTGTATGCGAGCTCCGTAGCGGCCGCGACCGGGGTTTCGACCGGGAGGGTCAAGCCTCGAACTGTGAGGGTGGTGACCCCGAAGGCGATGCCGATCGCGATGGCGATCGAGGAGGCTGATTGGGCTTTCACGAATCGGATGACTGCAGTGCTTCTTTTATTAGGTAGAACCTGAACAACACGGCGGCGGGATCGTGCCCGCCGGCGGATGAACAAAGCTCCAGTGTTCTCTGTCACGTTCAATCCCTCTGCTGGATAGAGCGGTAGCGTGATGTTTGAAGCTGGAGTGGAGAGGTCGTTCTCACGCACATTGACTCTGTCGAGCCGTTCTTCTGGCGGCAGCCCCAGAGAGGTGGGATTTGGGGAAGAGCCGCTGCGACCTGGCGTTGGGGCCAGGACTTCCGATGTATTCTTTGAGCCTGTGGAGCGCGGCTCGCCGCGTCTCCAACCGCTCTCCCTCAGGAACACCTAGGCGATCCTGAAAGCTTGTCAAAGGCCATAGCTACTCCTGCGTCGGCCCTGGTGAAGCTCGGGGAGTATAGCCCGCGTACTTTTGGGGAGTCAATCCGTCACCTTCTCGTTACAATGAAAACGAGCGGAGTTTGAGACCTAAGTGTAACGTGACGTAACCACTGCTTGTGACGCAGGACACACTGTAGAATCTGGGACTGTCGGCCTTTGAATTGGGGGGACTCTGTGGCAAAGACGTCGACGCGAGCGGTCAAGCTCGGTCTTCTCGGCATTGGGGTGGGCGCGGGAGAGGTGCTCCCGGCTATGGAGTCGATGGAAGAGATCGACCTCGTCGCCGCGGCGGACGTCGTTCCTGCCACCTTGGAGCGCTTCAAGGAGCGATACCCAGAGTCGAAGGTCTACGACAGCGCTGAGAAGCTTTGTGCGGACCCTGACGTCGAGGCTATCTGGATCTCTTCTCCCAATCGTTTCCACGCCCCTCACACCGTGTTGGCGGCGAATCACGGCAAGCACGTCGTGGTGGAGAAGCCGATGGCTACTTCCTTAGAAGAGGCCGCGCAGATGGTCGAGGCGGCCGAGCGGAATGGCGTGAAGCTGCTCGCCGGCCACACGCAGAGCTTCAGCTTGCCCGTCCGCACGATGCGGAAGATCATCGCCTCGGGCGAGCTGGGTAAGCTCTGCGCCATCAACGTCTTCTCCTACTCCGACTGGATGCTGCGCCCGCGAACGGCGGATGAGCTGGACCCGAATCAGGGCGGCGGCATCCCCTTCCGTCAGGGCCCGCACCAGATCGACACCGTCCGGGTGCTGGGCGGTGGTGTGCTGCGCAGCGTGCGCGGCATGACGGGCGACTGGGAGAAGTCGCGCCCGATTGCGGGCTACTACTCCGCGTACCTCGAGTTCGAAGACGGCACGCCGGCCACGATTGTGCACAACGGGTACGGGTACTTCCTCGGGAACGAGCTAGTCCCGTGGGGTGAAAGCAAGCAGCAGTACGATGTCGCCGAGCGCAACGAGATCCGCCGACAGCTCCGCTCCGGGACGCGCAACGAGACGCAGGACAAACAGGACATGCGCATCGGTGGCCAGGCCGAGCGCGTCGTGATAGAGCGAATGGTGGAGGGACGGCCGTGGCTCCCCACCGACCTGGGACTCGTGATCGTGAGCTGCGAGCGTGGTGACATGCGCCACTCACAGCACGGCGTGTGGGTCTACGACGACAATGGCGTGCACGACGTCGAGCCCGAGAAGGGCGGCGTTGGCCGTCGCGCCGAGCTGGTGGAGCTGTACGAAGCCGTCGTGCTCGATAAGCCCGTTTTCCACGACGGACGTTGGGGCATGGCCACCCTCGAGGTGTGCCTCGCGGTCATGCAGTCAGCGAAAGAGCGCCGCGAGATCATGCTCAACCACCAGGTCCCTGTCTCCGCTGCGTACGACAGCGACCTGTAGCCGCGGTCAGACGGCGGTTCTCCGGTCGTAGTTTCAGCGAAGACACACCAGACCTCTGGATTCTTCGCCGCACGCTCCCTATTTCGCATGTAGTGAGCGGCGAGTTCCTTCGCTGCCTCGCTATGAGCCTCGATCTCGATGGTGGGCGTCTTGTTGTGGACATGCTCGACGGGGCCAGGAAGTGTCACCATCCGGTGCCTGGAAACAGCGGCGTCGTCGCCATCAACCTCACGGGGCCGCGGGTAATATCCAGTAAATCCCTCGGCGCCTACGCCTCATTGGTGTCCTGATCGGCATCGCGCGAGGTGTCCGAGACATCGTCCCGTTCGCTCTCTGGAGGCGAGGCAACTCGCTTATGTCCACGGATTGCGTCAGCCATGTCCATCCAGGGAAAGCGGATGCCCTGGACAGCGCCTTGCCAGGATGGATGTGTTGTTCAACTCGTGGACGCTCAAGCGGGCGGATCAACTCGATGGACAAGATGCAAGCTGAGTACGGCCCAACCTATAGCCTGTCCACCTAGAGCGCTGGCGGAGTGGCTGTGGCGGCCGCGTCCCGCATTGCGATAACCCATGTGGCTAACACAAAGAGCAACCCGACGATGCCCCCCCAAACGATCGCCAGCCCATGCTGTTTCGTCCAATAGGGCATTTCCGCGGGCATTGCCAGAGCCGCCAGGGCGGCTGGTATCCATAGCGCGAACCCTGTAGGAGGGATCGTCAACCCGAGTAAGAGACAACTGAAAGCTGCAGCTGCTAAGAGTACGACGCGGAGCTCGTGCAGTGGATAGAACGCCGCCACCAGACAGACAACAGTAACGACGCTGAGGAACGTCAGGGCCGCTGTACTCGGGCCTGTGGCGACTACTAAGCCTGCGCCCATATCTATGGCTCTGAGGGTGGAGGCGATGTATGCTACTTCTATAAGCCCCGCCGCGACCGCACCGAAGATCGCGACGCGATTGATTTGTGGAGCACTGGCGGCCGTTTGCTCAGTCACGATAAGCGTCCTTCGATGTACACCCCAGCTAACTGGGGAAAAGCTGCGGTCTAAGGGGCCCGGCCGCCTATCATGACGCGCCGGACCCCCATCGCGTACCGTCTAAGGAATGATGTACCACGTAGCGGCTTCAACCGTGCCGCTTGGGTAGTGGGCAGCTCCAATATAGAACGTCTGATCCTTCCAATTCCTCCAACCGCCACCCCACGGCAGGCAATCCCACGCCCACAGATGCCCAGTGAGCCAGGTGGTGTGATAGGGAATCGTAATCTCGTGCGAGTGTGCCGCTTGCCCCTCCCAATTGCAGAACTGGCCAAGTGGAAAGTTGCCATTGAACCCAAAGACCGCCCATGGGTAGACGGCAGCGTGGTCGCTAGTTGCGAGCGCCACTTACGTCAGTCCCGCCCGGTCTTGTAGTTGCTTCAGCCATCCGTAAACCTGCGGCAGGTTGCGATCAGGCCCGAACTTGACCAACGTTTTGTCCGCCGAATCGATGCGGAGACGTGCCGCCATCACCCGTCGAAGCGAATTGACTCGGCCCATGTGCACATGACGGTTTGACGGTGTGAGCTTTGGCAGCTACTTCGTGCACCTGCTTTGACAACTCGAACGCACCGTCTAAATCACCGATCTGGACCGAGTGCCCATGCGTCTGGAGTCTCATCAAGTCTTTGTGGACTGAGAAGGGCTCTCGCCTAGAGCCGACCGCCTGCACTGAGCACAGTAGCAATCACCGTGACTTCGACGCCCACGACGAGCACGATGATCAGGGCGTAAGGCACCGCGCGTCGGCTGATCGCGCCCTCCTGCCCCTGCACGCCCGTGATGGCGGCGCCAATCACGGCTTTGTCGGGTGAGACCCCCGAGCCGAGCGAACCGCCAACCGTTTGAGCCGCCGCGATCAGCACGGGCAACAGTCCCAGAGCGGCCGCGGTCTCGACCTGGAGGGCGCCCATCATGACGTTCGAGTTCGTGTTGCTGCCCGTCATGAACGCGCCAAGCACGCCGAGGAACGGGGAGAGGAGCGGAAACGCCGGGCCTGCGAGGGCGCGGATCCCTTCCGCCAGGCCTCGGGTCATGCCTGAGTCGGTCATCACGAGCGCCATCGTTACCATGAACGCGACGGCCGTACTGCTCGCGGTCGAGCGTCGGTAGGTCAGTTTCAGCCCGGACCGCAGTGTGCCCGTTGGCCAGAGCCCTTTCGCCCGGTAGACGATCATCGTCCCTATGATGCCCAGCGTAATGATCGCCGCCGGGTGGGTCAGGATGCGGAGCCGCGGGTAGTTCGACTCGCCCGGTACCTGGTAGCCAAGGACGGTCGCCGTAGCGGGCAGATCGAAGCCCAGCGAGACGCGGCGAACGAGCTCCCCGATGGGTCCAACCTGGGTCGCGATCGTGAAGGCGATCAGCAGATAGTAGGGCAAGAACGCCAGGTGAAAGCTCAACTTCATCGGCTTCGCCTCCTCCGTTAGGGGGTGGCGACGGCCAAGCAGCCAGAGTAGCCCGCATCCCAGCAGCGCCGGTACCGTTGATGCGATCGGCCCCGCGCCGGCGCTCGCGACGACCCACATCGCCGCCGCCATGACGCCCGCGACCGGCAAGACGATCAGGGCGCCGCGGCGGACTCCGTCCCAGCCCAACAGGATGTGCAGGACGGAGATTCCCGTCAGCAAGATCGGGAGCGCGAAGAGCCCTGCAATCCACGGGGCGACCGCCTCGCCGGGTAGTCGCGTCACGAGCTGGATCGCGATGTACGACGAGCCGACCGAGCCGAAGGTGATCGCCCAGGAGTGCCCCACCATCGCGGCCGCGATCGAGGGCACGGCCGGGAAGCCCGCGACGCCTAGCAGCGGCACAACGGACGCAACGGGCGCGCCGAAGCCGGCGATTCCCTGCAAGAATCCGCTGAATCCCCAGCTAATCATGAGAGCGCGCACGGTTGGAACGCCGGTCGCGTTGACCATCGCGGCGCCGATGGATTCGATGGCCCCGAGCTTCTCGACGATGCTGTAGAGCAAGAGGGCGAACCAAACGACGAGCAGCACTACGACTGCTAGGAGCAGGCCCTTCACGATCGCAACGCCGAGGCCCACGGGTTGGATGCCGAAGCATGCAGCTCCGAGGACGATGGCCAGAAGACAGGCGGTGATGGCCGAGCGGCGGGCCGACCAGTTGAGGCCGACGAGTCCGCCGAGGAGGACAACGAGCGGGAGGGCCGCCAGGATGGAGAGCACAGCAGACGGCAGGGGCGCAATCAGCATGGCAGACCTCGACCCGGAATGAGAGGGGTGCAGGCGCATTGTACCGGCGCCTGCCAGCCGGCATCGAGAGAGGTCCGTCTCTTGATCTATGAGCGGGGCCCAGCTACGTCAGTTCGCGGACCGTGTTCGAGATAGCGGTGAGAGCGATCTGTTCACGGTTGGGAGTGCCACGGAGGAGCGCCTCGGCGAAGTGGGCCGCCTGGTCGATCGTTACTTTCGGCGGCATGGGCGGCTCGTGCGGATCCACGATGGCGTCGATCACCACCGGCCCGTCTACGGCGAGCGCGTCCTCCAGGATTCGGCCGCAATCGGCGGGCTCCTCAATCCTGAAGCCGGTACCACTGCAAGCCCGAGCGAACGCCGCGTAGTCGATAGGCTGCAGGTCGCAGCCGAATTCCGGATGGCCTAGAAAGACCATCTGCTCCCATTTGATCATGCCGAGTGTGCTGTTGTTCACAATCACGACCTTGACCGGGAGGCGGTACTTGACGCAGTTGGCGAACTCAGCCATCAGCATGGAAAATCCACCGTCTCCTACGAAGGCAACACACTGACGGTTCGGGTAGGCGATCTGGGCCGTAAACCCGCGGTTGAGACTTTTGGTTCATTCCAGCGGACCGTGGCTATCAAAGCAAATCTGTTAGCGCGCTGGCGACGCTGGTTCTGCAAACAGCTCGCCGATGTCCACGTTGAGCGCATCGGCCAACGCATAGGCGCTCAGCAGACTGGGATTCCGAACCCCTCGCTCGACTGCACTGACAAACGTTCGGTCGAGACCTGAGTCGAACGCCAGCGCCTCTTGCGAGACGCCCTTCCGCTGCCGCGCCTGCCGTATCGCTTTCCCGAATGCACGGAGGCGCTCGCGCGATAGATTGTCTTGAGCCCATGCAGATCGCCCCACGTCCGGGGACTATGGGGTCCCGCAGCTTTTATCACCACGGTATAGACACTACAATCACGTGGCTTCCCTATACACTGCCATTTCAAGTGTTACGGAGCATAATTTCCTGCTATTCTCTTGCGCCGGCCAAATTTTGGGAGATCGATTGTCTCATCGCACTCATGCTGATCGGGTGCTTCTCGTCCACGACGAACCGTCCATCGTTGACTCCTGCTCCATCCCGCTCAGCCGAGCCGGCTGCCTGGTGACGGGGACCACAAGTCCGCACGAAGCGATCGAGCTCGCCATTCGCGAGCCCTACGACCTCCTACTATCCGACATCGCCATGCCGAGCATGAGCGGCGCCGAGCTCTTACGCACGGTGAAGCATCTCTACCCCGACATGGCGGGGGTCCTGATGACCGGCCACGGCACGATGCAGATCGCCATAGACGCGCTTCGGGCGGGAGCGAACGGCTTACTCCTGAAGCCGTTCACGGCGAGCGAGCTGAGGTTGGCGGTCGAGGATGCGCTGGCCAAGACCCGAATGCTGAAAGAAAACGCTCGGCTCAAGGCTCTCTTGCCGCTTTACGAGTCCGGGCGAGCTTTCTATAGGGAGACGAACCTGGACCATCTCACTGGAACCATTAGCGAGCAGATCGCCAAAACCATGAGCGCTGATTATGCAATCGTGCTCCTCCCTGAAGTGTCTTCGCAGTCACCATCGTTTCGCAGGCACGCAGCATTCTCTCGACAGGCGCCGCCCGTCGAAGTGAGCGAGCAGATCCTCCAATGGGTGGCGGCGACCCAAGAACCACTGACCGTACGCGAGGGCGAAAACGTAAACCTGCCGCCCGAATTGAGCGGAATACCTCGGGCGGGCGTGGTTATGTACCTGCCGCTCATGGCGAACGGCACGCTCCTTGGGATTCTTGGGGTCAAGAAGGCAGGTTCCCACGAGCGATTCTCCGATGACGAGACAGAGATGCTGAGCATCCAGGCCGGCCAGGCGGCGATGGCGATCGACAATGCGCTTTTGCTGTACCGGTTGGGGAGTGGCTACACAGAGGCCCTCGCTGTCCTGGCAAACGTTCTGGAGGCAAGAAATCCTGAGAGTCGCGGCCACACCGAGCGCCTGTCACAGAATAGCGAGCTGATCGCCAAACGCCTGGGCCTGTCAGCCGATGAAGTTGCCTCCGCGCGGATCGGGGCAGTCTTGCACGATATCGGCACAGTCGGCGTGCCGGACAGCATCCTTCTGAAGCCGGGCAAGCTCACCGCAAAGGAATTCGACCTCATGAAGCGTCACCCCGTCCTGGGTAACCGCCTTCTCGCGCCAATACCGGCGCTGCAGCAGGCGCGCGCTGCCGTACTCGCCCATCATGAACGATACGATGGCACGGGCTACCCGTATGGCTTGGCGAACCAGGAGATTCCGATCGCGGCACGCATCATTGCCGTCGCTGACGCTTTCGACGCGGTAACGCAGACACGGGTGTATCGCGCGGGAGAGTCTGCGGTTCGGGCGCTCGATGAGCTCAGCAAAGGGTCTGGCACTCAGTTTGACCCGGATGTCGTGGCTGCATTTTTCGACACGTTGGAGGCAGCGCGACAGGGAGCTCGGTAATAACGAGATAGCCTTCGTGGCATCCGATGTGCAAAGAGTCCTTGATCCTTTGACACACTGACGGTCAGCGAAACTCGACGCATAGCAGCACCAGCGGTCCGCCTACGGCTGCAATTTGCTCGATCGAGCCGGAAGGAAGATGCCAAAGGAAATCGCAAGTCGTCACAGGTGGATCAGTGGATCATATGGAACGCGGGGCGGAGCGATCGCCAGGCAATGAGGTGGACCGAAGCCGGACAGAGCTTCGCCAGATCTACGGGCTTTTTCTAGCCTGTGCGCTTCTCGCCGGGTTCGCCGCAGCCCTCTGGTCCGTGCGCGGCTACGATATCCCGCTCGTTCACGTTCCGGTTCTCGGCTTCCTCATCGTGGCCACTGGAGGGCTGCTGTGGCTGAAGCCACGACCAATACACTATGCGCTTGGCGTCGTCGCACTGCTGTTGGCAGTTCTTGGCTACTGGCTGGCCAGCCCCCAGGGTCGGACGTGGGCCGCATTTTACATCTTACGGGACCCCAGCGGTGGCTCCACTTGGGGCGCTCACTTCGGCTGGCTGTTTAAACCTGTTTGCCCTCTTCCCGGTTGGTTGGATGCTGCTAGGAGCGAGTGTGGTGGGTTGGCGGATAGCCCTCGGAGCTTACCTGGTGGCCGGACTTGCCTTCGCGTTGATGGCAGCCGGTACGGGGGTATTCGGAGTGCCAGGCGCGCAACTCGCTGGGCTGTTTGTGGTGGCCTCTTATGTCCTCCTCTGGCCGACGTATGTCTTCGCAATGCTTGGGCTCTTCGGGTTCAAGGCATACTAAACGCGGTTCATCCTTCGTGGCAACGAGTTGATCTGCGCGGTACCCTTTCCATACCCGTCCTACAGGACCTCAAAGCGGATAGCGTTTCCTTCACTTCGCCGGTAGCGCAGCCGCTTATTGGCCCGCGTCGCTGCCCTTGTCAACCGTCGCTTCACGGTGCGCTGCTTCTCGTCATTCCCAAGAGTAACTTCCCCGCCGTCTCCCACGTCCAGCCCCTGGAGAAACTCGGTGTACTCGGTGAGGTCCACCGCGCTGGGGCGACCACGACTCCGTAGAGCTGCGATCTGCTCAGCAGTCAAGCGACGAAAGTTCGGCATCCCCGTTTTTTCTCCTTGTCAAGCCCAAAGTAGCGAGCAACGATGCCCCCCGCTTGCGTATTGCGCCTGAGCTCCATGAGACAATGCCCTTCGTATGCCATCACCCGAGCAGCCACGGAAGGGCTCAAGCCGACGCCGTGAGAATCGCAGTGCGCAAGGTCCACAACGAGCGGTTCCGCGCTGCCGCCCGAGCTGGCGGCGTTTCTCAAGGACCGCGAGTTTGCCGCGTCACCCACCCGACCGATCGCGGCACAGCATTCGTCATCAAAGCTCCAGGGTGCGAGATCGACAGTGTGCACGGCACCGTCCCTATTCAGCTTCGTCATGAGTTGTACCAGCATCCTGCAGCTCCTGTCGTTCGCATGGTCACAGCTATTTACGATGAGCTCAACCGCCGTCTGCGGCTTGAGATGTGCACTCACTCCCTCTCGTCGTTGTTCACATTGCAGTAACGGGTGTCTACTCGCCCGGTCTCCCACGGCCGTGATAGTTGCTCGTGGCGACACGATCGCTGTTGAGCTTCGTGATGGTTCGGCACAGCTTGCCATCTACCGTCGAGAAAGGACCGAGATCCCACAAGGTCGTCCTGGACTCGGAGCGCCGCGCCCAGGACGAATGCGGAATGCCCCTAATGAAGGAGGGGAGATGCACATGAAAACCTGGCTCATTGTTGCTGACCGTGCTAGCTGCGGGATTGGCCGTCACAGCCGCGACTGCCGCGGCCCCGGTAGGAAGCGATCCGGGCGCGCGCTTTTCGTCGGGTGTGGCTCAACGGACGGGACAGAATGATCCCGCTTCGGACTCGGCTCAGCCGATCCCTTCAGGCCCGACTGAATCGGACACGAGTCAGTCGGGCACAAACCGGCGCGACACGAGAAGGGTCCGAGCTCCGATTGAGCGTGTAGACATTGCCATAGCCGAGTCTCACCCGCCCCAATACTTCGCACACGTGACGTATGGGCTGCCCAATGGCTGCGCCCGGCCCGATGGCTACGACAGGGAGCGCGAGGGAACACGATCACCATCACGGTTTGGAACCGAGTGCCCGCCGACCCCCAAACGGCCTGCCCTATGGTGTATGGCACCGGCACGGTCAGCATTCGACTCGGAAGCGACTTCAACTCGGGGCAAGAGTACGTCGTGCTCGTGAATGACGTGGAAGAGCGCTTTACCGCGCAGTAGGTCGGTGCGGCCGGGTGCATTCAGGAATTGCCGCGATAGTACGCCGTAGTAGTCCAGCCAAGCCTAGATTCGCGCCGCGGTTCCGGTCACCAGACCTGGAACTCGTAGGGATGACCTCTCACGCTGCCTCGCGTTCGGCGGCCAGTTCTTTTACGGAGCTCTTGTGGTTTCCACACCTGCTATTTCTCCGATCAGAACTCCATCGGTTGCCTACCAAGACCGCCGGTCGGCGACGGCATTGCCTCTGATGGGCTTTGGGATCTATTCCCACTGAGTCGAGCGAAATACTGCTCGACGGCGCGCTGGTAGGAGGCGGCGATGGCGCGCTGGACCTCTTCCGTAGCCAGCAGCCGCGACTCTACTTCGCTGGTCACGTAGAGTGACTCCCCAATGACCCCAGCCATCTGGGACACGCGAGCCACCCGCGGCGTCTGTGGTCCAACGAGGAACAGATGCCCGTACGGTTTTTGGAGCGGCGGATCGTCGTTGGCGCCCTGGTCTACCGGATTCTCGTATCCTGCCGCGCGCAGCCCGGCGAGCAGTTCTGCCTGGACGAGCTCGGCTAATATCCGGCCTTCCGACCCGCGCGGGTGGGCTGCGGAGTACCAGGTGCTCGTTCCCCGCGTTCGCGGATTCGTCGAGCCGTTGTTGTGGATGGAGAGCAGCAGACTCGCCCCGGCTTCATTGGCGATGTCGACGCGTGCCTGGAGATCATCGTCGACGTCGATGCGCCCATCCCCGTTCCGGTCGACCGGCGGCTCGTTGACGCTGGAGTCAGTCGACCGGGTCAGGATGGGCTGGTATCCGGCTTCGCGTAGGCCGTCGGCGAGGAAGAGGGCAATCCAGAGGTTGACGTCCTTTTCCACCAGCTCGACTCGGCCGCTAGCTCCCCGGTAGACGGAGCCGGGCTCGCGCCCACCGTGTCCAGGATCGATCGCGATGATGCGCCGATTCTCGGTCGGCTGGGAAGAGGCTAGACCGGCCTTAGTGGGGGGCACCGCTGAAATCGCCATGACTATCGATGCGCCCAGCGCTGCCATTGCGGAGGCGATCCGAGTCTTGCGAACCATCTGGAATGCTCCTCAGCCGATCTCGCGGTCCATGTTGCGGTGCTCGATGCCCGCGTCCAGGAAGACGTCACCGTGAGCGGTGAATCCGAAGCGCTCATAAAAAGGAATGGCGTGGAGCTGGCCAGATAGGGTGAGCCTTCGAATTCCGCGGCGACGGGCCTCGTCCGTGAGTCGTTCGAGGATCGCGGCTCCGATCCCCGTGCCGCGTTGGGCTTTCAGGACAGCCATTCTGCCGATGCGGGCAGTCTCCTCGTCTTGGAGGATCAGGCGGCCCGTTCCCGCGGGCGTTCCATCTACACGGGCCAGAACGTGAACTGCCTCAGCGTCGAGGTCGTCCAACTCCTCCTCTGGCGGGACGCGCTGCTCGCCGACGAAGACCTCGAGGCGAATGGCGGCGCAGTGGGAGAAATCGGCATCCGTCGAGGTGAGGACGCGGCACTCGATCACGGGGCCGCATCCACGGGCGCGCTGAGCAGGTGATCGAGGGTCGGGAGCTGTGTGCGACGGCGGGCGACGTCCTCCGCAAGCGCGGTGACCCGTGCCGCGGATTCTGCTCGCGCCGCGGTCACCCGGGACGGCGCCGTCCCGCCAGGGACGTCGCGCGCGGCGGCCACGGCTACTGGTGTTAGGCCAACGATGTCGGGACCGAAGAGCTCGGACGCCGTTTTCAGGTCTTCGAGAGTCAGGTCGGATAGGTCACAGCCACGAGCCTCGCACGTACGCACGAGCGCGCCGATAATTTGGTGCGCCTCGCGAAAGGGCAGGCCTTTCTTCGCAAGGTAATCGGCGTAGTCGGTCGCCGTAGAGAACCCGCCTCCAGCGACGTCGGCCATCCGATCGACCAGCGGGCGCGTTCCTTCGATCATCTCGGCCGTGATCTCCAGGCACGCAACGGCCGTGTCGACGGCGTCGAACAGCGCCTCTTTGTCCTCCTGGAGGTCCTTGTTGTAGGCGAGGGGCAGCCCCTTCAGCGTCGTGAGCATTGCCATGAGATGACCATACAGGCGTCCGGTCTTTCCACGGATCAGCTCGGCCATGTCGGGGTTGCGCTTCTGGGGCATGATGCTCGAGCCGGTGGAGTGTGCGTCGCCAATCTCGACGAAGCGGAACTCCGCCGTCGACCAGACGACGAGCTCCTCTGCCAAGCGCGAGAGGTGCGCCCCGACGAGGGCAAGCGCGGCGAGCTGCTCGACGACGAAGTCGCGGTCCGATACTGCGTCGATGCTGTTGCGAGAGATCTCGGCAAACCCGAGCAGGCGAGCGGTCTCGGTGCGATCGATCGAATAGGGCACGCCAGCTAGAGCGCCGCTCCCGAGAGGCATGACGTCGGTCCGTGCGTAGCAGTCCAGCAGTCGGGCTGCGTCCCGCTGGAACATCTCGACGTATGCGAGGAGGTGATGCCCAAACAGTATGGGCTGCGCGCGCTGGAGGTGTGTGTAGCCCGGCATGACGGCGTCGTCCGCGGTTTCGGCCAGGCCCAGTAAGGCTCGCTCGACTGCGATGAGGGCTTCGGCTTCCGCCAGTATGGCCTCTCGGCAAAACATGCGCAGGTCCGTTGCTACCTGGTCGTTTCGGCTTCTCGCTGTGTGCAGGCGAGATGCGGCGTCGCCGACACGCTGCCGAAGCTGATCTTCGATCCACGTGTGGATGTCTTCCCACGCCGGGTCGATGTCGCGGAAGACCGGCAGCGGTGGTGGCCGGAGACCAGCGACAGGAGCGGCTTCGGCTACCTGTTGGAGCTTGGCCACGATGGCGCTCAGCCCATCGATGATCTGACGCGCGTCGTCCTGGCTCAGGATCCGCTGGCGGGCGAGCATGCGGCAATGAGCCGCGCTCCCCATGACGTCGTAGGGCCAGAGCCGGTGGTCGAAGCCGATGGATGCCCCGAAGACCTCAGCGCGACGACTGGCCGAGCCCTCGATCCGTCCGCCCCACATCTTGGAGACGGTGGAGCCGGCCGCCGGTGCTGGGTCCACCTCAGCGTCCGCCCTCGGGCCCCTGTTCGCTCGCGCCAGCCGACAGCCGAAGGATGTCGTCGGACGACCGACCGAGCCACTGCACCTGGGACTGTGTTCGGAGCTGGAGGCCGAAGGCGTAGATGAACCCCTCGGCCGCTCGATGGTCGAACGTGTCTCCCTTTGAATAGGTAGCAAGGGATGGGTCGTAGAGGGAGTGCTGAGCCCGGCGACTGCCGACGCGCATGCTGCCCTTGTAGAGCTCCGCCCGCACGGCGCCCGTCACGTATCGCTGGGAGCTGGACACGTACGCTGCCAGGTCCTGGTGCAGCGCGGAGAACCAGAGCCCGTTGTACACCAGGTCTGCGATCTCGGCCGACACCTTCGTCTTGAAGCGGAGCTGGTCCTTCGCAAGAGTGAGGTTCTCCAGCTCGGTGTGGGCGGCATGAAGAATCACAGCGGCGGGCGATTCGTAGATCTCGCGGCTCTTGATGCCGATCAATCGATTCTCGATGTGGTCGATGCGTCCGATGCCGTGCTGGCCACCGATCCGATTCAGCCGCGCTACGAGCTCGATGCCGTCGATCCGCTCGCCGTCGAGAGCAACCGGTACGCCCTGTTCGAATTCGATCTCGACGGTTTGGGGGTCATTCGGAGCGTTTCGAGGGGAGGTCGTCCACGTGTAGGCATCCTCCGGCGGCTCGAGCCACGGGTCTTCCAGGATACCTGCCTCGATGCTGCGGCCCCAGAGGTTCTCGTCGATGCTGTAGGGGCTGTCCACCGTCACAGGAACCGGAATGTCGTGCGCCTTCGCGTACTCGATCTCCTCGTCGCGATGCATGCGGTAGTCACGCACGGGAGCGATGATGCGAAGCGACGGATCCAGTGCCCCGACTGCAACGTCGAAGCGCACTTGGTCGTTACCTTTACCGGTACATCCGTGAGCGACGGCGTGAGCGCCCACCTGGTGGGCCACGTCGACGAGCAGCTTGGCGATCAACGGTCGAGCCAGAGCCGTTGCGAGGGGATAAACATTTTCGTACAGCGCACCAGCTTGGAGCGCAGGCCAGCAGAAGAAGCGCACGAAGACGTCGCGCGCGTCCTCGACGAAGGCCTGACTCGCACCGGTCTTCAACGCCTTTTGCCGGATCGCTTCGAGGTCGGCGTCCCCGCCCAGGTTTGCAGTGAGGGTCACGACGTCCGCGTCGTACTTCTCGCGGAGCCACGGAATGAGGACGGAGGTGTCCAGACCCCCGGAGTATGCAAGGACGACAGTTTCCACAGAAGCTCTCAATCTGGAATGGGGATTGCAGCCGTTCCCGGGTGCTGGCGGATTATAACAAGGCCCTTTTTAAAGCCTATGTGAGCGCTTTTGACCGATGTGTGCGTGCGTTCACTGTTATCTGATTGAAACAATCGTGCGCCTTTCGTGATACTTTCAACGTCTCCCCAGGCGTGACATGGAGGAAGTGGTGAAGGTCCGGAGATTTGCTGCGCCCATTTTGTGCGCGGCGTTCTTCGCTTCCGTCGTCTTCGCGTGGCCGATGCCCGCCATCGTGGAGACGCCAGCTCAAGCCGACAACGGCTC
>Ga0209726_10003269_pt1 | contig 22402 bp, 22 predicted proteins | sample Subgrocontami54m_FD_187453 | JGI IMG/M metagenome (GOLD analysis project Ga0209726, IMG submission 187453) | Subsurface groundwater microbial communities from S. Glens Falls, New York, USA - GMW46 contaminated, 5.4 m (SPAdes) (version 3) | ecosystem: Environmental > Aquatic > Deep subsurface >... | reverse complement strand
GACAAGACAGCGCCCACAATAACCGGCAGCAGAGCGCCATTAGCCAATGCCAATGGCTGGAACAACACCAATGTGACGGTCAGCTTCTCCTGTGCTGACAGCCTATCCGGAGTAGACTCTTGCTCATCACCTACTACCCTTACAGGTGAAGGCGCTAACCAGAGTGTTACGGGGACGGTGACAGATAAAGCAGGCAACTCTGCCTCAGCCACCGTGGGCAGCATCAGCATCGATAAGACCGTGCCAGTAACAACGGCCACCCAGACTCCACCGGCTAATGGCAATGGCTGGAATAGCACCACTGTATCTGTGGCACTATCCTGCACAGACAATCTATCTGGATGCAACGGCACTGAGTACAACCTCGATGGCGGCGGCTGGACTGCCTACACTACTCCTGTAGTCGTCTCCGCCGAGGGCATTCACACCCTCCAGTACCGCTCCAAGGACAAGGCGGACAACCTGGAGGCTGCCAAGAGCCTAACCATCAAGATCGATAAGACGGCTCCTGAGGCCTACAACCAGTTCAATCCCGTGACCAGAGACATAGATATCTATGGTCGTGACGGGGGATCTGGAGTGCCCACTGGCCCTTGCACCCCAACGGTAACCCCAATTGTGGGTGACGACGACAACGAAGGCATGACAGAGCTGCGCACCTGTACCTTTACAGACGCGGCTGGTAATACCCTCAAGATAGTGGAGAAAGTGAGAATCGACCACGACGATCAGGGTAAAGACCACACTTCAAAGGCTACCATCGTAAGTTTGCAGTATAACGGCGGCCCGGTTATTACCCCACCTGCCAATAAAAAGCAGTTCGACTTGGAAGCCAACGAGAATGGCACGCTGAAGTCGCTACAGCAGAAGCTTAGCGTTGGTAAGGGCGCGAGTCGTAATTGGGTGAAGGCAGATTATAATGCCAAGAAGAACCAGACTGTCATTAAGTCCGGTACTGGGGAAGAGGATGACGAAGGCGCCAGTAAGCAGGTAAAGCCTGGCCTGGTGCTCCTAAGACTGGCCACCAGCAACGGCTCTCTGGTCATAGAATATTAGTGGCGCTGGTTAGGGACTAGCAGGACAATTAGCTTATCCCTACTAGGTCGAAGGGCCCCCGTCCAATGGACGGGGGCCCTTCCCTTTGTGGATTGGCGCCGATATGAGTGGATTCCTATCCCAAATATTTTTATAGCGCCAGCATTTGTCATGGCTTCAACTTCAGAAGAAGAATACCCTAGTCCCCCCGGAATGTGCGTTACTTATCTCTACCAGCAGCGGGAGCGTAGCTCTTCTCATCACCGACAGGCAGTCCTATGAAATCCGGACGGCCAATAACATCGCGAAACCGCTGCCAGTTTCTCGGCTCAACGTTGGCCTGCACGATACATTTGCCATCCTTACATTTAAAGGCGGCGCAATCGAGGTGCGCTGCCGGACCTACGTGTCCGGTCTCAAGATAACGGCTCAGTATAGCCAACTTGAAAGTAGAGACGCAGTCAGCCAGAGCGATGTCTATATGGCATCCCGGCCATTTGTTCCTGGGTCTCGCTCACCATTTGGCGCTGTAAAATACCAACCCTTCGAGAGGGAATGATAAAGAGCGGCACGAAGACAATAGAGAACAGGGTAAGCCGCCAGTCCATTCCGAACATCACCACCAGAGTGCTCACCACGGTGATTACGCTGCCTACCACCCCACCCATCGTATCAGTGATCACGGCCCTGGACGCTGCCGACGTCATTGTTCACGCGGGATACAGACTCGGCCGGTACGGTTGGAGGTGAACTAGCGCAATGACATTCCCGTCAGGCGCTTATATATGCGACTGCGCAGGTCGAACATGACGCCATGAGCTGCAAGGTTGCTCAGGTAGGACTGTAGGGTGCTATTGGCAGCAACTAAAACGATCAGTCCCACTATGGCCAGGATTAGTAGATTAAGCTGGTCCCCATCTTTCTCAGGGAGGGCGTAGTCAATTAGTTGTTTAATCAGCAGAGGCTGGCCAAGACCAGCCACAGAAGACAGCATAATTGTGAATATGTAGCCTAAAACGATTAACCGGTAACGTCGGAGCAGCCCTACGGCCCGTTGCAGCGTCGGCCAGACCGGCCGCGTCGGCTTCGTTCGTCGCCTATCACTTCTAGTCCAATTCTGTCCCGCCATACATATCCAGTTTCTCCGTCACAGATGCTCCTAAAGAGATCGGTACGATACTTAAGTATATAATTTAATTGTTCTTGAGGGAATGCAGTTATCCTATAACAGACCCGTAACATGGGGTGTTATATGTTTGATAAGCACTCTAAAGGGCTCAATCAGAACTCGTTAGTGGGTGTGTAAGATTTGTGACGGCTCTCTGTGTTACGTTCTAGAGGATATAATGTCGCTGAGCGACTGAGCGAACTTGGCGCCCATGCCTTCTTCTTCGTGCTTAAAATACACGAATACTTCCTGCCAGTCCAATGTATAGCTTAGAATAGTTTTGCCCCACTTCTCGAGGTCCGATTCTTGATAGCCTTCATCACGCAGACGAAAATAGCCGTAATCAGCGGTCAGCACAATCGGATCCGTGGTGTCCGCACTATCTGTGGTGCAGAGGGCCATGTTTCTTGCCTTAAGGGTAGCATAGACGTCTTCTGAGAACCAGGAAGCATGCCTGAACTCAAAGGCAGCGCGCAGCTTTCGCGGGATCAGGTCCAGGAAAGCATCGAGAACGGCCAGGTTCTTCCGAAAGGATGGCGGCAGTTGAAATAGCGCCACGCCTAACTTGGGACCTAGCGTCAACGCTCTGGCACAGAAGACTTCCACCAACTCACCACAGTCTCGTAACCGTGCGTCATGTGTGATGCTCCTGGTAGCTTTTAGAGTAAAATGAAAGTTAGCAGGAACCCCCTTAGCCCAATCTGTGAGCATCTTCTCGCTTGGCAAGCGGTAGAAAGTGTTATTGATCTCCACGGTTGAGAACCTGGCCGCGTAGTAATCCAGCATTTTCGATGTGGGAAATTTTTCGGGATAAAAACTGCCGCGCCATTCGGGATAGCTGTAGCCAGAAGTGCCAATCCAAATCATGTCAATTATTCTCCAGCATGGACTAAAGCTCGCAGTCTTCGGGGGCCAGATCGGGCCTAAGCGCCACAAATATAGCGAACCGGGGCTCACCCTGCGGGCTTCGTTCGCCTATGTAGACCTGGCAGACCAGGCTGGGTTCACACCAGTAGCTAAAACGGTCAAGGGAAGGGGGATCAACGAAAGGACAAGAAGAAGTATGCATTCCCTCCAGTAGCTTGACGGTCCGCCAGCCTTCCGGATTCGATAGTCCGGTAGTAGCACGGCCAACGTAGACCAGATCATGGCCGCGAAAAGCTCCCAACAGCAGAGTCTCAAAAGGACGCTTTTGGTTTCCACCACCGAAGGTGTAGCCACCTATTACGTAATGCCCAATTTCTTTGGTCGGAACTTCCAGCCAATAGCTGGTCCGCTTTCCAGGAACATAAGGGCTAAACTTATTCTTGGCGATGATTCCTTCTAGACGGTGCTCACACACAGCCTCGAAGAATGCAGTACCCTCGCCCTCGATAAAGTCGCAAGCCTGCGCGACCGGAGATGGTTGAAAATGGCTATGCAGCAGGTTCTTACGCTGCCAGAGTGGAGACTCCAGTTGAAGCACTCCATCCAGGGCAATAATGTCACCTATCTGATAGGAGAATGGCAAGCGGGGAAGATGAGCTTCTCTGTATTTCAACAAAGAATCAAGCCTTTGCCGGAGCAGCTCAATGCGAGGGACACCATCTGCGCTCAAGGCAACGATCTCACCATCCAGGACGGCGCTTGTTCCTTTTAGCTGGGTCGCGAGGGTCTGTAACTCTGGGTAAGCTCCAGTTAGCTCTGCTCCGTTCTGGCCGAGAATAGCTACTTTTCCTCTCTCCACAAAAGCAAGGGCGCGCACTCCACCCCACTTCAACTCGAATAGCCAGTCCGGCGAGTCGAAAGGCTCGCTGACTTTCGAAGGCAACATTGGTCGAAGCTTTTTAAGGATGTCCCTGCCTTCACTGGCTGCTGTATTTAGATCAGGCTGCATATTTCCACGATGCTCAATAGCTTAGCCTGCTTTACGCCTTCGCTGTGGCTTAGCCTGCTCGATCGAAGGCTTCTCCGTAGAAGTCTTAGCCTTCTTTTGAGAGCGTTCCTTTTCCACGCTCTGAATGCTTTCTCTGAGAGCAGCCATAAGGTCCACTACCTTGCCCTTGACCTGAGGAGGTGGCGCGATGACAGCTCCGTTGACCTTCTGTTCGATGACGGAAAGCAGCGCCTCACGGTACTCATCTTTGTACTGTGTGGGATCAAATTTTGTGGTAAGCATCTCGACCAGAGAGTGCGCCATTTCCAGTTCTTTATCCGATATATCGACGGAGACGTCCGGCAGTGAAAGGTCGCTGCTGCCTCTGATCTCATCAGGAAAGAACATGCTCTGCATTAGCAGCAGCGACTCCCGCGGACGGAGAAGACAAAGCTGCTCTTTTTGCCTTAAAGCCACCTTCGCTACGGCTACCCGCTTTGTTTCCTCGAGAGCGCGAAGCAACAAAGCATATGGCTTTCGCCCTACTTCTTCCGGCTCCAGGTAATAGGTCCGCTCATAATATTGTGGGTCTACCTCATCAAGACTTACGAAACTCGTGATGTCAATACTGCGGACCGTTTTTACGGGCACCTTCTCGAAGTCAGCGTCTTCCATCACAACATACTGGTCCTTCGAGAATTCATAACCTCTCACCACCTCGTTCCACTCAATGACCTCCTCCTCCACGGGACAGTGGCGCTGCTGCTTTATTCGACTTAGGCACTTCTTGTGGAGAAGATGAAAAGTGATATCTTTGCTGTCAGTTGACCCGTACAACTTGATAGGAATACTAACCATTCCAAAACTGATTGCTCCACGCCAAATGGGTCTAGGCATTTTTCCTCCTTTTCTCTCTTCGTTGCGGCCCCTCACCCTCAAAGATTGGTCGAAGGTCCTGTTTATTTTCGAGGATCCCTTGCCACAGATCGCCTACCTTACCCAATCGGGCCGGAAGAGTCGCGATCGTGAAGTCTGTAGGATACACAGATCCCAGCTCATCCCACGTAATAGGTACAGATACCGTGGCCAAGTAAGTGGGACGCGGCGAATAGGGAGCGGCCAGTGTCCTGCCGCGTCCATTCTGATTATGATCGAAAAATATCTTGCCCGTGCGCCGCTCCACTGTCCGGTCAAGAGTGATAGCGCCCGGCACTGAGGCGCTGAGAAACTGGCCTATAGTGCCACAAGCCTTACGAATGAAATCATAACTATAATGCGTCATAACGGGAACATATATATGAAGTCCGGTCTTACCGGAGGTCTTGATGAATGAGGTCAACGATAACCCCTCCAAGATATTTCTTAAGGCAAAGGCAACTTCACGAACTCGCTCGAAGCCCTTCCTATTAAGCTCAGGCTCTTCTCGCGGTCCCTCTTTACCGGAGTAAATATATGGGTCGAGGTCAAAAATTATGAAGTCCGGATAATTCAGGACGCTAGCATCGATGACGTCCTCAGAGCCGGTTAACACTGTTGGCAAACCGGAAGCATCAGGCTCCGGGGTAATTCGAGATAGCCAGGGGTGAAGCTCCAAAGCAGCCAATTGACCCAGCCATACCAACGTGGGCAAGTTCTCAACCATAATGTAGTCCTGGTCGGCGCGATTGTCGGCTGAATACAATCGTACGGTGGGGACATAGGTCGGCAACTCCGTTGACCAGTGCTTTTGATAAAAGCCGGGCTTCTCTATCCCATCAGGATACCTTGTGAGATTCATGGGACGCTGCTTAAGGTGAGGAAGGAGATAAGGTGATACTAGGACTAGATATCGAATCAGGTCCCGTTTCGTCATTGCCACCCGCTTGCCCTTAGGTGGCCACAACACCTTGTTGAGGTTGGTGAGTGCGATATTCTCTCCGTCTACTTTCAGGACCAGGCGATCACGCTTGTCCTCTAGCTGCCGGTAGATGGCGGCAATCGGGTCCTCTTCTGCCAGGGCGGCTCGAGAAGCTGGCTCCAGGATGGGCGTCACCGCCCGTTCGCGCACTACCACACGAGGGTCGTCGATGTCTGCGCGCATTCCAAGGTAAACCGGCGCCCTAAGCACACCGGCGGTGGTCCAGGACCCGAACTTTACCCTGGCCACCAAGAGTGGACGGAGCCACCTGGGCTTTTCCGCCTGTCTAGCAATAGGCATATCGAAGGGAGAAACGTCCGCGGCGAGGTCCTTGAACCTATCTTTCAAGAAGGTTAGGTCTCTATCACGGAATCCCGAGCCTACAGTGCCGGCGTACTTCAGGACATCGCCGTTGTAATAACCCAGGACCAGAGCGCCGAAGGAGTTGGCCCTGTGACCACGTCCCGGCAGGTATCCGCAGACCACAAATTCCTGTTCCTGCTGGCCCTTTATTTTGAGCCATGCACCGCTACGAGCGCCGCTTTCATACTTACTATCGACACGCTTGGCAACTATACCTTCGAGGTCAAGGGCCAGCGAGCCTTGAAAGAAACGCTCTCCCTCACCTTCCAGATAATGAATCGGTCGCACCAGATCAGAATCAGGAAGGTGTTGCTTTAATAGCGCCTTGCGCTGACTCAAAGGGAGATTCCTTAGATCACGGCCCTCAAAATAAAGCAGGTCGAAAACATAGTAAACAACCGGAATGGACGGCGCTATCCTCAAGGCTTCGTCGCCCTTAAGATGCATCCTCTGCTGAAGGAGCTCGAAGTCCGGAGTGCCACGCTCGTTCAAGGCGACAACCTCACCGTCCACTATGAGTTCTGTGGGGGGCAACGAAGCGACTGCCTGTGCTATTTCCGGGTAGTGGCTGGTCACGTCTGTTTCGGTGCGAGAGCGCAACACCGCTTTGCCTCCCTGTAGAAAGGCTAGCGCACGCACGCCATCCAACTTTGGCTCGAAAAGCCACTCTCTATGGGAAAATGGCTCGGAAGCCAGAGCGGCGTTCATGGGGCGGATGCTGGTGGGGAAGGGCGCCGGGTTGCCTGCTGTCGCGGCAGAAGGCGCCTGACGAAGGGGCGGAACACCGCGACTAACTTCGTCCAAAGTCCTTCCCGTAACCGCCGAGGTCTCGTAGTCGAGGGTAATGGAGGACCCGGCATATTCATCCCGATGCTTAATGAGAAGCCATTCCTCACTGTCTCCGCCTCTTCCTCGGGTCTTCACCAGAGTCCAAGAGCCCATAAGTCGAGTCCCTCTCAAGGTGATGGACAGCTTCCCCGATTCCATTTGACGTCGCATCCGAGCCTCGCCTTCCTCCGGATCATCAAAAGAAAGGCGGTTTTCGTCGTCAGGAGAATAGTATCCATAGTCCCATACTATGACGTTCCCCGCTCCATACCGCTTTTCCGGAATAACCCCCTCGAAGGTAGCGTAGTCCAGCGGATGGTCTTCTACATGTACCGCAAGGCGCTTGTCTTTCGGATCATAAGAGGGACCCTTCGGCACCGCCCAAGATTTAAGCACACCGTCCATCTCAAGGCGGAAATCGTAGTGGAGGCGGGTGGCGGCATGCTTTTGCACGACGAAGATTAACCCTCCTTTAGGATTCCCTTCAACTCCTTCAGGTTCAGGGGTGCCTGGAAAGCTTCGCTTGTTGCGATAACGATCAAGCGCCATAACACCTTGCAGCCTTGATTTAACTATCTATGTAGATTAGCCAGTGCTGCCCGTTTTATTCCAAGAGCTAGAAGAAATAGATATCATTTTGCATCTTCAACGGCACAGGCCCATAGGAGGTTACAAAACTCTATACTCGCAAAAGAGGCTATATAAACGACCAACAGTCGGCAAGCCAGTCACGGGTCTACTGGATGTATCCCAAGCCAGACCCCCGCCGACGCCCCAAGCTCAAAAGCTTTCATAGTGGCAGAGCGTCCAGCAGAATAACTTGACTTAGCGCCGCAGTTCTGCTATTTTTGGTAGACGATATGCGTTACAGGCAGAATAGGCAGACTAATCAGTAGACTATGTCAGATTTGAGTATATCACAGCAAGCTAGTCACGAGCAAAATCGGGGGCGCTCTACGATCAAATTTCCTTATAGCGATCTCGATGATTCTATTGAGTTGGTCCGGACCGTTTACAGCAGAGCTGGAGAGCGCTGCAGTTTTTCTCAGCTTAGCGCCTATCTGGGATACAACAACCTGAAGAGTGGGGCGTTCCGACTGCGAGTCTCTAGCGCCAAACTGTTCGGCTTGGTCGCGATTGAAGGAGGACATATAAGATTGGAGACTCTGGGCAGACAGATCATCGATCCCAAAACAGCGGCCGCCGCGAAAAAAGCTGCGTTTCTCCACGTGCCTCTCTTCAAGAGACTCTTCGAGCGCTATGAGGGATATCTGTTGCCACCGGATGTTGGACTTGAGCGCGAGATAATAAATCTGGGAGTGACGGAGAAGCAAGTAGCTAAGGCCCGCCAGACCTTTCAGCGCTCCGCAGAGCAGGCCGGCTTCTTCGTCGAAGGGCGTGACAGACTGGTTACACCATCAGGTCCCCCTGCGCTTAGAACAATGCCGCTTGACAAAGATGGCCCGGAAAATATGGAAGATCAGAAGGTCCACGACCAGTCAACGGTACCGACGCGTGGAGGGATAGAATCCCTTCATCCTCTGGTTCGCGCCCTGGTAGAGAGTATTCCCGGCCCCAATGAGCCCTGGCAGCAGGAAAAGAGGGACCAGTGGCTGAAGGCTGCTGAAAATATTTTCCGGCTGGTCTATGGCGATTGACCAAAAATAGCCACAGCAGGATTAGGTGATCCAGGAGGCAGTCCGCCGGCCTAAAGGCCGGGCCTCTGCAAGCTTATTTGGCCCGCCGTTCACGGACGACAGTGTCGCCTCTGGCGAGCGGCGGTCATCACCCCACTAACAGAATAATATGATTAGTCAGTATGCTGGAGGTATTTGGCGATTATACGCTCGTGGGTGTCATCACTATCGTCGACGCTGAGGCCGGGGAGGCTGGACCTTTGGAAGGACTCTGCTGCGCCATCTGAGAAGGCCCATTCCTCATCGCTGACAAGGGCCATAGGTCCCATGCTCTCCAGCATGATATCGGACAGGCGCGGGCGCATTAGTCTGGCCAGCATGGCGTATTGAGACTCGTGGAAGGTCATCGGCTGGTCGCTGGAGCGCATCCACTGGTTGCGCCTGGATATAACTTTCAGTATGTGGGCGTTTATATAGGCCTCGGCCACCATTTCCCGGATCCGCTGGTACTGCTCCTGAGACCTGCCTGAGGCAGGACTTATGGACGCCTCTTTGCAGTACCTTATGAGGGCCGTGACCATGGTGTCGTGCTCTTTCAGGACACGGTCGGCCTCGGCTTCGGTGCCCAGCGCGCTGTGGGCCACCAGAGAGCCATCGCCATCGTCGCCGATACGGCACTCGACCGGAACCAGCGCCTCGTCCATGTTCACCACCAGCCTTCCGTCGCTGGCTATAGTGTCCAAAGCGCTGATAGAGATCTTGTCCAAGTCTGTCGGAATGAGGAAGACGCTGAGGCGCTTGTGGGGTGGAGCTTCGTGGTCCGTCACGGCGATGGTCCACAGGTGAGTAGGCGCTCCACTCTCTCCTACGAACACCTCATCCCCGGTGATTATATAGACATCGCCGTCTCTTTTGGCTACGGTGCGCACCCCTTCAGGATAGGCTACAGCGTAGTTCTCGTAGAAGGGCTTGGAGACTGAAAGAGCGCCTCTAAGCAGATCCCGAATATACTTGCCCTTTTGCTCCACGCTGCCCCAGGCAAGAAGCGCTGAAGCTACGTTACGATTAGCGACATAGGTTGCGGTAAGGTTGCGGGCTTCCAGCTCACGCTGGACTATGTGCTCGTGGGTGGTGGTTAGGCCGCCACCTCCGTACTCAACGGGCCAGGATGGAGCCAACCATCCCCGGTCGGCTAGCTTGTTCTGAAGATCCTGAGGCCACTCTCTGAGATCAGGTGAGGGTGCATTGGCAGCCAGCCAGCTTCTGACCTCGCGACGGAATTCTTCGTACTCGGCATCATACCTTTCTTCAAAGTCCATAGCGCTTACCTAACGTATTGGTCTTCAATCTCCGTAGTGCTTCCCTATGGGTAGGCCATTTACGGTGCCGTTAGTCGTAGACATCCAGGAAGGTGGGTCCCCGTAGAAGATTACCTGCCCTTTGTTAAAACCTTCCAGGGCGGTGTATTCACCGGCGCGCAGGGCATCCATCATATCCTGTTCGTTTCTGATCTCACCGTGGAACAAAGTCGCTCCCCTAGCGATGCCGTGGGTGGAGTGAGCATCGCTGCCTCCAGTCCCCGGCCGTTGTCCCCACAGCTTGGATACTTCCAGAGCGAACCTGTTATCGATCTCATCGGTACCGGCGTTTACCACCTCAATTGCGTCCACCAGATCAAAGACCGGATGGGAAAGGGCCTCCTTAGCGCTCTGTGGGACCGTCGCAGGGTCTTGAAACAATACGTTACGAGTGAACTGTCCATGAGGGCCAGATAGGAAGCGGAAGGGGTGGGCCAGGATCATAAAGCCGCCAAGGTTCTTCACTACTCGGCGCAGCTCCTGTATCTTGTTTATACCAGGGTAGTATCTGCCCATGCCCAAAGTGATCACGTGGCCCATATCGGTATAAACTTCCAGAGCGTTTACAAGCACCAGGTCATAGTCCTTCGCGAACCTATTAAAGTCATTGTGGTCCCAGCCATCGTGCTCTGCTAGAAGAACGCCTCTTAGGCCAAGGCGGTGGGCCTCCTGCACCAGTTGTTCGGGGGAAAGGTCGCTGTCACGGCTACCCTTGAGGGTGTGTACGTGCAGATCAAATATAGAGTCCATTTTACGTCCTTATTAGGTAATCCTCCATGCTGGTTGTACCAACACCCACGAAGAATGAAAATGAGCCAACGTAGGCCGTTCCTTGAGGCTCTCGAAAGGACACGGGCGGTGCCTTCGAGAGCCTCAGGCAACGCCCTTTCGGCTGCAATGGCTGTGTTCTCGAACCAATGGGGAGTACGGTATATACCATCCTGAATAGTATAGTTAAGTTGTTTTCATGTCAAGGCGAGCAGCCAAACAACAAAGAGTTAAATTGATATGCTTTTGTTATTCTAGCAGACTCACTGTAATGGTATACTTGTACGCAAGAAATCTCCCCAGAGAGGCTGTTTGCCTCGGTATTTTCGTGCAAGTTCTTAGAAGTCCGTGCTACTGCCCACCGTGGTATGGAGAAAGGTGGCAATATGGTTGAAGAACCGAGAACTGACTCCTCCTCGACAAGCACGCTTGGCCCTACTCCCGAGCCGAGAGAGGGCAAGTATGTATATGCCATTATAGAATCTAATGAGCCACATTCCTTTGGGAATATCGGCATTGGTGGGCGGGGCGACTTGGTGTATACAGTACATCACGGCGGGCTGGCGGCTGTAGTTTCGGATACTCCAGTGGTGGTATACGACCCTACAAGGGAGAATGCCCTAACCCATGAGCGTGTCAACGAAACGGTAATGAGCGAGTTCACCGTTATACCCATGAGCTTTGGTACTGTGTTTCGGACCGAAGAAGACGTTATCGAGTTTATCAAAGACACTTCTGACGCCCTTATAGACGTACTGCATAAAATGAAAGACAAGATCGAGTTCGGCCTTAAAGTCAACTGGGATACCGAAACAGTGCTTGCCGAGGTGGCTAATGAAAGAGAGGAGATTCGGCGGCTTAAGGAAGAGATAGCCTCCAACCGCCTGACTTCCACCTACTTCGCGCGGATGCAGCTCGGACGCCTGGTTGAACAGGCGATGAGCGAGAAGTCGGACAGTTACGTAAGGGAGATCTACGACTATCTGAGAAACTACGCCATCGCCTCCCGTCACAATAACCCTATCGGAGACAAGATGATCCTCAACGCCGCCTTCCTTGTGGACCGGGACAAGGCCACTGAGTTCGATAAGCGAGTTCAGGAGATCGCCCAGCGTTACGATGGAAAGCTACGCTTTTTATATACTGGACCGTGGCCGCCTTATAACTTTGTGAACATCAGACTCAAGCTTGAGCGAGCCGGGGCCTCCGCATGATCTTTAAGCTTCTTCTCTCGCCCATAACTGCGCCTGTGGCAGGGTTCCGTTTTATCATGGAACAGCTTGTGGACATGGCAGAGCGGGAGGTATACGACGAAGGGCGGATTAGAGAAGAGCTTCTCCTGCTCCAGCTCCGCCTTGAGGATGGAGAAATAACAGAAGAGGAGTATCAAGACCAGGAGGCTGATATTATAACTCGGCTAAGGACTGCTCGTGAATACCGCGAGGCACAGAACAAGTAGAGTGAGAAAATTGTGACAAGTCAAAGATTTTCGGACCAGCAGGTCATTTCCACGGGAGCAGGTTCGCTTTCCAAAGTGAGCAGTAGCTCCCTTTTGTATCTCTATGGCGTGCTGGAGGACACAGCTATAGTCCACGATCTCTTCGAATCCAAGCGCATGCCAGGCTTGGAGCCTAATGAGCCGCTGTTTTCCCTCGAGCACCATGGCCTGGTTGCTGCGGTGAGCCGAGTCCCTTTTGATATCTTTGAAGAAGGGCCTCTTAATGCGCTGCTCTCTGACCTACCACGGTTGGCTCAATTTGCAGTCCAGCACGAGGAGGCCGTACGGTCGCTCCTTGCTTCAGCCTCAGCTCTAGTCCCTATGGCTTTTGGTACAGTCTACCGCGGGCCAGAGGGAATTATAAAGCTCCTGGAGGAAAAGGAGGCGCAGTTTAAGTCTCTCTTAGACCAGGTGCGCAACAAGCAAGAGTGGGGGATCAAGATAGTATTAGATAATGAGTCTCTGCTGACCGCGGTCGAGGATGCCAGCGAAGAGATAAAGCAGCTTGTCAGCGAGGCATCGGCAGCCACTCCGGGCCGAGCCTATCTTCTCTCCAAACAAAAAGAGCGTATCCTAACGACAGAAGCCCAAAGGCTCCTCAGAGAGTGGCTGGACACTATCGTAGAGAACCTTGAATCGGCGAGTTATGGCATCGTAGTAGATGATCTTCCACCGATAGAGGGGGCAAAGGTGAGTATAATCTTAAAGGCGGCTTTTCTTGTAGCAGAGGAACAGGTAGAGACCTTCCGCGAAAAGGTGCGAGAGCTAGCCCATCTTAACTCTTCCCGTGGTCTTAGCATCGACCTGAATGGGCCTTGGGCAGCCTATTCCTTCGTGAGAGGACTTAAATGACGACTCCTAAAAGAATTTTTTCTGATATCCCCGCGCTCTCGCAGCCTGTGGGGCTGGTGGATGTTGTTAACCGTCTGCTGGACCGAGGAGTAGTTGTCTTGGGGCAGTCCACTATTTCAGTGGCGGGTGTCGACCTCATCCATCTGCGCCTACACTTATTGCTGTCATCAGTGGAGACCCTACGCCAGCACCTTCATGCACCTGGACCTGCCCAGCCAATAGGTGAGGGTAGCCAACTTAGCGCATCCGTGATAGACTCGTCAGCGAGGTCCGGACTTTCTGCGATGGACCGAGGCGTCCAGAGACCCCCTGTGCAGCCCGTCTCGAGCCCTGTGGAACCTTCATTAACAATCGAAGGACTGGATACCACCAGCGCAAGTCGGCCTGAGCAGGGGCTAGCCCAACTTGTGTTGACCCTGGTAGAGTTATTGCGACAATTATTGGAGCACCAAGCGGTGCGCCGCATGGAGGGTGGAAGCCTTGCTGCGGAAGAGATAGAACGTATGGGACTTGCGCTGCTGGACCTGGAAGCTAAGATGGAAGAATTGCGTCAGGTCTTTAGCCTGACCAAGGAGGACCTCAATTTGAACTTAGGATCTATACTAGGTGATTTAGATGGTGAGTGACTGGCGCGGCAACAACACCCCGTCCCAGTCCACTCTAGTCGATATCCTCGACAGAGTCCTGGACAAGGGACTAGTGGTAGCAGGTGATATACGTGTCTCACTAGCCAATGTAGAGCTATTGACCATCAAGATAAGGCTATTGGTCTGCTCTATAGATAAAGCAATGGAGATTGGCCTAGACTGGTGGCGCCGGGACGATTTCCTTTCCAGCGCATCTGAAGGCGAAACAGCAGCCCTACGAACCAGAGTTGAGGCACTGGAAAGGCAGCTTGCTGAGTCCAATCAACCGCCCTCTACCGAGCCTACCGGGACATCCCAAGAGTCTCGCCGAGGGCGCTCACAAGAAGAAGAACGGGAGGTAACCAATGACCGTTGAACGGTATTCTAGCGGTACCAGTCTTATAGACGTACTGGACCGGATCCTGGACAAAGGTATTGTCATCGATGCCTGGGTCCGCATCTCTTTGGTAGGCATCGATCTCATTACTGTTGAAGCCCGAATAGTGGTCGCCTCTATTGACACGTATCTCAGGTACGCCGAGGCAGTTGGCCTTACTGCTCCATCAGCCCGGCCGGTGCCCGGCGCACACCGGGAGGAGAGCATCTCTCCTCCTCAGGAGCGGCCAATAGATACGCAAAGGGAGACGCAACAGTCACCCGAGAGCAGGTCATAATCTTCGGCTGGTAGTAGGAGCATGTAGTACCGCCTGCCTAAGGCAGGTAGCATCCAGCTTTATGTCCTGGGCCCTTCGAGAGCCTCAGGACAGGCTTTAGCCCAGGGTCCAGAACTTGGCCAAACATTCTTAGGTGATGGAACCCATGACGAGTCTTCTTGATATATATACCACTGGCCCTTCCGCTAACAGAATGGCTGAGCTTCATGATGTGGTGCAACCCACCCTGGTGGAGCTCGCCCAGAGTCTGGGCTACGAACGGGCCTTCCTGACAGTCTTAAACGCTGATAAGAACGCTCTGGAAGGAGTCTTTGGGGTAAATATCCCCATGGACCTGCTGGAAACATTTAACGCGTCATTGGAAGAGCCTACTCACTTAGTCCAATCTCTGCTTGACGGCAGAGTGCGCCGGGTGGACGACGTGCTCAGAGATTCCTATGTTTCGGAACGCCTCCGACCGTTCTACGTGAACTCCGGTATGCTAGCTTTTGCCGCTATACCCTTAGTCCCTATTTCTGGCGTGCTGGTGGTTAGCAAAGGCCGTCCCCTGAGTGAAGGGGAAATAAATGAAGTCCTGCCTTATGTTGGACAGTTGGTGGCCAATCTTGCCCGCCGCATTCAGGACCGACGGCTCGAAGAGGCAGACGAGCGCCATGCAGTCAACGAGGAGTGGCTCTGGTGGATGGTCAACTCGGCGCAGAACCCCATTATCCTCGCCGACGAGGATAATAACATTATATTCCAAAATACTCACGCAGAGCGGCTCCTAAAGACAAGTCCGGAGGACAGCGCTGGCAAGCATAGGGCCATCGAGCTAAACAACTTTCTGCTTTCAGCATCCCTATCCAGCTTTGCTCTGGACCAGGGGGTCGCTCTAGGTCGGGAGTTAACCCTGGTAGACCCCATCGAGGGCACAGAGATCCTATTTGAGGTCATTTGCAGGCCCTGTACCAATCTCCGAACCGGAGACCGTGGCCTGGTCTGTTTCCTTAATGATGTTACTGTCCTAGAGCACGCCTCGGAACAGTTGCGACAGAGCCTGGAGGAACTAAGCATAAAGGGTGAAGAGGTAAGACAAGAGCGGGACCGCTTGAACCTTATTCTGGAGAGCGTAGCCGATCCAATTGTTGTTACCGATCCCAGCAGCGAGATTATCCTAATGAACCCGACCGCCGAGCGATTGCTTCAGACTCCAGATAGAGGCACTACAATCCGCAGGGCAACAGCGTATTTGACCAACGATGCTAAGCTGACCTCCTTCCTGTCGCAGTTAGGTATGGAAGCATCGCACGTGCTCCGCGGAGGACTGGACCTAATAGACCCAATCTCCGAGGAACCTCTGACTATGAGCGTAACTGCCACAGAGGTGCGCAACGAGCTGGGTCAAGTTATTGCTGTAGTAGCGGTCCTCCACGATTTAACAGTGGTCCGGGAACTGGAGCGGCGTACTCTGGAGCAGCAGCTCTTTGAATCGGAGAAGCTGGCGGCCGTTGGGCGGCTAGCTGCGGCTGTTGCCCATGAGATCAACAACCCACTGGAGGCTATCAAGAACTCTTTGTACCTAGTGGCGTCCGCAACCCCTGCTGACGCTCCACACCGTAAATTTATCGATATAGCAACTAAGGAGACACAGCGAGTATCCGGAATTATCCACCAGATGCTTGGCTTCTACCGTCCGGGTACCACCAAGGCGGCGGTGGACCTTAACATGATAATTGAAGATACCTTGACGTTGTTAGAAAACCAGTTTCGCAGGCATCATGTTGTAGTAAGGACTGACCTAGACCGTAATCTACCTATAATCGAAGGAGCGGCGGACCAGCTAAAACAGGTCTTCCTGAACCTTTTTCTCAATGCTGAGGGGGCTATGAAAGATGGGGGAGAGCTGCACGTGAATACCCGCTTATCTACCGGCGAGGATATAGAATTTGTCCTAGGCAAATATGCGTTGGTCCAAGTCCGGGACACCGGCTCGGGAATAACTGTAGAGCACTTGCAACATATCTTCGATCCATTCTTCTCGACTAAGCAGGAGCAGCGTGGGACTGGGCTTGGCCTTTGGGTAAGCCAGGGTATCGTCCAGCAGCACAGAGGCCAGATCAAGGTGCGCAGCCGCCCAGGTACGGGAAGCACCTTTACCGTTGCTCTGCCTATTGGAGGCCAAGATGAGTGACACCAATCGTCTGCTAATTGTCGAGGATGAGCCTAGCGTCGCTATTACCCTTCAGGCAGTACTGGAAAATGAGGGGTACTCAGTCCTAAGGGCTGAAACTGCAGCGGAAGCCAATAGTCTTCTGGCGCGCGAGTCCTTCCATGTAGCGCTGCTGGACCTGCGCCTCGGAGATGTGGACGGTATAGATGTACTGCGATATCTCAAGACCAAACAGCCGGACTGTACAGCCATTATGCTAACAGGCTATGCCTCCCTGGAGTCTGCTATAGATGCTATCCGCCACGGCGCCTATGACTACCTTATTAAGCCATGCGATATAGATGAGCTTAAGCTAACCATTGCCAGGGCCATTGAGCATAGTACTTTGTCACAGGCGCTCAAAGAGCGGCTAGCGCAACTGGAAGTCGCCAACGCAACCATCAGCCGTCTGGCTGAGGGGCTGCAACAACGAGTCAATGAGGCTACGGCAGAGCTAAGCAAAAAAGTAGAAGAGCTAAGTCATGCCAAAGAACAACTGGAAGAAGAGCAAGAGCAGCGTGAGGTCTTTACCTCTATGATCGCCCATGAGCTGGGGCAGCCCCTTACTTCGATCCTTGGCTATACCAAGTTGCTGCAACGGGGAGATCTGCCTTCAGAGATGCAGCAAGAGGCTTTGGAGACCCTGCTTGTAGAATCCCGCAGGCTTAGTAGATTAGTGCACGATCTGGCGGATATCTCCAACATATCAGGGGGCCACTTCCGCATCCAGCCTTTAGGCACAGACTTAATAGCTGTTGTTCAAGAACAGGTTAACCTTGCACAGATCAGCGCGACGCAGCGTATTGAGTTTAACCCCAGTTCCGCAGAGGTCATAGCAAACGTTGACCCTGACCGGGTGGCCCAGGTCTTATCTAATCTCCTTAGCAACGCGACCAAGTATTCAAAAGGAGGGACTATTCAAGTCTCGCTCCGCACTGAGAAGGACCAGGCGCTAATCAGCATAAGAGACGAAGGGCCAGGCATTCCCACAGAAGCGCTGGATATAGTTTTCGATCCCCACGTCAGACTAACCAAGGAAGAAGCTCAACGTAATCTCTCCGGCATGGGACTTGGTCTCTACATTGCACGCCTTATAGCCCAGGCGCACGGCGGCAATATCGCTGTCGATAGCATCCAGGGCCTGGGTTCGACCTTTACTGTTTCTCTACCACTGGAGCACCCCAACAGCAATGGGGCCAGGTAGCTGCTTCTAAAGTCTAAAGTACAAGTGACTTATGACTTATATACCCAGGCCTTCCACATTGCTTCAATAATACTACTTCAATAGTACTTCCTCGATAATTTAAGCTGTATTGTTATGTTAACTAATTTATCTATTTTTATCCTCCGGTATCCATACTCAAGCCCGATGGGTTGTGACCATATGTTGTTGTGAATGTCAGGCAGATACGGCGATGTAGGGGCAGGGTTCATCCCTGCCCGCTGCGCTACTAGAAGTCTGGCCGAAAAGCCCACTGAATCTGCTGTGGGCTAACCTGGGGCATCCCATATCTTGTGGTCGCGCTAGGCCCCGGACTGTGGTATAGTGGTTAGGAAGTTTTCGGGGGCAGGTTGGCCTGCACGGAAAGGCGGTGACTGATGCTAGGAGAGCGTGGACCACAGCGCGGACTCTTTGAAGCCGATCATCTCTACGGCGACTTTGTGGGGCGTGAGTCCTTCTACGGGTTTCTGGCCTCCCGGCGCGGTGTGTTGTTTCGGGATCAGGACTTTGCCAAGCTGTACTGCCTGACCAACGGCAGGGCGAGTGTGCCACCGAGCTTGCTGGCCACGGCCCTGGTACTACAGACCTATGAGCGGGTCTCCGATGAGGAAGCGAAGCAACGGGCCGACTACGACCTGCGCTGGAAGGTGGCCCTGGGGATCGCAATAGAGGAACGGCCCTTTGCCAAGAGCACGCTGCAAGAGTTCCGGGCGCAGTTGATCCTGCACGAGGAGGAGGGAGTGATTTTCCGGCAGAGCTTGGAGCAGGCCAAGGGGCAGGGGTATTTTCGGGGGAAGAAAAAGCTGCGTCTTGCCCTGGACACCACGGCGATTCTGGGCCGTGGCGCCGTGAAGGACACTTACAACCTGCTGGCGGATGGAGTCCTGCGGGTGTTGCGGGTGCTGGCAGCGCAGGAGGGGGAGCGCGTGGAGTCCTGGGCGCCTGAGCGGGGCTTCGGACGCTACGTGGCGGAGCAGAGCCTCAAAGGGCAGGCGGCCATCAACTGGGATGACCCGAAGGAGCGGCGGCGCTTCCTGGGGGAGATTGTGGCTGAGGCTGATCGGGTGCTGGAGCTGGTGCGCCAGGCCAGGAGGGAGCTGGAACCAGAGAGCGTCGAAGACCAAGCGCTGGCCGAGGCGGGCGGACTGCTGAGCCGGTTGCTGGCCCAAGATATTGAGCGACGGGAGGAGGGTCCCGACCTCCGGCAGGGCGTGGCCCGCGACCGGGTGGTCTCGGTCCATGACCCCGAGATGCGCCACGGCCGGAAGAGCAAGGCGCGGCGCTTCGACGGGCATAAGGCCCAGGTGGCGGTGGATACCGAGAGTCAGTTGATTACAGCGGTAGCCGTGCTGCCGGGGAACGCTGCGGACCACGAGCAAGCCTTGGCGGTAGTGGAAGCAACCGAGGCTGTCACAGGCGCCATTGTGGAAGAGACCATCACCGACTGTGCTTATGGAGACGGAGCCACCCGGCAGGCCTTCGCCGATGCAGGGAGGCCGCTCATTGCCAAGGTACCGGCGCTGACTAACCAGGGCTGCTTCCCGAAGACGGCCTTTACCCTCGACCTCCAGGCGAAGAGTTGCACCTGTCCGGCCGGTCAAGTGAGCCACGATGTGCGTCCTCGTGGCAAGGGTGGCGGTGTCTTCCGCTTCTCGACGGAGGTGTGCGCACCCTGCCCGCTGCGGGCCCAGTGTGTGCGCGGCCGGGGTGGACGAACGATTCAGGTGCATCCCCAGGAGGATTTACTCCAGGAGGCGCGTCGCCTTCAGGCCAGTCCAGCCTTTACCGAATATCGGCGGCTACGGCAAGTCGCGGAGCACCGACTGGCCCAACTGGGCATTCGCCAGGCACGCTATCTGGGCCGTACCAAGACGCTGTTCCAGCTCTATATGGCCGCTGCGGTCGCGAACCTCACCCTGCTGGCAGGACTAGCCACCTCCAACGGCGCAGGACCCCTTCCCTCGGATTTCCTGTTGACCCTACTCACCTGGATGGCCACGGTCGCGCTTGCGGCGGCCGCTGTGTCAGATGGAGACACTGGCAGACCCTTCCTAGCCTCCGCCAGACTCTCTGGGTGAGCGGAAACCGCACTTATCGGCCAGACTCCTAGGCATACCCCACCTGACATTCATGGGCGCGTTGGGCGGCATCATTGAGCGAGGCGAGCACCATCAACGAGTGTTCGACCTCTTTCGGAACAACTTTGACCTGGAGCGAGAAGAGGCAGCCCGGGCAGCGGCTGGTGTACCCAATATTATCGACCCCAGCGACCTCTATCCCGATGTGCTTCCATGCCTAAAAACCCTACGGAGCGAAGGCTATATGATCGGAATAGCAGGCAATCAGCCGGAGGGCACCGAGAGTATATTGCGTGCGATGGGTCTCCCCGTAGACTTCATCGCTTCGTCATCACGCTGGGGCGTTGAGAAACCTTCGCCGGCATTTTTCGCTCGCATAGCCAAGGAGACATCCCTTTCTCCAAGCGAAATCGCCTACGTGGGTGACCGCCTCGATAACGACGTGCTGCCTGCTGTGGACGCGGGCATGGTCGCAGTATTCCTACGTCGCGGCCCCTGGGGATACATACATGCGCGCCGACCTGAATCAACTCAAGCGCATATCCGGCTGAACACGCTTGTTGAATTGCCCGATGCTCTGCGACAGTATGGTAAGGTAAGAATGTTAGAGTTACTTCGAGATCTATAAGAACAAAAGACATTCAGAGGGAATAGAGTCAAGTCTTGTATCTGTGTATATGCTAAGACAAAGAAAGCCTGGACTCTTACTCTAAGGCCACTTTGATCTCAAATCAATAGCATCGCGGATGAAATCGCTCAGTGTGGGAAAATCTACTAAGTCTATATCTACAATACTCTCTCTGCCATTTGAAGGCTCGTAATCATGCTTATGCAATGGACCATGAGCACAATCGTATCTTATAAGATATTGGTCATTGCCACGTATTAAGGCGTGGTAGCTATAAGAATCGCCTTTTACCTCGTCACGTCCCGATCTGTCCTTGCGCACTGCTAGCCACTTATCCACAAAGATAACAACATCATCTTTGCAATAGATTGCGCCTTCGATTTGTACCTGTACGAGGGTATTAGTATGACGGTTGCGGACTTCATTGATGACAAGGTAATTATTGATTACTAAACCTTCATCTTCCAGCAGTCGCATATGGCTGTCGTGAACGGTTAAATAGGCGTCATAGGAGTACCAATCGTGCGCCCATTGTCGCCGATCTTCTCTAGCTCTATCAGCTTGCGATACGTCGTCAGCCATTTACTTATTTCGGCAGTTTCTTTTGTTTTGCCTGACAAAACATATTCTAACATTGTTTGAGACGAACACTCATATCGCCGTTCAAATCGATGGACAAAAACGCGCAACCTGTGGATAGTTTGTTCTATTGATTCTTGACGTATTACCATGGGTCTCCTTTGCAGATGACCAACCGTGGACTATTGCATGCTTGATGGCGCTTATCAGCGCGTTGTCCGGGCTGACCGTCTCTTATTAACTATACTAAAGATTAACTCAATAATATAGTACCCGATAAACCAGAGTTAGAGGATGGCGAGGCTTCCAAGAAACGGAGGTTCTAGGGGAAGGGGGGGAACTAGTTCAGATTTGCTGGAGACATCACCGTATTTACTCATATTTCCAACTGTTTCCTCTCCTCCACCTCAAGATTTCGGATGTTTGAAGTACAACACATGAACAGGAAAGAGCGCATCAGCGGAAGCATTCGCCGACCCAGCGGCAGACCATGCCTGCGCGACGCCAGCCATTTCCCATCCGTCATCGCCCATCCTATTTAAGAATTGCTCTATTGGCAGGTGTTCCCCACTAGGTAGGTCGGTCACCCACGTCGGAACGGTATTCGTCTTTTCGCCACCAAAAAGGCCTTTTTCTCCGGTTGGTATCTTATAATTCGCATCGCGGAGGACATATGCGCCGAAGTACTCCCATTTCTGCACCATCGCTTTAACTCCTCTCAGACGCCATATTCTACCATGGGGATAGCTTGTTCTTCCTACAATGTCATATTATACCAAAAATGGGTTCCCGGCAGAAGCTCTATATTGGAGTATGCAGACCTACCGGTATCTGCTTGAGGACAAGGTAGCTGAGAAGAAACAGACTCCAGTTGAGAATCTGTTAAAACATCAGTAGCATATATTTTGGTCAGTGGTATTCACCTCCGGTCAATGGGACAGAAGTCAAGGACAAAGCTAAAATCCCACCTGTCCAGACTGACTACTAAGCTAAATACTTGTCTCATATTGTTCCCACTTAAGCCAGCCTTTAAGATTAAGTGAGGTGTACCCCATTGTCAAGACAACGGAAGGGCCTTTTTAAAAGTGGAACAACCTCCTTTCTCGAAGTAGATTTCAGCGGGTGTATGGTAGCCAAGAGACTGA
>Ga0209726_10003260_pt1 | contig 22450 bp, 22 predicted proteins | sample Subgrocontami54m_FD_187453 | JGI IMG/M metagenome (GOLD analysis project Ga0209726, IMG submission 187453) | Subsurface groundwater microbial communities from S. Glens Falls, New York, USA - GMW46 contaminated, 5.4 m (SPAdes) (version 3) | ecosystem: Environmental > Aquatic > Deep subsurface >... | reverse complement strand
CCGGCTATTACCTCGGCATCACCCAGCTCGCCGAAGAACTGCTGGCCGACCTCGACAAGCTTCCGGGCTGGCCGGAGCGGGTGAAGACCATGCAGGCCAACTGGATAGGCAAGAGCGTCGGCGTGCGCTTCGCGTTTAAAATTCCCGACGAAGTCGCGGCATCTCTTCCCTCTCCCACCGCTGGAGGGATTGAAGGTGGGGGAGCGCCCTCCGATAAAAACCTGCTGTGGGTATTCACCACGCGCGCCGACACCATCATGGGCGTCACCTTTTGCGCCGTGGCTGCTGAACATCCGCTGGCCGCACATGCCGCGCAAAGCGACAAAAAACTCGCCGAGTTTATCGACAAGTGCAAGCACGGCTCTGTAATGGAAGCTGACATGGCAACCATGGAAAAAGAAGGCGTGGACACCGGCCTGAAAGTGGTGCATCCGCTCACCGGCAAGCAGGTGCCGCTGTGGGTGGGCAACTATGTGCTGATGAGCTACGGCGAAGGCGCGGTGATGGCGGTCCCCGCGCATGACGAGCGGGATTTCGGATTTGCCAAAAAATACAACTTACCCATCAAGCAAGTCATCTCCCCTCGCCCGCTTGCGGGAGAGGGGGAGGGGGACGTATTCACTACTGACCTCTGGCAGGAATGGTATGCCGACAAGGAACACGGCATCTGTGTGAACTCCGGCAAGTACGACGGCCTCAGCTATGAACAAGCGATGGACGCCATCGCTGCCGACCTCGCTGCAAAAGGCTTGGGCGAAATGAAAGTGCAGTGGCGCTTGCGCGACTGGGGCATCTCGCGCCAGCGCTACTGGGGCTGCCCCATCCCCATCATCCATTGCGAATGCTGCGGCTCCGTGCCGGTGCCGGACGAACAACTGCCGGTGAAGCTGCCGGAGGACTGCGTGCCTGACGGCTCCGGCAATCCGCTGCACAAGCGCGAGGATTTCCTCAAATGCACCTGCCCGCAATGCGGCAAACCGGCCAGGCGCGAGACCGACACCATGGATACCTTTGTCGATTCGAGCTGGTACTACGCGCGCTATGCCAGCGGCTTCAACAGTGATGCGATGGTGGACGAGGAAACCAGCTACTGGATGCCGGTTGACCAGTACATCGGCGGCATCGAGCACGCCATCCTGCACCTGCTCTACTCGCGTTTCTGGACCAAGGTGATGCGCGACCTCGGTCTCGTCAAATACGATGAGCCTTTTGCCAACCTGCTGACCCAGGGCATGGTGCTCAACCATATTTTTTCGCGCCGCACCGACAAGGGCGGCATCGAATACTTTGCGCCGGAAGAACTTGAACTCAAACGGGATGCGCACGGCAAGGTACTGTCTGCCGCGCTGCTTGTGGACGGCTCCGCCGTGGACTATCAGGGCATGGGCACCATGTCGAAGTCCAAGCTCAACGGCGTCGACCCGCAGTCGCTGATCGAACAATACGGCGCGGATACCGCGCGCCTGTTCATGATGTTTGCCAGCCCACCAGAGCAGACGCTGGAGTGGGCCGATTCAGGCGTGGAAGGCGCGCACCGTTTCCTGAAGCGGGTGTGGGCGTTCGGCAATGCACTGTCCGCCGAAGCGACCACAGCCATGCCGGGCAAACTCCCTGCGTCGCTGGCAGATGTCCGCCGGGAAGTATATCTGGCATTGAAGCAGGCCAATTACGACCTCGCCAGGCATCAATTCAACACGGTAGCCTCCGCCGGAATGAAGATGCTCAATGCACTGGAAAAGACGTTGAAGGAAGAAAACAAGGGACGCGCGGCAGTTGCGTACGAAGGCTTCTCCATCCTGCTGCGCCTGCTGTCGCCGATCACGCCGCACATCACCCATGCGCTGTGGCGCGAGCTGGGCTACGGCGACGAAATCCTCGCTGCTGCTTGGCCGGAGCCACTGGCGGCGGCATTGGAACAGGACGAAATCGAAGTCGTGCTGCAGGTGAACGGCAAGCTGCGCGGCAATTTGCGCGTAGCGAAGGACGCGGACAAGGCGACGCTGGAGCAACTGGCACTGGCGCATGAAGCGGTGCAAAAACAGCTCGCGGGCGGAGCGGCAAAGAAGATCATTGTGGTGCCGGGGCGCTTGATCAACGTGGTGGTCTGACCCCAGGATGTTTGAATAACATAATGGTGTAAAAAGATGCCGATGCGCGCAATCTTGCCGATAGTGCTGATGCTCACCCTGCTGCTGGGCGCATGCGGCTTCCACCTGCGCGGGCAGGGCGCATTTGCGTTGCCGTTCCAGTCGCTGTATGTAAAATCGGCCAACGACTACGCCCCTTTCATCGCCGAACTGAAACGCGCCATTGAGGCAAACAGCGTGCAGATCACCGACACGCCCGAGCAGGCGCAACTGACGCTGCAGATCGTTTCCGAAACATCGGACAAGCAGATTCTTTCTTTGAGCGGCGGCGGCCGCGTGCGCGAATACCGCTTGCAATACCGCATTTCGCTGCGCGCCTATGACCAGAAACAGCAAGACTGGCTTGCCCCGGAGGAGATCACCATGCGGCGCGAGTTTTCCTACGACGACGCGCAGGTTCTCGCCAAGGAACAGGAGGAGGCGCTGCTCTACCAGAACATGCGCAGCGACGCGGTGCAGCAGGTGTTGCGCCGCCTGAACCACGCGAGGCCACCACAATGAAATTGGCCGCTCCATTATGAAACTTCCGGGTGAAGACCTGCCGCGCCATCTCGAGTCGGGGCTGAAACCGCTGTACGTCATCCACGGCGAGGCGTTGCTGCTGTCCATCGAGGCGGCCGATGCCATCCGCGCGGCGGCACGCGCGGCGGGTTACAGCGAGCGCGAAGTGCTGACTGCCGAACCCGGTTTCAAGTGGGCGGAGTTGCGCAACAGCGCGCAAAGCCTGTCGCTGTTCTCCGCCCGCAAGCTGGTGGAACTGCGCATCCCGTCCGGCAAACCGGGCGTGGAAGGCGCGCAAGCCTTGCAGGATTATTGCGGACAACTGAATGCCGACACGGTTACGATCATCACGCTGCCGCGGCTAGACAGGGCTGCCCAGGACAGCAAATGGTTTACCGCACTGGCGGCACAGGGAATGGTCATCGCCGCCGAGGAAATTGCACTGAATGCACTGCCGGCCTGGATTGCAGGCCGCCTAAAGCGGCAGGGCCAGTCTGCCGACGCGGATACGCTGGCGTTTCTCGCCGAGCGCGTGGAGGGCAATCTGCTGGCGGCTTTCCAGGAAATTCAGAAGCTCGCCCTGCTGTTTCCTGCCGGGCACCTTTCCTTTGATCAGGTAAAGGACGCGGTGATGGATGTGGCGCGCTACGACGTATTCAAATTGTCCGAAGCCATGCTCGCCGGCGACGCCGCGCGCTATGCGCGCATCCTTGACGGCCTGCGCGCGGAAGGCGAGGCCACCGTGCTGATACTGTGGGCGCTGACCGAAGATATTCGCGCGCTGGGCAAGGTGCTACGTGCCATGCAGCGCAGCGGCAACCTGGCTTCCGCGCTGCGCGATGCGCGCGTGTGGGGCGTGCGCCAGAAACTGGTGGAACGCGCCGTGCGGCGCTTCAGCCCGGCAATAGCAGAGCGCGCCTTGCGCCAGGCTGCAAACGTGGACAAGGTGATAAAGGGCTTGCGCCGCGGCGATGTGTGGGATGAATTGCTGCAACTGGGAATGCGCTGCGCCCGCGCAAAAGCGGCATAAGGGCATCGCTAATTGTTTATGGATGAAATTATTCTGGTACTCACCAATTTGCCGGATCGCGACAGTGCGCAGCAAATGGCACAGGCACTGATCGAGAACCATACTGCCGCCTGCGTTAATATTCTGGCAGAATGCAGCTCTGTATATCGCTGGCAGGGGAAAACAGAGACGGCCAGCGAGGTGCCGCTGCTGATCAAGTCTACGCGCGCCGCCTATCCGCGCCTTGAGGCATCCATCCGCGCGCACCATCCCTATGAACTTCCGGAAATCATCGCTGTCTCCGTAAGCACTGGGTTTCCCGCTTATTTACGATGGGTCATGCAGGAGACCAAAATACCTGAAAATGGTGATTAAATCGCTTCTTTATGGAATTAGTAAGCTCAACTTAAAAGTGAAAATGATGCGCCTTTTATTGTTTATGGTGTTATGCCTTGCCCCCCTGTCCCATGCGGAGGGATTCCTGGATCGCCTGCCGTCGCTGGGCGGCGCGAAACAGGAAATTTTTCTGCCCCCGGACCAGGCATTTGGCCTGGATGTCACTGTGCCCAACGCACAAACCCTGCTTGCCAGCTTCAAGATTACGCCCGGTTACTATCTCTATCGCGACAAGGTAACCTTCGGCATAAAGGGCGATTCCGCAAAAACCACAGGCGCCAGAATCACCAGTATTTCGATACCCAAAGGGGAGATAAAACATGATCCAAACTTTGGCGATATGGCGGTATTCCATCAACCTTTCCAGGCGGAAATCACGCTGGAACGAACAGGCGGTGCAGCGCAAAGCATTACGCTGGAAGCCAGTTACCAGGGTTGCAAGGACAAAAGCCTGTGCTACCCGCCCATCAATAAATCCATCAGCATTGCACTACCCGAAGTAAAGGACATCCCGCCCGCAAAAACGAGCACAGCCGCAACCGCTGTGCCGGCTGTGGCGCAACAGGTGCAGGCCACACCACAATCCGCGCAGCCCTCCGCCGACGTATTGCGCGAAATCGCGCAGAGCGAGAACGTTCGGATTGCCAAGCTATTCAAGCAGGGCAACTTCTGGCTCATCGTGTCGTTTTTCTTTGGTGCCGGGGTGCTGCTCGCCTTCACTCCATGCGTATTCCCCATGGTGCCCATCCTGTCCGGCATTATCGTTGGGCGCGGCCACAAGATCACCCACATGCACGGCTTCATCTTGTCGCTGGCTTATGTGCTCGGCATGGCACTGACCTATGCCACAGTCGGCGTGGCCGCCGGGCTGTCCGGCTCGCTGTTGTCCAACGCCTTGCAAACGCCGTGGGTGCTCGGCAGTTTTGCCGCAGTGTTCGTGCTGCTGTCCTTGTCAATGTTCGGCTTTTACGAACTGCAACTGCCGACCGCACTGCAAAGCAAATTGTCCGGTACCAGTAACCGCCTGCACGGCGGGCATCTGAGCGGGGTGTTCGTGATGGGCGCGTTGTCCGCCATCATCGTCGGACCCTGCGTCGCCGCTCCGCTGGCTGGCGCGCTGCTGTACATCGGGCAGACACATGACGCCCTCCTGGGCGGAGTGGCGCTATTCGCGCTGGCACTGGGCATGGGCCTGCCGCTGTTGCTGATCGGCGCCTCCGCCGGGACCTTGCTGCCCAAGGCAGGCGCATGGATGGAATCGGTCAAAAGCTTTTTCGGTGTGCTGCTGCTGGCGGTCGCCATCTGGATCATTTCTTCGCTTATCCCGGTGGGGGTGCAGATGTTGCTGTGGGCGGCACTGCTGGTGCTTTCCGCCGTCTATCTGCGCGCGCTGGATGCACTGCCCCACAATGGCGGGGGCTGGCACAAGCTATGGAAGGGCATCGGCATCCTTACCCTGCTGCTCGGCATCGCCTACCTTATCGGTGCACTTTCCGGCGCACGCGATATTCTGCGCCCGTTGTCAGCCATCGGCAGCTCCCAGGCGGAAGCGCCGGCAACCATGAAGTTCGCGCGGGTAAAAACCACGGCTGAACTGGATGGGCGCCTTGCACTAGCGCGCGACAAGGCCGTGATGCTGGATTTCTATGCCGACTGGTGCGTGTCGTGCAAGGAAATGGAGCGCAATACCTTTGCCGATGCCAGTGTACAGGCCAAGCTGAGAAACGCCGTGCTGCTGCAGGCCGACGTCACTGCCAACAGCGAGGAGGATAAAGCGCTGCTCCAGCGTTTTGAACTGTTCGGCCCGCCAGCCATCCTGTTTTTCGACACGCAAGGCAAGGAACTGGCCGATTTCCGCGTGACGGGCTATCAGGATGCGCCGCAGTTTCTCGCCTCTCTGCAAAACGCGGGGCTGTAAACGTCCGGCGCGGCTGGATGAAGGGAAACCATGTCAGACCTCAATGATCCAAGAGTCTTATTCGCCGCCGAACGGACGCTCCTCGCATGGAACCGCACCAGCCTTGCCTTAATGGCGTTCGGATTTGTCATCGAGCGCTTCGGGTTGTTTGTATCCATCCTCCTCAAACACGAGATGGTTTTGCGGCATGGCGTCTCGTTCTGGACGGGGCTGGCTTTCGTCCTGCTGGGAGCGGCGGTTGCCGCCTACTCGGCCGTGCAATACCGCAAGGTGCTCATAACCTTGAAGCCCATCGAAATCCCTGAGGGCTACCAGGTCAATTCGGGAATTATTACCAACTTGGCTGTTTCCTTGCTGGGTATCGTTTTAACAATCTATTTTTTTCAAGGCGTTTAGCCCGTGCAGGGTGATGGCTTGGGTTCATACCCTGCGCCAAACTGTCCTTTGGCATAATTTCAGCTAAAATCTGGACAACTCCCCCCAATTTGCGGCAATATACGCACATGAAAAACATTCTGGTACTGCATGGTCCCAACTTGAACCTGCTCGGCCACCGTGAGCCGGATGTGTATGGTCACGTTACATTAGCCGATATTAACCAAAGATTGAAGCAATTAGCCCAAGCCGAAGGGGCTGATCTCCAATATTTCCAGAGCAACGCCGAAGCCGCCCTGGTGGAACGTGTGCAACTGGCGCGTCAGGACGGCACAGAATTCATCATCATCAATCCGGCCGCATTCACCCATACCAGCGTGGCTTTACGTGACGCACTGGCGGCGGTGTCAATTCCGTTTATCGAAGTTCACATTTCCAATGTGTTTGCGCGTGAATCGTTCCGCAAGGAATCTTATTTCTCCGATCTCGCTGTTGGTGTCATCAGCGGTTTGGGTACAACCGGTTATGAACTCGCGCTGCAATACGCGCTATCAAAAGCAGGGGATTAAGTGATAAGTGAGCAACTTTCACCATTTACCCGCCACCCATCACCGTTTTTTAGGAGCCAACCATGGATTTACGCAAACTCAAGACCCTGATCGAACTGGTTGAAAGCTCAGGCATCGCCGAACTGGAAATCAGCGAAGGCGAGGAACGTGTGCGCATCACGCGTTCCCCTACCGCTACGATGCAACAAGTCTATGCCGTGCCGCAACAGCAGATGGTGGCCGCACCTGTGCCACAAACGGCCGCCGCTACGCCTGCCGAACCAGCCAAGGACGCCGAACCGGAAGGCCATTTGGTAAAATCGCCCATGGTCGGCAGCTTCTACCGCTGCCCTTCCCCCGGTGCCAAGTCCTTCGTGGAAGTAGGCCAAAGCGTGAACGTCGGCGATACCCTGTGTATCATCGAAGCCATGAAGCTGCTTAATGAAATCGAAGCCGACCAGGGCGGCGTCGTCAAGGCCATTCTTGTGGAAAACGGCCAGCCAGTAGAATATGGTCAACCCCTTTTCGTGATTGGATGAGCCATGACCAAATTTACCGCCATCCTCTCGACCGTTTCGGCGGAGGCTCACGTGAGCGCAGCGAATGTTAAGCCGCGAAGCGGCGGCCAAAGCCAAAACGGCCAGCCCCCTTTGTTATCGGCTAGTCTCGCCTGATCAACCATGTTCGAAAAGAAACAGCCCGCCAAGCAAGGCGAGGACAAGCCGCCCAGCAGTTTGCTGAAGCGCGGAATTATACGTGCGACGCCAAAACCGGTGCCCATTGCCATGTTTGAAAAAATCCTGATTGCCAACCGCGGCGAAATCGCGCTGCGTATCCAGCGCGCCTGCCGCGAAATGGGTATCAAGACCGTAGCCGTTCATTCCGAGGCTGACGCGGACGCCAAGTACGTCAAACTGGCCGATGAATCGGTGTGCATCGGTCCCGCCCCTTCGTCGCAAAGCTACCTGCACATCCCGGCCATCATCAGCGCGGCGGAAGTCACCGATGCGCAGGCCATCCATCCCGGTTACGGCTTCCTGTCGGAAAACGCCGACTTTGCCGAGCGCGTGGAAAGGAGCGGTTTTGTGTTCATCGGCCCGCGCCCCGACACCATCCGCCTGATGGGTGACAAGGTTTCCGCCAAGAACGCGATGAAGAAGGCCGGCGTTCCCTGCGTTCCCGGCGTGGATGGCGCACTGCCTGACAACCCCTCTGAAATCGTCAAGATTGCGCGCAGCATCGGCTATCCCGTCATCATCAAGGCTTCCGGAGGAGGAGGAGGGCGCGGCATGCGCGTGGTGCATACCGAGGCAGCGTTGCTCAACGCCGTGACCATGACGCGCAGCGAAGCCCAGAATGCCTTCAACAACCCCATGGTGTACATGGAGAAGTTCCTGGAGAACCCGCGCCACATCGAGTTCCAGGTGCTGGCCGACTCTTACGGCAACGCCGTGTATCTGGGTGAGCGCGACTGCTCGATGCAGCGCCGCCACCAGAAAATTATCGAGGAAGCGCCCGCCCCCCTGCTCAATGCGCGCCTGCGCAACAAAATCGGCGAACGCTGCGCGGAGGCTTGCCGCAAGATCGGCTACCGCGGCGCGGGCACATTTGAGTTTCTGTATGAGGACGACGAATTTTTCTTCATCGAGATGAACACGCGCGTGCAAGTGGAGCATCCGGTCACTGAAATGATTACCGGAATCGACATCGTGCAACAGCAGATCCACATCGCCGCCGGCGAGAAGCTCAGCTTCCGGCAAAAAGACATCGAGTTCAAAGGCCACGCCATCGAATGCCGCATCAACGCCGAGCACCCTTACAAGTTCACACCTTCGCCCGGCCGCATCACCACCTGGCACCCGCCGGGCGGCCCCGGCATCCGCGTCGATTCGCACGTGTATGCCAACTACTTCGTGCCGCCCCATTACGACTCCATGATCGGCAAGATCATTGCTTACGGCGATAACCGCGAACAGGCCATCGCGCGCATGCGCACCGCTCTGTCCGAAATGGGGGTGGAAGGCATAGACACCAATATTCCGCTGCATCAGGAACTGATGCTGGACGCCGCCTTCCTGAACGGCGGCACCAGCATCCATTATCTGGAACAGAAGCTCGCCGAACGCACCAAGGGAAGCTGATATGCCCTGGCTCACGCTGACGGTCACCGCATCCGAACAGCAGGCCGAAACCCTGAGCGATGCCCTGCTGGAACTCGGCGCACTATCGGTGGACGTACACGATGCGGATGCCGACACCCCGGACGAACAGGCCATCTTCGGCGAACCGGGCGAACCCGCCCCGCATCTCTGGTCGCATAACCGCGTCACTGCCCTGTTTGCCGAAAATGCGCGGATAGACGTCATCATGCAGGAAGCGGCACATGCCATCGGGCTGGAACAGCCGCCCGCCTATCACACTGAAACCCTGGCGGACAATGACTGGGTGCGCCTGACCCAATCGCAGTTCAATCCCATACCCATTTCGCAGCGGCTGTGGATCGTGCCCACCTGGCACACCCCCTCAGACCCCAGCGCGATCAACATCGTGCTCGACCCCGGCCTGGCCTTCGGCACCGGCAGCCATCCCACAACCCGCCTGTGCCTGCGCTGGCTGGATGCGCATTTGCAAGGCGGCGAAAGTGTGCTGGATTACGGCTGCGGCTCCGGCATTCTCGCCATCGCCGCGTTAAAACTGGGTGCGGGTAGCGCCATCGGCGTGGATGTGGATGCGCAGGCGGTACAGGCCAGCCGCGACAACGCAGTAGCCAACCAGGTGGCAGCGCAGTTCTGCCTGCCGGATGCAGTCCCGCAACAGCAAGCCGATATCGTCGTCGCCAATATACTCACCAACCCGCTCAAAATACTCGCCCCGCTGCTCGCCGCTGCAACCCGGCATGGCGGACAGATCGTGCTGTCCGGCATACTCAGCGAACAGGCCGAAGAGGTGATGCGGGTGTATGCGCAATGGTTTGACCTGAAACCGCCGGTGATGGAAGATGGCTGGGCGTGTTTGTCCGGTGTAAAACGATGAGTACCACTACACAATGCCCCCAATGCAACACCCGGTTTAAAGTAAGCCAGGAGCAGCTTGATGCGCATCATGGCATGGTGCGCTGCGGACGCTGCCAGGCGGTATTCAACGCCGCAGAATATTTGCAGGACGACCAGCCCAGCCCGCAACTCGATTTGCCCATCGCGCCGGAAGAAACCCGGCAAACGCCCGCCGAAGCTGTTCACGAAGAACTCGACTTCAGCCGCATGGGCACGGCTCACATAAAAACCCCCGGCAATAAATCCGAGGCTGCCGAACCGGCCACTCTGGCGCAACAAATTACTTTTTCAGGCGGCGTGGATACCGCACTTCCCGAACCTGCCGGGAAAAAATCCATCTGGCCGTGGGCTATTGGCAGCCTGTTGCTGTTGATTGTACTGCTGGTGCAGGCCGCGTATTCCTTCCGCGTCGAGCTCGCCGCGAACCTGCCCGGCCTCAAGCCCGCGCTCACCGCCTATTGCGAGTTGCTCCACTGCACCGTTCCGTTGCCACAGAAGGCAGATCTGGTGAGCATCGAATCTTCCGACCTGGAAGCCGACCCTGCACAGCCCAATGTCATCATTCTCAACGCCCTTCTGCACAACCGCGCGCCTTACGCGCAGACCTATCCCAATCTCGAACTCACCCTGACCGACACGCAGGACAAGTCGCTGGCGCGCCGCACTTTCCGCCCGGCGGAATACCTCAAGCAGGGCGAGGATGAAAAACAAGGCCTGGCGGCCAATCGCGAACTCAGTGTAAAACTGAACCTCGACACCACCGACCTCAAGCCGTCCGGGTATCGGCTGTTCCTGTTCTATCCGCAGTAGTTCGGGCAGCTTGCTGCCCGTTTCCGTCTCCGGTATAGTCCTGTCTGCCGTTCAGACCGATGGGAGAGCGTGTCAGTAATGACACCGCCGAAGGCGCAACACCCGCAACCGCTCAGGCTCAAAGAACCATTGGCACAGGCAAATCTGGAGAGCGCTGTTTTACGCAGCCACCGAAGGGGCACGCAACGCAAGTTGTAATCTCTCAGGTACCGAGGACAGATGGGGCGCAGCACGAACTCGTGCTGCGCCCTTTTTCATTTTTTGAAAGACACATGATGCTCAAGCAAACTCCGCTCAACGCAGCACACCGCGCCATGGGCGCAAAAATGGTTGATTTCGGCGGCTGGGACATGCCGGTGAATTACGGCTCCCAGATAGACGAACATCACCGAGTCCGCAACGACTCCGGCATGTTCGATGTGTCGCACATGCGCGTGGTGGACATGAAGGGTGCCGGCGTGCGCTCCTTCCTGCGCTACCTGCTGGCGAACAACGTGGACAAACTTGCCTTGCCCGGCAAGGCGTTGTATTCCTCCATGCTGCTGGAAAACGGCGGGGTGATCGATGACCTGATCGTGTACTTCATGAAGGAAGACTGGTTCCGCATCGTGGTAAATGCGGGCACTGCCGACAAGGACATCGCATGGATGAAACGACAAGCCGCAGAATTGACAAGGCATCTCCCGACGGGAGATGCGGCGGTTGCCCTTTCTCCCGCAAGCGGGGGAAAGTTGGATAGGGGGAATACGCCAATCACCATCACTTCGCGCGACGACCTGGCAATGATCGCCGTGCAAGGCCCGAATGCGCGCGCCAAGGTGTGGCAGGTGCTGCCACAAACCAAGGCCGCCACCGAAGGCTTGCAGAATTTCCAGGCGGCGGATTGCGGCGAATACTTCGTGGCGCGCACCGGCTACACCGGCGAAGACGGTTTTGAAATCATGCTGCCTGCCGAAAAAGCCGAAGGCCTCTGGAGCGCACTGCATCAGGCAGGCGTCGCCCCCATCGGCCTCGGCGCGCGCGACACCCTGCGCCTGGAAGCGGGCATGAACCTGTATGGACAGGATATGGACGAAACGGTAAACCCGCTGGAATCCGGCCTGGGCTGGACAGTGGATTTGAAGAGTGAACGCGACTTCATCGGCAAGGCCGCACTGCTGGCAAACCCGCCGGCACGCAAGCTGGCCGGACTAATATTGCTGGATCGCGGCGTATTGCGCGGCCACCAGCAGGTGCATACCGCGTACGGTATTGGCGAAATCACCAGCGGCAGTTTCTCGCCCACACTGGAAAAATCCATCGCGCTGGCACGCGTGCCGAAAGAAGTGCAAATCGGTGACACGGTACAAGTGGCGATTCGCGATAAAATGCTGGCAGCGAAGGTGGTGAAGTACCCGTTTGCAAGAAATGGTAAGGCGCTGAGCCTGTAGCTCGTAGAAAGTAGCTGGTAGCCCATACAGGTGCGTGCTTCGCACGCGGCCTTAAAGAGCTACAAGCTACCCGCCACAAGCTGCCAGCTTTAATATTTATAAGGAGATTCAAATGACCAACCCGAGCAACCTGAAATACACTGCCTCCCATGAATGGGTCAAAACCGAAGCCGACGGCACCATCAGCATCGGCATCACGCAACACGCGCAGGAGTTGCTGGGCGACATGGTGTTCGTGGAAAACCCCGCCGTTGGCCGCAAGCTGAAAACCGGTGAAGAATGCGCGGTGGTGGAATCGGTGAAGGCTGCGGCGGATGTGTATGCGCCGGTTGCCGGTGTAGTGGCAGCGGTGAACAGCGATCTGGACAGCGCCCCGGAAAAAATCAACGCCGACCCATACGGCGCGTGGATGTTCAAGCTCAAGCCGGACAATGCCGCCGACGTGAACGGCCTGATGGATGCCACGGCGTATCAGAAGCACGTGGACAGCGAAGCACACTAAAAGCGGTGAATGGTGATGCGTAAATGGTGACGTAGAACCGCCCTTCCTGTCGCCAGTCACCAATCACTTTTCACGGATTTTAAAATGCCCTTCATTCCCCACACCGAACCCGACATCGCCGCGATGCTTGCCAGTATAGGCGCGCCGAACATTGATGCGCTGTTCGACGAAATCCCTGCCGCGCTGCGCAGCGGCAAGCTCACCCAGGTGCCCGAGGGCATGAATGAAATGCAGGTGTCGCGCCTGATGCATGAGCGCGCGGCGCTCGACACCCCGCTGCTCAACTTCACCGGTGCGGGCGCATATGAACACCACATTCCTGCGGCGGTGTGGGAGATTGCCACGCGCGGCGAGTTCTACACCGCCTATACGCCGTACCAGGCCGAGGCCAGCCAGGGCACACTGCAAGTGCTGTACGAATACCAGACCATGATCGCGTCGCTGACCGGCATGGATGCATCCAACGCCAGCCTGTACGACGGCGCCTCCGCGCTGGCCGAGGCGATCCTGATGGCGGTGCGCGCGCACAAGAGCTCGCGCCGTGTGCTGCTGCCCGCCACCGTCAGCCCGCTGTATCGCAGCGTGGCGCAAAGCATCGTCAAGCTGCAAAACATCGAACTGGTGGAAATCCCGTTCGATGCAGCGACCGGAACCACCGATCTCAGGGCATTGGAACAGCACGCGGGCAGCGACATCGCCGCACTGGTGATTCCGCAGCCGAATTTCTTCGGCGCGCTGGAGGATGTCGATGCGCTTACCGCTTGGGCGCATGCACAGAATGCGCTGGCCATAGCGCTGGTGAACCCGTTGTCGCTGGCGCTGCTGAAAGCGCCCGGCAACTGGAGTGATACCGGGGCGGACATCGCGGTAGGCGACGGCCAGCCGCTTGGCTCGCCGCTGTCCAGCGGTGGCCCGTATTTCGGCTTCATGTGCTGCAAGCAGGCTCTGGTACGCCAGATGCCGGGGCGCATCATCGGCCGCACCGTGGATCTGGACGGCAAGCGGGGTTTCACATTGACGCTGCAGGCGCGTGAGCAGCACATACGCCGCGCCAAGGCCACTTCCAATATTTGCAGCAATCAGGGGCTGATGGTGACCGCTGCGGCCATCCACATGGCATTGCTCGGCGTGGACGGGCTGCGCCGCGCCGCCGCGGCATCACACGCCAACACGCAAGCCCTTACGGTGCAGGCCAGCGGCGTGCATGGCGTGAGGCGTTTGTTCAGCGCACCGCACTTCCATGAAGTGGTGCTGCACCTGCCCAAATCCTCTGCGGCGGTGTTAGCCAGCATGGCCGAACAAGGTGTAGCGGGCGGCTTCGATCTGCAGCCGCACTACCCGCAACTGGGCAATGCAATTCTGGTGTGCGCCACCGAAACCAAGACCAATGAAGATTTGCAACGCTATGTGGCAGCGTTACGCCACGCACTCTAACCAAGGAGAACAACATGGCACACAGCACAGCACTCGGCGGTAACCCCGTGCAACTGAACGGCAACTTCCCCAAGGCAGGGCAAACCGCACCGGCCTTCTCGCTGGTGAGCAAGGATTTGCAGGACATCACACTGAGTAGTTTCGGCAACAAGCGCAAGGTGCTGAACATCGTGCCGAGCCTTGACACCTCAGTGTGCGCTACTTCTGCGCGCAAATTCAACGAAGCGGCCAGCAAGCTGGACAACACCGTGGTGCTGGTTATTTCCGCCGATCTGCCATTTGCTTCGGCTCGCTTCTGCACCGCCGAGGGGTTGAACAACATCACCACGCTGTCGCTGATGCGCGGCCGCGAGTTCCTGCGCAACTACGGCGTGGAAATCGCCAGCGGCGTGCTGGCCGGGCTTGCGGCCCGTGCCGTGATCGTGCTGGATGGCAACAACGTGGTGCGCTATACCGAACTGGTCAGCGAGATCAAGAACGAGCCGAATTACGATGCGGCGCTGGCTGCGCTGAAGACAATTTAAACCGTAGGTTGGGTTAGCGGCTTTACCGCGTAACCCAACAGCATTTTAATCACGTTGGGCTACGCCCCTTGGGCTAACCCAACCTACAAAACTGGATTCCGGCCTACGCCGGAATGACGGTGCTACTTTAAGCGGCACAATTATTAAAGGCATCCTATGCTGATTTTTGAACGCTCCCATCCCGGCCGCCGCAATGCGGCACAAGCACCAAGCCACGCCGCAACGGTCAGCGGCCCTTCGACCGGGCTCAGGACAGGCATCCCGGCCGCGCTGCTGCGCCAGGATCAGCCGCTGCTGCCGGAAGCCTCGGAAATGGACGTGGTGCGCCACTACACGCGGCTGTCGCAGAAGAATTTCTCGATAGACACACACTTCTATCCGCTCGGCTCCTGCACCATGAAATACAACCCGCGCGCCTGCAATACGCTGGCGATGCTGCCGAACTTCCTCGCGCGCCATCCGCTGGCGCCGGATAGCACGGGGCAAGGCGTGCTGGCGTGCCTGCATGACCTGCAGGAAATATTAAAAGACGTGACCGGCATGGCCGGCATCAGCCTGATGCCGATGGCGGGCGCGCAGGGCGAATTTGCCGGCATCGCAATGATCCGCGCCTACCACGACGCGCGCAATGATACGGCGCGCGCCGAGATCATCGTGCCGGATGCGGCGCACGGCACCAATCCCGCAACGGCGGTGATGTGCGGCTACACGGTCAAAGAGATTCCGACTGACGCCAACGGCGATGTGGACCTGAACGCACTGCGCGCCGCCGCCGGCCCGCAGACCGCCGGGCTGATGCTGACCAACCCGTCCACTTTGGGTGTGTTCGAAAAACAGATCCAGGCGATCCAGAAAATAATCCACGATGCGGGCGGCCTGCTGTATTACGACGGCGCAAACCTCAACGCGATCCTCGGCAAGGTCAAACCCGGCGACATGGGTTTCGACGTGATCCACATGAATCTGCACAAGACCTTCTCCACGCCGCACGGCGGCGGCGGGCCGGGCGCGGGTGCGGTGGGCGTGGCGCAGCGTCTGCTGCCGTTCCTGCCGCTGCCGGTCGTCGCCAAAGAAGGCGACGCGTATCGCTACCTCACCGAAAAAGATTTGCCGCAATCCATCGGCCACCTGTCCGCCTTCACCGGCAACATCGGCGTGCTGCTGCGCGCCTACGTGTACGCGCGGATGCTGGGCGCGGAAGGCATGCACCGCGTCGCCGAATTCGCCACGCTGAACGCCAACTACCTGATGGCGGAATTGCACAAGGCGGGTTTCACCGTCGCCTTCCCGCAACGCCGCGCCAGCCATGAATTCATCGTGTCGATGAAGCCGCTCAAGGATGCCACCGGCATCTCCGCAATGGACGTGGCGAAACGCCTGCTGGACAAGGGCTACCATCCGCCCACCACTTATTTCCCGATGCTGGTGCCGGAATGCCTGCTGATCGAGCCGACCGAAACCGAATCGAAAGAGACGCTGGACGCCTTCGTCAATGCGCTGAAAGAAATCCGCGACGAGGCATACGCCACACCGGAACTGGTGAAGGGCGCACCGCACACCATGCCGGTACGCCGCTTGGATGATGTGAAAGCCGCACGCGAACTCGACCTGACATGGAAACCGGCAACAAGCACCCACGCGGCCTGAAACATGTCTGGCACGCAACCCTGACTGCACTGGCAGGGCTGCGCGCCGCGTGGCAACACGAGGATGCGTTTCGTCAGGAAGTGCTGATCGCGGCGATTGCCATACCCGTTGCGCTGCTGTTGCATGCCGGCACTGCCGGCAAAGCCTTGATGATCGCCAGCATCCTGCTGGTGCTGATCGTCGAGCTGCTCAATTCCGCGCTTGAAGCGGCGGTAGATCACGCCTCGCTGGAACAGCACCCGCTTGCCAAACGCGCCAAAGACGTTGCCAGCGCGGCGGTGCTGCTGAGCATCGTGAATGCGGTGGTGGTGTGGGGGCTGGTTATTACCTCCGCCCTGTTTTAATTCGAGCCAGTGTAGGTTGGGCTAGCGTAGCGTAGCGTAACCCAACCTACGAAACTGCCGGTTTCCGGATGATACAATTCGCGCCTCTCAATCCAGCCGAGGTTTTGCGATGCACACCCTGATTTGCGGTTCGATGGCCTACGACACCATCATGGTGTTTCAGGATCAATTCAAGAAGCACATCCTGCCCGAAAAGATTCACATTCTGAACGTGGCATTTCTGGTGCCGGAGATGCGCCGCGAGTTCGGCGGTTGTGCGGGCAACATCGCTTACAACCTCCAGCTGCTCGGAGCCCAGCCGCTGATCATGGCGACGGTGGGCGACGATTTCGGCCCTTATGCCGTGCGTCTGGAAAAGCTTGGTTTGCTGCAACGGCATATCCGCTATGTGCCGGACAGTTTCACCGGACAGGCGTTCATCACCACCGATCTGGACGATAACCAGATCACCGCTTTCCACCCCGGCGCGATGAGCTTCTCCGAGCATAATCATGTCGGCGACGCAAAGGACATCAGCCTCGGCATTGTCTCGCCGGATGGCCGCGCAGGCATGTTGCAGCACGCGCGCGAATTCCACGAAGCGGGCATTCCATGGGTGTTCGATCCGGGCCAGGGCATGCCGATGTTCAGCGGCAAGGAATTGCTGAACTTTGTCGAGCAGGCCAATTATGTGACGGTAAATGACTACGAGGCGCAACTGTTGCAGGACAAGACCGGCAGGAAGATCGAGGAGCTCGCCAAATCCACGCGCGCTTTCATCATCACGCGCGGCGGCGAAGGCTCGACCATCTACGCCGACGGCAAGGAAATCATCATCCCCTGCGCCAAGCCCACCGCGCTGCTCGACCCCACCGGTTGCGGCGATGCGTATCGCGCCGGCCTGCTGCACGGCATCCAGCAGGGCTGGGATTGGGAGACCACCGGGCGCCTGGCCTCGCTGCTCGGCACGCTCAAGATCGCCAGCCGCGGCGGGCAGAACCATGCCCCGAGCCGCGATGAACTCGCTGCGCTGTTCCGGCAACACTTCGGTTATGCCATCAGCTTGTGACGGTGCTTTCGAATACAACTTTATGGAAGCCGAACTCCTCACCCACATCTCTGCTGCCATCCACGATGCAACGCATCGCCCGTTCGAGGTGCATGACTCGACACCCGTTGCCGGCGGCTGCATCAACCAGACGTGGCGCATTGAAGGCCGTGACGGCTCACGCTACTTCGTCAAGCTCAACGACGCGAACAAGCTACCCATCCCTTCGACTGTGCTCAGGACAGGGTTTGCAGCAGAAAGCGCAGGACTGGAAGCCATCGCTGCAACAAAAACAGTGCGCGTGCCGCAACCCATCACCCACGGCACTGCCGGGCAACATGCTTTCCTGGTGCTGGAATATCTGGATTTGAACGGCAGCGGCAATGCGCGCCTGCTGGGCGAACAACTCGCCGCGCTGCATCGCGTGCAAGCCGAGCAATTCGGCTTCGCGCAAGACAACTTTATCGGCACCACGCCGCAGCCGAACGGCTGGTCATCCGACTGGATCGCCTTCTGGCGGGAGCGGCGGCTCGGCTTTCAGCTCGATCTCGCGGCGCGCAACGGTTACGGCGGACAATTGCAAGAGATGGGACAGCAGCTAATGGAAAAGCTGCCGGAATTATTCGACGGCTACCGTCCGGTTCCCTCGCTGCTGCACGGCGACCTGTGGGGCGGCAATCATGCCTACCTGCCGGATGGCATGCCGGTCATCTTCGACCCCGCGCCGTATTACGGCGACCGCGAAGCCGACCTCGCCATGACGGAACTGTTCGGCGGCTTCGGCCCGGAGTTCTATGCAGCCTACCGCGCCGCATGGCCGCTGGATGCGGGCTATGAAGCACGCAAGAATTTATACAATCTCTACCATATCCTCAACCACGCCAACCTGTTCCGGGGTGGCTACGCGCGGCAGGCGGAAGGGATGATGCAGAGGTTGCTGGAGGGGGCTGGCTGATAAGAAGAAACTTGTTAACGCAAAGTTAGGCTTTTAATGCGAGCCTAGCCCCTTTGATTTTTCTATTATTTCGGCTCGTAGCGCACGGATGACAAAGCCGCTTACTGTGTAACCGATTGGAAGATTCTGCAGAACACATTCTTCGCTTCATTGTCCGTAACCTTCGTTCCGCCTGGCACCTTCATGGTTGCTTCGACTCTGACACCTGCAGCTTCCAACTTACTGAGAATGACATTTAGCGTTGCCTTTGAAATCCCACCCGCGAACATATGGATCTCCTGAAAGCCGCTGACGGTTCCGGATTCTCTGTTCGAGAGCGTGACTTGCCACCCACCGGAAGCGACAGATTGGGACAAGCGGTCGAAGAGCTTGTCGGATGGTTCTATCCCGGGGTAGTCCTGAAAACTCATCTTTCCCTCACCCATCAAGAACCCTCCCTCGGTAGTGAAGTTGGCCACGCAGGGCTCGCCCTCTTTGGGGTCGCCGGCTTTACGCGGTTTCGCCGCTGGCAAGTTACTCTGTTGTGGCGCGGACGAAGGAGACCCGGAGCGCTGGCTGACCCGCTTGATCATGGCGTCGATGACGGGCTTGGAGATGTCCTTCTTGAGGGCGATTAGGGCATCGGTGGAGACGTCAAGTGTCTCTTTCGGAACTTGCTGTATCTTGGAAACGACGATGTCGTCGCCGAGGCCTGCCTTAGTGAGGGCGATGACATCGTCGTTTGTAAGGGGTTTCTCATCGGCGTAGACGCCGCCGCTGAGTCCTATCGTTGTCAAGAGCACGGCGCAAAGAGTCAGAGTACGACAGAAACGGTTTAGCATGGCATGCTCCTTTTTGTTAACCCCGGTTGGGGTGGGTGGTCAAGAACGGTTGTGGCTTTGTGCGTCCATGTATGGTGCTAAGGGGCAGGCCACTTCTGGCCCCGCTTGAGCGTAGGGTTAGCCGTTTTTTAGTCGTGATAATACGGTTATGGCGATGCATGGAAACAGCCAAAGACCGCAAAGAAAAAGCCAGCAATTAGAGAAATGGAGCAAATGAGTGGAATCCAAATCCCAAGAATCGAATTTACCGGGAATGCGCGCTTCTGAAATGGTCGAACGTCGTTCTCGCGACCGATCACGGAAATGGGATGTTGATGAAGGCAGTAGAGCATGGTGAGATTAATTATGAGTTTTCCATATGCGCGCCAAATCGTGAATGCGGTAAGGGTGGTGATAAGAGCGCCGACACCCAAAATCGCGTTGAGCTTGATTTGCGTGTTCGCCGAGGCCGCCGCCGCAACGAACAAGGTGTAGAGCACCAACATGAAGTTGAAGCGCTGACAGAATAAGTTTTCGACAAACGCCCGCTCACTGCTGAGGGTCCAATCGAATTGCTCACTTTGTTCTCGATGCAGTTTTTCCAGTTGCTCCGGTGAAATTGTCTTGAGTTTCCATTCGTCGCCCATGTCTGGTAATCCTCATCGGTATATGTCAAACAATACTCGGAACGGCTAACGAAAAGTCGATGGCAAAAACGCCGTCTATTCTGGAACAAGCCACCGTATAAGCTGGAACGCTGATTCCATCCGTTTGATTTTGCAATCCTGTTCAAATGCAAACACGGCGACATCTCTTTGAAAAACGGCACCGCTTTACTTCCAGCTACAAGAACTTTAACAGACATCACCAATTCTTTACCACCGGATTTTTCAACCCACCTGAATGATCTGGTTGAGCCGTTCGCAGACCTGCCCAAACAGTATCGTAGGGCGCAATAACCAACGGGCATTGCGCCGTATGTATCACTCAAACATTCGGTGCAATGCGCTACGCTTATTGCACCCTACGCAAACTCGGCACCCAATGCTTGTATTGTAGCCATCTGCTCGCCGCCGTGGCGCTTGGGGTCGTAGGCAGCCAGGCGTTTTTCCAGGGTAAGCCGCGTAGCATCGATCGGTGTGATGACAACCTGTCCACCCTCGACCGATACGCGCACGCGCTGATCCGCGTGCAGATGCGCTTCCCGCGCCACCGCCGCAGGCAAGCGGACCCCGAGGTTATTGCCCCACTGTTTGATGTTCAAGATGAACTCACTCATGATTTGCACATTGCACAAAATGCATACACGTCAATCTATACATGCTGAGGTAGATCGCCAATTCTTAGCTATTTACCAATTCTTCGCCACCGGATTCTTGCAGCTCACCTGGAACAGCTTCCGGTCTTCCAGGCGGATCGCACTCATCGGGCCGCCCCACAGGCAACCGGTGTCCAGTGCGATGACGCGGCGATCCACTTTCAGGCCCAATGCCGACCAGTGGCCGAAGATGACGGTAGCATCGGCGCTGGCGCGGCCCGGCACATTGAACCAGGCCCAGTAGCCTTGCGGGATGTCTTTTTCCACGCCCTTGAACTTGAATTCCATTTCGCCCTGCGGGGTGCAGATGCGCATGCGCGTGAGGGCATTGGTGATGACACGCAGGCGCTTGTGTCCGGTGAGATCGTCCTGCCAATAGTTGGGGTTGTTGCCGTACATGCGCACAAAAAAATCGTGGTAGTGCTCACCGCGCAATGCAGTCTCGACTTCATGCGCAAGCTGCTGTGCCTGCGCCACCGTCCAGTTTGGCAACAAGCCGGCATGCACCAGCACATATTCGCCTTCGGCATGCAGCAGGCGCTGGCTGCGCAGCCAATCCAGCAGTTCATCACGATCCGGCGCGTTGAGAATCTCGTCCAGCGTGTCGCTGCGGTGCAGCTCGGCCACGCCCTCGGCCACTGCGAGCAGGTGCAGGTCGTGGTTGCCGAGCACGGTGATTGCGCTGTCGCCCAGCGACTTCACCAGCCGCAGCACATCCAGCGATTCCGGCCCGCGGTTGACCAGGTCGCCCACCAGCCAAAGCTTGTCCACAGCCGGGTCGAAGCGTATCCGCTCCAGCAGTTGCCGGAATTCGGTGCAGCATCCTTGTATGTCGCCTACGGCGTAGGTTGCCATGTCTGAACACCTGTTAGAATAGTGCTAAAGCGTAACAGATTTTTGCTACAAGAAAATGAAACCCATTCCCTTCAACAAACCGTTCATCATCGGCCGCGAGCTCGACTACATCACCAACGCCGTGGCGCAAGGCCATCTTTCCGGCGACGGGAGCTACACCAGATCATGCCATCGCTGGTTTGAGGAGAAGCTGGGCGTTCGCCGCGCGCTGCTCACCCACTCCTGCACCGCCGCTCTGGAAATGGCCGCCATCCTGTGCGACATCCAGCCCGGCGACGAGGTCATCCTGCCTTCCTATACTTTCGTGTCCACCGCCAACGCCTTTGTATTGCGTGGAGCCGTGCCGGTATTCGTGGACATACGCTCCGACAATCTGAACATGGACGAAACATTGATTGAAGCGGCCATCACTCCCAGGACGCGCGCCATCGTTCCGGTGCATTATGCGGGAGTGCCGTGCGAAATGGATCGCATCATGGCCATCGCGCAGCGGCACCAGCTGCTGGTGGTGGAGGATGCCGCACAGGCGCTGCTTTCTACCTACAAGGGCCGCGCGCTGGGCAGCATCGGGCACTTCGGCTGCCTGAGCTTTCACGAGACCAAGAACATCATCAGCGGCGAGGGCGGCGCGCTGCTGGTGAATGACGAGCGCTTTGCCGAGCGTGCGGAAATCATCCGCGAGAAAGGCACCAACCGCAGCCAGTTCTTCCGCGGCGAGGTGGATAAATATACCTGGGTGGACATCGGCTCATCCTACCTGCCGAGCGAGCTGATCAGCGCTTTTCTCTACGCGCAACTGGAACATGCCGACGAGATCACCGCAAAACGCTGCCATATCTGCACCGCCTATGCTGCGC
>Ga0209726_10003243_pt1 | contig 22543 bp, 23 predicted proteins | sample Subgrocontami54m_FD_187453 | JGI IMG/M metagenome (GOLD analysis project Ga0209726, IMG submission 187453) | Subsurface groundwater microbial communities from S. Glens Falls, New York, USA - GMW46 contaminated, 5.4 m (SPAdes) (version 3) | ecosystem: Environmental > Aquatic > Deep subsurface >... | reverse complement strand
GAAACCAGGCCGGTGCCTGTCCCCATTTTTTCACGGCGTGGTTCTCGATGATTTCCCCCGGGTGGCCGGGACCTCTTGGGAATTGTTTCTTGATTGAACTCCGCCGCAGGCGGGTGTAGACTCGCTTCGTCGTCGGCTTCCCCGGCTGAACGAGCTGCTTAAGGTGTTGCCAACGCGCTGGCCGGCGCCGACGCCACGCGCTTGGATCGAACGTGTCCATCAGCCGGAAACCGACCCCCCCAATCCCCCCCTTTGCAAGGGGGGGCAAAGGGGGGTTGCGGCGTTCGGTGGCAAGAAGCCAGCCGTTCGGAAGCGCCGCCTGGCAGGAACAGACGGCCGAGAGATTGGGGCTGCAATCGACCTTTCGAGCCCCGGGCCGGTCAAGAATGCAGACGGGGAAGGCAAGGCAGTGAAGCCCCCCGGAAACGGTCCGCGTCCCCTTTTTCAGGCGCCCATAGATGGGTTCGGCCATGATCGCGCTAATAAACCTCGTCGTGCGTCCCCACCGTTTGCAATTGGATAGCCTCGGAACCTTCGTGTTGAACGAAGTCGAAGACAATCCGCAAATCGTACCCGGCGCTACATGCCCATGATCCCGCCAATTCACCCTTCAGCTTGTGTGTCTTCAACGCAGGCTGAAAAGCATCCTCTGCGAGCGCTGCTAGCGTTGCTTGCAGACTCGCGGCGACCTTCGAATTCTTCTTCACCAGGCTGCGCGCTGCCCGCACGAAGACGGCCGATTGCAGAAGGAGACGCCTCATTTCATGATCTCACGCACGAGTTCGTCGGGGGTGGCAGGGACACAGCGGCCTGCCGCGAACTCCTGGCGAGCTTCCTGAATATCCGCTGCCACGCGCTGGCGGGCTGCCTGAGCCAAGCGACGATTCAAAATGGCGGCCAATTCCTGCTGCTCGTCCGGAGAGAGTTGGTCGGCCGCTTCGAGGACTTCCCCGAATGGAATGGTTTGGGGCATGAGAATGGTCTCCTGAACTCGTTGGACTTTCGACGTTTATGTTACCGAAAAACAGCCATGCGCCAAGCTCCCTTGCTCAAGACGATGTCCTGTTCCGGGCGCTACGACGAGTACCGCGCCAGCAGCGCCAAGGAAATGACGGCGAGCACAATTCCAACATACGCGAGCAGGAAAAAAAACTGCTTCCCCTTTTCCGGCCGCTGTTGTTTTGGTCGGCGGTGCGCGGGTGAGCGGGACAACAGGAGGGTGTTGCTAACGCGCTGACCGGTGCCGACGCCACGCGCTTGGATCGAACGTGTCCATCAGCCGGAAACCGAAGCGGAACTGGAAGCGCTGCGGCTTTCGGTGGCAAGAAGCCAGCCGTTCGTAAGCGCCGCCTGGCAGGAACAGACGGCCGAGAGATTGGGGCTGCAATCGAACTTTCGAGCCTCGGGCCGGCCAAGAAAGCAGACCGGGAAAGCAACGCAGTGAAGCTGCCCGGAAACGGTCCGCGTCCCCGTTTATTCTCCCTGAGCTACTTCGTCATTGAGAAGCAAAAGACAGGCAAGCTGCCGTAAGCGCACAGGGGCAGGCATCACGGGCTGGTTTTGGCAATCTCGTCAACCCACCACTGGTAGTGCGGCAAGGACGGGTACGGCTTGAACTGAGCGAGAACCTGAATGTCCTGCAAGACCTTGTTCAGAGCGGCCTGATCCGGCCCGGTCGCGTCGGCCCACGCTTTGACCAATTCGGGGCAACTCACTACTGTCAGGCCCGCTTGTTTCGCTACCCGAATCGCTTTGCGATCATCCGTGGCCACGACCCACTTTCTCTGCTCTGCAAGTGCTAGACACATCGCCTCACCGTCCGAACGAAAAATGGCCGCGTAGTGGGTGAACTGGTCCAACTCTTGTTGATTCTGCGGGTCGCAGACGGTCAATAGGCCCGAGGAAATCAGGGCCGACAAGACAACGGGAACGGTCACGGTCTTGCCCGGCTGTGTCTGGTCGTGTTGGCGACAATACTGGACCTCACTCTGAACGGCAGCGGGCAAGTGCCATGTAAAGCCGCTGGCGCGCAGAATGGCCTCGGCGTCTCCCGAGGCCAGCAAGTCAATGATGCAACATGCGTCGATGGCGGCATCCGGCATGACGAGTCCTTGTCGAGTCAGGGAGTCGCGCTCAGAAGCGATTTGGCGAAGTCGAGCCGCCACGCGCTCTGTTCGCCCGTGGAATCAACTTCCCGGCTGGACAGGGTGATGGCCGCGATCTCGCGGGCCTTCACGATGTCGCACCGCAAGTAATGGGCAAGATCGCTGTCGCCGATCTCGCCGCGCTCGTAGGCGGCGACGGCGAGGTACTTGTACCGTTCGGGAAAGGGGAAGTCGTTGATCGGTAGGGACTCCAAGCCCAAAAGTTCTGCCGCCTCCCGAGGCGCGAACTTCGACTCCTTCAAGAACTGCCAACTCCCGCGCTGGATCAGTCCCAACTGCTCCAAGCGCAGAGCCATCGCTTCGACGGAGACGAAGTAGAAGTGGCTCAGGCGGCGCAGGTCAGCCACTTGGAAATCGCCGGTCATCGTCACGATGTCGTGAAACCGTTGCCGCACCGAGCTTGCGGGCATCAGGAAGCTCAGGGCGAACGACTCGGCGAAACGCTCGTTGGCCGGTTTCCGCCCGGTCATGGTCAAGTAGTCGATGCCCGGCTTGTAGCGGTCCACGATCAGATGGCCGTACTCGTGGAGCATTGAGACGCGCCGACGCTCGGGCGGGTGCTTGCGGTTGACGAGAATGCAGCAGCCGAGGTCCGCCGTGTAAGCGTACATCCCGGCGATGGCCGAGGGCAGATCCCAGTAGAAGATCCGCAAGCCGACATCCCACTCAAGCGTGCTGCGCAAGTAGATCACCGGCTGGTCGCCGAGCCCGAGCCGTTGTCGTTCTTGAAAGGCCACACTCTCGGCCAGTTCCCCGGCGTCGATTCGTGGGTTCAGCGTGACTTCTGGGGGATAGTTAAAATGCATTTGAGCGTTCATCAACTTTTCCAAGTCCCGGTAGTCCTCGGCGAGCCGCTGAAGCTCGTCGATGGCCGCGTTGAGGGCCACTTCGTCGGCCCCCTTCATCTTTTCGGCCACGGCGCGCAGATGCGGCTGAAGGTCCATGACCGGCTCGGTCGGACGGACGAGTTCGTGGACCTTGCGGCCCAAGAAGGAGGCGAGTTTGATGATCTCATCCGACTTGGCGGCGCGGTCGCCCTTCTCGATGGCGATGTAGGTCGGACGGCTACATTCCAAGTAGTCGGCCACTTCCTCTTGCGTCTTGCCACGGGCTTTGCGGGCCTCGGCGATCCGTTGCCCCAAAATCCGGGGATCAAATGTCTTACGCTGAGGCAATGTCCCAGAGATCCCTGCTGACGAAATCTCCTCGGTGGGACTGCCGGGCGATTCGCCCTTCGCCTCTGCTCGTTTCGGCTGTAATCGGCAGTTAGGGTCTTGGGCAAGCTTCGTGGCGATGCGCGCAATGTCGTCAGCGAGGGCGTGGCGCAAGTTGTCGGTGAACTCCTTCACGTCAAAAAACGTGGGCCAGTTTTCCGTCCCGGCAACGCGATGACTGATCTGGTCGATAACCCGGTCGAGAATTGCTTCGCCCCAGCCTCGCAGACAATCCTCCGGGGTGGGGCCGCTGGCGTGAGCGGATGACTCAAGAAGCTGGGCGTAATGGTGGCCTTCCGTCTTGCGGACCAACTGGCGAAGCTCGGGTCGTGAGCCTCGGGCAGCGATAAAATCCGCGAGGGGAGCGCCATGTTCACGAAACTGCTTGCGCGCCTTGTTGACGCCGCCGTACAGAGCATCGCGGACCTTCGCCGCAACCTCGTCGCAGGGCGCTCCCCTGCGGATGGCCTTGAACGGTTTGTCCCACCGTTGGGAGTAAGAAGCACCGAGGTCAAGCGATTCGTTCTCTGCCATGATGAAACTCGTTCGTTGTCGCGATTGCGTCTTCCTGTCCCCTCAAAGGCATTATCGGCGCTGGATTTTACAAAGTCAATAGCAAGAAGATGAATTGTTGACAGAATGTCAATTCTATGGCTATACTGTCATGTGTTCAGCATAGGCCGGTCGAAGACGACAACATCCTTTCTGGTCGTAAGTTGTGGAATCCAAGATGACCGCCATCCTGCAAAGCATTCCGTCCCAGATGAGGATTCGGGACGTGAAGAAAAAGGAGACGCGGACCGTTGTTTTGGCCGGCGGGAGATGATCGTGTGGGGCCTATGCCACGTGCGCCTCGTTTTGCTCCTGGGGGTTATGTTGATCACGCGCTCAAGCGCGTGGTGGCCCGCTTGCCGCTGTTCGAAAAGGATGGCGATTTGCTGCCTTCGGGTGCAGGTTGAGCCCGCAACGGGGACATTCTGCATTCTGTGGCGGCTTTTCCTTGTCAGGTTGGCGGACCCGCACCGAAATTCGTTGGGGTGTTTTTCCTGATGTCCAAAGGCAAACGGCTCCGGACACCTGCATCTCCCCGGACACCTGCATCTCCCCACCTGCTTCTCCCCGGAGACCTGCTTCGCCCTCGGACACCTGCTTGTCCCTGACTTCGAGCGCCCGGTTGCAAATGCAAAACTCATCGACGCTGCCGGTGGAGTAGGCAATGGCCTTCTTGCCCGCGTTTCGATTACCTAAATCGTGACCTTCTTGGTTAACGATTTGATGAGGTCGTTGAGTTGGCGAGTTGTCTGCACCTGGATGGCTTGAAAGCGTCGCAAGGCCGACGGTATCTTCTGCGCTTCGACGTGGCGCAGAGCGCATACAACTTCCTTTTCGAGCGCGCGGGCGGCGCCGATCTCGAAGTTGCACCAGTCGCTGGAAATGGAGCTTGGCGTGATCAGGAATAGAACGATCTGGCACGTGCGCAATGCCGTAAATATCGACTCTTCCCAATCCGATCCCGACTCGATGGATGCGGCGGCAAGAAAAGCTTGTACCCCTTTGCCGCTCAGTTTCTTCTGCACTTCCCCGGCAAATGGTCTGTCTTCCGCCTTATAGCTGATGAACACTTGGGGCCCGGCGCCCTGGGACGATGGGACGTGGCGAATCAACAGGGACGCGGCCCGCGCGACGTGTCGTCAGTAGGCCAGGTCATGATCTTCTTTGGGCGGGCGTTGGGTGTCGGCAGCGGCGAGATCCAAGACTAGACTTTCGAGGGCCCCTTTGATGCGTGCCATCTGCATGATGAATTCCGCTTCACCGTCCGGGAAAAACTTGAAACTTTCAGGAAGCATTTCGCTGGACATGAAGGATCTCTTTCGCGCGCAAACATTCTGCAAATTCAACAGCGGCGTTTTCGAACAGGTGACGCGCTGCCTCTTCGAGATCGGCGGCGCTGACGCGCCCCATTTTTTTCCGCGGCATCCGTGCCTCTGCTCGTTCCGCGGCAATCTTGAAAATGCGGACTTCCAAATCGCTGAAGTACTCGCCCAAGGCACGGTGCAAACCAATGGGAATGCACGCGTTCGTCTGAGCTAGCTCTTTGAGATTGGCGGCCGATGCCATGGCAACACCTTCCATGATGTTCACAAAACGAAGTCCAACGCGGGGAAATTAGCATATCTCTCGGGCGCATGCAATACAACCCGGGAAGAAAAAACGGACGCGGACCGTTGTTTTGGTCGGCGGGAGATGATCGTGTAAGGCCTATGCCACGTGCGTCTCGTTTCGCTCCAGGGGGTTATGTTGATCGTGCGCTCAAGCGCGCGGCGGCCCGCTTGCCGCTGTTCGAAAAGGATGGCGATTTTGCTGCCTTCCAGCGCGTCATGGCCCTGGCCCAGGCACGCTGCCCGATCCGCATCTTGGGGTATTGCCTGCTGCCCAACCACTGGCGTTTCGCCGTTATCGCGAGCCAATTGGTGCCGGAAATATCGCTCATTTTGCGGACTGAAGTCGTTCCTGCAAAGTTGGCTTTCCCTTCCAACGTAATCCTTTCCGAGTATGATGCAGGCATGGAACACGAACTTCTCACCGTACAGAACGTCAAGGATCTGCAGGACGGCGGCAAACGCTGGCTGGAAAACGTCCTCGGCCAACACCTCAAGGAGAGCCAGCAGGTCTTCATCATGGTGTTCACGCCCGGCGTCGAGCCCGACGAGGCATGGCGCCGACAGGCCCTCGCGAGTGTCAAGCAGACCATGACCCAGGTCGAAAAGAATCTAGCGGAACAAGGCGTGACGGACGAAGAGTTCAACGCCGCAGCCGACGCGGCGATGGAGGACGTTCGCCGGCGTGAACCCTAATGCGAGTCGTCCTCGATACCAACGTGCTAGTCCGAGCCGTACGCGGCGGCACTGGCCCCGCCGCCGAGTTGCTCAGCATGGTCATGGTGCCGCCGCACACTTTCATTCTTTCCCCGTTCCTTCTCTCAGAACTCTCGCGCGTGCTTCGCTATGAACGCATGCGCAAACTCCACAAGCTCGACGATACCCAGCTGGACACTTACGTCCAGTCACTTCAAACCGCTTCCCTCGTCGTGAACCCACCAGCCGCAGCCGCAGCGTCCGTCGTGTCCGCCGATCCAGACGACGATCCGGTGATTGCAACGGCAGTCGCCGGCCAGGCCGAGGCTCTCTGCACGCTGGATCGCCATCTTCGCACTCAAGTGGTGCGAGCCTATTGCTCTGCCCAGGGAATCCAAGTCCTCACCGACATCGAGCTTCTGCAACTCCTTCGGCCTAGCGCTCTGTCACGCATGAATTGATGAGTCGCCAGAAGTAAGAGCCGCGCACGAAGTAAGCGGCCCACTCGCAGCCGCTTACTTCGTGCGCGGCTCTTGTGATCCATCATTCGACGTGTGACATAGCACTAGCGCCGGATCCGTCGGCCCACCGTGACAATCGAGCGAATCTCAGAAATACCGGTCAAATTCATTTTCCAAGCGCGCGCTGGCCCGCTTGCCGCGGTTCGGAAAGGATGGCGATGTTGCTGCCTGCCAGCGCGTCCTGGTCGATCCCGGCGCGCCGGGACGCTGCCCGATCCGGATCTTGGGGTATTGCCTGCTGCCCAACCACCGGCATTTCGTGCTTGGGCCGTCAAATCACCTCAGGGTTCACGACCGAAAGCCCCTCGGCGATGGCCAGGGTGCCAAGAGCATGGTCGGCACAAACGAATTCGATCGGCTGACCGGGTTCGTTGAGGTTGATCGCCACGGCCAGTTGAAGGGCATCGAATGTGTGGAGGTTTTTGGTCAAACCGATAGGGCGAATCAGCCGCTCGGCCGACTGGAAGTGAGCGGCGGTCAAGCGGATGACGCGCAAGCGTCGCGCCGCCACATCGCCCCGAAACCGGCGCGTCAACTTCTGAAAATCCGCTTGGTCGAGTTCGCCGATTCGGACTTTTTTGGCGAACACCGAATGCAACTCAACAACCGCCAAGCGGGAAATAACTTGACTGGCATTGGGCAGATCAAGCAGCGCATCGACCTTCGCGGTCCGCGTCTCGGCGTGGTAATGCTTGCTGGCGCTCGTGTCGAAGAAATGGTCGGGCATCTTAGCGCTCATCCCGCTCGGCGGCGAAGTCGGCAGTCATGTCGCCCGGAATACTCGCCAGGCCGGCGCGAACGTCGGCCAGCGGCACGTCGGGCGAAGTGTCGGCCTCGCACTCGGCATGGTAGTCGGAATCGAGCAGCCGGTCGACTGCCGATTGCCCCGCTTCGGTAACGCGAATTTCGACCGTCTTGCCGATCAAAAGCCGGAGTTCCGGCAAAACGAGCGTGTCCGACTCTAATCGGGTCTTGATTCGAATGGGCGTCATTGGGTTCCTCTATTTTTCTACATCCAGATTCTACCAGTTATTGCCTTGAAATCGCCTAATTCCTGGCGCCGCTCGCCAGCCAAATCGCCAGGCCGACGACGACCAGCGTACTGACCACGCCCAGCAGATAGACGAGCAGATCGCGGTGCGTCGGTTGCAACAGTTCGTTCCAATCGATCTTTTCCTTGGCGGCACTTGGCGGCGCTTTCTTGAGCGGCGTCTTCGATTCGGCGATCAGCGGCGCCATAGCCGCCGCAGCCTGCGGCGGCGCTGATTTCTTGGCGGCCGGCTGCGGCTCGGTGGCAACCGGCGCCGGCGCCGCAACCCTGGGAGCGCTTACCGGCGCCGCTGAGGCCGCTGCCATGACGAGCGGCGCTGGCGGAGGCGGCGCGACCATCGGCGGCTCCACCTGGGCGGCCGGCGGCGCTGCAATCAATTCCACATCAATCAGCCCCTGCGTTTGCAGCCATTGCTCGTAGTTTTGCAACTGCTGCTGCGTTTCGGGACACACCGCCGGTTCCTGGATCGCGAGTTGAAAAACTGCCAGCGCCTGGGCAGCGCGTTCGGGCGTCGGATAGCGCTGGGCTGGGTCCTTCGCCAGCATCCAATCGAGAATGTCCTGCAAGCCGTCGGGCACCTGCGGGTTGAAGGTGTTGACCGGTTGCGGCGCCTCGGTCGCGTGCCGGATCAACTTGCGCGTGAGGTTGCCGCCCGGAAAGGGCGGCTGGCCTGCTAGCGCGTGATACAGCACACAGCCCAGACTGTAGATGTCGGCACGAATGTCGGCCTTCGCCGGGTTGTGGGCTTGCTCCGGCGCCATGTAGTCCGGCGACCCCAGAATGTCGCCTGCCATGGTCAACTCGATTGGCGCGTCTCCGTCCGTTCCTTCATCGAACATCGCCTTGCCCAGGCCGACGTCGAGCAGCTTGACCGTCGCCAGCTTCGGGTCCACGGGCCGGGTCTCGGAGCAGAGCATCAGATTGCCGGGTTTGATGTCGCGATGAATGATGCCGACGTCATACAGGTGCTGCAAGCCGAGCAAGGCCTGATGGACGATGCGAACCGCCACTTCGGGCGCCAGCATGCCCGAGCGTTGCAACAGTTCCTGAAGCGTCTCGCCTTCCAGAAATTCCATGAGGAGGAAGTGCAGCCCCTGATCTTCGCCGGTGTGAAACGTGCGCACCACGTTGGCATGCTTGAGCTTGAGCGCCAGCCGGGCTTCGCGCTGAAAGCGGCCAAACGACAGCGGATCCTTGACCTTGGACGGCGGCAGCACCTTGATGGCCACTACCTGTCCCAGCAAGTGTTCCCCCTTGTAAACGCCCGCCATGCGCCCGGCGCCGATCCGCTCGACCAATTTGTACTGGTCGAGGAAATAACGATCGGCCTGCCCCTTCGCGAGCCGGTCGGCCTGGTATTCGGTCAGCTTGTTGTGCGCCACCAGCCACAGCAGAAACGCGTCCGGATCGCCGGCTTTCGTCCCCGCTTCCTGGCGCCAACGGCTAAAGAACGTGCGCAGATCGCTTGGCGCGAGCAGCTTGCTTTTGGCGATGAGGTTGACCAGGCTTTCGGGCGATTGCGCTGGCATGGGCGGCAGTCTTTCTCGGAGGCGGTGGAGTTACGGTCGGCGCTGGCCCCACATCCTGCGGCGGGTACGTGTCCAATGTAACCATCCGGGATGGGTTGATCCAGCGAAATCGGGAACGGAAAGTGCATTCATGTATTCCCGTGTTTGCACATTTGGAGTGCGGCGCTTTCACGCCGCTTTTGTTTTTCTTGCTTTTTTCGCGAGGTGACTGCAAAGAAAAAAAACAAAAGCGGTGTCAAAGCACCGCACTCCAAATCTTCAAACCTTCTCCGCATCTTGCGGAGAAGTTCAGAGGTAAGAAATCAGAGGTAAGAAACTGTTGGTTCTGGGTTGCGCGCTCGGCGCTCTGACGGCGAGCGCCATCGAGCCGCTGCCTGCCTCGATTCCGCCGGGAAAGAACTGCGTCAATCGCATTTGCGAGATGACCGTCAACGGCCCCAATGCCGGACGAGCGGGCAGCATGATCTGCGACCTGGCCGGGCGTCCCGCCGTGCTGATCTATGCCCGCGAGTTCAAGCCGGCACGGATTTCCGCGCGGTGACGTTTAGCCGAGGCCCGGACGGCTGAATCGGCGAGGTAGATCGTCGCCGCCAAAGGCGCCAATCGCCCGCCGCTTTCTTGCCTCACCTCTTGACCATCCCCCGTCTCGACCGCTAAGCTCGTTCTCATCCCCTTGGAGATTCCCGCGTGCTGCACTTGGTCACCGAATCCCGCACTTCGACGGGCCGCCTTTCACGGCGCGACTGGCTGCGGCTCGGCGGCCTGGCGGCGCTCAACGTGTTGGCACGCCGCGCGAACGCCGGTGGACGTACCGCGACGATCCCTGGCCATGGGCGGGCACGCTCGGTGTTGGTGATCTACACGAGCGGCGGCATGAGCCAGCTCGAAACCTGGGACCCCAAGCCTGACGCTCCCGAGGAAATCCGCGGTGCCTTTCGCACCATCCCCACGTCCGTCCCCGGCACTCTCTTCGGTGAACACTTGCCGCGCGTCGCGCGCCTCGCCGATCGATTCACCGTCGTCCGCAGCATGTCGCACGAGGATACCGACCACGGCTCGGCCACCTATCTGACCATGACCGGCCATTACCACGCGCGGAAATCTTCTAACCCGTTGCCGCGGCCGTCGGACCTGCCGACCGCCGGCGCGATCTTGCACCGCGTGCGACCGTCGCGGGACTTGCCGTGCTCGGCGGTGCATGTCAATGGTCCGCTTCTATCGCCCGAGTTGCCGGCGCCGGGACAGTACGCGGGGCTGCTGGGCCGGTCGTGCGAGCCGCTCGTGTTGGGCGACGTGAGTCAGGAGCAATCGCTCGTCCCCGGCCTGGAGCCGTTGCCCGACGTGCCGACCGTCCGGGTCGCGCGCCGGCGCTCGCTGCTGGACGCCATCGACGGTTTTCGCGCGAGCGTGGCCGGCAATCAGGCGCTTCTGGACATGAACGAAAGCTACCGGGCGGCCTATGCGTTCCTCGGCTCGGCGGCCGGTAGGCGGGCTTTCGATCTCAGTCGAGAACCCACGGCGGTGCGCGAACGTTATGGCCTGTATCGCACCGGCCAGGCGTGTCTCTTGGCCCGGCGCTTGGTCGAGGCGGGCGTGCCGCTGGTGAACGTGTTTTTCAATCACTCGATCCGCGGCCAGGACCGCGACCCGCTCGACACCGACCAGTACGGTTGGGACACGCACAACGATATCTTCGAAGCCCTGGAGCACCACCTGCTGCCGCGTTTTGATCAATCTTTTGCCACGCTTCTTACCGACCTGGAACAACGCGGTTTGTTGGAACACACGCTGGTGGTCTGCATGGGCGAATTCGGCCGAGCGCCGCTCGTCGCCCTGGAGCCGCGCTTCGCCGGCGCCAGCCCCGGCCGCAAACACTGGGCGGCGGTGTATTCCCTCGTGATGGCCGGCGCCGGCGTCGCGCGCGGCGGCCTGGTCGGCGCCTCGGACCGCAGCGCCGCCTATCCGCGCACCCGACCGATCGGCCCCTGGGACGTGACCGCCACCCTCATGAGCGCCCTCGGCATCGACCCCGCCGGACATTACCAAGACAACGAACGCCGGCCGTATGTGATCTGCGACGGCACGCCGATCCGGGAGATTTATGGGTAGATGCCCCATTTGAACTCAGTCCCAGGCTCCGCCTGGCGTGACGTCGGGCGTGTTGGCACCCAAAATAGCACGGACCGCCGCGGTGTTCCCAAAGGCGTCGTCGAGGTATTGCCATGAGCCTGCAAAGCAAACGGGAACTTGAAGTGACGCGCAAGAAACGTCAGGAACTCGAACAGTTGAACGCGAAAACGGAAGCCGATTCCTCGCAAAGCAGCTACAGCCGCGACTTGACGCTGCGGTCGCTGCGGCGCACGGTCAACCAGCTTAAAGAAGAGAAATCGCTCGCTTCGAAGCCCACACCAGCTCTACGGCCACGGACCAATGACGATGGCCAGCCCGCCGAACTGTTGGCAGACGCGGTGGTGCATTTCAACCAAGCCGAGAAGTGTTGGGCGGCGGCCATCGATTGGCAAGCGCTTCGGCATGCGTCGGCGGAAGGGAAGCTCCAGCGAAGGACCAGCTGAGCGGTGGAATTCCCAGCGCGGCCGAGCCGCAACCAAAAACAAAGCCACCTGTAGCCACGGATCAACACGGATCAACACGGATTAAAGAATTGAAACGCGATCTTGTCTTGAATTCATCCGTGTTGATCCGTGTTGATCCGTGGCTCAGGAATTCTTCGCGGCCTGCGCAGATTCTGCGGGATAGTAACACAATGTCTCCTTTGTTCGAGCGGCACCGCAGTTTTCTGCTTGCGGAGCGATTGACGACAGGCTAGGCCGCTGCGTTTTCTTAGCGTTTTTGCACGACAAGGCCGCAAAAATCGGGGTTTTTTCGAAAAGCGTGAGACTCGGAATTTGCGGAATCTCGCTCATGCTTTTCTCCAGGCGGAGTTCCTTTTTGACGATGGCCACGAGGACGTAGACGCTGAGCGCAATCCAAATCTGTGTCTTCACGGCGTTTGCAGAGGTCCCAAAGAATGCCTTGATGCGCAGGTTTTGTTTGATCCATTTGAAGAATAGTTCCACTTGCCAACGGCACTTGTAAAGTTTGGCAATGGTGAGTGCCTCGAGGACAAAGTTGTTGGTCAGGAACACGAAGCGCTTGCCGGTTTCGGGATCGATATACTTGATGCGGCGCAGCTGGACCGGATAGGTAGGTCTGCTGTCTTTGCCCGTGAGTCGGCTGGTCTGGTCGCAGCGCAACCCGGTGGATTTTGTGACGCACCGGCGCGCGCTCCGCCGGCATTGCCTATTCTTCTTGGCACGCGTAACGAAGAAGGCGGCGTTTTGCTGGAACACATACAAACGAGCGAAATCGATGTATCCCCGATCCATGACATAGAACGCGCCGGGTTCGAGGATCAAGAGATCGAGCGCGTTGACATCGTGCATTTGTCCGCAGGAAATGTGGACAAAGCACGGAATGTTGCCGCGCAGATCGATCAAGGTGTGGAGCTTGACGGCGGCCTTGCGTTGGCGAAATCGGGCCCAGGGGAAGAGCTTCGAACAGAGATCGATCGTTGTCGAATCGAAGGCGTAAATCGTTTGGTCCAGAGCGACCGCCAAGGGTTCGCCCGCATAGAGTTTGCGGGCGTGGGCAATGAGGACAGCGGCGCAGTCGGCATAGATGCGCCAGTCTCTTGTTTGGTTGGCCTTGGCCAACGTATTGCGGGCAATCGTTCCGCGGATGCCCACGTGATAAAGTTTGGGCTTGAGGGCGTTCAGGCACGTTTCGATGTCGCGCCAGCTGGACCGGAAGGTCAATTGCGCAAAAGCCAAGCATAGGAATTGATCGTAACAAGAGAACTTGCGCACACGATAATTGCCGCGGTATTTGTGCACGCATTGATCGAAATCGCGCTTGGGCAAGAAACGCATGAGTTGGGCGACCAGAAACTTCCCGGTGTGCATTGTCCAGTCCTTTCCAGAGTTTTTCCTGGAAAAGCCTATGGCAAAGCAGCCGGGCAGGCTGAAATCGATACAGAGGAAAAGTCGTCATAACCCGTTTTTTGCTTGTGACTTAGGTTGTGCAGCTGTCAGCTGAACGGGACAGTAGTGTGTCAAATCGTCGTTTAGCCCCGGTCCTGCGAACCGGGGCTAAACGGTGGGACACATCGGGAATTCTTCCCATTTGTCACTTCGCGTGGAATGAAATGCTACGCAAATCTCCCTCCTTTTGCGTGGTTGCGTCGTCATATAGTCGGATGGCGATTGGTTCGCGCCGCAGATTGCAGCGGCTTTGCGAAGATGTGCCGGTCATGCCGGCGAAAAGGATGGCTATTCCGCAAATCCACCTTCCGAGCTTTGACCCAACTTTTCCCAGGATGCCGATTGTAGTAACCAGCACGCGCTTTGCGCCTGCCTGAACGAAACAACAGCGAGAACGAGATTGCCATGAGCCTATTCGACTTGTTCCGCACCAAACCCGCCGCGAAGTCTCCAGCGACCAACCGCAGCGCGCGGCCGCGCGTGGAGGAGTTGGAGCCGCGCGAAGTGCCGGCCAACGACATCCTGACGGTGGCGGGTCCGGCGGGTCAGCAGGTGTCGGTGCATTTCGAGTTTCTGGCGCACCACACGGTCCTGTGGAATGAGATCGGTGTCTACAAGGTCGATGACGCTCAAGGCCGCGTGGATGACAAGCTGCCCGGCGACGCCGGTTATGCCGCGGCGGCGCTCGCCAAAGCCCAGGTTGTTTTTGCGGCCGGCGACCTCAAGGGAGAGACGCAAGATCTGTCGTTTACCGCAGGCACGCGCCTGGCGTATTACTTGATCCAGAACAACACCTCGGACATCGTCAAGGAATCGAATCCGGGCAATCGTGCCCGCTTCGGCAACCAGGCTTTCTTCTCGATCGACATCGTCAATCGCGACCGCTTCGACCATCTCAAGACGCGCAGCTACGGCGACCGGTCGATGCGGCTGGAATTTGAGGATGCCTTCGGCGGCGGCGATCGCGACTTTGACGATGCGATCGTCAAGGTCAGCTTTAGCACTCAGGGCACGTCGCTGGCGCTGGGCGTTGCCGGCCAGAACGTGCCGACACGTTTCCGCATTCAGGCGACCAACTCAAACTTCAAGAATGAAGTCGGCTTCTTCCGCGTGGACGACGCCGCGGGCCGCATCGGCAACATTGAGCCGGGCAGCACCGGTTACGCGGCGGCGGCTCTGGATCCTGCGCGGCGCACCATCCTATTCCGGCGCGGCAGCCCACCGGGCGCCGTTCGCAATGTCGATTTGCCCGGCGGCGGCTTTTTTGGACTGTATTTGATCCAAAACGCCAGCTCCAAGGTCTGGCTGCGCCGCAACCCTGACAATCTAACGACCGGGCGCCGTCCGATCGCCTTTTTCTCGTTCGAATCCGCCAATCCCGACAATTTCAACCACATCCGCTGGCTCGCGGACAATCAGTTTGCGTTCGAAGATACGACCGGCGGCGGCGACAAGGACTTCAACGATTTCGTCGGCTCGCTGAGCATGCGTGTGCCGGCCAACTCGGCGCCGATCATAAGCGCCGCCATCGCCAACATCAACAAGGCCAGTACGGCCGCGGATCAGGAGATTGATCTGGCCGGCACATTCAACGACCTAGATTTCGCCAACAGCTTGGTGCGGATTGCGACCAACAAGGGGACGTTTGACTTGGAGCTGCTCGACCGCGCCGCGCCGCGGACCGTGGCCAATTTCTACAACTACGTCGCCGACGGCGATTACAACAACGTCATCTTCCATCGCCGGGCGGCCTCGCCGTCCGTGCTGCAAGGCGGCGGGGTCCAGTTCGTCAACACCGGCGGCGTCACCACGCTGCCCGAAATCGCCGACGACAAGCCGGTCGCCAACGAGCGGGACGCCACGAATCGGCCCAACGTCCGCGGCACGATCGCCATGGCGAAATCGACCGCCGACAACGCCACGAATGAGTTCTACTTCAATCTCATCAACAACTCCGTCGGCGACACCGTCAATCTCGATGACGTGACCAACACCGGCGGCTTCACCGTGTTCGGCCGCATTGCTGAGGGGAACATGTCGGTCGTCGATGCGCTGGCCGCGATTCCGACGCAAGACAAGGGCGGCGTGTTCAACAATCTGCCGATGTCCAATTACAACGGCACCACGTTCCCGGACGACGTGCTGCGCGACAACCTGATCGTCATCAACAGCATCACGGTGCTGAAGCGGCCGGAGTTCCTGACCTTTGCCGTGGTCAGCAACACCGATGCCAACGTCGTGGACGCGATCCTGGTGCACAATCATCTGACGCTGAATTTCAAGAACGCCGGCGCCTCGACGATCACGGTGAGCGCCACCGACAGCAAGGGACACACGACGACGACGTCTTTCACGGTGACGTTGACGTAGGGCGTTTTTTGATTGCTGAGAAACGAAACGAGCGCGAAATGACAAGTGCTTGTTTGCCGTTTCGCGCTCGCAGCGCGCTTTCCCAGGCGCAATCCACGATCACTTCTCCGCCTCAACCGGATTCTTGAGCATGCCGATCGATTCGATTTCGCAGGTCACTTCGTCCTTGGGCTTGAGGTAAATCGGCGGCTTACGCGCGTGGCCGACACCGGCGGGCGTGCCGGTGACGATGATGTCGCCCGGCTCCAGAGTGGTCAAATCCGAGAGGATCGACACGATCGCCGCCACGGGGAAGATCATTTGCCCGGTGTTGGCGTCTTGCATCACTTTGCCGTTGACGCGCAGGGTGAGCCGCAGCTTCTGCGGATCGGGCACGGTGTTCGCGGCTCGTATGCACGGGCCCATGGGCAGGAAAGTGTCGTGCCATTTGCCGTGCTGCCAGTCGAAGAAGCTGTCCTTGTCGCGCGGCTTGCGTTTGGGGTTGATGCGATTGCGGCGGTCGGAGACGTCGTTGCACACGCTGTAGCCGGCGACGAAGCTGAGCGCCTCCTTCTCGGTGACGTGGTGGGCTTTCTTGCCGATGATGACGCCGAGTTCGATTTCCCAGTCGATGTGATCGGGCGAGGTGCGGGGAATGACAATGGGCGCGCCGGGGTCGGTGAGCGTCGTGCTGGGCGGTTTCCAGAAGAAGTACGGGAAAGTCTCGGCGCGCTCCGGCGCCTGGCCGCCGCCTTCGACGATATGGCCCGCATAGTTGCCGGCCAGCATGAGTACCTTTTTCGGCTCCGGCACCGGCACACGGATGCGGGCTTCTTTGGTCGGCCGACTGAGCCGGCGCTGATCGGCGGCAGGCAACTTGCGGTACGCTTCGTCGAGCCGCTGCACTGCCGCGAAGTTGCGGCCTTCGGGCGGCAGATAGTCGAGCACGCTGTTCGACGGCGCCGGCATGCGAATCATCATTTCATCCGCGGCCCGGTTGATCGGCACGATGCTGTCTTCGTGGTAAAAGGCTACTTCGACGGTGCCATTGTGCTGGTAACGGCAAAGACGCATGGGTCACACTCCTGAATCATTAAGTCGGCGAACATGCACGCCGATGGTGATCCGCCTAGTTTCGCGCGTTTGGGGCGCGGAATCCAGCCTATTTTGCCTTGCTTCGCAAGATTCTTGCATTCCTGCCTGGACACCCCGCGCTCATTGGATTATCGTTCCGCCGCCGATTGGTCGCTCTTGCAGAGGGGAAAATATGTATTTGCGTCGCGGCTGCATGGCGGTGCTCATTGCCGTTGCCGGTTGTCAACCTTTGCAACTTTTCGAAGAGCCAAAGACTGCAACGGTTTCAAGCAATCCATTCGGACTGCAAGCGGAGACACGCTCGGCCAAAGTCGCCTACCAGCCGGCCGACGAAGCGATGGCGACGCGTGTGGATGCCGCTGCCCGTAAGCTGCTCGCGGATAATCCGCAGATTGGTCTGAAGTCAACACTGTTCGCCACGATCGGCAACGCGCCCCAGCCTGAGATTTTTCACACGGGCCCGCACATGGTTTATGTAACCGACGGCTTGGTGAGACGCTGCACGAGCGACGCCGAATTGGCGGCAGTGCTGGCGGTGGAGTTGGGCAAAATTGTGGCCCAGCGCGAGGCTGCCGCCAGTCCCGACATGCGCAACCCGGAGCGCTTGCCGCCGATCCAGGTGACGGTGGGCAACGCCGGGCACTTCACGAACCCGGACCTGGTTCATGAGGTGGAGTTGGCCAAGTTCGAAAAGGAACGGCCCAAGACGCGCCGGCCCTTGCCGCGGCCCGATCCCAATCAACTTGCCCGCGGCTATCTCGAAAAGGCGGGTTACCAACCGAGCGATCTCGACGCGGTTGGGCCGCTCTTGCGCGCGGCGCAGAACAACATCACCATGGAACGTCAATTCAAAGGCACGGTGTCGGGCGCCTGGACTCCTTGATCGACCGAACTGCATGCCGTAGCATGACCACTTGTGGGGCACGTTTTCAACGTGCCACGGTCAATCGGGCACGTTGAAGACGTGCCCCACAAGCGGCGCATCATGCACTCCTTGCACGTCAATCTTGGCCCGCGCAGCTACGACATTGTCGTGACAACCCACGACCGTGCGGGCGTTGGCGCTTTCGCCCGCAGTTGCAGCAGCGGCACGACCGCGCTCATCGTCACCGATGAGAACGTGGTCGCACATGCCGAGGTCGTGAAGCATGCACTGCTGCAATCCGACTTCAAGACCTGTTTGACGGTGCGCCCGGCCGGTGAAGCGCAAAAGTCGCTCGACGTGGTCGCGGCACTCTACGATTCCCTGATCGACTTGCCCGCGGATCGCAAGACGCTGGTGGTCGCGGTCGGCGGCGGGGTCATCGGCGATCTGGCCGGCTTCCTTGCCGCAACCTACGCCCGCGGCCTCGATCTTTTCATGGTGCCGACGACGCTGTTGGCGATGGTCGATAGCTCCGTCGGAGGCAAGGTCGCCGTCAATCATCCGCGCGCCAAGAACCTCATCGGCTGCTTCCATCAGCCGCGCGGCGTATGGATCGACACCGCTGCGCTGGCCACCTTGCCGGAGCGCGAATATCGCAGCGGCCTGGCGGAAGTGGTCAAGTACGGCGTCATTCTCGACGAACGCTTTTTCGAATATCTGGAAAAGAACAGCGCCGCGATCCTGCGTCGCGACGCGGCGGTCATCGAGCACCTCGTGACGCACTGCTGCCGGCTCAAGGCGGACATTGTCGAAAAGGACGAGTGCGAGGAAACCGGATTGCGCGCCGTCCTCAATTATGGCCATACCTTCGCCCACGCTTTCGAGACGGCGGCGGGCTACGGCGCCTGGCTGCACGGCGAAGCGGTGGCCGCAGGCATGATCTGCGCCAGCCGGCTCGCCGAGCGGCGCGGCTTGATCCCGGCGGCGCTTACGCAACGGCAAATGCGCCTGCTGGAGGCATTTTCCTTGCCCGTGCGGCCGCTGCGCTGGAGCATAGACGCGTTGCTTGCCACGATGCGCAGCGACAAAAAGGCCCTGGCGGGACGAATGCGATTCATTCTCCCCAAGCGTCTCGGCGAAGTTGCCCTGTTCGACGATGTGCCCGAAGGCGATGTACGCCAGGTGATTTCCGAATTGACGGTTTGAGGTGGCGCCGTGGATTTGTCGCCCGCTGACCGCGAGCTGCTGGCTTTGCATCTGGTGCCCGGCATCGGTCCGCGGCTGACGGCGGCGCTGTTGGAGCGATTCACTGCCGTGCCAGCCATTGCCGAAGCTTCGGTTGCAGAGTTGACGGCGATTCCGTATCTCGGCGAAAAAACGGCCCTGCAACTGCAAGCGTCGCTGCGCTCCAATGATGTCGATGAGGAATTGGAATTGCTCCAGCGCCACGAGGTGGCGCTGGTGCGCCTGGGCAGCGCGGCTTATCCCGCAACCTTGGCGACGATCGCAATGCCGCCGCAGTTTCTCTATGTTCGTGGCCAGTTGGCGCCCAACGATGCGCAGGCCGTTGCCGTCGTGGGGTCGCGCTCCTGCACGTCGTATGGCCGGCGCGTGGCGGAACGGCTGGGGCAGGACCTCGTTCGGGCCGGTTTCACCGTCGTCAGCGGCCTGGCGCGCGGCATCGACGGGGCAGCTCATCGTGGCGCTTTGGACGCCAAGGGAAAGACGATCGCCGTGCTTGCCGGGGGACTGTCGAAGATCTATCCGCCGGAGCATGCCGGGCTCGCGGATGAAATCGTCGCGTCCGGCGGGGCTCTCCTATCGGAGGTACCGATGCGCATGGAGCCGATGGCCGGCATGTTCCCGGCGCGCAATCGCATTATCAGCGGGTTGAGCCGGGGCGTAGTGCTGGTGGAAGCGGCGGAAAAGAGCGGCGCGTTGATCACGGCCAGCCACGGTGCGGAGCAGGGCCGCGAGGTGTTCGCCATTCCCGGTCCCGTGGACAGCGCCGCCAGCGCCGGCACGCTTGGGCTTTTGCGCAAGGGCGCCAAAATGGTGCGCCACGCGCGCGATGTGATCGACGATTTGAACGGCATCGCGCCGCTCATCGAGCAGCCGAGCTTGTTCGATGAACCCACGCCGGCGTCTGCTGCACCGTCGGCGCCGCCACCCGACCTCGATCCGCTGCAACGCGCGCTTTGGGATTGCCTTGAAGAGCCGCGCACCGTGGACGAATTGTGTCGTCATTCGCAAAAGCCGATCGCGGAAATGGCCGGCGTCTTGATGACGATGGAGTTGAAAAAATGCATCCGGCGACTGCCGGGCAATGTTTACGAACGCGGATAAGGGAGCCTATGCACGTCACCACCCAATTCATCCGTCCCAGCGAAGTCGCCGCCGATTGGCTCATTGTCGGCGTGTGGGCAAGCGAACCGCCGGCCGGCGCCATGGCTGAGTTGGATGCCAGCATGGATCGGCAGCTCACACGGCTTTTCGAGCGCGGCGACATCACCGGCAAGGCCAAGGAGACGACGCCGCTGTACGAGCCGCGCGGCATCGCGGCCAAGCGGTTGCTCGTGGTCGGTTTGGGATCACGCGCGAAAGCCGATCCGACCGGATTGTTCACGGCCGGGGCGGTGGCGGCGCGGGAGTTGACGACGAAGGCTTATCAACGGCTTGCCTTCCTGTTGCCGGACGCTGGGCCGAAGCTCGATGCGGAAACGGTCACCGCCCTCATCGGTACGGGGATGCGACATGGCAGCGAAGGGGCCGGGTTGCGCAAGAACAAGCCGGATCGGTTTGCGCCGCAAGAGTTGTGTTTGATTGCCGCGCCCGACGTGGACCGTGGGGCCGTCGAGCGCGGCGCACGTCGGGCCGAGGTGGAGGGTAGGGCGGTTAGCCTGGCGCGCGAACTGGTCAACCTGCCGCCGTGCGATCTCTATCCTGAAACGTTCGCCGACCGCGCCCGCATGGTCGCTCAGCAAACCGGCGTCGAATGCGTGGTCCTGGACGAACGCGAATTGGCGGCCGAGCGCATGAACGCGCTGCTGGCCGTGGCACGCGGGTCGGATCGTCCGCCGCGGCTCGTGGTGTTGCGCTATCGAGGCCGGCAGACAGGGCCAACACTCGGCCTGGTGGGCAAAGGCGTGACCTTTGACAGCGGCGGTCTGTCGCTCAAGACGACCGATCAAATGGTGGACATGAAATGCGACATGGCCGGCGCCGCGACGGTGCTTGCCGCGATCCAAGCGCTCGCCGATGAGAAAGTTCCTGTCAACGTGCTGGGCGTGATGGCCCTCGTCGAAAACCTGCCCGGCGGCAAGGCAATGAAGCTCGGCGATGTCCTGCATGCCCGCAACGGCAAGACCATCGAAGTGCTCAACACCGACGCCGAAGGCCGGCTCATTCTCGCCGACGCGCTGGCGTACACCGTCGATCAGAAAGTGGATCACCTCGTCGATCTGGCGACCTTGACCGGCGCGTGCATCGTGGCGTTGGGCATGGACGTCGCCGGAGTGATGACCAATGACGAGGCTTGGAGCGCTCGCGTGCAGGCCGCGGCCAAGGCTGCCGGCGAAAGGCTCTGGCCGTTGCCGATGGATTCGCATTACGGCGAGATGATCAAGAGCGACATCGCCGACATGAAGAACACCGGCGGCAGCCGCTGGGCCGGGGCGATCAGCGCGGCGAAAATGCTGGAAGAGTTTGTGGGCGGCACGCCGTGGGCTCACCTCGACATCGCCGGACCCGCTTGGGCGGAGAAGGACAACACCGTCCGCGGCGCGGGCGGAACCGGTTTCGGCGTGCGGACGCTGATCGAATTGGCGCGCCGATATTCCTAAGAAAACTCCGTTGTCCACGGGTAGTGTATCGTTTTGATCCAGAGTGCCGGAAAACGGCAGACTTCGCGTCACGGCCACGCACTCACCGTCGCGGCCAACTGGCGACCCCGTTTGGCCGGCGTGGTTCAAAACCGGCTCACAATCATGCGCGCGCGCGACAAAAGTCCCGCGCGCTGAGCCAGCGAAACCTTGGGATGAAACCGGTACGTGCTTGGGTCGCATTGGGCCTGGTTCAAAAACGCGCGGTTGAGGGTGCCAAGCGACTGTGCAATCGACTGGGCCATTTGGCCCCCTCGTGCATTGTCGCGTCCGTAGCGTAACTGCTGACCTGGAAAACGGTTATGGCTGCCAATTTCGCGACTATACCACAATGCCACGATACTCCACACACACATTCTTTGTTGCCCGGTTTTGAACCATGCCGTTTGGCCGGCATGGTTCACAAATGCGCACAGGCATAGGTGCTTTTCGAGACGACAGGATTTCGACACAGTTGGCACGCACTCAACTTCCTATCCCCTTGATCCATCCAATGTTACATCGAAAAAAATGTCGGCATCACATGACAGGCAAGTGTAGTCCCTACAGCGTTCACTCTGTCACCCAGAAATGACAAGAATTGAACCATGTCCCGTTTGGCCGCGACAATGCGCATCGTAACCAATTGGGTAAGAACGGTTTGCGATCCAATCCCCTCCGTCGCGGCCAACTGGCAACTCCCTCTCAGAACTGGCCGCGACGGAGTTGGTTTGTCGTCATGTTGATAACATGCTTGGAGCTGTTGCGTCATCAAAATGATAGTCTCGACATTTGCCCGCACGCGATGACCTTAGCCTGCATTTCTCACCCACGACAGCGCGCTGCTCTGCATTATTCGTGAGAAATGCAGGTTCAGTAGTTCCAAGAACAGGTAAGAAGTTCAATGTCTTTACCCCGAAGGGGTTGTATCTCAAAGCCCAGGGTCGCGCAGCGCACCCTGGGGAGGTCGGTAGAGCGGGTTCGAATACCCCGAAGGGG
>Ga0209726_10003237_pt1 | contig 22567 bp, 14 predicted proteins | sample Subgrocontami54m_FD_187453 | JGI IMG/M metagenome (GOLD analysis project Ga0209726, IMG submission 187453) | Subsurface groundwater microbial communities from S. Glens Falls, New York, USA - GMW46 contaminated, 5.4 m (SPAdes) (version 3) | ecosystem: Environmental > Aquatic > Deep subsurface >... | reverse complement strand
GTTCGGTGGGGCCCGGCACTATCCGGTCGACAACGACGAGGGCGTGTACTTCGCGGCGGCCTCGATGCTGGTTCGCGGCGTGCTGCCCTACCGCGACTTCGCGCTCGCCCACCCTCCCGGGATCTTGCTCGCCTTTGCACCGGCCGCGCTCGCTGCGCCCACGGATCCCGCGGCCGCGTACGCTCTCGCCCGATGGGGAAGCGCGCTCGTGGGCGCGCTCAACCTCGTGCTCGTGTGGCGGATCGCGGCGCGCTGGAGCGGTCCAGAGGCCGGTCTCGCGGCGGCGGCGTTGTACGCGATCTACCCGGAGGCCGCGCTCGCCGAGCGCAGCACCGCGATCGAGCCCGTGCTCAACCTCGCGTGCCTGGCGATGGCCGACGCGTGGCTGCGCCCAGAACCGCGGGCGTCTTGCGCAGGGGTCTTCGCGGGCCTGGCCCTGGCGGTCAAGCTGTGGGCGGCACCCTGGATCCTCGCGGTGCTGCTGTCGCTGCCGCGCGAGCACCGCCTGGTCGCGGTGGGCCGCTTCGCCCTGGGTGGGGCGCTCGCGACGGGCGTCGTCGCGCTGCCCTTCGTCGCGGCGGCTCCGGGCGCGTGCTTCGAGCAGGTGCTCCGCTTGCATTCGCGTCGCCCGCCCGACGGCGCGCTCGGGTGGACGCGCGTCGGCGAGCTGTGGAACACGGGGCACGGCGCGGCGACGGCGCTGGCCGCCCTCGCGCTCGCCGCAGGTCTTGCGCGGGTGGTCCGCGGTCGGCGCGAGGTCCGCCTGTTCGGCTCGACGTACGTGCTCGTGGCCCTCGCGTTCCTCGCCGCCCCCGGGTTCTGGCGCCAGTACAACTCCCACCTCGCGGCGCCCGAGTGCGTGCTCGCGGGCGTTGCCGCGGCCTGGCTCGGCTCTCGCGCCGGTGGCCTCGTCGGCGCGATGACTCCCGGGCGTCGCCCCTACGCGCGCGCCGTGCTCGTCGCGTGCGCGCTGGCGGCGCTCACGCCGTCGCTCCGCGCGTGTCGCGCAAGCGCCCGTCTGCGCGCGCACGATCAGGATGCGCTGGCGCTCGCGATTCGCGCGCTGCCCGCGGACGCGCGAGTGTTCGCGTTCGAGCCCGGGTGGGGGCTGATCGCCGGTCGCCTGCCCGAGGTCGTGCCGGGTCGCGAGGTCGTCGTCGACCCGTGGAGCCGGATGATGCTCGAGGTGTCGCGCGGGGACCGGCGCTACACCGACGCGGACCGGGCGTGGCACGAGAGCGAGGCCTGGCGGGCGATCGCTCCATCGCTCCTGGCGAGCGACTACGTGGTCTGCGGTTGGCGCGGCGCGTGGCAGCTCGGCGCGCCGGGCCGTGCGTGGTTCGAGGCGCGCTTCGTCCAGGTGTGGGAGCGGCCCGGGCCTCCGGCCCTCGACCTGTGGCGGCGTCGCTGACGGCGACGGCGTTCTCGCGCCAGGAGCCACAATCTCGCGCGGGTCCATACAATGGCCGCCCGCGCCGACGGCGCGGTCGCCGACCATGACCCCCGCCACTCTTTCGACTCGCGCCTTCATCGCGATCGCGCTTGCGTGCGGCGTCCTCGCCGTCACCGTGCGAATTCCCGTGCTCCTGCGCGCGGACGTGGGCTTCGACAGCGACAACGCCCTCGGGCCGCTGATGTCGCTGGCGATCCTCGGTGGGGGGTACCGGCCCTTGATGGTGGACGGCCAGGACTACCTGGGTGCCCTCGACGCGTGGCTGATCGCGCCGCTCGCCTGGGCGTGCGGGCCAGGGCCCGTGTTCTGGGCGGTCGGGCAGACCGCGGTGCTCGCGCTCGCGGTCGTCCCCCTGTGCTGCGCGCTCGGCGCCCGCGTGGGCGGTGCGTGGGGCGCCATGGCCGCCGGGATGGTTGCGGCGTCGGGGCCGAGCGAGGTGTTGGTGCTCACGGCGTGCGCGCCGCTCGGCTACCTCACCAACCTCGCGTTCGGTGCGCTCGCGCTCCTGCTCGCCACGGCCCAGGCTCCGCTCACTCCGCGCCGACTCGTGGCGCTCGGTGTCGTGGCGGGCGCCGGGTGGTGGAATAGCCCACAGCTCGCGGTCTTCGCCCTCCCGGCGGCGCTCGCCGTGTGGACGCGTTCGGCGCTCGCGCGCGCGCGGGCGTTGCCGGGGCCACCGTCGGCGGCGCGCATTGCGTGGGCCGCCGTACCGTGGCTCGTGCTCGCGGTCGCGGTCGGCGTGATCGCCCTGCCGTTCGCGTCCAGCGTACCGGTCACCGTCGGTCCGTTGTCGGCCACGCCTGGGCGGGTGAATCGCTACCTCGAGGGCCTCGCGCGGTTGCTCGTGGCCTGGGCGGTGGTGGGCGAGCTGGTGTTCGCTGGCGATCGCGTGCGGCTCGTCCGCGGTGGGTGTGCATTTGCCGTGGGCGTTCTGGTGGGTGCCGCGCCGCTCGTCGTCTATCGCCTCGCGTACGTTCCGACCGGGATCGTCCCGATCGTGCGGCTCTATCCCGCCGACGCGCTGAACCACGCGGTGGCGGTGGGTGAGGGCGTGGCGGCCGCGCTGACCGGATCGGACGCGTGTGGCCTCGCGAGCGCGGCGATCCTCGCGGCCCTGGGAATCGTCCTCCTCGCGCGCCACGTGGGTGCCCTCTGCGATCTCGCGACGCTGCGCGTGCGCGAGGGGCCGCGTCGGCTCCTCGCCATCGTGGTCGTCGCGCCCGCATTCGTGCTGCTGGGCACGATGCTCCTGCGCGGGCCGTTCCTGTCCGGCCCGCGTCACTACCTGGCCTTGCTCGTGCCGGCCGGTGGGCTGGTCGCCTGGGTCGCGGGTGCGTGTGCCCGCCGTTCGCGCGTGCTGGGCGCGGTCGTGCTCGGGCTCCTCGTGGCGCGGGCGGCTCTCGGAGCGTTGTCGCTGCCCTCGCACCTGGCTTCCCTCGCGCGACCCGATCGGGATCGCCTGTTGGGTTGGCTCGAGGCGCGCGGGATCCGCCACGGATACGGCCAGTACTGGGTGGCGTTCGAGCTGACGTTCCTCTCCCGCGCCCGAGTCCTGCTCGCCTGCGACTACGATCCGATTCGGAATCTGAACCGGTTCCGTGCGTGGCCGGCCATCGTCCGGCGCTCACCGGACGACCAGGCCGTCGTGCTCGATCTCGATTGGCCGGCCAATGACCTCATCCGGCTGGACAACGTGCACGAGGCGCCTCCCGGTCGAGTGGTCGAGCGTCGGCGCTTCGGCCCGCGGTACGTCGTGCTCGTGTATCGGAGGACGCCGTGACCGCGGACGCGAAGCCCGCGGACGGCTTGTTTCCACGGGACTTCGCATGGCGGCGCGAGCTCCCGTTCGTCGCCGGGCCCGCGATCGTCGCGTTCGTCGTGCGCGTCGCGTTCGGCGGTCATCTCGAGGCGTTCATGGACGCCGACACGGGGATCGCGGGCCTGGGTGCGCGGCACATCGCGCGCGGCCTCGACTACCCGGCGTTTTTCTACGGCAACAACTACATGGGGACGACGTCGCTGTTTCTCGCGGCGCTGTTCCACGGTGGAGCCGTGGTGGATCCCCGCTCGCTCGCGGTGACGCAGGCCCTCCTCGTGGCGCTCGTCCTGATTCCCGGGCTGTACCGGCTGGCGCACGCGCTCGGTGGGCGATGGGGCGCGAGCGTGGCGTGCGCGCTCGCGGCCGTCGGTACGCCCGAGATGCTCGTCGTGACCTCGGGCAAGTTGCTTGGATACGTGGAGCTCGCGGCGCTCGTGCCGATTCTGTACGTCGTGGCCGAGCGGGCACGTGCGCGGCCGGCGCCGGGTCCTTTGTTCGCCCTCGGATTCGCGGCCGGCTTCGGCTACTACACGAACCCGCAGGTGTGCGCGGTGCTCCTTCCGCTCGCGCTGTGGGCGTGGGCGCGCGGGCGCGCGGCGCGGTGGCTGGCGGGCGTGTGGCCGGATCGACCCGGGCGGCGGTGGAGGCCCGCGGCGTGGGGGGTGGTCGGGGGCGCGGGCGCGATGCTCGTCCTGTGCGCGGTGCTCGCGTTCCAGGGGAGCGACGCGCGCGTCGGGCTCGGCGGTGTGATCTCGCTGTCTCGCCCCGAGCGCTATCCCCCGCGCATCGCGCTCGGGCTCGCGATCCTCGCCCTCGCGCTCGAGCTCTGGCTCGCGCCGCGCCGTGGGCGTGGCCTGGCGCTCGCGGCGTGCGTGCTCGCAGGGGCGGCCGTTGGCCTGGCACCGCGGATCGCGTTCGACCTCGGGGGTGGCTTCGTGACGATGCGCCCGCTCATCGCGTTCGACGCCGCGTCGGTGCCCGAAAACGCGCGCATGACGGGGGCGCGGCTCGCGACGATGCTGTGGGGCGATGCGGTGTGGCCAGGGGTGGATGCCGGCGGCCTCGGTGGTGTCGCGCTCGCCGTGGGGCGCATGGCGCTCGCGGCGACGTGGGGCCTCGCGGTCGCGGGCGCGCTCGTGCGGCGCAAGGGCGAGCTCGTGCGCCTGGCGACCTTGCGTCCGGTCGTGCTGTCGCTCGAGTCGCTGCTCCTGCTCCAGGTCGCGACGCTCGTCGGGCTGGTGCTGCTGTACCCGCAGAGCTGCGAGACGCGCTACCTGCTCCAGCTGTGGATTCCACTCGGTGGGCTGGTTGCGGCCGCGGCGGGGCGCGGCGGACGGCGTGCGGCGGCGTATGGCGCGTTGGCCATGGTGTCCGTGCTCGGCCTCGTGGTGTCCGCGGCCGTCTGGATCGCGGCCGTGTTGCCGGGCCACCCCAGCTCGCGGCGGGCGGTAATCGCGAGCCTGGACGCGCGCGGCGCGACGCGGGGGTACGGCGACTACTTCCGCGCCTACGAGCTGTCGTACCTGAGCGACGAGCGGATCCTCGTGGCGATGGCGCGCGGGACCCCGCGGATGCCCGCGCACGAGGCGGCCGTCGCGGCGGAGCCTATGCCGTTCCTCGTGTTCCTCGTGGCCGACGCGCGCTACCCGCTGCTCGACGCGCCGTTCGTCGAGTCCGGGGCGTTGGTCGCGCGCTGGTTCGGGGCGCCGGGAGCGCGCGTGCTCGAGCGCTGGCGGGTGGGTCCGTACCTGCTCGCGCGCGTCGACTGTCCGCTCGCGGCGCGCCCGCTCCGGCGCGATTGAGGGAGTGCTATCGCAGGGGGGGCCAATCGGGATGCTGCCCGCGGTCGGCTGCGGGCAGCACCAGGGCGTAGCGGGTGTAGGGGCCGAAGCGCCGTCGGTCGGCGATCTTCCAGCCGTGGCGCGCGACGAGGCGGTGGCACTCGTCGAGCGTGTCGTCCGGCGCGCGCAGGAGCACGAAGACATCGCGCGGGGCCTCCCGGAGGATGCGGGCGCCGATCCAGGGTTGGCGGTTCGTGTTGCGGCGGAACGGGTGGACGAGCAGACGCTCGTCGGACAGGTACACGAGGTCGTGGACGTTGAAGTACTCGGCGTAGCCGGCCCGCGGACCCTCGCGGTCGAGGTGCGCGATCAAGCGCCGTCGGTCGGCGGGGCGCTCGTCGTGCGGCGGCGCGATGACGAGGCACGCGGCCTGGAGCGCGCCACCGGCCAGGAGCGGCGCGCTCGCGAGCACGAGCGCGAGGCGCGATGTCCGCGCGAGCCGGCCCGCGGCCCAGGCGAGCACGACGATGGCGGGCAACCACATCGCGAGGAAGTAGCGGAGCTCGGGGGGGTTGGGGTAGCTGCCGATCAGGAATGCGAGCAGCGGGAGTTGCGCAAAGGCGACGAGCGCCGGGTCGAGCGGCGTCGGCCGCAGAGTCAGGAGCGCGCGGAGCTGGCGGCGTTGCGCGAGGGCGAGGGCGAGCGCGGCCGTGGCAAGCGTGACGACGGTCGCCGTGCGGAGCGCCGTGTGGATGGCGGGCCACGGTGCGGTCGCGGCGCTGTCGAGCGACCTCGGGCCGACGAGCACCTCGAGGGCTCGGCTCGCGATCTCGAAGGGCCGCTCGCGCCACCGCACCGGCTCGAGGCGCAGCAGCGCCTTCATCGGCGCCTCGGGCGCGACGAGCTTGGCGTGGAGCCATGGGGCCATGCCGACGGTCACGCCGAGCGCGAACGACCACGCGCGCGCGAGGAACCTCGACGGTGAGGGGGCGAGCGCGAGCTCGGCACCGACGGCGATCGCGGCCGCGAGCACGACGAGCCGGCGCAGGTACTTCTCGCCGTGTGCGAGCGAGACTCCACCGAACAGGGGCGCCTCGGGCCGCACGGCCGCGAGCACGAGCGAGGCAGCGATGGCGAGGGCGAGCGCCCACGTCACGGCGCGGGCGCGTCGCCTAAGTGGGGACGGGGCGCCGGCCAACGCCGCGGCGGCGCGGCCGTGGGTCCACCACCCGATGGCGAGGGCGCCGCCGACCGACGCGACCTGCGGGTTGGCGGTCCATCCCAGGCCGAGGACGAGCCCGATCGCGACCGCGCCGCGGCACCCGGCGCCGCCCAGGCGAGGCAGGGCCAGGAGGTACAGCGCCGCGCCGACGAGCAGGAGATCGAGGTAGCCGATGAGCATGCCGGCCGTGCCGTACAGCTGCGTCGGCGTGCCGAGCGCCGCGTACGACGCGCCCACGATCGCCCCCGCACGGCCACCCATCGCAAACGCGAGGCGATAGAGGAGGGGGATGCCGAGGAGCGCGAACGCGAGGGCCTGCGCGTAGGCGAGCCCGCGCGGGTCCGTGCCCAGGGCGAGGTGGAAGGGCGCGGCGGTGTAGGCCGTGGTTGCGGCCATGTAGTCGTTGCCGTAGGAGAACACCGGGAAGCGCTCGCCCAGCGCGATGTGCTTGGCCATCGCGCACACGAGCCCCGTGTCGGCGTCCATGTAGCGCTCGATCTGCTGGGCCACGAGCGCGCGCACGAGCACGGCGACGAGCGCGAGGAGCGCGATCCACGGCGCCTCGCGCCGCCAGGTGAAGTCCGTCATGCGTGCGGTCCGTGGGGAGGTCGGCTCGAGGGGGGCCGGGCGAAGCGAGACCAACATACCCGCGTTCACGAGGACCGGTTGATCCTGCTCGAGCTTTACGTGGTCGGGTTGCCATGCCCTGCCGCGCGCGCAGGCGACATGCCAAGCTCGCGCCCCGGCCCGCGGACTACCTGGTCCTCCCGGCGTTCTGTGGTCCGCGCACGACGCGCGCCCGTGACACGCACCCGTCCGTCCGCGAAGATGGGGTGTCCATTCCGCCCATCCCGAGGCCTCCATCCATGGCGAAGCCGCTGGTCTTGGTCCACGACGGGACCGAGATTCCCCTCCAGCTCGAGAAGGTCGACCGCACCAAGCTGTACGGCTGGGTCGAGACCGAGGTGCACGACGACAAAGGGCGGCGCTGCGACATGGCGCAGCTCACCGACGACGGTCGCACGATCGTGCCCCGCGGCGGGCGCGCGATCGCCTACCTGAGCGCCCAAGGGATGTGGTGCGACAAGTCCTCCCTCGCGCCCGTCGACGCGGAGGGCGCGCCGATCGTGCCCGTCGTCTCGAGCTACGCCGCTCCCATCCCGCTCGCGACCCCGGCCACGGTCGACGACGTGCTCGCCCACGACATCCGCCTCGCGTACCGCGTGGCGCCGGACGCGGGGGCCGAGGCTCTCGCGGCCGCGGTCCGAGGCGGCGCGATCTGGACCTTCCCGTACAGCTTCCGCGGCGGGCTCGAGGCCGATCAGGCGTTCTTGCTCGAAGGCGCCGATGGCCACGTGTTCCTGCTCGTCGGGCGGCCGTGCGCGTTCGAGTACGTCGGCCTGCGCGCCCCCGTGTGGGCGGACGAGGGCGAGGACCTCACCGATGACGACGATCTCGACTTCGGGATGATCTAGGCGTGATCGACATCAACCTCAGCAACAGCAAAGGGCGCGACGCCGTCGTGCAGGCGCTCAACGTCCATGCCCCCAAGCGCATCCGCTGGATCGACGCCGACGGGCGACAGGCCCAGACCGTGCACGTCCTCAAAGCGACCGTCGAGCTCGAGGCCGACGCGCTCGCCGCCAAGGCCGGAGGCCTGCCTCAGGTCGCCGCGCTCTTGGTCGCCGGCGACCCGGAGCTCGACATCGAGCGCATCGGCAGCTTCCTCCCCTCCCTCACGCGCGTGTACATCGACCCCGACAAGAAGCTCGTCCACCGCGTGCGGCAGGTCGACGTCGTGAAGGACGTCCAGGGCGTCGAGCGCGAACGACGGCCGCGCAAGCAGCCGATGCCCAACGTCGGCGGCGATCAGCCCCCCCTGCGCTGGACCGGCAAGCTCATCCCGCGGGCCGAGGCCATCCGACGCTACGTGTTCTCGACCACGATGCAAATCGCCCACGTCAACGGCCTCACCTACGACTTCCTCTTCGGCATGGCCAAGGAGCTCGAGGACAAGGACAGCTTGCTGCGCCTCGGTGCCGGCCCCAAGGGCAACCAACGGCTCGTGATGCGCCGCGGCGGGATCCCGTACTACGGCTTCCTCGAGGGACGCACGCGCGGCGAGACGTACTGCCTCGCCCTCCACCTCTCGAACCTCGAGCTCAAGAAGGCGCCCGATGCGCCCGACCCGGATGCGGAGGGCAAGGCGTGATCGACAAGACCCGCGTCCAGATTCGCCTCGGCCGCTACGGCACGGCCCCCGCGACCGCGCTCGCCAATCCGCAGCTCCACACCCGCGCCCAGGACTACCGCCGCGGGCTCGGGATGCGCATGATCCCGCTCGACCGCGCGGACGTCTCGCGCAAGCTCCCCAACGCCACGTACCACGTCTCGCGCAAGGTCGACGGCGAGTTCGCCGTGCTCGCGCTCGACGGCGGCGAAGCCCTCCTCGTGAACCCGGGCGGCCTCGTGCGCGTGGGATTGCCCGCCCTTGACGAGGCGGCCAAGCTCGCCACGACGGCCGGCCTGGCGCGCGGGCTGTTCGCGGTCGAGCTCTACGTCGCGCGACCCGACGGCAAGCGCAGTCGCGTGCACGACGTCGGGCAGGTCGCGCGCCAGCCGGCCACCGCGGCCGAGCTCGCGACGCTTCGGCTCGCCGTGTTCGACGCCATCGAGCTCGACGGTGCTCCCGCGCCCGCGGCGTTCGACGACGCGTGGCGCGAGATCGTCCGCATCTTCGGCGCCGGGAAGGCGGTGCACCCCGTCGAGTCGCTCATCGCCAAGGACGCCGACGCGGTACGCAAGGCGTTCGAGCAGTGGGTCCTGGACGAGGGCGCCGAAGGCGTCGTCGCGCGCAGCGATGTCGCGGGCTGGTGGAAGATCAAGCCGCGCCACACGCTCGACGCCTGCGTCATCGGTTTCACCGAAGGCACCGACGATCGCGCCGGCATGCTGCACGACCTGCTGCTCGCGCTGATGCGCAAGGACGGCACGTTCCACATTCTCGGGCGCGTCGGGGGCGGGTTCGACGACGACCAGCGCCGCGCGTTCCTCTCGGACCTCAAGGACCTCGTCGTCGAGAGCGACTACGCCGAGGTCAACGACCACGTCGCGTACCGCATGGTGCGGCCGGAGTGGGTGATCGAGATCTCGTGCCTGGACCTCGTGTCCCAGACCACGCGCGGCGCCCCCGTCAACCGCATGGTCCTCAAGTTCGGGCCGCCCGACGGCGCAGGGCCGAAGGCCGCCGCCAAGTGGGAGCCCCTGCGCCGGCTGCCGTTGTGCGCGCTCATCGCGCCGCAGTTCGTGCGACGGCGCGAGGACAAGGCGGTCGTGCCGGCGGACCTGCGAATCGAGCAGGTCGCCGACCTGGTCGAGGTCGACCTCGCCGAGAAGGACGCGACCGGCGTGACGCTCGGCGCGAGCAAGGTTCTGCGCCGGCTCGTGTTCACGAAGGAGCTCAAGGGCCAGACGATGGTGCGGAAATTCGTGTTGTGGAAGACCAACAAGGACCAGGAATCGCCCGAGTTCCCCGCCTACGTCGCGCACTTCACCGATTTCAGCCCGAATCGCAAAGACGCCCTGCAGCGCGACGTGCGCGTGTCGAGCTCGCGCGAGCAGATCGAGGCGTTGTTCGACGGCCTGGTCGCGGACAACGTGAAGCAAGGGTGGGTCGCGATGGGCGGTGAAGTGGTGGAGTCCGGCACCTCGGCCCCCGCCCACGAGTCGCCACCCGCGAAGAAGCGCGGGGCCAAGGCCCCGGTCGCGTCGGCGGCACCCGAGCCCGCCGATGTCCCGGCGGTCCCGCCCGTCGCCGAGCCCGCACCCACCCCGACTCGCCGCTCGAGGGGCAAGGCGATGAAGGCCGTGCCGGTCGACGACGCGGCGCCCGCCCCCGCGGTTGCGCCCGCGATCGAGGCCGCGTCCCCTCGGGAGGAGGCGCCCGCCGGCTCGAAGCGAGGGCGTCGCGCGAAGGCCGCGGACACGAAGCCGGACGCGGGCGCGGAGCCCGCGCCCAAGGCTCGCCGGAGATCGAAGGCGGCGGCCAGCGGGCCGGCACGGTCGACCGAGAAGGCGACGACGGGGAAGGCGGCCAAGGGGCGTCGCGCCAAGGGCCGCTGACGGCTCGCGAGCCGGGATGGCGCCGATCGCCGGATGAAAAATCCGAATCGCTTCGCTTTTCTTGCTAACAACGCCCTACCCTTCGTTCAATCGCTGCGAAAGCCGGTGTGCGGTCCAGCCTGCTCGTTCTGCCCGCATCGGCTCCCGACAGCGCCCCTCGGAGCTTTCGATGTCCTCCCGTTGCTCGCTTCGGCCCCCCTCGGCGCCGGAGCTCGGGGCGCGTGTCGTGTTGCTGTGCCTGAGCGTGGTCTCGAGTGCCTGTCTCGGCACGAGCACTCGGGTTCTCGACGACGGACCGTCGAGCTCCGTCCCGCCCGACTCCTCGAGCCCAGAGACCGAGCCGTCGGCATCGCGTGCCTGGGACCCACCGTGGCAGCGGCACACGCCGCACTGGACCTTCGAGACCGACCACAGCTCCGAGCTGGCGGACCGCGTCGCGATCGCGCTCGAGGACGCCTACCAGGCGTTCGCCGCCCACTTCGGCCGCCGTCCCCTGGGCACGAGCGCCATGCGGGTCCTGGGGTTCAAGGCCTTTCCCGACTATCGCGCCTATTGCGAACGGGTGGGTGCTCCCGGCCAGCTCGCGGCGACCGGGTTCGCGCCGAGCGAGGCCGGCACGTGCGTGTGCTGGGACAAGCACGACGACGCCGATCACTTCCTCGGCACGCTGATCCACGAGGCCTGCCACCTCTACTACGTCGAATCGACCCGACGGTCCGCCCCGTCATGGCTGGCCGAAGGGATGGCGACCTACTTCGAAGGCTTCGACGCGGATGCCCACGGGCACCTGCGCTTCCATCATCGACCGCGCGCACGCCTGGCGACGCTCCGGAAGCTGCTCGCACGAGGCACCGCGATGTCGCTGCACGACCTCGTGCACCTCGAGGCGAACGCGCTGATCAACCGCGATCCCCAACGCGCGCTCGCGTTCTACGCGGCGAGCTGGGGCTACTACTACTTCTTCCACACGCACCCCAACCTCGCGTGGCGCCAGGGCTTTGCTCGCTACGTCGCCGAGACGGAGCGCGGGGTGGCGCCCGATCTCGAACGGCACCTCGGCACCCGTCTCGAAACGATCGACGCCGAGCTCGCCCGGTTCATCGCCCGACCGTGATCGTCCAATTTTGTTAATTGGCTGTTAACGCTGAAATTCGCCTTCGCTGGTAACGCGCTCGCGTCGCGAGGGTCTAGCTAGGTTCTGTCGCGTTAGTCATAACTACTTAGTAAATAAGAAGTTATGGCAGAGAAAGACCTCCGATTTTGTGGTCGGCCACATACAATGGCCGAAGCGAAAACCCACCAATCGGAGGTCTTTGATCGTGCGTGCTACGAAAGAGCGCAGGCGCCCTGTGGTCGACGCGCTGCTCGACCAGTTGATCGACGAGAATGGTATCGAGCGCGATCGCGTTCTGGAAGGCATCTCGACGCTACTCACGCGAAAGCCCTGGTTGCTCGAGCTGGTGCAGCGCGATCTACTCGCGAACCAGCGCGCGCCGCGCAAGGGCCGCCCGGGACTATCGGCCGAGTGCGTGTTGCGGTTCGCGGTGCTGATGCGCCTGCGCAACTGGACGTACCGCGAAGCGTCTTCGCGGGTCAGCGACAGTTTGAATCTGCGTTGGTTCGTGCGATGGGGCCTCGGGGTGCTGCCCAAAGTCGACGCGTTCAACCGCGCGATCTTGCGCTTGTCGCCAGCGACGCTCGATCAGATCAACGGCGTGCTCGTGCGGACCGCAGTCGCACTCGATGTCGAGGATGGCTCCCGGTCCCGTGTCGATACCACCGTGACCGAGACCAACATCCACTACCCGACCGACAGCTCGCTGCTGCGCGATTGCGTTCGTGTGCTCACGCGACAGGTCAAGCACATCTGTGAGCGGGAGCCCGACTTGGTCGCGAAGTTTGCGAACCGAATGGGCCGCGTGAAGCGGCTCAGCAGGCGCATCGACGAGGCCGCCCGTAAGCGCGGAGACGATCGCACGACCGTGCTTCAGCAGTGCTATCGCGATCTGCTCGCGGTGGTCCGGTCTGTGCGCACGAAGGCCCTGCTCGTCGCTGCCGCGGCCAAGACCAGCATGGACCTCGCGGTACAGGCGCTCGCGGCGACAATCGAGCATTACGGCGAGATCGCCCAGCGGGTCATCGTCCAAACGCGTCGGCGTGTGTTCCTCGGCGATCCGCTCCCTGCGAGCGAGAAACTGGTGTCGATCTTCGAGACGCACACGCAGATCATCTGCCGCGGCAAGGTACACAAGCCGACCGAGTACGGCCGAAAGCTCTTCCTGGCCCAGGGCGCGAGTGGACTCATCACGGACTTCTCGGTCCTCGAGGGGAACACCGCCGACGTGACCTTGGTCGCGCCCGCGCTGGAGCATCACCAACGCCTGTTCAAGCGCGCGCCGAACGAGTTTGCCGGTGACCGCGGATTCTTCAGTGCCGAGAACGTCACCCGCGCCGAGGCTGCGGGGGTAGGCGTCGTCTCCGTTCCGAAGCCCGGCTACAAATCCGCCAAGCAGGCGGAACTCGAGCGCACTCGCGAGTTCCGTCGCGGTCAGCGCTGGCGCGCTGGGATCGAGGGCACCATCTCCGCCCTCAAGCGCGGCCGCGGCCTGGCAAGGTGCTCGTGGCGTGGCGATCGCGGCCTGCGCGTGCTCGTCGGGCTCGCCATCGTGACGCACAACCTCACGATCCTGTCAGCGAGTTTTGCCTGATGGGGGCAGCACGAAGGTCAACCCGTCGCCCGTTACACACACCACGAGCGAAGCTCTGCGCGGATCGCGCGCCGCGAGCCGCGAGCACCACCGCCGACACTCGAACCGGCACCGAGTGTCGACGTTGGTACTCCGGGAGGGCGCCTGCTGGGCCGGTTTCGCGACTTCCGCGACAGAACCTAGCTAGCCCACAGCCTTATCGCGCAGCAACTCGTACAGGCCGGCGTTGTTGAGCAGGATGTCCTTGATCCCGAGTTGCACCGTGGGCGAGTTCAGCGCCTGCGTGCTCATCAGCGTGTGGGCGTCGAGCACGCCCATGATCGCGTTGACAGGTGCCGCTGCCAGGTTGGGCCTAGGACATCTTGGTTGCTTTCACAATCTCGCCTCTCGCAGCATTTATGATCTTGCTCTCCCCAAACGAACCGGACTCGATGACGAGTTTGTCGAATGTGCCCCAAAAGGTCGGTTTGCCGGTGTCGAAGACGTCGACCTTCCACACCGTTTGGTCGTCAAGGATGAGGATGGGGTTCTGGTACGACTTCATGTGCACTTCAAACGGCATGATAGTGCTCCTTATGGTGCGGAAAGCGGTCTGGGCTTGTGGGTCACTTGGGTTCGCCCCACTCGTTGCTTCATCGTGATGGTCGAGTCGGCTTGCCCGCCCATTGGCCGATCATCATAGCCTCGCGCTGGCGGTGTCGTGGCGTGCGGGACTTCGATAATCTTGCCGTCCGCGACACCGACGAGGCGCTCGATTGGGTCACCGAGCAGTCCCGGGTCCAGCATCTGGGGGAGCGGTTGCGACGACCTGGCCATCGCGACCGCGGGCGGCCTCGGCTCGCAGGGCTTCGTAAAGGCCTAGGTGGTTGAGTAGCAGGTCCTTGATGCCCTGGCGAACCTCCGCGGAGTTCAGGGCCTGCGTGCTCATGGTCGTGTGCGCGTCGAGGGCAGCGATCGTGGCATTCGAGATGCCGCTCGTGAGGTCTGGGGAGTTCGCGAACTGCTCCTTGGTGTTGTTCGCCGCCTGCTGCCGCAGCGTGTTCGACTCCAGCAGCTTCCCCTTGATGACGTTGTTCACGTAGACCAGCTTGTCCTGGTCGGTCAGCTCGCCCTCGAACAGGTCGTTCACCTTCTCGATGATCTCGTTGAGCAGCGCCTTCTCCTTCTCCTGAACGCTGCCGCTACCGGCTGCGGTCACGGGGCCAATCGTGTAGCCCCCTGTCCCGTCGGCAAGCACGAGGGTCCGCATGCCCTGGTCCTTGAGCTGGTGGTGCGTGAGCACGACCTTCGACAGGTCGATCCCCTCGCGCTCGCGGCCGAACTCCAGCAGGGGCAACAACCGCTTGAAGAAGATCGCCCGCTTCTCGATGCCGGTGTTGCCGTAGTCGAAGATCTGCGAGAGGAACGTGTAGAGCCGGAGGTACGCGCCCACGTCCCCCTTGAACAGCACGAGCGCGTTCAACTCGTCCTGGGCCGACGCGATGGCGTTGTCGTCGGCGTGCTCGGTGGCCCCACGCAGCGCCTCCTGGGCGGCCTTGTACCGCTTCATCACCCGGTCTTGGACGGGCTCGAGCGCGTGAACCAGGTCGCTCTGCTTCGACTTCGGGTTAAGCTCGACCGCGGCGACACGATCGACCTCGAAGTCGTCGTAGTGCCCGGCCGCATCGAGCTTGGCGCGAAGGTCGAACACGAGGTTCGGGTCCGTCGTCGCCGATAGCTCGACCGTCGTGTGGTAGGTCTTGAACGCCGAGTGGATCTCGGCCGTGTCGTTGACGAAGTCGACGACGAAGACCGCGTCCTTGCCCGGGTGGGCGCGGTTCAGGCGCGAGAGAGTCTGGACCGCCTGGATACCTGCGAGCCGCTTGTCCACGTACATCCCGCACAGGAGCGCCTGGTCGAAGCCGGTCTGGAACTTGTTCGCGACGAGGAGGATCTGGTACTCGGCCGTGTTGAAGGCCTGGCGGATGTCGCGGCCCCGAAGGTTCGGGTTCAGCGCTCGGCTGGTCTCGGTGAACGCCTCCGGCCCGGACTCCTTGTCGTGGACCTCGCCGGAGAAGGCGACCAGCGTGTGGATCGGGTAGCCGCGGTCCTTGATGTACTTGTCGATCGCGAGCTGCCAGCGCACGGCCTCGACCCGGCTCGCGACGACGACCATCGCCTTCGCCTTGCCACTGAGGAGCAGGGCGACGTGCTCGCGGAAGTGCTCGACGACGATCTGGACCTTCTGCGCGATGTTGTACGGGTGGAGCTTGACCCAGCCCATGATCCGCTTCATCGCCGCGCTGCGTTCGACCTCGGTCTCGTCAAACTCCTTGCCCTCATGGGCGAGCTTGAACGCCAGGCTGTAGGGGGTGTAGTTCTGCAGGACATCGAGGATGAACTTCTCCTCGATCGCCTGCCGCATCGAGTAGACGTGGAACGGTGCGGGGATGTTGTTTGGGGCGGGCTTGCGGGTCGGGTCTGGTCGCGTCCCGAACAGCTCCATCGTCTTGTTCTTCGGCGTCGCTGTGAACGCGACGAACGTGATGCCGCGGTCGTCGGCCCTCGCGGCCATCTGGGCCACGAGGATGTCCTCGGTGCTCACGCCACCACCGTCGGACAGCTCGGCTAGCTCCTCCGGGCTGAGCACCGCCTTCAGCTTCGCCGCCGCATCCCCCGTTTGGGAGCTGTGAGCCTCGTCGGCGATTACAGCGAAGCGCTTGCCCTGCGTGGCGGACAGCTCCCTCACGGCGTCGAGCGCGAAGGGAAAGGTCTGGATCGTGCAGACCACGATCTTCTTGTCGCCCGACAGCGCCTCCGCGAGCTTGCCGCTCTTGCTTCCGTCCTTGTTCGTAATCGTCGCCACCACCCCGCTCGTGCGCTGGAAGTCGAACAGCGCCTCCTGTAGCTGGGCGTCGATCACGTTGCGGTCCGAGACCACCAGAACCGAGTGAAACAACTTCTTGTCCTGCGGCTGCTGCGGGTCGTGTAGATCGGCAAGAAAGTGCGCGGTCCAGGCGATCGAGTTCGTCTTTCCCGAACCCGCCGAATGCTGGACCAGGTACTTGCTGCCGGGGCCGTTGGCGAGCACAGCCGACCGGAGCTTGCGCGTCACATCGAGCTGGTGGTAGCGGGGGAACAGGAGCGCCTTGATCTGCTTCTTGTCGTCGCGCTGAGCGATGAGGTAGCGGCCGAGGATCTCCAGCCAACTATCACGCGACCATACCTGCTCCCAGAGGTACGCCGTGCGGTGGCCACCACGCGGGTTTGCCGGGTTGCCCGCTCCGCCGTCCTTGCCAGCGCCATCGCTGCCCTGGTTGAAGGGGAGGAAGACCGTGGCGGGGCCGTTCAGCCGGGTCACCATGTGGACCTCGATGTTGCTCACCGCGAAGTGGACGAGCGCTCCGTTGGGAAACGACAGCAGTGGTTCGTGGGCTTGGCCCTTGGGGCGGGGCATGCGGTCGAAGCGATATTGGTCGATCGCGTCGCCGACGCTCTGCGTGAAGTCGGTCTTCAGCTCCGCGGTGGCGACAGGGATGCCGTTGAGGAACAGCACGAGGTCGATGCTGTTCTCGTTGTGCAGCGAGTACCGGACCTGTCGAACGACCCGGAGACGGTTGGCGGCGTAGCGGGCGAGGATGTCCGTGACGGCCAACGCGGGTTTGAACTCCGCCAGCTTCAGCGGCTGCTTCAGGCCGACCATGCCGATGCCGTGGCGCAGTACGTCGAGGGTGCCGCGCTGGTCGAGTTGACCTCGGAGGCGGGACAGCAGCGTTTCGCTGGCCTGTGCGCCGTGGTTCTTGGTGAGACTCTCCCAGGATTTCGGCTGGGTGGTCTGCACCCACGCGAGCACATCCGCCGGGAACAGGGCGCGAGCGCGGTCGTAGTGAGTGGCGTCGCCCGCGGCGTAGAGCCAGCCGTGCGCGGCGAGGTGCTCGCAGACCTCGTTCTCGAAGCTGATCTCCTTGTGCAGGCTCATGCGGCCTCGGTGTCGACGAGCCCGCGCACGTCGATCTGGCCGGTGACGGCGACGGAGATGAGCGCGGTCCGACGCTCGTGCAGGAGGTCGATCGCGTGCTGAGCCGCGGCCGTGAGGATGTCGAGCTTGGCGGCCTCACGTTCCAGGTACTCGACGATCTCACTCTGTTCCGCCCGCGTTGGTGGCATCGGCACCCAGAAGTTCACCGCGTGGCTAATGTTGAACTGCTCCTGAGCCGCACCATACTGGACGACCTCGACCTGAAAGCGAACCACTCGGGTGTTCATCACATAGCACAACCAGTGCGAGTTGAAATCACCTCGCCGCATCAGCATCACGGACGCGCAGTTGCCACCCGCGCAGTCGGGGGGGACAACGGCCGTCACACCGGGAGCCCCAACTCGCACGGTCAGCAGATCGCCAGCGTTCAAGCGGGTCTTTGGGTTCTCTTCGCTGGCACTCGGGCTAATGCGACGAGCATTCATCCCGTCGATGGCACCCTCACGGATATCGCCACCGTAGATGAACGGCAGGCCACTCTCCGCGATGAAGGAGCTGGGATTGACGACGATTCCGACCGTGATGAACGACGAGACGTGTTTCAGTCGTCGCAGCGCCCAGTGCGCAGGGATTTCACCGAGCCACTCGACCCCCGAGTCCTTCATCGGGGCGTTCGGGTCGAGGCCCTTGGTGACGGCGTGGGAGATGACGGCCTGGCGCTTCTCCTTCAGCAGCTCGATCAGCCGTTCCTGTTCGGCCACGAGCGCGTCGATCTTGGCGGTCTCGCGGTCGAGGAAGGCGGCGATCTGGACCTGCTCGACGAGCGGGGGCTTGGAAACGACGTGGCTGCTGAGGTTCCCCTTCGTCATGCTCGGAAGGGCAGTGTTCGTCGAGTAATAGTCGAAGGGGATGGTCAGGGCTAGGTAGTAGGCAAATCGTCCCGAGGCACCGGCCCTGATCTTCGTCCAATACATGGTATCTACGGTCCAGAAGCGGCCCACGACATACAGTGGCTTGTCGATGGTGCCTTTGCGCCCCATCAGGACGGACTCGCCGTCGTAAAGAAAGTCGGACGCGTACGCGAAGGGTCCACCCGACCCAAAGACCGGATACCCGTCGTCTTCTTCGACGTGCTTGTGGTCGGCACCGTTCTGGATCTCAACAAACTGCTTGAGCTGAGCCGCTTCCCAATGCACCGGCACCTCGCCCAGCCACTCGACCCCGCTGTCCTTGTACGTCGGGTAGCGCGGGAAGCTCACTGCGTCAGCCCCGCGATCATCGTCAGGATGCGGTCGGTCACGACCTTCAGTTCCGCGTCGATCTCGCTCAGCGCACGCGGCGGCTTGAAGACGTAGAAGTGCCGGTTGAACGGGATCTCGTAGCCGACCTTGGTCTTGTCGTGGTCCATCCAGGCGTCCGGCGCGTGCGGGAGCACCTCCCGCTTGAAGTAGGCGGTGACGTCCTCGGCGAGAGGCACGTTCTCAGAGTCGCGCAAGGCCGAGTCCGGCATCGGCTGGCCTTTGCCCTTGCCCTTGGTCGCGAGCACGACCTTGCCCGCCTCGTCGCGCAGCGGGCGCTCGACCGTGATCGTCCGGTAGCCGAAGTCCTCGTTCTTGAAGATGCGGCTGATCGGGACGCCGTCGCGCGTGACCTCCTCAAACCCGCCGAAGATCCGCGTGATGTCGTCGATGTGCTCGGGGCCGAGTTCTTTCCGCTTGCTGCCGAGGCTCTTCCGCATCTTGTGCCAGAAGCTGCTCGCGTCGATGAGCTGGACCTTGCCCTTGCGGGCCGCCGTCTTCCGGTTGCTCACGATCCAGACGTAGGTGCTGATGCCCGTGTTGTAGAACATGTCCGTCGGCAGGCCGATGATCGCCTCGACGAGGTCGTTCTCCAGGACGTAGCGGCGGATCTCGCTCTCGCCCGACCCGGCACCGCCGGTGAACAGCGGCGAGCCGTTGAGCACGATGCCGAACCGGCTGCCCCCATCGACTGCGGGCCGCATCTTCGCGATCAAGTGGAGCATGAACAGCAGCGACCCATCGCTGATGCGGGGAAGGCCTGGACCGAAGCGCCCGTTGAAGCCCATCTGCTCGGCTTCCCTGCGGACCTCCTTCTCGATCTTCTTCCACTCGACCCCGAACGGTGGGTTGGACAACATGTAGTCGAAGAGCCTCCCGGGCAGACCGTCGGCGGAGAGCGTGTTCCCGAACACGATGTTCGAGATCTCCTGCCCCTTGATGAGCATGTCCGCCTTGCAAATCGCGTACGACTCGGGGTTCAGCTCCTGCCCGTACATCACGAGCCGAGCGTCGGGATTCAAGGTCGCGAGATGCTCGCCCGCCACGCTCAACATCCCGCCGGTTCCCGCGGTGGGGTCGTAGATCGAGCGCACCACCCCGGGCTTCGTGAGCGCGTCGTCGTCCTCGATGAACAGCAGGTTCACCATGAGGCGGATGACCTCGCGCGGCGTGAAGTGCTCCCCGGCGGTCTCGTTGGAAAGCTCGGCGAACTTGCGGATCAGCTCCTCGAACACCGCGCCCATCTGCGCGTTGCTGACCGTCGAAGGATGCAGGTCGATGTTCGCGAACTTCTCGGCGACGAGGTAGAGCAGCCCGCCCTTGGCCAAGCGGTCGATCTGGGTGTGGAAGTCGAAGCTCTCGAAGATGTCGCGCACCGCGGGCGAGAAGGCCTGCATGTACGCGCGGAGGTTCTCGCCGATGTGGTCCTGGTCGCCCATGAGCTTCTTCAGGTCGAGCGGCGACGTGTTGTAGAAGAGCTGGCCCGACTTCTTCAGCAGGAAGGGCTCGGGGTTCAGTCCCGCCTTCACCCGCGTGGCAAGCTCCGTGAGCACAGCGGCCTTCGTCGGCGCGAGCACGCAGTCGAGACGGCTGAGGACCGTGAACGGGAGGATGACCTTGCCGTAGTCGGACTGCTTGTAGTCGCCGCGTAGGAGATCCGCGACCGACCAGATGAAGGCGGAGAGGCTGGGGTCGCTGCCGAGCCGTTCACCTGGGGGGGCGGAGTTGCGTCGCGGGGCCTGCGGCTTGGGCTCGTCCCGTCCGGCCGTGGCGGCAGCCGCGTCCTGGTTGCCGGTCTCTCGGTTTCCCCGTCGGCCGGGTTCGTTGCTCGACAGCAGCTTCTTCAGGAAGGACGACTGCTCGGTCGGCGCATCCTCGGTGCGGAGCGTGTCGGTGCCCTTGTCTTCATCGTGCTCCGCCGCCGGTGTCTCCACCGGGCTTGTACGCCGAACGGATCCGCCGCGACCCGCACCACGTGTGAGCTGGCCCGCAGCGCACAGCGCATCGCGGACCCGAGAGTAGGTGGCGTCGTCCCAGCCAAGGCGTCGCATCAGGGCCAGGTTGCCGACGGTGGAGCCGTCGGGTGGAACATGGGCGAGGAGTTTCGCGCCGAGATCGCGATCGGGTTCGAGCATGGCTGCAGGCTTCCGAGCAGATGAGGGTCGTGCGTTGGGTCACGGTACCAGGGGGCAGGGACAGCGTCGGCGTGTAGGCGATGTAGGTGTGAGCCGTGGTGGTGCGTCGCCGCAGCGCGAAACTACTCCTCGGTGAAGTAGTCCAGGTCGATGCGCTTGATGTCGTAGGTCGCCGTCGTCGCGGTGCCGACGTTGTGGTCGATCATTAGCTCGGCGAGTTGCTCGCCGTCGATGAGAACGACCTTGATGTCAATGCGGGCTGCGTAGTCGATCGCGGGTTGGGAGAAGGTCGAGGTCGTGATGAACAACCCCTTCTTGGACTTCTTGTCCTGGAGCGCACCCACAAACTTCTGCAGCTCGGGTCGACTGATGGGGCCGTCCCACTTCTTGGCCTGGATGTAGATCGCGTCGAATCCGAGGCGATCCTCTTTGATGATCCCGTCTATCCCACCGTCACCGCTCTTGCCGATTGCCTGGCCCGCGTCCCTGCGCGAGCCGCCGTACCCCATGTTCAGCAGCAGCTCGACCACGAGCTTCTCGAAGAATGCCGCCGAGCCTGCCATGACTTGCTTGAGCAACTCGTCGGCGAGCTGCCGTCGCAAGTTCTGATACGCGTGGTCGAGCGACTCCTCGGGAGTCTCGACGTCGAGCGAGATCTCGTCATCGGCTGTGGTTTCGATCTCGGGCGACGTGGGTCTACGTCGCTTGCGAAACGCCACGAACTCGTCGAACTGCATGAGGTACTTGATGTCGATCTTGGGCGGCGAATCCTGCAGAAGCTGCTGCCCGCGCGGTGTGATGCGGACCCATCCCTTTCTTGGTGAGGTCAAGAGCCCAGCCTGGGTCAGGTACGATCGCGCCCAGTCGACCCGGTTGTTGAGTCGGGTCTTCTGCCCACTTGGCAGGGTCTCGCCGCGCTCGCTCTCGGTCAACCCCAGCTCGTCGGCGACATGTTGGGTCACGTCGCGCGAACGATGTTCCTCGCCGTCCCCGACGCGGCGGAGCACGGGAAGCATGAACGACTGAAAGCCAGGAATCGCCATGGTCGTGATCGTACTCGTGACGACCGCAAACTTCACACTTCGCCACCGGCCGCACGACGGGACCATCTTGCGGTACACATCGAGCTTGGCGAGTACCCACGACGCCGGACCGTGTGGGGTAGGATCCGCCGCGACGCTTGTGGTGTCGCGTCGGCGACCAAGATCTTCTCGTGCCTTCGAGGTGTCCCCATGCCCCGATCCCTTGCCCGCCTCCTCGCCATCGCCGTCGTCTCCGCGCTGGTCTGCGTCGGTGCTCGCGCCCAGGACAACGCCGCAGCCCCCGTGACGGTCGAGGGCTTCACGTTCCTCGGCTGGAAGACCTTCGAGTGCGACAACGACGTGGAGGGCAAGAAGTCCTTCCGGATCGCCGTGTACCGGTGTGACCTCTTCGCCAAGGCCGTCGGCGTCGAGCTGAAGGGCGAGATCGGCAGCGCGGTCGACACCGAGTTCGTGCTGCTGCCACCGGACGGCAAGCGCACCACCGCGAAGGTCGGGTCTCCTGGTACCGAGGCCGGGCGTGCCACCAGCGAAGACCAACGCGACGTCGAGATCCGGCCATTCCTGATCGCGCGGACGGAGACGAGCCAGCGGATCTACGACAAGCTGGGAGGCCCGCATCGCGACTTCATGTTTCCCGGTCCGCTGAATCCGGTCGAGAACGCGAGCTGGGACGACGCTCAAGAGTGGTTCAAGGCCAACCCCGGTCCTCGGTTGTCGCTGCCTAGCGAAGGCGCTTGGGAATACGCCTGCCGCGGAGGAACGACAACGCCGTTCTACTTCGGGTCAACGATCCAACAGGAACGCGTCACCTACAACGGGATCTTCCCCTATCGCCCGGGCGATCCTAAAGGGAAGTTCCGAGGGCCAACGACGCCCGTCGCGTCTCTACCAGCCAATGCGTTCGGCTTGTTCGACACCCATGGCAACGTCTGGGAGTGGTGCAAGGAAGTGCATCCAAGCGGGTCCGGCCTGGTCAGCCGCGGCGGCAGCGCGAGCAGTGGCGCGTCCTACTGCCGTTCGGCGAGCCG
>Ga0209726_10003236_pt1 | contig 22583 bp, 22 predicted proteins | sample Subgrocontami54m_FD_187453 | JGI IMG/M metagenome (GOLD analysis project Ga0209726, IMG submission 187453) | Subsurface groundwater microbial communities from S. Glens Falls, New York, USA - GMW46 contaminated, 5.4 m (SPAdes) (version 3) | ecosystem: Environmental > Aquatic > Deep subsurface >... | reverse complement strand
TGAGCAAACGCAAGGACTACCGCCAGATCGTCATCCAGAAGGGCGAAATGGTCGTGTCCTTAAACCGCAGCGCGTCGACCACCTGAGAGCCTCAAGAATGCTTCGACAAGCCTGTCCTGAGCTGAGTCGAAGGTCTCAGCATGAACGGAAATCTTCGGATTGCGTCCGAGGTTTATCCGTTCGTCCTGAGCCTGTCGAAGGACGTTTTGTAGCTAGTTGCAAAAGGTACTGACGATCACGAACACGAGCTAGGAGTACGACTGATGGACCGCTTCTTTTTCGCCGCCGGATCGTTGATGGCCTTTCTCGGTGTTGCTCTCGGAGCGTTCGCCGCCCACGGCCTCAAATCCCGTCTCCCGCCCGACATGCTGACGATCTTCGAAGTCGGCGTGCGCTACCAGATGTACCACGCATTCGGGCTGATCGCCGTCGCATGGGCCGTCTCGCGCTGGCCGCAAAGCAGCGCGCCGCTGGCGGGCTGGTCTTTTATCTTCGGCATCGTGATCTTTTCCGGCAGTCTCTATCTCCTCAGCATCACCGGAATCCGCTGGCTCGGCGCAATCACGCCCGTCGGCGGCGTGGCCTTCCTGATCGGCTGGCTCCTCCTCGCCTGGACGGCGTGGCGCTAGATCATTTTGACCGCAAAGAGTCCTCCGCGGCTGTGCCTCAACCGAAGGAGAAAATACAGTTTTCACCACGAAGGCACGAAGAGCACGAAGTTTATAATCAAAAGAACTTCGAACCCTTCGTGTCCTTCGTGAGCTTCGTGGTTTGAAAGGGTTTCGTCTTACAGCGGCGACAAAGATTTGAGTCGTAAGATATCCCCGCGGTTAAGGCTCTTGAGTCGAAGTTCCGCGATTTAACGATTACTCCATTACTCCAATCTTCTCGCGTTGACTGTCCATAGGCCTTCGCGTAACTTGAACCCGTGATCGTCGGCGTCCCCAAAGAAATCAAAATCGAGGAGAACCGCGTCGCCGTGACGCCCACCGGTGTGGCCGCCTTCGTCGCCCGCGGTCACAAGGTCTTGATCGAAAAAAACGCCGGTAACGGCAGCGGCCTCACGGACCGCGCTTACGAAGGGGCCGGCGCAACACTGGTGGAATCCGCGCAGGAAGTTTGGCAGCAGGCGGACTTGATCATGAAGGTCAAGGAGCCGCAGCCGTCGGAGTTTTCGCTCCTGCGCGAGGGTTTGATTCTCCTCACCTACCTCCACCTTGCCGCCTCAGAATCCGTCACGCGTGTCCTGCTGGATAAGAAAGTCACGGGCATCGGCTACGAAACCATTCAGCTCGATGACGGCTCGCTGCCGCTCTTGACGCCGATGAGCGAGATCGCCGGGCGGCTGTCGATTCAAGTCGGCGCCTGGTGTTTGCAGGCGGAAAATGGCGGCAGAGGCATTTTGCTTGAAGGCGCCTCCGGCGTGCGGCCCGGAAAAGTGGTCATCATCGGCGCGGGCATCTCGGGCGCCGCCGCGTGTCACGTGGCCGTAGGAATCGGCGCCGATGTCAGCATCGTCGATATCAACCCCACCAAACTCCGCTACGTCCACGACATTGTCGGCGGCCACGTCACCACTTTGATGTCGAACCGCGCTAACATCGAAGAGGAAGTCGCAGGCGCCGATTTGGTGATCGGCTGCGTGCTCATTCCTGGGGCCAAAGCGCCCAAATTGATTTCTCGCAACTTGACCCAACGGATGAAGCCCGGCTCGGCCCTGGTGGATATCTGCATCGATCAGGGCGGCTGCGCCGAGACCTCGCGGCCGACGACGCATCGCCAACCGATTTACGTCGAGGAGGAGGTCGTGCATTATTGCGTGACCAACATGCCGGCGATCGTTCCCAATACGTCGACCTACGCGCTGACCAACTCGACGTTGTCTTACGGGCTGATGCTGGCCAACCGCGGATTTTCCCAAGCCCTCGCCAGAAACCAGGCGCTCGCGAAAGGGCTTAACACCTTCGGTGGCAAAGTCACCCATGAAGGAGTCGCCACGGCGTTCAATCTTCCGTTGAGCCCGGTCGAGGAGGTGATTCGCCCATGAGACTGGTCACCCGCGCGGATTTCGACGGCCTGGTGTGCGGTGCGCTCATCACGAAGTTCGAGCGCATCGATTCATATCTGTTCGTGGAACCCAAATTCATGCAGGATGGCTTGGTGGAAATCCGTGCCGGCGACATCATCGCCAACCTGCCTTACCATCCGAACTGCACGCTCTGGTTCGACCACCACATCACCAACACGACGCCGGACTTTCCCAAGCCGATCATGCCCGGCAAAGGCGGCTTCCGCCTGGCGCCGAGCGCAGCGCGGGTTGTTTACGAGTATTATACGGAACCTGCCGACCCACAAAGCACCGGTCGCCTCAGTTTCCTTGATTCCGAGCGCATGACTTATCTTCTTCAGGAAGCCGACCGGATCGACGCCGGCAAACTAGAGCGAGAGGATGTCCTAAATCCCCAAGGCTATGTCTTGGTCTCCATGACCACCGACGGGAGAAACGCCGGCGACGAGCCTTACTGGCTGCGCGTGATCGAATTGCTCCGGGACAAGTCATTGGAAGCGACGATGAGGGATCCCGAAGTCGCGAAACGCTGCCAGCAAATTCGCGACGAGCAAGAGAAGCTGCGCAAAATCCTGCTGGAACGAACGACGTCAAAGGGGAACGTCATCTATTGCGACCTGCGCGGCGTCAAAGAGGTTCCGGAGGGCAATCGCTTTTTGATCTTCACGCTCTTTCCCCAGGGAAACATTCAAGTGAAGGTCGCTTACGACACGCAAAGAGAGAACACCACGGCAATTTCCGTCGGCTACAACATCTTCAATCCGACATCCAACGTCAATGTCGGCGAGCTGCTGAAAAAATACGGCGGCGGCGGTCATAAGGTGGTCGGCTCCAGCCGCGTGCCGAATGACCAAGCCGAGCAAGCGATCCGCGAGGTCATCGACGCGGTTACCGACAAGTGAAAGCCAAAACAAAAATCGTCAGAATCGGCGACGCCCTAAAGGGTATGGCGAAACTCAACGCCGAGATTCGCTACGCCGACTGCTTCGAGGCAAAGCAATTCACGAGCGGCCTGATCGCCTTCCGCCCGACCGAAAAATCCGACCGCAAGCAAATCAACCACGACGACAAGGACGTCGTCTGCCAGGTGCTCAAAGGACACGGGCGTCTCCGGGTCAAGGGACGGCGCATCGAGCTTCGTTCGGGAACCGTTTGCCATATTCCAAAGGGAACGCCCCACGATTTCGCCGCGGGAAAAAGCGGCGAGCTGGTGTTGTTTTACTCGCTGATCAAGACGAGGTAGCGGGGCAAATGGCGCGCGCCGTGACGAAATCCGCCAGGGATAGAAAACCTTGAGTTCCAGGCCAGCCACGTTGACGCGGTGGATCGCCATCACGCTGGCGCTTGCGCTCACTTTAATTGCCGGCTGCTCTTCCCGCACCTCCCCCGGTGATGCCCGCTACGTCCCCGCCGGCGATCTCCTGGACATCGTCAAGGACTTTCAGCGGCTAGCCAAAGAGGATACCTACCGCTTCCCGATTCCCAAGGACGTAACCGGCGTCAATATCATGAAGGCGACGCTGGTGCGGCTCGAAGACTACGAGAAGAAAAACCGCGGCAAGTTCGCAGACATCGTCCAATTCAACAAAGCCCTGTGCCTGGAGCGGCTGCGCGAATACGACCAGGCCGCATCTTATTATCGCAAAGTCGCCGAGACCGAGGGACGACTGGGAAGCGAGGCGGCGAAGAACGCAGAGATCATCGATTATTTTCTGCGCATTCTCGATAAGCCCCTGGCCGCCGATGATCCTTTCCAGTACATTGCCGGACTCGATGAGAAAGTCGCGGGGTGGAACGCTTTGATTAAGAAGCACCAGGGAACCGCCTATGAGTTTCTTGCCCGGATAGAGGAAGAGCGCGTCGATCGCGCCAAGGTCGCCTTCGTCGAGGCCAACCGCTATCGTCTCAAAGAGGGCGCCCAATTGACGATCCTCGGCTACAGTCAGCTCGTCACCAAGCACCGCCAAAGCAAAAACATCTATCGCTATTTGATCGATTTCGGGGATTTTTATGAGTTACTGGCAAGGGAATACGCCGCCCAGTTCGATCCCGAGGGTTTGGTTTTCGATCTCAAGGCCTTCGATCAATTTACCAAGTCGGCCTTGAGACTTTATACCGAGGTGGTACAAGTAGATGGCATCGTGGAGAAAATCGAGGCCCAGGGGAAAATCGAAGCGCTGCGCGGTTTGCTCGAAAAGATGACCCGACTGAACCGATGAATCACAAACTCGGCCAACTTCTACCGCTCATCCTCTTAGTTTCACTCTCGGCGTCGATTCCGCGTGCCGGCGCTCAGCAGCGGGAACTGCCGCTGGAAAAAATCCTCAATCCCCTGCCCGAGTTCGACCCCTTTGAGAAACCCCTGGCAGCGCCGCAATATTTTCCGGACGACGTCGATAAGCGCACGCGCGAAACACTGATCGACGCCCTTTTCAACGATAAGGCCGCGCTTGAACAGCATCTAACGTTTTTCAAGTCCGAGGATGGCCGATTGCAAAAGCAGCATGGCGCCGCCACCGGACTGACGGAGCATGTGCAGGACCTCGTCAACAATACGATCCTCGAGCGCGAGCCTCATCTCGCCGCCCAAAGAGCCGCGCTCAAGAACGCCTCTTCGGAACAGCGCAGGAAGTATCTCGAAGCGATCATCAATCAGGACGACCTCACCCAAGCCGACCAACTGATGCGCCGGAGCTCGACCAACTTCTGGGGCGGGATGGTCAACCGTTTGCTCAGTTCGGTGGACCTGGTCGGAGTCGCCTCGGGAAACTACATCGGCGCGGCGGTGGAGACCGCGGTGAGCCAACTTTACGCGCTGGCCGACCGCGATATGCCCATCGAAGAGCGGCGGGCGTTAGCGCGGGATCTAGATTATTTAAAACGCTTTCCCGACGACCCGCGCAGCGCCGAGATCCGCAGACGAGTCGAATCCCTCGATAAGAAGAAAATGGCGGCGCTGGCGCAGAAACAGCTCGCCAAGGCCGACGAGGCGCTGGCCAGGGGCGAATCGGACAAAACGCTCTTTCATACCGAGCTTGCATCATTTTTCGACCCCCAGTCCCGCGACGTGCAAAAAACGCTCGAACGGGCGAAAAAATTATCCAAGGAGCGGGACGAAAGCCAAAAGAAGGCTCTCACTGCGATTGAGGAGCCGAGGGCGCCGGCAGAGCGGGACGAAGATGTGAAGCGGCTGCTTCAGGCTCTGTCGCTGCGCGACGCGCACCAGGTGGAGCGGGTCGCCGTCGACATCGACAAGAAATACACCGGCACGGCGCTTGCCGACGCGGCGCGCGACGCCGAGGCTGTCGCCATGGAGATGAAAGGATGGCATGAGGCGGCGAAGAAAGCCGTCGAGCAAATCATCCGTTCGGCGATCAACCCGGAGGCAAAAACGCGCGCCTCAACCCTGCTGCAAAGCCGCGAATACAATCTCCTCGGCTCCTTTGAAGACGCGCGCAGCGACCGCCGTTTGCAGTCGGCGAAGTACGTTCTCTTGGGCGAAGACCTGCTGAAGAAGAATCTGCTCTACGCGGCCGGAGCCGTGGCCGTCGGTGGACCAGCGGGGGTCGGTGCGGCGATGGTCATGGTCAATGCCATGATGATGGGGAACAACCTTTACCAGGTGGCGACCAACAACCCAATTTCCGCCCAACCGGTCATCGATACCGGGGTCGCCTATGTGCGCAACCACCCCAACGCGGAAAACGCCTCGGAAGTTTATAAGGTATTGGCGGAAGCCTTCGAGGAACGAGGTATGCTCGACAAGGCGATAAATTATTACGAGCTTTCCGGCACCGCGTCCAAAGAGAAAATCGCCGACCTCAACGAAAAAATGGCCAAAGCCTATTTAAGCGCCGCCACTAAGAATAAAGAGCGCGCCGCCCAGGAGTCCTATCTGACAACGATCCTGGATGAATATCCGGAAAGCTCATCCGCCGCTGAAGCGACGAAAAAACTTGCCGAGCTGGCGAAGGACGAGAACCGTGGGTTACGGATGAGCAAGCAATTTCTCCAGGAAAACCCGGAGATCTACGGTCCGCGGGGGCTCGGCCTCAAACCTTCGCTGTTCGACGGCAACACGGGCAATATGGAACTTGCGGATCGGGGCGTCAATCTCATCGGCGACAACGAAATGCTGATCTATTACCAAACTCCGTGGGGCGTCCGCAGTCAAAGCTATCTGTTGTCCAAACCGATGGCGGATCGATTCTTCGCTACTCTGCGGCAAAAGAACCTTGAGGTCGCCCTCGCCGATGTCAACCAGCGGGCCAAAGGAACTGCCGGCGGCATCCGGAACCTGCCGCTGCCGGTGATTCGCGCGGAAGGGGAAAAACGCGGCGAGCGCTATGAAAATCGCGACGACACCACCTTTACGTTCGTGCGTGAAGTCGGAGGTTCTGCGGCAACCTACCCCAAAGTGCTGGACTATGAGTTGTTGAGTGAAAACGAGCGCGATCCGGGAAGCAAATATCGTATCCCTCCCATCCAGGGAAGCATCTCGGCGAGCCGCTTCAGCATGAGCGGCGCATTGCCGGCCGGCCTGTGGGGCAATCAACTCTCTGTCGGGTCGGATCAGAAAGGGACCTTCGCCGGCGTGGAGTTGCCGATACCGCTGCTCCAGGGTTTCATTCCCGTTGACTTCATGGTGCAAGGCCGGCCCGGCGGCTTTTCCGTCTATCCCAAAATTCATCTCGGCAAAGACTCCGGCGAAGACCCGGAGCTCTATCGTTAGAAAACTTGAGACAACCGTTGTTCAAAAAGGAAATCGTCCGCGGCGCTATATCCATATCCGCCGGCGTGGTCATCTGGGAGATTCTCGCCCGCCTGTTGCTGGAAAACGAATTGCTGATTCCGCCGCCGAGCAGCGTGCTGCGCTCTTTTTGGACGCTCGCCGTCAGCGGAAAACTCAACAAGCATTTCGAGGCGACCCTGACCGAGTTCGCCTACGGCTTCAGCACCGCCTGCATCCTTGGGATCATCATCGGTTACTTTATGGGCATGGTTCGCTGGTTCGACGAAATCATGGACCCATGGATCGCCACGCTTTACTCGATTCCGGTCATTGCCATCGTGCCGCTGATCATCATCTGGTTCGGCATCGGCTTGCTCTCCAAGATCATCGTGGTCTTCAAAATCACGGTCGTCGCGATCATTCTCAATACCGCCGCGGGCATCAAAAACTTGGACCCGGTGTGGCTGGAGCTGGCTCAATCGCTCAGGCTGACCGGGTGGCAAACGACCTATAAAATCCGCTTCCCCGGCGCCCTGCCCTACATCATCACGGGCATGCGTTTAGGCGTAGGGCGCGCGCTTTTGGCCGTCGTGGTGGCCGAACTGATGGCCTCCAACGCCGGCCTCGGCTATCTCTTGCGCGACGCCTCGGAAACCTGGGACAGTCCCAAGTTATTCGTTACCGTGATTTTGCTCGCCGTGATCGGCCTGGTGAGCTTCAACTTGATCAAGCGCCTCGAGCGGCGCATGGCGCCCTGGCGTCAGAGCGCCGAATGGTCGTCGGAGGCGTAGACGGGCAGATGGACGTGCTCACGCGAAATTTGAGTTCCACGGTCCTGCGCGTCGGCTCCGTGCTCACCGGCCTGGCGCTCTGGCATTTTATTGCCACGACGGTCATCAACGATACAACGTTTCTGGTGTCGCCAATCGTCGTGGTCGCGACGGCCTATGAAATGCTTTTCGTTAACGGCGAACTCTATCCGCATCTTTTCGCCAGCTCGTGGATATTTTTTTACGGCTTCCTCCTGGCCATCGTCGCCGGCGTGCCGCTGGGATTCGTCATGGCCTTGAATCCGGTCGTCAGGGATTACATCAATCCCTGGATGACGACCCTCTACACCACGCCGCGCATCGCCTTCGCCCCGGTGCTGCTTCTCTGGTTCGGCGTCAGCGGCGGCGCCAAGGTCTCCATCGTCTTTCTCGGCTGCGTGTTTCCGATTCTGATCAACTCCTACTACGGCATGCGGGTGGTGAACTGGGAGTACGTCGAGCTGGCGCGCTCCTTTCGCCTTAACTCCCGGGCCTTGTTCTTTAAGATTCTTTTGCCCGCGTCGGTTCCCTTCGTTCTCGCCGGGGTGCGCCTCGCCATCGGGCGCGGCCTCACCGGAGTCGCCATCGCCGAATGGTTCGGCGCCACCGAAGGTTTGGGCTACCTGATCTTTTTTGCCGGCCAGACCCTGAACATTCCGATCCTCTTCGTCGGCGTGACGGTCTTCGCCGCGCTGGGGATTTTCGGTTTCGAAGTCGTTAGACGCGTGGAAGCCTACGCCACACCTTGGAAAAAGGACGCACGGGGGATCTGACATGGCCGGGCCGGTGCTCGAACTGCGCAACTTGAATAAGGAGATTCCCAGACCGGGTGGGGATCCCTTCGTCATTTTCAAAAACATCAACCTGACGGTGCGCGACGGCGAGTTCGTCAGCATAGTCGGCCCGAGCGGTTGCGGTAAAACCACCATGCTGCGCGTGATCAACGGTCTCATGCCCCATTCGGGCGGACAGATCTTGATCGACGGCAAATCCGCCGACGAACTGAACCAGGAGCTTTTGATGGGCTTCGTCTTCCAGGGCGCGTCCCTCCTGCCGTGGCGCACGAGCTTGAAAAACGTGTTGCTCGGCATCGAGGGCCGCGGGCGAAATGCCAAGGATGCGGAGCAGAGCGCGCGCAAGTACCTCGAACTCGTGGGCCTGTCCGGTTTTGAAAACTATTACCCCCACCAGCTGTCCGGCGGCATGCAGCAGCGCGTCAATCTCGCCCGCGCGCTGGCGGTCGATCCGCGCATTCTGTTGATGGACGAACCTTTTGCCGCTCTCGACGCGCAGACGCGTAACTTCATGCAACTGGAGCTTCTGCGCATATGGCGGGAAACCCGGAAAACGGTTATCTTCGTAACCCACATGATCGCGGAAGCGATCCTGCTGTCGGACCGGGTGATCGTCTTCAGCCACCGGCCGGGTACCGTCCGCTCCGAATTTCAGGTCCCGCTTCCTCGTCCAAGGACCATGGACATTAAGTCGGACCCGCGTTTCCTTGACTTGGAGAACGTCGTGTGGAAACAAATTGAAGAAGAGGTCAACGCGGCCGGAGGTTTTGCCAGGCTATAGATCACCGTCGACTTTGCTGGATTATTTATGACCGAGGAAAAGTGACCGCAGATCGTCGACTGGAGCGTGAGCCGCGATCTAATGGGTTCAAGGTTCCAAGTTCGAATTCAAGACTTCAATCCCGATTCCTTAAACCTTAGAACCCGTCCTTCGACAGGCTCAGGACGTGGTGAGCCCGTCGAACCACGGAACTTTGAACCGAGCTAAGGGATATCACTTCAATGATTATCCTGGTATGAAATATCCGGGCTAGCGAACTGACGGGGCAACGTTAACGGAGGGTTTATGCGTTACCAAAGTACCAAGACCTTGATCGCTGTTTGGCTTTCAATGTTTGCCTATTGCCTGTTACCTTCTCCAGCCGAGGCGGCCGATTCCGGGATGTTTAAGATGCGTTTCGCGCAGAGCGGCAATACTTCCTCGAGCTGGCCGCTCTATGTCGCCGAACAAAAGAAAATCTTTGAGAAAAACGGCCTGCAGGTCGAAGTCATCGTCATCCGCGGCGCCACTAACACGGCCCGTGCGGTGCTAAGCGAAACCATACCCATCGGCCGCATCAATCCCGACTATGTTATCGGTGCCAGCGAGAAAGGCGCCAAGGTCAAGATCGTCGCCGCCAACATGGAAAAGATCCCTTACGACATCTTCGCCCGCCAGGAAATCAAGAGCGGCGCCGACCTCAAAGGCAAAACCCTCGGCGTCAGCACGCTCACCGGCGGCACGACGTTGATGTTGCACGAGGTCTTGGAGAAAGCATACAGGCTGAAGGATAGCGACTACAAATTATTGGTCGTCGGCACTTCGCCGGAGCGTTACGCGGCGCTCAAGGGCGGCTCAGTCCAGGCCACTTTCATGGGACCGCCCTTCAACTTCCGCGCCACCAGGGACAGCTTTCGCAAGCTGGCAAATTTTCACGAGCAGCTGGGGCCGATACTGTTCACCGCCGATTTCGCCCATGTCAATTATCTAAAATCGAACCGCACCGAAGTGGTGCGCTATCTCAAGTCCATCGTCGAGGCGACGCGCTGGCTCTACGATCCCAAGAACAAGGAAGAATCCCTCGCTATTCATATGAAGGTCCTGAAGTCCACTCGCGACAGCGCAGAGGAAGACTATAAGTATCTCGTGCAGGATTTCCAGCCCTTTCCTAAGGACGGCACGGTCAGCAAAGTGTCATTCGACAAGACCATGGATTTGAGAGCAAAGGAGGGCACCTATCAAGGGAAGAAAATTCCGCCGATGAGCGATTACGTCGACGATTCGTTCATCGAAGAAGCTAAGAAACAACTTGGAATCAAATAAGCGAAGAAAGGGAGACCACAATGTTCAGAAGAAAAGCGATTAAATGGCCCAACAACGCCCGGGTGGCCATCACCACTTGCGTTGTCACCGAGAGCTGGCCCGATGAGCTCGGCACGCCGACCTCCACCCAGGCGGAATTTCGCCGGGGAATCCAACGGGACGCCAGGTTTAAAAAGGATACCGCGTCAATCACCGACCGCCAGTACGGCGAGCGTGTGGGAGTCTACCGGGTGCTGGAGGTGTTGAGGCAGGAGGGCGTCAACGCCAGTTTTTTTGTCAACGGCCATACCGTCGAGGCTTTTCCCGACCTCATGCGGCAAATCGTCGCCGCCGGGCACGAGCTTTGCTCCGAGAACTGGCGCCACGAGTACGTCACCATGATGACGGCGGAGGAGCAGCGCGCCGATATCAAGCGCACGGTGGATACCTTCCAGCGCGTGTTGGGTTTCAAGCCGCGCGGCTTCATCATGCCGGGAGAATTACCCACGGACGAAACGCCTGGAATTCTCACCGAGCTGGGTTACAAGTACTGGATGTGTTTTCTGCACGAGGATTTGCCCTATGTGCTCAGAGTCAACGGGGGAGAACTGGTGCTGGCCTCTTACGGTATCTGGACGACTGACCACAGGACCGGCCAGGCGGACGCCGGCCGAACGCCGCGCGAGCTGCTCCAGATCTGGAAGGACAACTTCGATTGGATTTACGAGGAGGGCGAAACCTACCCCGGATTCATCAGTCTGGGGTTGCACCCGTTCTTGATCGGCCGGCCATTCAGGACCGGCATCCTGAGAGAGTTTTTACGCTACGCCAAAGGCCATCCCGGGGTCTGGTTCCCCCGCGGCATCGATATGGCGGAATATTGGCTGGAGAACTGCAAGGACAATCTGATCGAGCGGTGGCCCAACTACGGCACTGGACTTCCCTACGATAAGACCGAGATCAAGTCGTAGATTTTGCGCAGTTGGGAGAAATGACCGAGCAGCAAGTGTACAGCGGAGTAGCATGAGGTGATCCAATGAAGTTATTGTCGAAAGTGCTAGTTGTCACTTTCATAGTCCAGTTTACGCTCCTGGGGATATCCCATGCCCAGGAGCTAAAGAAAATCAGAATCGGCTATCCATCGCTCAGCTTTCGGCAGAGCAATGTCTGGGTGGCCAAGGAGCAAGGGCTGTTCAAAAAGTACGGTCTGGAGGTCGAGCCGATCTATCTCCGCGGCGGGCAAGTGGCGACTCAGGCGCTGGCCGCGGGCGATCCGCCGATCGTCAATATCGGCACGGTGGTCCAGGCGAATCTGTCGGGATACAACCTCGTGCTCGTCGCCGCGGTGGAAACCAACTACGATCAAATCGTATTTTCGCGCAAGGGCATCAACAAGCTCGAGGATCTCAAGGGAAAAATTTTCGGCATCAGCAGTTTCGGCTCGGCCACCCATAACGCGGCCAATATTCTTTTCAAACATCTCGGCATGGAGCCCAATAAAGACGTCGTGCTGATTCCCGGCGGGCCCGATGCCGAACGGATCGCGGCGCTGGTGGCGGGAAGAATCGACGCCACCATGGTTACCTCGTCGGCGGCGCCGCCGGCGAGGAAAGCCGGTTTTAACGAGTTGTTCCAAATCGCGGACCTGGGAGTCGAAGTGCAGGGCAACGGATTCGCCACCTCCCGCGCCTACATCAACACCAATCGCGATACGGTGAAAAACGCCCTCAGGGGATTCGTCGAAGCCATCTATTTTATCTATGCGAACAAAAAAGAAGCCCAGAAGGTCTTCGCGAAATACATGCGCACCAACGACTCTGAAGTCCTCGAAGACTCCTATCAAGGATACGTCAAGATGATCCCGAAGAAACCCTACCCCACTCTAAAGGGCATCCAGAATCTCCTCGATATCCTCGCGCCGCAGTTCCCCGCGGCTAAAACCGCCAAGCCGGAGCAATTCGTCGACTTGAGCTTTTTGCAGGAGCTAGAGAAGGAAGGTTTCTTCAACGAGATGGCGAAACGCTATCCAACCAAGTAACAACGGGCAGGCACGCGATGAAAAAAATATTCGTCCCATTCGTCCTATGGGTCCTATTCCACTTCACCACCGCCGACGCCCAAACGCTCAAGCGCATCAAGATCGGCTACCCTTCTCTCAGTTTCCGCCAGAGCAACGTGTGGATCGCCAGGGAAACGGGCATCTTCAATAAGTATGGCTTGGAAGTGGAGCCGATCCTTTTTCGCGGCGGGCAAGTGGCCACTCAGGCTCTGGTCAGCGGCGATCCGCCGATCGTCAACATCGGCACCGTGGTTCAAGCGACTATCCAAGGCCATAGCATCGTGCTCGTCGCCGCGGTCGAAAATAAATACGATTTCATCATCTTTACCCGGCCCGGCATCACCCAGTTGGAACAACTTCGAGGCAAACGATTAGGCATTACCGGTTTTAATTCATCGACGCACTACGCATCGATCATTGTAGCGCGCCACTTGAACGCCGACTTAAAAGAATTCACCCTCCTTCCCACCGGTTTGGACCCCGAGCGCATCGCCGCGGTCAATTCAGGCTACGTCGATGCGACGTTCCTGGCGACTTCCGCGGCACCCTTGGCGCGCAAAGCGGGGCTCAGCGAACTCGTGCAAGTGGGCGATCTCGGCATAGAAGTTCAGGGCAACGGCTTTGCCACCTCCACCGCCTATATCGCCACCAACCGTGAGGTCGTGAAGTCGGCGCTCAAGGGATTTGTCGAAGCGATCTACTTCGCTTACGCCAACAAAAAAGAAACCCAGCGGGTTTTCGCCAAGTACATGCGCACCAACGATCCCAACGTCCTCGAAGATTCTTATAACGCCTATATCAAGTCGATTCCCAAAAAGCCCTACCCGACGCTGAAGGGGATTCAGTTCATGCTCGACGTACTCGCGCCGCAGCTCCCCAAAGCGAAGAACTTCAAGCCGGAGCAATTTGTCGATTTGAGCTTTCTCCAGGAACTGGAGAAAGAAGGTTTTTTCAACGAGATGGCGAAAAGATACCCAACCAAGTAGAAAGAGGTGCCATATGCCAAGAAAGGTCATTCAACCCAAAACGTTAAGCGACCCACGGCCGCGCTACAGCCAGGGGATCTTAAATAGCGGCGGCAAGCTGCTTTTCATCGCCGGACAAACCGCCTCCGACAAAGACGGTAACGTTGTCGGCAAAGGAGACATAAGAGCGCAGACTGAGCAGGTTTTCGCGAACCTGAAAGCCGTCCTCAAGACAGCCGGCGGAACACTGGACAATCTGGTTATGACGACGACGTACATCACCGATCGAGAATACCGCGAAGGCTACAACGAAGTGCGCCGCCGGCAATATAAGAAGACGCCTCCGACCAGCACTCTGGTCATCGTCAAGGGACTCGCCCATCCCGATTACTTGATCGAGATCGCCGGCATCGCGGTGCTGTAGGGAGGTACGACGGATGACCGCTGACCGAGGACCGGGGACCGCCGGCCCGTCTGCCGTCTTCGGTCTCCGGTCATTTTGACATGAAAGTCACTGTCCTCGACGATTACCAGCGCGCCATCGACGGCACCGAAGCGATCCGACGGCTGCGGCAGAAGGCTGAGGTGCAAGTCTTCACCGAAAAGCTGGCCACGCAACCGGCGCTGATCGAAGCGCTGCGAGGCTCGCAAGCGATCATTCCGATTCGCGAGCGCACCAAGTTTCCTGCCGCGCTGCTTCAAGCTCTGCCCGATCTCGAATTCATCTCGCAAACGGGCAATCACGCCTATCACATAGACATCGAGGCGGCCACCCGCGCGGGGATTATCATCGCCCTGGCGCCGGGCGGCAACAGCACCACGGAACTGGCCTTCGGCCTCATGCTCGCCGTGATGCGCCGCATTCCGCAGAGCGATCAAGCCATGCGCCGGGGCGAGTGGCCGATGGTTTTAGGTTACGTTCTCAAGGGAAAGACGCTGGGAATTTTAGGGCTTGGTAAGATTGGAACCGAAGTCGCAGCGATTGCCCGCGCCTTCGGTATGAACGTCATCGCCTGGGGCCCCACGCTCACGGCTGAGCGCGCGGCGAAATCCCATGCGATTTATTTGGCGCTGGATGACGTCATGCGCCAGGCCGACGTTGTCTCGGTTCACTTGGCGCTGTCGGATCAGAGCCGGAATCTTTTGAACGAAGCGCGATTGCGGCTGATGAAAAAAAGCGCCTATCTCGTCAACACCGCGCGCGGCGCCATCGTCGATGAGACGGCGCTGGTGCGCGTGCTGCAAGAGCGCGCCATCGCCGGCGCGGCTTTGGACGTATTTGTCGAAGAGCCGCTGCCGGCAAACCATCCATTGCTGGCGCTGGATAACGTCGTGCTCGCGCCTCATCTCGGCTGGCCCACGGACTCGGGCTTCGAAGGCTTCGCGGAGAACGCTGTGAACAACATCCTCGATTACATGGAAGGCAAATGGACCCGGGTGATCAACCCGGACGCCATACCGAACCGCCGCAAACGCGTCTAGACCCGATCGTTTGCCCTTTCCCGGAAATACCAGTCTAGCAGGTTGCGGAAAAAAAGTTCGGAATGCTTCGAGAACCTCAGCATGAACGGAAAATCCTCAATGATATCAAATCCCCTCCGTTCGTTCCTTCGTCAAGCTCAGGACGGGCTCTGTGCACCGTCGAAGGACTCCGACAGAGTTTTTCAGCAACCTGCGAGATCACGCCGAGAAGCGAATTCACACCGCCTTAATCCTCGTCGAATGCATCAGCTGATTTTTCTCATCGATGAACTCGACCAGGGCGTGCGCTGGATCCAGCTTGGGATCCACCGTCACTTTGGCGAAGTTAAACGTCTGGTTGGAAAAATATTCAAACCGGCTCGCCGCGCTGTTGGTGATCACGTTCATCGCCGCGGCTAGCGGGCCAGCGGCAATCTCTTTGAGGCCCTTCGGGCGGGGAATTTTAATCACCGCGGCATAATGCATATCGGCGCTCAAGAATACCACCCCGCGAATATTGTTGGCCGCGATGAATCGTAGGAGTTCGGCACGTTCTTTGGGATAACCGTCCCAACGATCGCTGCCGCCGCCGTACAGCGCCACCGACGTCGCCACGAACTTAAACAGAGCGGACGAAGAGAGCAGCCCGTCGAAGAGCCAGCGCTTTTGCGCCGCGCCGAGCATCGTGCCGCGCTCACGGTCGCGGTACTGCCGCGTGTCGAGCAGGAACAGCTCGCACGCCCGCCCCCAACGAAACGAGCGGTAGATCCGCTCCGGCTCCTGGGAATTCCGCCGAATCGGCCAATAATCCAAGAAAGCCCTTCTGCCGATCGGCGCCAGGGGATTATCGGGTTCGAAATTATCCTCTACTTCGTGATCGTCCCATACGACATACCAACTGGTTTCCAGGAAGCATCTTTGGGTCGCAGCGTCGTCGCGGTTGGCGCGATACTTCGCCCAGAATTCTTCGAGCTGGCGGGCGCTGCCGCCCCGGTCAGCGTAAATGGTGTCGCCGAGGTGCAGGAAGAAATCGGGGCGCTGGGCGCGCACCGCGTCCATAATCGTGAAGGGTTTGTAACTTTCGCGGGAGTCGCCGCTGAAACAAAAGCTGACTTTCGCCGGATCGTCGCTTGGCGGCGCTGTGACGAAACGCGCGATCGGCCCGGGTCTTCGCCCTTCGACGACCGCGCGATAATAGTAGGTCGATTTCGGCTCCAGCCCGTCGAGTGAGATGAGAGCCGTCGAGTCGGCGTCGTCTCTTACTTTGAAAGATTTCGTCTCGGCAAACTGCTGGAGAGCCTCATCCTTGCCGTATTGAATTGACACGGCGGAATCAGGCGTCGCGCGCAACCAGATCATCGCTCCGTTGGCTGTGACATCCCCGGCCGTATATCCCAGCGACAATCCGCTCCCCGGGTCTGGGGTGTCCACGACCGGCAGGGTGCAGGCCGACGGTCCGAGCAGCGCCGGCATCGCGATACCGACATTCCCCAAGAGGCGCAGAAATTCTCTGCGAGTCACCTTCATCAGGCGTGTAACCGGTCCCAAATATTCTGGCAGAGCCAGCCGGCGAAAAGCGGAAAGAAGAAACTCACGGCGATCCGCACCGCCACGAGCTTAGCGCCGAGAAACGGGATTTCCCACATGATGATGCGTTGCAGGCCAAAAAGAGACCAGGCGGTGAGGTAAGAAACCAGTGGCCCCACACCCACGCCGACTTTGAACAGCGAGGCCACAATGGGGAAATGGGTCATCGGCCCGCCCGGTGTCACGGTGCCCAGGGACATGCCGATCAATATTCCCTTTAATCCCGAGCCATGTCCCATCCAGCCGACGATCACATCTTGCGGCACCACCGCTTGAATCAAACCGGCCAGCGTGAAAGCCGCGACCATCCGCGGAATAATTTCTATGATCAGAGCGACCGTGGCGTTGAGTCCTTTGCCGGCCGATTCCGGCGATTTCCAATAGACGACGATCAGCGCGATCGCCGCCGCCGCCATCATCACGATGGTCGAAGTATCCATGGACCTCCTTACTATGATGCAAAAATCTTTGCGCAACGACATGGGTGGAATCTTGGTTGAGAATCGCTTACCGACTGTAGATGGCAGACTTGGTTTTTTCAAGGCGACGGGCCATTTGACTTCCCTGCGGGCCTATAGTTATTTCAACTCAGGTCGGAGGTAAGGTTGATGGCAATCGATAAACAGGCAGCAACAAAAGTCCTCGCCCAGATCGATCGCGACGAGCTTGCCCAGCTCGGCTGCGACCTGACCACCATTCCGAGCCCCACGGGTCAGGAAAAAGCGATCGCCGAGTTTATTCTGCACTGGTTCGAAGCCAACGGCATTAAGGCGGTGCGCCAGGACGTCGAATTCGACCGGCCCAACGCCGTCGGCATCGTCAAAGGCGACGGCACGGGACTAAGTCTAGGATTCAACGGCCACACCGACACGAGCTTCACCGGCACGGAGGAAGACCGCCGCATGGTCGCCAACATAGAGCCCGAGTCGGAACTCAAGGGCAAAATCGTTGGCAACAAAGTCCAGGGCCTCGGCATCTCGAACATGAAAGGCGGCGTGGCGGCCTTCATGATCGCGGGCAAGGCGCTCACGAAGAGCGGCATCAAGCTCAAAGGAGACGTCGTTCTCGCCGCTGTCGTCGGCGAGATCTCGCGCACGCCCATCGGTCCCTGGCAGACCAAAGAATATCGCGGCGAGGGCGCCGGCACGCGCCATCTGCTCACCCACGGCATGCACACCGACTACGCGGTGGTCGCCGACGGCTCGGACTTGAACATCGTCTGGACGCAGACCGGCGTGGTGCAGGTGAAGATTCAGACCTTCGGCAAAGCGGAGGCGGCGTGGGGATCCAAACGCTCGACCCATCCGATGGAAAAGCTGAACGCCATCGTCAAGATGACCAAGATCATCGACGCCGTCGAGCGCTGGGGCGCGGAGTTCGAAGAGAAATATATTTACAACTCCCCCACCGGCCCGCTTTATCCCAAGGTCAATATCGGCGCCATCGAGGGCGGCGCCCCCTACCGGCCCAACTATTATCCCGGCGTCTGCGCGATCTACGTCGACGTGCGTATGCCGCCGCAGGTGCGCCCGGTGCAGATCAAACACGAGCTGGAGAAGGCCCTCAATTCCACCGGCCTCGACTACGAGCTGGACATCTACAAGTCGCTGCTCGGCCACGAAGGGAAAAACGTCGCGCCGTTGGTTCAATCAGCCGAGGAAGTTAACGAGCACCTCTTCGGCGAGAAAATCAAACCGGAAGCGCCCGACCGGGCGAGCATCTGGACAGACACGAACGTCTACAATGAACTGGGAATTCCCGCGATCAAGATCGGCCCGCGCGGCCGGCGTATCGGCCCGCGCAACGAAGAGATCGACGTCGACGTGATGCTCAAGGCCGCACAGATCTACGCGCTCATCGCGTTGGATATCTGCGGTCGCGAGCGCCCTTAGGTAATCGAATCGTTTAAGAAGTGAGCTGGCCAACCTGCCAAATGTGGGCAAAAAAACCGGGGCGAACGCGCTTCGGCGTCCGCCCCGGCATTCGAAACGACAGAAGTTAATCGTCGCGGTCGTCGTCGTCGTCGTCGGAACGTGAACTTAGCCCAAACGGTCCGGTTAACAGCGGTGCTCCATTCAGAAAAACCGTGGCCGTATCATCTTTCTGAACAGCGGGAACCAGCTGCGTGGTGCCGAGAGTATCCGTACAGCCGCCGACTTTTTGCTTCATCGTCGGAGGGGTCGGCGGAGACTTTTGGCTGACTTTGACGGCGTACTCGCCCTCTATTCCCACCGGCACCAACGGACTTCCGGAATTATATTCGAACTCAATCTCTTTGATCACCAGCGAGCAAACCGCGTAATCTACGCCGCCGCGCGCCAGATGCATTTCAACCACGGCGGTCAAAGCATCATCCACCACCAAAAATGGACATTCCACCTCGCCCGTGAAGGATTCCTCCGTGGACGTGGAGGGTGGGGACAGCTTGGTGGTGGTCTTGTTCTTATACTTGGCTTGACCCTCACATTCGCCGCTGAGATCCGCAGCCACAGGTGTGGTGGGAGGCGGCACCGGTGCGAGCTTCGCCTTCAAACTGACAACCGTGGTGGTGGTGGTGCTGGTGCCACCCTTGCCCTTTTTCCCCTTGGCAAAACTCACCGCGGTCAGCGCCACCTGCGAAGCGAACATTGCCGCTATAAACACTGTCATTGCCTTACCTGTCATATCTTGTCCTCCTTGTCCCTTTTTCAGGGGTTTTTTTTGATTACCGCAACTAACGCAATTCGCGTACCACCAAAACCGGGGACGGATAAGCTTCGCATCGGACCGCGTGCGGGAGTCTTCATTGACACGAGGCACCATGTATTCCCAACAACATTGACGAATCACGAGGAAAAGGCACAGTGGTTGATTTGCCCTGTGCAAAAACGTTACTTCGGCCGATACAATCTAAAATTCGGAACAGAAACGCCAGCCCAAGGAGCTTGACATTTCCTACACGTGTACGAAGGGAAATTCAGACAAGAGACAGAGAGACGACATGTTCGCGCGCGCCATCAGCAAAGCGCGGCTACTCTAAGGATACGCGCCACCGCAGCGGCACGAAGCGTCTCGGTTTCGTTGGTCGCGAGTTTCGATTATCCGCCGGCGCGGCCTGCACGACGGATCATGAATACTCTTGTCCGGGCTACGGCTTGACGATCAGCGAAGTTTTTTCTTCTTTCTTGGCTTTTTGTTCCGACAGAAAGTACGCGAAGCTGTTCTGCACGATCCCGGTGAGAAAGGAAACATCAAGCGGACCGGAATCGCCATCGCCGGCCTGGAGGGCGACGGCGAGCGCGAGCTTCGCGACCTCGGGGCGTCCGGTCTCGACAAAATAGAGCGCCATGTCTTCCATCCGGCGCTGAAACATCCTGCCGTTGTCGCCGGAGCACAGCGTTTTGACGGCGTCGCGCACGATGGCGGCGAGGCGCTCCTCCTTTTGAACCGGGTTGAGCACAAGACGGCTCGCCTGCGCTTCTTCGATCTGCGGCAGAAACGCTTGCAGCCAATCGTCGGTCAGAATCCAGTAGTGCAACTCCGGCTCGTCGAGAAGGCGGCGCGATTGTTCGCGCCAGGCGCCGCCCCGGGTCTCATCTCGGTTTAGCCGCCGATAGATCGGGTGAGACTGCTCTTTCGGTTTGCCGGTGTTGACGATCGACCGGAGCTCATGGAAATTTTCCAAGCCGCTCTGGCCTCGCGCTTTCGCCCGCTCGTAACCCTCGTAGAGAATTTGATCGGCATATTCCCAAGGAATCGAAATCATCGTCACTTCATACTGCTGCTTAATATCGTCAGCCATCTTGCGCAGATCTTTGCGGCGAAGCTGCGTACCGCCGATGCGGAGCAACCCTTCGTGGTCGTGCAGCATCGCCTGGATCAACTGGAGCCCGTGGTTCGGTTGCACCCTGGCGATCCAAACCAGGCGGCCGCCATCGCCATCGACGGAAGTCATGTAGGCTTCGATGTCGGGTGTGGAAGCGAAGAACGCCGTTGCCTTTGCTTCGACCGGTTGGTCTTTGGGCACCGCCAGCCCTCTCTGAGCCAACTTGAAAAAGGAGCGTTTAACTTCTCTCTTAACTTCCTTGTCAGTGCTCTCCCTTTCGATGAGCTTCAGGGTTTCAACTGCGGCAACGTCGGATATCCTACCGAGGGTAAAGGCAACCGCAAGGGCAGCGTCTTTCCCCCGGGCCATTTGCTCCCGTAGTTGCGGAATAAGCTCCGGAGAGGCATCGTCAATCGACAGCCCTGACTGGCGCAATTGCTCGACACCTCTCCGGACCGCTTGTTCGTGGGATTTCTTTTTCGCCACAGAAAATTTCCTGTCGTTTAACGATCGCCAGTCTCGGCCGTTCCTCGCTTGTGCGAGACAGCGGGAAAACCAAGTTCATGGTTCGACAAGGCTCACCAAGAGGGGATTGAGATACAAAGAATTCAAATGCCTAACCGTTCGCCCTGAGCTTTGTCGAAGGGCGAACGGCTAGGCATACAGTCTGCCGTAAAGTTGAGCTTTCTATGCTTTTGTGAGGTCCGTCAGCGTGCCCGCTCGACCGGCGAAGGCAAAGTTCGGCCAGGTTTCCACTTGAGCATCGTGGTAATTCTCGCGGTACCACTTGGCGAGCTCGCCGGCGGTGGCAAACCAGACCTTGCCGTGACTCTTGGCGTAGCGAATGAACTCGCGCAAGAGATGCGCGCGGAACGGCCGGCCGCCGACGAAGGGGTGGTTGCCCCAGATCATGAACTTGGGATCCGTCGCGCCCTCCTCGTAGAGACAATCGAAGGCGTCTTTCCACATCTGCAATAGGTCCCGCGGCGTTCTTCCCGCCCGCTGGTAGCTCGAATAATCGTTAAGATCGGCGAAGTAGCTGAGCACGGTCAGCTCTTTGTTCTTCACTTTGAGCGTGTATGGCGTCTCCTGGTGCTGCGGGTCCATCCAGTAAGTATAGCCGCACTCGATGATTACTTCCGGTGTATTGACGCTCGGCGCGATGCCCGTGGAAAGATATCCCACCGGCGTCTTGCCCGCGACTTTCTTGACGATGTCGACCGTCCGCTGGAGGTCCTTCTTCTCCTTGTCGCGCTTTTTCATGTAACTGTAGTCATGAATCCAGGTTTCCGTGCCAACCTCATGGCCCATCTCAACCGCTTCCTTGAAAATCTCCGGATAGTTCTGCACCGTGACTCCCGTCGGAAAAAACGTCGTGCGGATTTTTTCCGACTCGAAGATTTCGAGGAAGCGGTAAATCCCGACCCGCTCGCCGAACTCCCGGTCAGTGATCGCTCCCAGGTCCTTCTTCGTCAGCGCGTTTTTCGGAAAGCCCCGGCGATTTTGGTGCTGTTGCGTCTTGGGTCCGCCGAGATCATCGGGCCAGGTTTCAAACGCTACGCAGGGGGTAAGCGCCACGCGCGCGCCGTCCGGCCATTGGATCGGTTTTCTTTTCGGTCTAACTTTCATACTGCCTCCTTAGCTGTGAATTTGGATTAGTCATGCCATAGTTCCGGCGACTTTCCAACCGCATAGACTGTAGGCCACATAGATCCGCCCTGAAGAGCGGATTATGGAAGCGTTCTGGGCGCACTTGCCGTCTTGGCGCGACGGATTTTCACCGTTCAAACCGGTCATGCTGTTCAATTCCCTCACCATGCTTCGACCGGACTCAGGACAGACTTTACCCCCCCGCGTCCTGCGACCAGCTCAGGATGGACGGGGGAGACGAACGAGGGTGTTTGATCGAATTGAACGCCTTGTCCGCCAAAGGACGGATCAGCCTCAAATTACTTGGCTGAAATGGTTTGAACTTCGAACATAAACGCGAGACTCGAAACCGTCGGTTTCGGCCTTGACTTGCGCCGGGATGCCAGTTAATTCATTGCAGTGGTTCCGGCATAGGAGGATCGATTTATGGCAGACGGAAAACTGATCGAATATCGAGTGGACAACGGCGTTGCGGTCCTGGAAATCAACCGGCCCCCGGTCAACAGTTATACAACGGAATTACTCAAGGAATTGGACGCGGCGATTCTCGAGGCCCGGTTCGACGACAACGCCCACGCCATCGTCATCACC
>Ga0209726_10003233_pt1 | contig 22596 bp, 17 predicted proteins | sample Subgrocontami54m_FD_187453 | JGI IMG/M metagenome (GOLD analysis project Ga0209726, IMG submission 187453) | Subsurface groundwater microbial communities from S. Glens Falls, New York, USA - GMW46 contaminated, 5.4 m (SPAdes) (version 3) | ecosystem: Environmental > Aquatic > Deep subsurface >... | reverse complement strand
TCGCCGGCGAGCACGACGGGCTCGCGCGCCCGCCGTAGCAGCCCAGGTCGGCGTAGCCCAGGTCGTCGGCGAGGATGAAAACGAAATTCGGCCGCTGCTGCGTCATCGGCGCCTCGGCTCTCAACTCTGCTTGATGCCGGCGTCGCGTATGACCTTGTTCCATTTCTGCAGCTCGGAACGGATGAGCGCGCCGAACTCCTCGGGCCGCGCGGGCGAGGCTTCCACGCCGAGCCCTTCGAGGCGCTTCAGCACCTCCGGCAGCGCCAGGATCTTCTGGATCTCCAGGTGCAGACGCTCGACGATGTCCTTGGGCGTTCCGGCCGGGGCGACGATGCCCGACCAATTCGAGACCACGACGTTGGGGTAGCCGAGCTCCACCAGCGTGGGCACGTCGGGGAAGGCCGGAAGCCGCTTCGGCGTGGACGTGGCGAGCACGCGCTCTCTCCCGGACTTGATGTGAGGCGTCACCGCCACCGTCGCGCCGAACATCATGTCGACCTCGCCCGAGAGCACCGCTGCCGCGCCCGCGGGCGGCGTCTTGTACGGAATGTGCAGGATATCGATGCCTGCCTCGCGCTTGAACAGTTCGCCCGCCAGGTGCGCGGGCGTGCTGTTGCCGCCCGAGGCGAATTTCAGTTGACCGGGCTTCGCCTTCGCGAGCGCCACCAGCTCGGCGACCGATTTCGCGGGCGAGCCGGCGGGCACGACGAGCAGATTGGAATCGCGCGCGAGCATGGTCACCGGGGCGAGGTCGCGCTCGGTGTCGTAAGGCATCTGCGCGACCATGCTGGGCGCGGTCGTGTAGCCCATGGAAAAGATGCCGATCGTGTGGCCGTCGGGCGGCGCCTTGGCCACGGCGTTCATCCCGATCGAGCCCGAGCCCCCGGGGCGGTTCTCCACGATCACCGGCTGGCCGAGGCTGACCACGAGCTTCTCCGCGAGCAGCCGCGCCATCACGTCGGGAGGCGCGCCGGGCCCCGTGGATACGTACAGCCGGATCGGCTTGCTCGGATAGGCCTGCGGCAGCCCCGCACTGCTCCACAGCGCCAGCAGGATGCCGGCCACGCCGGCCCATGCCGGTCTGAAAATCGCGTACATGGATCGTCCTCCTCGTTTACATCGAACGGCCAAAGACTGCACTTGCTACGGGGCTGATTTGAACTCAGCTTCTTCGCTGACCGTAGCGGGGATTCTATCGAGTTCGAGGCCGCAGCGCGAACACCGGGCGCAGACGTACACTTCATGCTTCGAGTGCGAACCAGGAGCCGGCTTGAAAATGAAATGTCATTCCGAGGGCCCTTCGGCTTCGCTCAGGGCAGGCTCCGCCCGAGGAATCTGCTTTTTCGCAGTGCTGCTCCGCCTCGCCTTCGCGCTCGCCGCAGCCGCGCTGACCGCGCCGCTTGCGGCAGTCTCGATCGCCCAGGGTTTTCCGACGCGCCCGGTGCGCATCATCGTTCCCTCCGCCCCGGGCGGAACGATCGACATCATCACCCGCGCCGTGGCGCAGAAACTCACCGAAGGACTCGGCCAGCCGGCGATCGTCGAGAACCGCGCCGGGTCGGCCACCATCGTTGCCGAGGAATACGTCGCCCGCGCCGCCCCCGACGGCTACACGCTGCTCATGACGGGCACCTCGCGCGCCACCAACCCGCACATGTACGCCAAGCTCGCCTACGACCCCGTGCACGACCTGACCGGGATCTCGCTCGTGGCGACCTCGGGCAACGTGCTCATCGTGAACCCCACGCTGCCGGCGAAGAGCGTGAGCGAGTTGATCGAGCTGGCAAGATCGAGCCCGACGCCGCTCTTCTACGGCACCGCGGCGTACGGCTCGAGCGGGCACCTGGCGGGGGAACTGTTCAAGCAACTCTCCGGCATCAAGCTCCAGCAAGTTCCCTACAAGGGCGCAGCGCCGGCGATCGCCGACCTGATCGGCGGCCAGATCCACATGACCTTCGACAACATACCGGTCGCGCTACCGCACATCCGCGCCGGGCGGCTGCGCGCGCTCGGCGTCACCTCGGCCCGCCGCTCGCCGCTCTTGCCCGAGGTGCCCTCCATCGCCGAGGCCGGCCTGCCCGACTACGAGATGACCGCGATGTTCGGGCTCACCGCGCCCGCGCGCACGCCGCCGGAGATCATCGCGCGATTGAACGCAGAGACCGTGCGCGCGCTGCAGACCCCGCAGTTGAGGGAGCGTTTCACGGGCCTGGGCTTCGACACCGTCGGCAGCTCGCCGGAGGAATACAACCGGCTGGTCGCCGCGGAGTACGAGCGCCTGGGCAAGCTGATTCGGGAAGCGGGGCTGAAGCCGCGGTGATGGAGGTTGGGACCGACGGGGGCAATGCAGCCGGAAGATTTCTGAACTTTTGTTGGCGCGCCACAAGTCCCAGCTTGGCTGGAGCGACAGTTGGAATGTCAAAACTGACAAGCGGCCCAGGGGAATTCCACCCTGCCCGCCTCGCCTCGCCCAGGGCCCGGGCGACGGCGTCGAGCATACCGTGTGACGGCGGCACGTTGTCCGTCGAGCGACATGGCTCCCATAATCGGTCCGTCCGTCCAGGCCGACTCGCGAACATTTGGAATCTCTCGCATACCCGCGGCGCATGCGCAACAGTCCGGTCCGTCTCCTCCGCCTCGCCCTGATCGCCGCGGCGCTGGCCGCGCTCGCCGCGTGCGGCTGGCTGGGGCCGGGCTACAACGGCATCAATCTGACCGGCGTCGACTGGGGCAGGGATTTCCGGTTGAGCGACGCCGAGGGCCGCGAGCACTCGCTCGCCGACTGGCGCGGCAAGTACGTGATGCTGTTCTTCGGCTACGTGTACTGCCCGGAAGTCTGCCCGTCGGCGCTCGTCCGCGCGGCCGAGGTGCGCAACGCGCTGGGCGCCGACCGCGACAGGATCCAGGTCATCACCGTCACGCTCGACCCCGAGCGTGACACGCCGGCCCAGATCCGGGACTACGCCGCCGCGTTCGACCCGAGCTTCGTCGGATTGTGGGGCACCCCCGAGCGCATCAAGGAAGTGGCGAAGGAATTCCGCGTCTACTATCAGAAGGTGCCGACCGGCAGCTCCTACAGCATCGATCACACCGCGCTCACCTTCGTCTTCGACCCCGAGGGCCGCCTGCGGCTCGCCTGGGGACACCGGCAGACCTCGGAGCAGTACATCGCCGACTTTCGCAAGCTGATGGGGGTGGGCGGCTGAACCGGCGCACCAGCGAACGTTCCCCCGAATGTCATCCCGAGCGAAGCGAGGGATCTGCTTTTCGAGGAAAGAATGGGGAAGGAATGAACTCAGCCCCGCCATGCGGCTCGGCAAGTCGGGAGTACAAACGCGACTGCGAACCTCACTCCAATTTGCTGTCCGGCGAGTTCGGCGCGTTCCCGTTGGATGAATCGTTGCCGGAGACATGAGCCAAGTAGGGTACCTCCGGCTCCATGAGCAAGCCGGGGCAGCATCCGGAGGGAAAGCATTGCGTCCCGTGCACGGGTTTGGGTTCAGTCGGGACGAGTGTCAGCGTTGTCATGGAATCTCAAGAGGGTTTTCCGAAGGCGGCTTGAGCCGCGCGCGAGACAACAGACAGGGAGTCACGCAGATACACCGGAACTTCGCGGCCAAGACGCATCCTACTCCCTATCCTGCCCGATCTACCGCGCGTGCCGGACATCCTTGCGGCACTGTCGGCGGCAAAGCACTGGGAAGTGACCCAGGTCGACAACTGATTCGGGAAGCGGGGTTGAAGCCCTAGTAAGTGTCCGGTCTGCAGCGCGGATAGCTGTGATACCGCTCATCCGACGAGCGCGACAGGTCGAGGCGCAGCGGCAGCTCGCGGCCAAGCTGCGCGATCGATTTCCGGGAGGCGCAGGCACCCGGTTTGCCGGCCAAGGCAATTGCAGCCGTAGCAAGTGTCGCCGACGGGGACCCGTCCGGCAGACGTATCGCAAATTCCGGTTTTCGGCGACGTGTACGGTCATGGTCCGTTCCCTGGCGCGTCGCCCCGATCGGGACTATACTGAATACGCTCTTACGACGCTATTAGCCGACGTTAGTACGCTTCGCATATAGTCAATGACCCCACGAGGATTGGGACCACGCTCCCGCGAGAGACTTGCCGCGCTACTGCGAAAGCGCGCGGGCACGGTCACGCCCGCGGAGGCGGCTGAGATCCTCCGCGTTCCCAACGAGAAGGCGGCGCGGCTTCTGGCCGCGTGGGCGCGCAGCGGCTGGATGTCTCGCGTGCGGCGCGGGCTTTACGTCCCCGTGCCGCTGGAAGCCTCGACAACCGAGGGACCACTCGACGATCCCTGGCTCGTGGCCACCGCGCTTTTCAGCCCCTGCTACATCGGCGGCTGGAGCGCGGCCGAGCATTGGGCACTGACCGAGCAAATCTTCCGCTCGGTCTGCGTGATGACCACGACGCGCCCGAGAAACCGCGAGCCCATTCTCAAGGGCACGCAGTTCGCGCTTCGTACAGTCCAGGAATCGGCGTTGTTCGGTCTGAAAACGGTTTGGCGAGGCCGAACGCGGGTCCAGGTTTCCGACCCTGCGCGCACGCTCGTGGACATGCTCGCGGATCCCGCGCTCGCCGGCGGCATACGGCCTGCCGCCGACGTGCTCAAAGCGTTCCTCCGCGATCACCAGAAGACCATACCGACACTTGTCGATTACGGCGATCGCCTGGACAACGGCGCGGTCTTCAAACGCCTCGGCTTTCTTCTGGAATCGGGGGATCTGGGCCACCCCGACCTAGTGGCAGCATGCCGGAAGCGCTTGCGGTCTGGCTACGTCAAGCTGGACCCTTCGATTCCAGTGCCGCGGCTGGTCACTGCCTGGGGCCTCTGGGTGCCGAAGCGGTGGACCGCGGAGCGCAGCCGTGATTGACCGTGAAGAGATCCGCGAGCTGGCACGCGAGTTCCAACTCGAACCGAACGTGGTCGAGAAGGACTACGCGCTCGGATGGTTGCTCGCGGGTCTTTCTGCACACCCGCCTCTTGCCGAGACCTGGATCTTCAAGGGCGGAACCTGTCTGAAGAAGTGCTTCTTCGAGACGTATCGCTTCTCCGAGGACCTCGACTTCACGCTGCGCGACCCCGAGCACCTCGATTCCGATTTTCTGGCGCGGACGATCGCGGAGGTGGCGGATTGGATTTACGACGCTTCCGGCCTCGAGTTACCGGACACCGCACGCAAATTCGAGGTCTTCACCAATCCCAGAGGCAAACCAGCCGCCCAGGCTCGCGTGGGTTATCGCGGCCCGCTTGGCCGGGTGAGCGAGGTCCCGCGAATCAAGCTGGATCTTGCCGCCGACGAGGCGCTCGTTCTTCCGCCCGTGCGACGCGCCATCCACCACCCCTTTTCGGACGATCCCGAAGAGGGTCTGAGTGCGCTTTGCTACGCCTTCGAGGAAGTCTTTGCGGAAAAGGTCCGTGCGCTCACCGAACGCATGCGGCCACGTGACCTGTACGACGTGGTTCACCTGCATCGCCGCCATGACCTTCAGCCGAACCGCGCGCTGGTCCGCTCCACGCTGGCAAGAAAATGCGAGTTCAAGGGGATCGAGGCCCCGACGTTCGCTGCACTTGCGGCGAAACCGGAGCGTGCCGAGCTCGAATCCGAATGGGCAAACATGCTGGCGCACCAGCTGCCCGCGCTGCCGCCGTTTGCACAGTTCTGGGATGAGCTTCCGCAGGTATTCGCGTGGCTCGCGGAGGAAGAGAAGGCCCCGGCACTCGCGGCGGTCGGAATCGGCGCGGATGTCGATGCCTCGTGGCACGCGCCCGCAATGGCAACCGCCTGGGGATATTCGGCTCCGCTTGAAGCCGTCCGGTTCGCCGGTGCCAACCGACTATGCGTGCAGTTGCTCTACAGCCAGAAGCGCCGTCTGGTCGAGCCCTACTCGCTGCGAAGAACAAAGGACGAGAACCTCATTCTGTACGCCTACGAGCGCGACTCCGCGCAGATCAAGGCATTCCGGGTCGATCGGATCGAAGGCATCGACGTCACCGACACCCCATTCGTGCCGCGCTATACCGTGGAACTGTCCGGGGCAGGACCGATCTCGGCGCCTGCGTCGGAACGTCCTACCCGTGTTCCGCGGACATCCGCGGCCCGGCCGTCGCGTTCCCCTGGCCGTGCGCCGAAAGGCCTCGCCGCATACGGCCCGACCTACATGTTCCAGTGCTCACTCTGCGGGAAACGATTCAACCGCAAGTCATTCGATGCCACCCTAAATCCGCACAAGAACAAGAACGGCTGGGATTGTGCGGGACGAACAGGACTTTACCTCGGCACTCGGTAGCGGCAATCGACCGCCGAACACGTTACCCCGGACCGTTCGAGACGGCCTGGAAGAGCTTACAGTAGTGTCCAGTTGACCCGCGGAAGCCCGGTTTCTTGACATTGGGACGTGATAAATGGACCAACGAAAATATGTTGGAATCATCGCTCCCCAGGGTGCTCCTCGACGAGTGCGTGGACAGCCGCCTCGCGCGGGAATTGACGGGGCACGACGTCACCACCGTACCCGAGGCAGGCTGGGCAGGGACCCGCAATGGTGAACTCCTCGCGGTCGAAGTGCCCATGTGCAGGGAAGAACCTCGCAGCGATGCCCAATCCGTGCGGGTTTCCAGGTGGGTGCTACCCTTGCGCCCGATCTGTCTGCCGAAGAGCTACTCGAGTTGGCAGCGCGCACAAACAGCGTGTACCGGTCTCTTCTTCCCCACCTTCTGACAGTGCGTGCAACCCCACTTGCCGAAAAACCATATGGCCGGATCAATGGCCGCTGATGTTCCCGCGAGTCCATGCGGTCCCGCGGCAGCACCCGCTCCGAAATGCCACGCCGCTTGAATAATCGGCCGCGCCTCCTCAAGAGTCACGCCCTGTGTTCGCGTCACGAGCAGGTTCTCCGACACTCGTCGCACCTGAACGTCGACTGCAACCGGAATGACTTCCGCTCGGGCGAGCTCGGCTCCACCCGGTGCGATGAGCATGCGCACCCACATGGCGGAGACCTTGGGGCCTGAAAGAAACGGATACCAGGACTGGTTCGAGTGGGCTTGCGATCTCACATCCTCAAGCAGCGTTGCTGCGTCTCCCTTGCCGTGGGCGAGGACGTCGCGCACTGATTCGGGCGATCGGGAATCGACCAATCCTTCTGCAATCAACCGCCATGCAGCCGAGTCCGACATATGTCGCCTGCTTACACCGTACATGGCGAGCAAGTTTCGCAATTCTGTCAGGCTGTGGCTGGTGACTTGGCCGGGATCGATTACCCAAGGCGCCGCGCTGTATAGGTTGACGGCTGCATTCCAGAGCTGATTAGCCTCTCTCGCACGATCGAGGGCGGCGACGAACGTGAGGAAAGCCCTGACTTGTGCATCGCTCGCGCCTCCCGCGCGCAATGCCTTGGTCGCGACGAATTCCGGAAGCGCCTGCCATCCGATTTCTTGGGGTACCTCCACGCGATCGCTGAAATCCAGCGTGCCGCCTACAAATGCCCCGGTGAGTGCACGGACGACTTCGGCAATATCGGCGCCATGCGCGACCGTATCGGCATCCCTGGCCGATTGGGCGGCGACGGTTTGTCCTCCCTGACGCTGATACCAGGCAATCTGCTTCCCTCTGTCCATGTGGGCCAGCGGCACGCTCACCGTGGCGCCCTGTGCCTGCAGGCCCTGGCTCAACCCGTAATTGCGGTATTCAGCCCCGGCGTGAATCTCGATGACTTTGCCCGACACTGACCCGAAGGCGCCCCGCAACCTGTCCAGCACGTGCTCGCTCCAAGTCGACCGCTCGGACGCGGAAAGGTTTTTCAGCTCCGTATCGTAAGAATCGATTTCCTCATCCGGCGACACCAGGCCGTACCGGGCGGAGAGAATGAACCATGGAACACCCCGGCGTTCTGCGAGCGCGCGTCGGCCTCGGAAGAGCGTGGACGTATAGAGGTCTTTTGCCCGGCGCCTCCCCGGCTGCTTCTGCTTGACGCAGCCTACCAGGATCAGGTCCGGCTCTGGCGCAACAACCGGCAAGTTGATCGTTGAGGTTGCACTGGCGACAGACTTAGGCGGTTCAAGCTGCCTATCAGCCGGAGAAAAGTGCACCGCACCTGATGCAAAGTGCGGCCTCGCAATCCAGCCCGCCACCTGGATCAATCGCCCAACGTGGTTATGCGTAGACCAGTATGGAGCGTGCCGGCGCGCACTTTCCGGGAGAGGCGCTTCCAGCACGTTCTCGATCTCGGCGAACGTCAGCTGGAAGGGGCGCGTGGGTTGCTTCGCCAGCCAAGTAGTCAGCTTGTTGTATCGGGACATTTGAATTCACGAGGCTGGTAAACCATGCTGTGCGCTTCTTGCAGTTATACGAAACCAGCCTTCCGCGTTGATGAGTTTGACGATCATTCCCCGCAGCGTGCCAGAGTCCCCGCACTCGCTCTGCGATTGCCCAAACGGGGAGAGTCAAACTCGTTAGCTAATTCGGCCGTCACAGCGCTGCATTCAGCGGCGAAGGCGACCCCCCACGCGGCATACGGAAATAACAGTACCCCGCGCACGCGCACGAGCTGATGCATGACAAATTGCTCCTCCGTGCATTTGACGTAGGCAGTCAAACACTGCCGCCTCGCCCAAGTATTCATGCGCACCGTAGATCATCCAGGAACTCAGACGCCGGATCGACGCTGGTGACGAGCAGATGATCCCGTGCCCGGGTGCAGGCGACGTAGAGGAGGTGCCGCTCGGTGTCGTAGACCTCCTGCAAGTCCGCGTCGTCGCCTACCGTTTCGATGCGCTCCTGCAAAGGAATAACCTCGTCGTCGCAGGCCATCACTCCCACCGCGCGAAACTCCAGGCCTTTGGCCAAATGCATGGTGCTGATCGAGACGTGACCACCGGTCGTCTCGACGTGCTCGTCCAGCACCTTGTAGGGGATGTCTGCTCGTTCGACCGCGGCACGGGCACGGTCAAGCTCTCTCGGGGAGCGAACAAAGACGCCAATCTCGTGCGGTACGACACCGGCTTTCAACCGTTCGGACAGCCATGTACCTACCGTAGCGATCTCCTCCTCCTGGCTTCCCAATACGCGAATGATAGGTGGCGGGCCATTGAAGACGGACACCGTATCTCCCCGCTCATCGGTGTTTCCGTCGACATCGGACACCTGTGGCCCCAGTAGGCGGTCAGCCTGTATCCGGATCTGGTGCGAGGTGCGGTAGTTGACGCGCAGTGTCCTGGATCGACCGCGAATGTCCACGCCCAGCGCTTTCCAGGAGAAAGGCTGCTGAAAAATCCGCTGGCCAAGGTCTCCGGCGAAAAAGAGCGCATTCGGACGCCCGCCGCCGAGGGAGGCCAAGAACCGCAGGTGCGCAATGCTGAAGTCCTGCGCCTCGTCCACCACCACGAACTGGAAAGGCGGATTCCTGCTCTCACCCATTACCGGAACCAACCGCCCGAACAGTGCCGGAAAAGAAATTGCGTTTCGAGCTGCCAGCCCCTCGCGCACGCGCTCGAAAATCGACCAGAGCACGGCGCGCTGCTGCTCGGGAAGCCGTGTCTTCCTGCCCAGCCGCACGACATCGCGATAGGCCTCCCAACCATCCAACTGCCACGCATCGACGATCTGCTCCCACTCTGTGTACAGAAAATGCTCGCTAAATTTGTGCGCGCCGACGCCGCTCGATGCCTCCCTGATCAGGTCAAGAACGACTTCTCGCGTGGCGAGATTCGCCGCGCCGAAATGGGACTTGTAGAGGCGTATGCCGATGGCGTTGATCGCGTGCACATCGATGCGCTCGGCCAGGCGCGGTTCATTGCTCACCAAACGCCTCAACTGGGTTCGAAGCGCATTGGCGAGCGTGTCGGAGAAGGTTGTGAGCAGGACGCGGGCATCGGGGTGGCTGCGGGCGAGAAAAACAGCTCGATGCAGGGCCACGATTGTCTTACCTGTGCCCGCAGAACCGGAGACGCGCGCCGGGCCGGTGTATTCGCGCTCGACCCATTGCCGCTGTTCCGGGTGCAGGAAGATTGTCCACTTGTCCCACGGAAATTCGAGTGCGCGTTCCAGCTCTTCGACGTTGGCCATCACGCCGAACCGGCGTTGGGCGTCGGGGTGGTCGAACGGATTCGCCGCCGAGAACGCGGGCTGCGGCGCGCGCGGCTTGCCGCCTGTCGCAAGTTCCAGGAGCGCCTCCGCGGCCTCAGCCGGCAGGTGTTCGGCCAGAATGAGCAGCGAGTCCTCCGTCGCGCTGCGCACATCTGCCAGCCATTCCCCAGGCACGCCGTAGCCGAGCAGATCATCGTCGGAAATCGAGGCGAAAAGTGGCTTTCCAGCCGCACTGGACTTCGGCGCCTCCACATACTCCGGGACGACGATCTCCTGAACCGTCTCGCGGATCTCCACCCATTGCGCAGCACCCGTCTTGGGGTGCGTTTCCAACCTGCGCCGCTCGGCCCAATCGTAGGCCTTGTCGTGGTGATCCACGTAGCAGAGCAACAAGCTATCGGCTGTCTTGTGGACGATCAGCCGGATGTCGCCGCTCACCCGTACCGACCAGAAATTCTTGTCCTTCGCCTTGTTGAGCTTGTGAAACTGCATTCCGGGGTTGGCCGGGTTGAGCTGCAGGTCGAAGGCGGTTGTCTTGACCGCCTTCTGCTCATCGCCGGTCAGCCGCGACAGGCTATTGGCAAAGGTGTCCGCTATCCGAAAATCCACGCGTAGTTCTGTCCTGAAGAATGAGTGCTCAAACCGGCAGCCGACCATTGCGCCTGACAAGAGATGGCGTCGGCCAATGCCACTGCTAGAGTTTCATTCTCTACCTGTAACCACTCCGAGTACCGGATGGTCGGCATTCAGCCGGATGAAAAATTGTGGCGGTTGAAAGCGCTTTGCAGCCCTTCTAACAGCTTCGAGTGAGAGCGACTGCCTCAAACGTTGTGCACCCTCAAGAACCAGTGCAAAACCCTTTTCCACGCCAGCGAAGTATGCGAAAAACTCTTGTCTAGACAGGCCTGATATCAACCCAAAGCGGCGCCACAATGACGCGGGTGACGACGCGTGAACTGCTTCTATTCGTGCTCGTCCAACAATCGAACCAACTGGCAGTTTGACGTAGATCCATACCGTTGCGCCGGGCGCAACGCACATTGGTCTGCGTCGAAGTTCAACTTGCTTTTGGCCAGAGAATATCTTGTCGGCATGCCTTGAGGCCAAAGAAATAAGTATATGCTGATTATCAGTCATAATGGAATGCCTCTCGCAGAATTGCCTGGAATTGAGCGTCGCTAATCGAGTGCGTGCTGATCAAATCGTTTGGGCGACCGCACCCTATGCGTTGCAGAAAAGACAACGGTACGCCCTTTTCAATATGGAAAATGTTGTCGAATACCGTCACGGTCTTGACGTCCGAGGACCCAATCTCGGAGATACTCGCTTCGGTGAGAACCGATTGCTCAAGATCAGCGGCTAGATTCGTCACCGGCTTGAGGTACGCTTGACGCACCCTGGCGACGGCAATCAATTCACCCCTTCCGCCTTGCTTGGTCGATTCGTAGAAGAAGATGAGCGTCCCACGCTTGAAGGAATTCAAATTGCGGGGATGGCTCAAATAGTGACGTTCGTGATACGTCGACACGGCCGAATGAGGCAACAGGGAACCCTGAATCGAATCCCCGAGAAGGCTCGCGGAAAATCTGCGTTGAACTGGCGTGATGACTGCAGGTCTACCGGGTAAGCAAAGTAAGGCGGGCGCCAGCAGTGTCTCAAGCGAGTCCAGGGTCACGTGGGCTTTGTTTCCATCGGGTGTCAAGACTTGAACCTGCTGGTCATTGCTCCGGAATTGGGGAATGCTTGCTGGCAGCTTGAGGCCGCTGCTCGAAAGGAGCTCTTTCCGACACGTACCCCATGTGTCATGTGTCAATACCCTTCCGAGAATGACTTTTGTCAGTTCTGCTTGTCCGGGCGCCGCTCGAAATCCGAAGCCAGCCGCCATCTCGCGCGCTGAATTTTGATTTGGGGCTAGTGCTAACGTTACTCGTCGAGGCCCCGATGAAGCAAGCTCCTCTAGTAGATTCATTATTAGAATTCGTCCTGCGCTCGATGCGTCAGGTTCCATCTCATCTACTGCCAGACGCGCGCTTGTGACTTGGGAGCCAGGAACCCGCGCGGTCCAAGCCAAATAGCCGAGTGGTATATCTTCCTTCCAGACTGCTGTCCGCGCTACAGTTCGGCCTCGTGTTTCATTGGGCAGCCAGCTCGTCGCGATCGCAGAGCCAGACAGTTTCAGCTTCAGGAGAAATGCTCTTACCTTAGCTTCATCCCCTGAAGAAACGAGGGATAGGCGCAACGTAGAGTTCAAAACGTCAAACGAAACATTGTCTTCGGCGACGCTGGCTCCATCCACTTTGAAGGCAGCCGGCGAGATTACCTGCAGTCCATACCGCCTGTGAATCTCTGATGACGCGACAAGAATTTCCCTGTCGTTTGTGATAAAGCCCGCCAAATTGTGCTCGATGGCAGTAGCGAGATGACGCAGATCAGAGTTGGCAGCATCGCTCAGAACTCGCCCCGGAAATACTATGGTGGCAAGTTCGCCGAGGAGGGCTGAGACATTGGCTCCATCAGCAAGGGGAAAGGCAGGGAAGACGCTGATATAGGCTCCCATCGGATCGGTCTTGCCGTCGTGTGCGGTACGCCTCAGCTCCTCCGCAATTTCACTGCTAATTGCAAGTCGACAAGAATTCATTCGCTCGGCCTGAAACAGGCCCGCCGCCTCGTCGCGGCGCAAGCGCCGCGGTAGTACATCAAACAAGACATTCAAATCAACGAGGAACAACGGAACATCACTTGACGCAGAGGGCGGCAGCCCAAGTGGATTGAGGCTGGTGATTCCGCTAGGCGGGAAAAGTTGCGGGGAAGGAAGTTCGTGGCAACGAACGAGAATTGATCGCTTTCGCGTAGCACCGCCTCGTTCGACACGTTGGATATAGAACCCTTTTCGCTCCCAGAACGCATTGGCGTCTGATAGGTCTTCGGCAACACGCGCATAAAGGGAAATGAAACCAAGCTGCGTCAGCGAATTGCACAGATGGCGAAGCAGGCTTTCCGCTAGACCTCGGCGCCTATATTCGGGCAGGGTAAATATCTGCCGAACATGGGCACGCGGAAAATTACACGAGAATAGTAGATGCCCCGCATACGTAATTTGCTCTGATTGCTTTCTTGTCAGGACATACAGAGACCCATGCCTGGCGAATTCCTCGTATACCGACGCTGCCAGAAAACCTAGAGAGTCACGATATGTGTCCGCAGACTCTCGAACATTGTCGAGGTACGGCAGCGTGCGCTCATAGCTATCAATGATCTCGAAATCGTTCGACATATTCCTGATCATCTGTGAGAGCCGGTGAAGTTAGCCGTGACCCTATGACACCTTGAACACCTTCATCACCTCATCTCCGAGGTGGTTGATGACTTTGACAGCTATACGTCCGGACTTCGGTTTGTCGAAGGCGCGGGAAGTGTCGCTGTTTAGCGTGGCCCAGGCGTCTTCGTTGATCTCAGCTTTTAGAGTAGTCTTAAGCGCGCTGTAGGGTTCGTTTGCACCGAGGAAGTAGGCGTGGCGAACGAAAAAGCTCTCCTCATTGTAGTCGGTGTCGATGAACCAGCAGGCGATGCCCTCCGGGCCGTCGCTGCGGACTTCGCCGGTTTGCGGATGGAAGACGTCGACGCCGTTGACCTTCACGCGAAGCCTGCCGTCGTCTTGCGGCAGGATCGTAATATCTGGCTCGCCGAAAATGACGAACAGGTTGCCCTTGCCGGTATTCTTGAGGTCGTCGGCCATGTGCAGGTCGGCGTTCATCCGCGCCTTGAGCACTGGGATGCGGCCGAGTTTGCTGAACTCCGTGGCGTGTGCTTCATAGTTGAAGGCACAGGCAATGAGGACGTCGAAGTCGGCATCGCCAGCCTCGCGCGCGGCCTCCACCAGATCGGGGCGGGTGACGGTGCCGAATTCCGGGCCGATAAAGATTGCGGCCCGCTTTTCAGACCCTTTTTCGGCATTGCCCTCTATGTAGCGTCCTTCGGCACATACGAGATCCCCCGGCCAAGAATTGAGCGCAGTGAATGTGATCCGGTCTTCTTTGTGTGCCTGTTGGACACCGGCCGTCTTGAGGCTCTCCAGAATCATCTGGGGGAAGGTCTGTTTCGCAGCGTAGTCTGAATCAGGCTCGGCGACCATATCAATCAACTCGTCGTTTTCGTCCACACCGAGTACGCGGTGCGGCGAGAGACTCTCGACAGTAAACGGCCCAGCAACACGGACCTTCTTCTTGTCATCGTAGGGCTTGTCGTAGAGAAATTCGGACTCCCCTTTGGCGGCGATGGAGGCGTCGATCTCATTCTGCAGCGCGATGCGTGCCTGCCACCAATCGGCGTGCAACTTCCTCGCTGCGTCCGGCCACTTGACCTCCGCCTCTTGCGGAATTTCCCATTCCTGCCACGTCTTTTTAAGCACGGCACTCAGCTTTTCGCGCAAGGGTTCCAGTGTCGCCTGCCACTTGTCCCAGATCACATCAATCTCGGTATTGTTGGCGATGGATTTGAGCGTGATGTGCGGCAAGCGCTCGTAAACGAATCCGTGGCGGACATCGCCGCGCACCGGCCTCGAGGATGGCACAGTGCGGGTCACTTCGGCTTCCTTGATCTGTCCTTCCCGCGAATCCGCGAGTAGGTAGTACGGATACCGCGCGCCCATGACGCGAGCGCGGGCCAGCGCCAGCGCCACGCGTGAGGTATCGATAGTGATCCATCGCCGACCCCATTGTTCGGCGACGTAAGCGGTGGTGCCAGAACCGCATGTAGGATCGAGCACGAGGTCGCCGGGGTCGGTAGTCATAAGGAGGCAGCGCTGAATTAGCGTGGTCGGAGTCTGAACCACGTAGACCTTCGGATCAGCACGGCTCTGAATGCCGCCAATGTCGGTCCAAGCGTTGTTCATTGTCGTCGCGCCGAAATCATCAAGATAGCGAACGTAAGATAGACTGTTGCCGGTAAGCTCGACTCGATCTGCCCAGAGCAGCCTTTGCATACCCAGTTCATTTGTCTTCCATCGGACTTTTGGAGAGGGTCGAATCTCGTTACCCGCTATCTTCACTGGGAACCACGAGGCAGCACCTTCGCCCTTGTCCCTCCCGACGCTCTGGCTCGTCAGATTGTCTTGCCGATAAACGCGGGCGTGTTCGGAGAGCTTCCTTTCGAGCGAGCGCTCGTCGGGAGAAAGACTTCGCCGCTCAAGGCTTGGCAGTCGAACGCGGCTGTATTTTTCGGCGCCGTCTTCGCCCAACTCCTTGGTTCCAAATAGCCTGTGGAACTTCGTCCGTTCGTGATCTTTCGCAAACCACAAGACAAAATCCATAACACCTGACAGATAAACGCCCGTGGAGCCGCCAGAAGTCTTCGTACCTATCTGCGCCACGAAATTGTCCTCGCCAAACACCTCATCCATCACCGCCCGCACGCGGTGCACATTCTCATCGCCAATCTGCACGAAAATCGAACCCGAATCCGTCAACAAATCGCGCGCGACGGTGAGCCGGTCGCGCAGGTAGGTCAGGTATGAATGAATGCCATCTCGCCATGTATCCCGAAACGCCTTCACCTGCTCCGGCTCGCGAGTAATGTGGCCGGCATTCCCGTCCTTCACGTCGCGGCTGGTGGTGCTCCACTGAAAGTTGCTGTTGAATTTGATTCCGTACGGCGGATCGAGATAGATGCACTGCACCTTCCCCCTCAGGCCCTCGCGCTCGGCCAGGCTGGCCATCACCTGCAGCGAATCCCCGAGGATCATGCGGCTCGACCAGTTCTGGTCGTGCTGGTAGAACTCGGTCTTGTCCACGCCCTTGGGCATTCCGTTGAAGTCGGCGAACAGGTCGGGCGTGACCTGCCCGACCTGGTGCTCCCGCTCGCGCGTCTCCCGGAGCAGGTCGTCGATCAGCGCCTTGGGGTGAACCTTCTCCTGGATGTAGAGCGGCGGGGCGTGCACGACGAGGTCGCTCCAGTCCTGCTCGTCCTTGCCGCGCCAGACTAGCTGCGGATCCAGGTCGCGGTTCCTGCGCTCGTAGGCCACGCGCACCGGGTTCTGCTCCTCCTTCTGCAGCACCGACTGGTATTCCGCAGTGGGGATGTTCTTGCGCGTCGCCTCGTCGTGCTTGAGGGCTTCGACGGTCTTGGTGGTAGGGGCCTTGGCCATGGCTATCTTTGAAAGTTGTTGTCTGCCGCTTTGAAATCGGCGAGCACGATGTATCAGGGAAGGAATCCGATGCCGCGTTTGGGCCGGGCTTTCCGGCTCTCGTCTTCGGCAATCAGCCGCTTGATTGCATCGAAGACGGAGGCAAATTGCTCGTCGTAGCGCTTCTCCATCGCCTCGATCCTGCGGGCGAGATTCCGGTTGGAGTCCATCAGGCGCCGCAACTGCACGAAGGTGCGCATGATGGCGATGTTCACTTCGACCGCGCGCGGCGAGCGCAGGACGCTGGAGAGCATGGCGACGCCCTGTTCGGTGAAAGCGTAGGGAAGGTACTTGATGTTCTGCCCCGGCTTCAAGATCACAATTTGTGATCTTGAAGCAAGGACCGCGTTAACCTCTTCGCGGGTGAGCTGGAACATGAAGTCGTCGGGAAACCGAGCGATGTTACGCTTGACCGCTTGGTTGAGAGCGCTGACGGACACACCGTACAGCCCGGCAAGGTGGTCACTTAAGAGCACCTTTTCCCCGCGCAATAAGTAGATCAGCGCCGCGAGATTCTCGGCTTTCGGCGTACGTCTCGAAGTAATCGGCGGCATAGTCGTTCAGTCTTTGGTCGCAGCAGCGGACGCGATCATCTTATCGAACTCGCTTTTGACTTTGGCCTCGAAATCGGCCTCGATCTGATACACCTCGGTGAATTCGGCAAACGCCCAGCGTCCGTGCGTACCGAGATTATTCACGCCGGGCACCCAGTAGGTGTCCATGGTGGATTTCTTTTCCTTTGCGTCCTCGCGCCGGTAGCCCTTGATCTCGACGACCAGGTGCAGCAGGTCTTTCTCGCCGTGGCCATCGTCCACCAGCACGATGAAGTCGGGCAGGTACTTGCGCGTTTCCGATCCGTAACGGTAGGGCACCTCAAGGCCGAGGTTGTAGTTCTTGACGTAGGCTCGCACGCGCGGGTGCGACTCGGCCACGCGGCAGAACTCGGCTTCCCAGTTGCTGTCCAGAATGACCCAGTTGACGTGACAGCGGCGGGCATCGGTTTCCCAGCGGAGCGTCTTCGAGGTGGTGAAACGCACGTGCGCGGTGGAGCCGGTAGGATTGTACGGGTCGAGCATTGCCTTGATCGGGCGCATTCTCTCCGACTCCGAGGCTGTGATTGCCGCGGTAATTCGGTTGCAGGCCATGTCCGCCAGCTCCTGGTAGATGAGCTGCGCGGGATAGGTGTTGCCCTTGCACACGAGGTACTTGCGGTTCCCGTCGCCCTCCAGCCATTGCCGGGTGATGCGCTTCAATTGGCCGAACAGGTGGAGCTTGGGTGCCTCGCCAGGGTCGCGCCACTTGGTGTAGAGCAGGCGCTGGGTGAGGTGGAACAGCAGCGTGGAGGGCCGCATATCGGCCAGGTGCGCCAGATTCAGTTCCACCGACTCACCGATGATGCCGGCGTTCTTCGTGATCGAGGGACCCACGAGGTCCGGGGTCAATTCCAGCACCGAGTCTTCAGTGAACTTGGCGGTGAGCCGCTCCTCGGGCAGTTCGACGCGGTAGCCCTCCACACGCGGGAAGCGTATTTCCAGCGCATCGCGTTCAGGGCGCACGGCCTTGACCTGGACCGTCTCGCGCGGCGGCTGGGGCGGCGCCACCACCGGCTTGGCGGTGAAATCGAAGGGGATGCCCAGCACGTCAGCGTATTCCACATTGAACAAATCGTCTTCGTTCAGGTCGTAGGACTGGCGGCGCAGCGCACGCCCAATGACCTGCTCGCACAGGAGTTGGGTGCCGAAGGCGCGCACGCCGAGCACGTGGGTCACTGTATTGGCATCCCAGCCCTCGGTGAGCATCGAGACGGAAACCACGCAACGGATCGAGCCGCCCAGCTGACCGTGCTTGCCGACGGTGTTCATGACCTCGCGCAACAGCGTCACGTCGTCGAGTTCTTTCCCCCTTTGCATTTCGTCCGCGAGCTTACCGCCGCGCTCGACGATTTCGCGGCGGAAGCGCTCGATCTCGTCGGCCGCCATGCCGCGGAATTTGTCGTCCAGCCCTTCGCCGGATTCGAGTTGCTCGCTGTCGATCAGCAGGGTGTTCGGCCGAGCGAGCGGATTGCCGTGCTCGTCGAAATTGCGGAACAACGCGAGCCGCCCGTTTTCGAGGGTCGACGAGCCGTCATCGTTCTCACGGTGAAAGCCGGAAATGTAGTCGTACACCAGCTTGGAGGTGGAAGTGTTATTACACACGACGATGAAGCAAGGCGGCACGCGAATTCCGGCGGCTTCCCAAAGCTTGTAAGTCTTCTCATAGTGACCGTAGAGCGCCGAGAGGGCGGTTTGCAGGCGGGTCGGCAACGCAAGCGGATCGAGTACCTCCGCCTTTCCGCGCCCTTTCTTCGGCATGTCCTTACGGATGTTTTCCCAGAGGTTACGGAACATGGGCATCTCGTCGCCGGGGATGTTCTGCGCAACCGGGACGCGCGGCAGCTTCACGATGCCGCACTCGATGGCGTCCATCAGCGAGAAGTCGCACATGGTCCAGGGGAACAGCGTGCCTTCGGCATAGCCCGAGCCGCGCAGGAAGAACGGCGTCGCCGACAGGTCGATCGCGCGTGCCACGCCGAGCTTGCGCTTCACCGCCTCCAGCCCTGAGATCCACAGACGCGCGGCTTCGTTGTTCTTTTCCGCCTCCTTCCTGTCGTCGCCTTTCAGGTCTTCCTCTTCTTCGGTGCCCGGCTTCTCCCGATAGCAATGGTGCGCCTCGTCATTGAGGACGAGAATGTTCTTCAGCCCCATCAGATCGGGCATTACCCGCTGCAGCATCTGCCCCTCGGTTTCCAGGGTGTTCAGTTCTTCACCCCGGCCCTGGAGCAGCGAGCGGCCGCCCTTGGAAAGCTCGATCCGTTCGCGCAGCTTGAAGGCATGAAAATTGGTGATGACGATCTTGGCCCGGTTGACGTCATCCAGCATGTCGCCCGGAACGAGTTCCCGGCTGGCGTAGTAGCTGTCCGGATCGTTCGGCTGCAGGACCCGCAGGCGGTCCTTGATCGTGAGTCCGGGTGTGACGACCAGAAAGCCGCGCGTGAAGCGCTTGCTCTGCGGCCGACGCACGGCGTTGATCGTCTGCCATGCAATGAGCATCGCCATGACGGTGGTCTTGCCGGCGCCGGTGGCGAGCTTCAGCGCGAGGCGCATGAGCTCCGGGTTGGCGTCATTGTTGGCATTGGCCAAGTGATTGAGAAAGCCCTCGCCGACCTTGCCAGCCTGCGGTGCGACTTCGGTCAACCAAATGGCCGATTCGGCCGCCTCTACCTGGCAGAAGAACGGACGAATGCTCGCGAAATCGTGATGACGCCAGTGCTGCAACAGACGTGCAGTCTCCGGCGTGACGCGCCAGTCGTTGGAATTGGGAAGGGCACGCCAACGGTCCACCTCCTGGCGGACGGCGTTGATGATGGCAGTATGGTCGTATCGCTGCTTCGCGGTGGACAGTCCCTTGCCCTCGTCGAATACCAGTGCCGACTGCTCACCTGACCCTTTGCGCTTCTTGGGCTTTGGAATGGGCGTGATGAACTCTGCGCGGCGCCGCTTCTCGATAATTCTCTGCGTGGGCTGGCCCTGCGCATCGAGCTCCCAATGACGAGATGGGTAGCCGTACGGGGAGTTGAGGATCGGCTTTTCGAAGAATGGGTTATTCATGTGCAGGATCTGCGGGCTTTCCGCCACTTTGTCTCCCCTTAGCCATGGAAAGATACCACCTCGGAAGCGGGGGGACGAGAAGAACTGATGGAGTGGTCTCGTCGGTAGGTGCGGGTAAAGCCGGACCATCCCGCCTCGGTGAGGAAGGGAATTGTTGGACTTTGCATTGCGTGGTGCGGCTCCCAGTTTGACTCGGCGGGTAGATCGGTTGTCAAATCAGGCAAGTGCAAGTGGAAAAGGACCACCCCGTCGCCTGCGGCGACACCCCTCCTACGCTTCGCGCAGGAGGGGAGCTTGGATTCAGTTGGTTTTCGCCAGGAGTCCGTTTCCGCTCGCATTGTCGCGCAGGCGCACGCACTGCGCGGCGGTGAGCGCGGTGCTCTTCGCCGATGTCTCATCGCGCATGAGGTTGCCCGGCTCTTCGCTGGGCTCGCCGCTGTCCATGAGGACGTGCAGAAGGAGTGGGGCCCGGTTCTCTATCAGGCTCCAGACGAGCGCACGATCGACAAGGTCGTAGCCGTGAATGAGGACGTTACGAAAGGCTATGATCTGGCGGTAGTCGCGAATGCGGGCCCTCAAGGAGCTTGGGTGACTTCGGCCGCATAGATGTTCTGGCGCGTCTTGTTTACCGACTCGATAAAGAATGGATTCTTCATCGCGCCGACCATGACCAGGTCCACTTTTCGGCCGAGGAGTTGCTCGAGCGCCTCGTTCAGACCAAAATACCGGTGGAACAGGTCCTGATCTCCATTGGCGCCGAAGTCGATGAGGAAGTCCAGATCGCTCCGCTGCGGGGCGAAGTCCTGGGACGCGCCGGAACCGAACAGCTCCAGGCGCCGCACGCCGTAGCGTCGGCACAAGGCTGCAATTTCTCCCCGGTGTTGGTCTAGAACGCTGTTCATGGTTGGTCCCGGAGGAAATTATGCCACCGCGCCCGGTTGGTCGTGTCCCGCCTCGCGGGTGGCTGGGGTTGTGCGCTCGAATCGCCCGTGATCACGTGGTGGCCTAGCGCATTCGAGGTCGTGCGTTCGCAGCGCGCCCTTGGCGAGCCAGGCTTTCAAGCTCATCTTGCCCCCCGATCAGGAACAGCTTGGGTTCTTCGAGCACCGTGGCCAGAAAGTGATTGCCCGAGCGTACCTTCCGGGCGATCTCCTCGCGCGGAAAGACTGTCGGATTGATTTCACGGGCCAGCCGGCGCTGCGCCGGGGCGAGTGCCTCGATCACCTCGCAAAACCCTGCCTCCCCCACCACGAGCAGGTCGATGTCGCTGCCGGCGTGCTCTTCGCCGCGCGCGACCGATCCATACACGAACGCGGCGTCGATTCGGTCGGTGAGCGGCCGCAGCGCTTCTCTCAGGACCTCGGCGACCCCGAAGGTCTTGACGACCAGTCCGCGCAGCTCGTCGAAGACGGGACAGGCGCGATTGGCGCGGAAATAGACCTGGTGTCCGCGCTCCGTGCGCACGACGATGCCAGCACGGGCGAGCGCAGCGAGGTCGCGCTGGAGCGAGCTTGCCCTCGTGCCGCTCGAGCGGGCAAGCTCGCGCAGGTAGAACTCCTCGTCCGGGCGACCGTAAAGCACCGCGAGGATCGCCTGCATCGATTTGCCGAACAGAACCGACGCGGGCGAGGCCGCGGACGCGGGCGCGCGCGCAGGGGCTGCTGCGCGGGCCGGTGTTGGCTCGCGTGTGCGTGGTTTGTCTGTACGCATTACGCGTACACCTGTCCAGCCGCTGATGAATGGGGTCGCCGGCCCGTAAGCCTGGGCTTGGCGAAGGAGGGGGGCTTTCTGTCACTCCGCCCTCGCCAGCAGCCCGTTGGCGCTCGCGGTGTCGCGCAGGCGGGCGCACTGGGCGGCGGTGAGCGCGGTGTTGCGCGCGGAGGTCTCATCGCGCATGAGGTTGCCGGGCTCCTCGCTGTGTTCGCCGCTGTCCATGAGCACGTGCGCCAACTCGTGCGCGAGGGCGACGCCGGGGTCGCGCGCGGCGGCGGTGATCCAGACGGTGTCGGCGAGCTCGGGGCGGGTGCGGCTGTTGCCGCGGCCGATCGCCTCGGCGTCGAAGGCGGGGCGGCTGCGGGTGTCGCGCACGAAATAGATCGCCGGCCGCGCGAGCGGGTACGCGCGCGCGAGGTCTCTCGCCGCGGGCGTGGAGAAGTCCAGGTAGCGGGGCGGCACGGCAAGGCTCACGAGCTCCGCGCGCGCGAGCGCGACGCCGCACTGGGCGAGGATGGGCGCGGCCTCGCGCACCGCGCCGAGCGTACGCTCGCGCGTCCAGCCGCTGTCTTCGAGCCTCACGAGGGTGAGGTGCAGGCGGTGAGTGGCGGCCGCGGGGGCGCCGAACTCTGCGGCCGTGAGGGTCTGGCGCTCGATCGACGTTACTTGCGCGAGCGCGGCGTTGCAGACGAGGAGGGCTGCGGCTGCGCAGGCGGCGAAAAGGTGGGCGGGATGGAACTGAAAAGCGACCACCCCGGCGCTGCGCGCCACCCCTCCTACGCTGCGCGCAGGAGGGGAGCTTTCTGGCACTTCACGCTCTCCAGCAATTAGCGAGGTGGATGTCGTGAAGGTATTTCTGTGTCTCAAGCCGCATAGAGCAAGGTCTTTTCCTGCTCGACGCGTTGGCGAAAATACGGATTGGCGAGTCCGGGGAGTGTAACGAGGTCCACCGGCTTGG
>Ga0209726_10003232_pt1 | contig 22597 bp, 8 predicted proteins | sample Subgrocontami54m_FD_187453 | JGI IMG/M metagenome (GOLD analysis project Ga0209726, IMG submission 187453) | Subsurface groundwater microbial communities from S. Glens Falls, New York, USA - GMW46 contaminated, 5.4 m (SPAdes) (version 3) | ecosystem: Environmental > Aquatic > Deep subsurface >... | reverse complement strand
CCGGAACAACGACATTCAACGCATCCACTGCGAATTTGTACCTCAATAATTTGACTCTGGCAGGAACAGGAACGTTAACGGCACCGGCGGCAGGGCAGGCATTTCAAGTTACGGGCAACTGGAATCGAACGGGAGGTACATTTAATCACAACTCCGGCGTGATATCTTTTAATGGCGGCGACCAATCGATTCTGGGATCAAACACTTTTAACACCTTCGTTAAAGTTGCTCCCATCGGCAGCTCGCAGACGTTAACCTTTCAGGAGGGGACAACACAGACGGTCGGCGCTTTTCTTGTTCGCGGCGCAAACGCCAGCTACTTACGCCTTCGTAGCAGGGCTTCAGGACAATTCTGGAACCTGAGCACTACAAGCGCACTCGTTTACTGGCTGGATGTGCAGGATTCAAATAATACGGGCCCTGTTATTAACTGCACAAACAACTGCATTGGCGCAGCAGCTAACAATGTTGGCTGGGTGTTTTCGGGTAGCCCTCCCAGTGCCGACACGGACGGCGATGGACTGCCCGATGAATGGGAGATGCTTTATTTCGGCAATTTAAATCAAGGGGCTGCAGGTGATCCCGACGGCGATGGACTTAACAACCTTCAAGAGTTTAATGCCGGCACGGATCCAACCAAATCGGATACCGACGGCGACACTCTGCCCGATGATACAGACCCAAATCCGACATTAATGGATTACAAAATCGAGCGAGACAAATTGCAATATTACAGTATTGAGGAACCCATTACGTCCCTACCCGATGTTGTGCCCATTGAGGTTACACCCGGAAAGCAGGCTTATGTTGGATTCCAGCCGTTCTGGGTTGGCGATGCTATCGATGCTTGGTCGAACCCGCCAAACGGCGCTCAAAGCTATCTTATTGACGCCGGTGTGTGGCCACAGCACGTATCGCGGATTGATTTGGTTGTGCATATTAAAAGCGGTGCGACTGATCTCATCACCAAAGAGAGGATTCGCGTCTTTGCCGCAGACTCCATTCGGTCCCCGGACATTATGCGGGAGATAACCGGCTGGAATTTCCAGCAAAGGCTCGGCGCAGGAGATGAAGTTACAAAAATTCTTCAATTTCCCGCGCCGATCGAATCACGTTACATCAAAGTGTTTTTTGATCCGAGCATTCGTGATCAAACGCCACCGGGCGATTATCACTTTAGCCTTGGTCTAAAGGAAGGCATTATTCTATATTCGCTTGATCATTACGTGTATACCGAAGCCGCGCATCGAAAAGCTAACTCCGGAGAATGGAACTTAAATATTTATTCCAATGTTGACGCCCTTACCGCAACAAATAATAATCCAAGCGAGATTGTGCCGTGGCATCGATACTTCGTCGCCGGAGCTTGGAGTCAGGGCAAAATTCAGCTCTGGATACACGATTTTGACCGGACCAGCGGAACGGAATTCATTACACCGGCAGAAACGATATCGCTCGGGCAAACTTGGGTAGGCGCTAATTCCAGCGGGCCGAAACCGAAACTGAACATCACGTATGTCCGCCGTAATTACGGGGCGGTGAACGCCGCCATTATTTTGGAAGATACCACACAACTATCTCAACATTCGCCTCCGCACCAGATTAAACAATCCGACAAAGTTGTTTTCTACGATGAATACAGCGATCGAAAAGTTTTGGCCAACATCAATTCGATTACCCCAGCCAACGTAGGCTTGACACTTTCGGGGGATGTACTTCCGGGAACTCAACCCGTGTCGCTTGGAGTTGGAAATGTAACCAGCGGATATTATCGAATAGACAACTCGGCAACCAAATTTTGGATCTCAAGCATTGCGAATAGTCAGGCAAGTCTAAATGTTGACACGTTAGGATTGACTAAAATGGGGCAGGCTTATGAAAATGAAGGAATCGCTGTTTTTGCTGATTTGGGTACGGATCCGATCGGCGCTGATTTCACGGTTCCGGAAGAAGCTGCGAACTGGCCGAGTCATCCTGAGGTTAGTCCGACGGATGATAATCCGTCGTATCGTTCTATCAACGCGTATGCCGCGTCAGGTCAGCGTGTTCAGCTTAAGATCCCTCTTGATCGTTCGGGCAGCAATCCATTTAAAATAAATACTTTTGGCGCGCCCGAATCCAACCTTATTCTTGAAATGCGATATAAAGACACGGTCGATGAAAATGATAATGTGTGGAGCCGTTCCTACGTGAAATATGGGCGCGTGAGAATGGAAACGCCCTATCGTTTGAACGTCGGCCCGCGCGAAGATACCGAAGTGCCCGGAGGTTCAAATCGCACCTATGAGGAGAACATAACCAAATGGAGTTTTGGCGGGGATAAGGATAACAACTGGAAGATCAAGCGTTTTCTGGTATCGCGCGAGGAATTAATGCCTACATTGATTACAAGCCAGCCGAATGATGATTTCTTCACAATCGTTCTTGCGGCGCCGACGCAGAATGGTAATTATGAAGTTCCCATTGATTATGTTCTCCTTCGAACCGTCACCGACGAAGAGTTTAAGCATTATCAGAGCAAAGCGCGCGAAAAGCAGGGAATGTATCGCTACGAATCGGCTGATGGGCCAGAAAATCCGCCTTACGCTCAAAGCGATCTTGATCAGGGATTCTCAACGTTTGTTGTAAATACCGTGCAGATGGTTTATCCGTGGTCAAAGCCGGAATCGTATCAACTTGTAACGAGCGGCGCAAAGTTATCGACATTCTCCGCGAAAGGTCAGTATGAACCGGTAAGTTTTGCCGTTCGCGCGTTTTCGCCTCTTGAAAATGTTCAGGTGAGCGCGAGCGGACTCGATCCTCGTCTACAAATAGAAACAGATTATATCAAGGCGCATGATCAAAACTATACTGCCCAAGCGTGGCCCAAGTCGTATGCTGAACTTGGAGAACTTATCACCCCCATTCCTTCGAGCGGTTTAAGTATTCCTGCCGGCAAAACACAGCAATTCTGGCTGACGGTTCGCGTACCTTCGGACATGCCCGGAGGTTTATATCAGGGTACTGTTCGTGTCAGTTCAAATAGCGGCGCTCAGAATATTCCGTTTGAGTTCGAAGTCTTGGGATTACTGCTTGATGAAACGCCGGTGCTGCATTTTGCCGACGGTGTTGGCAGAAAGTTTAGCGGACCCGCTCAAGCTAATTATGAGCTTGCGCAGAAATACGGTCTCAATGCATCCGAAGAAGTAACTTATCCTTATGTCAGTCCCGGAACCGATGGTGACGGTCATTTAATTTGGAATCGTGATTATCTTGTGAATTTTGGAAACCGTCTTGCTATGTTGAAATCGTATGGTATGGCGCAGACCGTTTTCGTCACGCTCCCTTCCGCTCATGACGATGTTTGGCGCGCGTTGGGAATTGCAGAAACCCCTATTACGTACAACGGAACAAGCACAATAGACGGGCGGCCTGCTACGCCGGAGTTTCGAAGAGAATACAAGCACCTCATTCAGGTTCTAATGGCAGAGGGAGCGAATCAAGGTATTCCCCTGATCTTTCGTGTGTTTGACGAACCCGGCACGCTGCCTAATGCGCGGCGTATTGGAAAGATAATGAACCAGTTGACTCAAGATGCAGGGGGAAAGACGTACGTATCCTATTACAGCTCGTGTGAAAGTGATATAGACTACAAAGTCGAAATTTTAGCAGCCATGCGCGAGCATTCGTTTTACCGCGACAACCAGCAATATCAAACTCTTTTTGAGAAAGAGATCGGCCCATGGCAAGAAGCAATTGATTACGAAACCACCGCTCCCGATCTTCCTCCTGCGAATCAAAGAACGGGCGTCCTGGATTATCGACTGTATACACCGTACGAAATTCTGGAAAGGTGGAGAACCGATACCGAGAGCCGCGGAATTAATATGGCTTATTACACAACCTTTTCAGCGAACTTGGCTAACCCGATGCTCAACCGGTTCCTTCATGGCTGGCTGGCGGAAAAATTAAACACCAAAGTTATTTGGGCTTATGCATGGGGCGATGTGGTCGGTACTCAAGACGATCTTGATTTGGCCTGGGACAACGCATACTACATTTTCGCCGATTTTCTTCACGCCTATCAGTCATGGACGGGCGATGTTTATCCAACCATAGGTCTCGCCAGCCTGCGAGAAGGCATTAAAGATTCGAAATATATCGCCACTCTGAAAAATCGCATTGCGCGGGCTCGTTTAAGCGGAAATGCATCGGCCATCTTGAAAGCCAATGAAGCGGAAACATATTTAAACGGTGTGCTGGGTAGAATTTCAGGCGATTATTATCCAACGTACTATGAACCAGCCAGATTAAGAAGCCAGTTTGATATACATAATGAAATTCTAGCAAACCTACGCTCGCCGCCACCTGATCCGAGCAAACGCTTCAGTATTTTTGACGAGTCACGAAGACAGATGGCGGATTTCACCATGGCCCTGGGTACTTTGTTAGGTAACGATACAGATGGCGATGGCATGCCGGACGATTGGGAAGCGCGATATGGTCTGAATCCGAATGATCCCGCGGATGCGTTGCTCGATCGCGACAGCGATGGTCTGATTAACCGGGACGAGTTTACAGCGGGCACCGATCCGACAGATCCTGATACGGACGGAGATGGAATACCGGATGGTACCGATCCAGTTCCGCTGGGCGCTGTTATCCCTTCCTATTCATCTCCGCCTGTTGCCGAATTTTCCCTGAGCGACGTTTATACGCTCACCGTCAACGGCCAGAACATCCCCGTTACCCGCTACCACTCGGTTAACCCAATCATTACTCCCATTCCTGATAAGAGCTTTGCCTGGTTTGCTTTGACTGACCCCGCTAAAGTAAAGATAACCGTGAACCAACCGGCTAATTATCAGCTTAGCCCCAAAAGCTATGGGATCCCGACGGCTATAATTAATAATAATACCATCTCATTCTCCCTAGATCAGCCGCGGAAACTAGTTCTCCGGAATCCGGCGAATTCGTTATCCGAAGAACTTTTCATCTTCGCTGATCTGCCCGAGACGAATTCTCCGATCTCCGGAGCGCCCGGTGTTTTTACTATCGCAGACGTCGGAATTAACGATGCCACGGCAGCGATTCAGCAATCGATTGATGCCGCGGCGGCTCGCGCCGGTGGTGGCGTTGCTTATGTTCCCGCCGGAATCCATAATGTTTTTTCCTCCATTATCCTCAAGGATAATGTGAATCTATACCTGGCGCCGGGCGCCGTCATCAAATTCAACAATCCCATGGCCACCTGGTATCAAAATAGTGGATATGGCGTTGGCGTGCATGTTAATCAAAAGACGGCGGCCAAGATTAGCGGGCGTGGCGTGATTTATGCGGATGGGAGCCACGGCATCGGGCCTTTCAATTTCATCGGTGCCAGTCGACCGAGGAATTTTGTGATCGAGGGTGTAATGTTGCTTGATGGTTACACGACGATGCTTAGAATTTTCGAATCAGTTGATTCCAGAGTAGAGAACCTTAAGGTGCTGGCCGGCAGCCCCAGTCTCTCTGATGGCATTGACCTCGGCGGTGAAACCAACATGGTGATCGAAGATTCTTTCATTTACAGTTCGGACGACAATATCGCTATTGGTTCCGGCACGGATTCATTTCGCTATGAATTTCCGGCCGATACGGACGGCGTCATGATCAGGAATAATGTCTTTTATAACACATGGGGCGGCCATGTTGTTTCGATTACCCCACACCTGCCGAAAGATTACATTAGAAATATTCTCGTTCTGGACAACGACTCAATCACCGTCGGCGACGCTCTAGGTCTCCTTCCCAGCCAGGGTGAAGTGGAAACTTCGGCTGTAGTTTTCAGGAATCTTAGATTGGAAGAGGTCCGCGGCAGAATATTTTCCGCCTTCACTACCGATTTCTACTACGGCTGGGGCGGCCCGGCCAACGGCTATACAAATCACTTTAGCGGGTCGGTTCGCAATATTCTTTTTGACAATGTCATAGTTGATAATATTCCCAGCTTACCATCAGTGCTCCACGGTCGCAGTGCCGATGAGTTCCAATCGTCGGCCAAATTTATTGACGGGATCCGCATTAACAATCTGCGGATTGCCGGCAACCTTATCACCGAAGCGGCGGGTAATATCCAGATTGACGATCCGGCCTACGTCAAAAATGTTGTCGTGACTAATAGCACCGCAGATCCGTTGGCTGCATTTGCAACATTTAATATGGATGTTAATTCTGTGGCGCAGTTGGGGGATACGGTAACCGTTACCACCACCGGCGCGCAATATGTTTTGAATCGGACAAGTATGGAACTCTGGCGCCGGGTTGATCCCGCCACAAATACGGTCAATCCTAGGAAAGTTGCAACACTGGCATTTGCCAGTAACTTAGGGCCGTTTACGATTAACACGACCGACCCCTCAAGAACCGTCGTCCAAAGCACTCTTGCAAAATTCGAATTCATGTCGGATTCGCTTTTCTTCATAACAGCTAAATCTCCGTTCACCTACACGCATACCAATCTGGTCGCAAACGCTCCGTGGAACAAAGGGACGGGGCGGGACAAGATGTGGACCGATGGTTATGGTGGCTCACTTCATGCCAGAGTTTCCGGAGGAACTTCGGCGACAAACAATATCGATTCGACAACTATTTCTATGGCGGTAAACGATGCCATGGCACACATGGTCTACCCGCCGAAGGTTTTTGATTACGAATCTTTTTACGGAGCAAGCGCCAAACCTTTCGTGGAATATGTTTTCGATGAGGGACAAGTGACCTCGGCTATTAATAACATTGGAACTTATGTTCAAAATGGTTACGGGATTATTCAAGTTTTTGGATCGCTTTATACGAACAACGACGAAACACCTACGGTGCAACCCTCGGGGGTGCTGGGATATACATTCAGAAACGAAGCTCTGATCCGGCAATTGGTCGCGGTCGCTCACGCCAACGGTCTTAAGGTTATTCCTTATTTGATTCAACCTTCGGGGTCTTTGGGGTCGTGGTGGACTTATCCGGCGGGGCATCCGCGGGCGGGTCAGCGTCAAGATGTCGCCACCACCCTCGCGTGGATGAGAGATTTCCAGGCGCAGTTTAATTTCGATGGCTGGTATTTTGACAACGGCGATGCGGGCGACTTTTTGGCTGATTACGAGTTTATGAGGCAAGTGCGAACTGATATCGGTGCTAACGGGATTATTTATCATCATGATTCGGTTGACGTGTGGGGATCTTGGAACGGCCTTAGAGCTGTCATGGTGGATGCTTATGTGAATTACACTTTAGCAGGTGAGTGGGGACTCGACCCTCCTGATTTGACGGCGCAAGTTCATGATCCCAACGATCCATATCTAAGATTTTATTCTTCGGGGTATGGAATCTCACAGGCTTATGGTTCACACAAGCGTTTCACCTTAATGAAGCTTGCGCTCTCCGCAGGGGAATCGGCGCGTACAACCATCGAAAACTTTGTTGGAATGATAGATCACAGCAAGTATGGTGAGGATTGGCCAACAGGTATAACCAAGACAGGCTACGAAGTTAAAAAGGCAAAATACCTGAGCGGGACTTTACCAATGGATGTTGATTGGCCTGTTAATCCCAACACAGGCTGGTTCCGACCGGTGCGGAATTTTCAGATCAGGTACGATAGCGGAACTTCGGCTACCTTATTATGGCAAACGAGTGAGCCATCAACAAGCGAGGTGGCGTGGACTGATAACGGTGTTTGGTGGTACACCTGGGAGACATTCCTTCCAGATGGGCCGATGTGCGCAACGAAGGGAACGAATAACTGTAGAACAGTGGATGGGACACTGGCTACGAATCACCAACGAACGATCACGGGGCTTACGGCTGGGACAAATTACGCATTCAGAATACGATCATGTTCTCCCACTGCATGCCTTCCGGACCAAAATTCAGATCAAGATTTTATATCCGGCAAAACCGTTTGGGGAACCCTATTTGGCCTGGATACGGATCGAGATAGTTTGCCGGATGATTGGGAAACACAATACGGCCTGAATCCGAACAGTTCCGATACAGATGGAGATTTAATTCTCGACGGTAATGAAAATCCTGACAGTGACACGTTTTTGAACATTGACGAATTTGCAAACGGAACCAATCCTCTTATACCTGATAGCGTAAATCGACCGCCGGTGTGGAACACAGTCCCACCTTTGCCGCCCGGATCGCCAACGCCAAGCGCAACCGCACGAGAAATGGAAACGTTTCAGTTTACATTTCCGTTTGCTACCGATCCCGAGGGAGATACGATCAATTATAGTTTGCTTCCGGGATATTCTGCGTTTGCTAGCTTTGATCCGGTGACTCATATATTTACTTGGACGCCCGGTTATGGTTCGCATAATGGTAATGTTGACGCAGAAAGCCGGCCTAAAGACCAAATTCTCTATTTCCGCGCGGTAGATGAGCATGGAGCGGAATCGGGATTCAATTTATATCTGCAGATTGAAAATGCGGCTCGCTCCATTAGCAAACCCTTGCCTCCCATTCTTTATAACGGGCAGCCATTTTTCCCAATCGCACCCTGGGGTATTCCTGATTGGGAAGATCCTCCCTTAGCTCAAATTCGCGCCCTGGGATTTAATACCATTACGAGTATGGGATACGGAAAAGATTTAGACAATGGAAATGGGACTATCGCAAGCGTCACGAGTGATGTTCTTGATTATCTTAATCGAGCAAACGCAGAAGGATTGAAAGTGCTTCTCTTCGTGCATCAGCCTGCCATTGTAGGCAATCCCCAGATTAAAGATCACCCCGCGCTTCTTGGATGGATGCTGCCCGATGAACCGGATCTGCAATTTATGCAAAATGCGGATCCTTATTATTCAGCTGCACATTTTGGCGAGTTGGCGGAGGCCATACGTTTAGCAGATCCTGGCCATCCGGTATTTGTTGATCTGTCCGCTAGGTTTACGGAACTATTGAGACTTGGCGGTTTTGCTACAGCACAAGGCACCGCTCTTTATCAGGAATACATAGATTTGGCGGACGTAGTTAGTTTCAATTTCTATGTGGAAAATTTTGATAACAACTTTGATGATCCACCGCTTAACAAAGCAGTTTTAGCGGGAATGGTGGATGAACTCCGAAATTTTGTCGCAGATGATAAGCCTGTGATGATGTACGTTGAAGCCGCCAATTACAATGACAATCGGACAACATTTCCAATGACTGCCGCATTATTACGTGATGAAATCCAGCATGTTTCGGAGGCGGGAGTGTCCGGTATCGGATTTTACGCCGTTACGCCCGAAAGCAGATTTGATCTTACGGTCGAATTAGAAAACGCGTTCCCCGCCATAAACGAAATTTTGAAAAAGGGAATCGGTTCCGTTACTACCGATAGGCCGAATTACGTTTTCCCAGCGTCCGTTACACTGACTGCTTCGCCGAGCGGAGATCTGGCGGTTCCGTTCACTCCGAATCGGTATATTTGGGAAATCCCTTGGGATGTTCCCGGTGTGGGGAAGAAGATTACTTGTGATGTCGGTGTGCCAACTTCTACATGTAATAATAGTGCGATTCAAGTAAATGTATCCGTGCCCGGAACCTACAGCTTACGAGTAAGTGCGTTTGACAGCGCAGGCCATGCAGCCGTTAAATTTACGCAACTTACTTTCGATTCGCGAAACCATCCGCCGGTCGCAAACACGCAAGCCGTTACCCTGAGCGAGGACCATTCTATTTCCATAGTGCTCACCGGCAGTGATGTTGATGGAGACACGCTGACCTATGCTGTCGTAAACGGACCCAAACAAGGCGTGCTGAGCGGAATAGCGCCCAATCTTACCTACACACCTAACGCGAACGTGGATACACATGACTATTTCTTGTTTACTGTAAACGACAGGACGGTTGATTCCGAAATCGCCGCGGTTACGATCGAGATTACAGCGGTAAACGACCTACCTGTCGCAAACAATCAGTTGGTGGAAACCGATGAAAACGTTCCGGTCGCCATTACCTTAACAGGACTTGATGTGGAAATCCCCGGCCCAACTGCGGCGGTTCGTACGTTCGAACTCGCCTTTTCACCGGTTCCCAAGCAGCCTTTCACGGTCGCAAGCTGGTTTGACGCTTTCGGAAAAATCCAGCAGAACGCTGAGTTCATCATGCATTTCGCCCAGGTTGACTGGGATGCGTTTGCCTCCACACCCAATGTGACCACGTCTCCAGCTATCCAGGAATTAGATTTCATCGAGGGAATGGCTGATCTGTATGGTATTGAAATTTTCGTGGTAGTGGATGTGCGCACGCCTGATTGGGAAAACGTACAGGCGCGCGGTGGTTTCGGAAATGCCGGCGTTCGTAGTGCTTTCAAGAACTTCTCTGAATATCTGGCGAACCGGCTGAAACCGCGCTACATGGGGTTGGGTTCCGAAATCAACTCTTACCTCAAGAAGTACCCAAGCGATGCTTCAAATCTGCTGTCACTCTATAACGAAACTGTGAGTGTGGTTAAACAAGTATCCCCAACCACTCGCGTAACCGCAACATTTCAATATGAAGAACTTACCGGCACTCTAGACGGAATACCCGAATGGAATATGCTGGCTAATTTTGAATCCAATATGGACTTTGTGGCAATTTCAACCTACCCGTCTCCTTATTTTGCTGACCCAGATTCCATACCATTAGACTACTACAGCCGGCTTTCACAGCACACAAGCAAACCCGTCGTCATCGCTGAATCCGGCTGGCCGGCCGGAGGCGATCCGTCTTTTAACGGCTCTGAGGATAAACAAGCACGTTTTATCACCAAACTTGAGCAACTGACAGCTTCACTCAATCTCAAACTCTGGGTTTGGATGTACCTTCACGATACAGCAGGCCTCGGCATTCCCCCTTTCTTTGAGACAATGGGACTCCACACAACTGCAGGAGTACCTAAGCGAGCATGGAATACCTGGCAACAACTTTTTGCAAAGCCCCTCCAACCATCACCGCAAACACTCACGTACATCATCCAAACTCAACCGACAAAGGGTTCCCTAACCGGCATCGCTCCCAATCTTATTTACACCCCGAATCCCAATCTTAATGGGCAGGACAGTTTCAACTTTAAAGTCAATGACGGTACAGCGGATTCCGCCGTAGCTGCTACCGTGGCAGTAAATATTAAACCCATCAATGATCTTCCTACTCTTGGATTGGTTGCGCGGTGGAAGCTGGATGATGGCTCTGGTTTGACCGCAATCGATAGCGGTCCGAACGGATTTAGCGGCACGTTAACGAATCTGACAGGGCCTGTTACAACTCAGTGGATGGCACCGGCGTTGGCTGCGCCTACAAAATTTTCCAATACTTCCGCGCTCAGATTTGATGGAACAAACGAGTTTGTTAGTATTCCTCATAATGCAGCGATAACATTTGCTCAACCGCAAAGTTTTACTTTAAGCGCCTGGATCAATGTACCCGCACTTCCTAACGCATGGAAAGGCGTTATTGCTAAATCCCGAGACGCCGGTTTTGTTTATGGGATTTGGATCAGCAGCGGAAATCAATGGGTGTTTGGCGGATCAAATAATACGGGAGGCATTTACAATATCACATGCAATTCTGTAACAACGGGTTGGCACCATGTAACCATTCTTCAGCAAGGGGGCAGTCCCGGCACGCGCAGAATGTACATCGATGGCATTGAGGGATGCTCCGGAGGAGGTTCAAGGGCGGACGGAACCGGGCCCCTAATTATTGGCGCTGCCGGCCAAGTGACGGGAGAATTTTTTAACGGTACTGTTGATGATGTTCGCATCTACAACCGCGCGTTAACAGCGGATGAAGTCGCGGCTCTGGCGGCGGGTTCTCACCGCGCAATTACGTGGAAAACGACGCCGGTTACAACGAACTGGAACAATACGGCCAACTGGGATCTGGGCGAACTGCCCGGTCGCTACGATTCGGTATTTATTCCTGCCAATTTAACGGAAGTTAATTCTCCTGTTCTCGCGAGTAGTGTAGAAATCAACGGACTTCTTCAGTTGCGATCCGGCTCTTTCCTTTCCTTAAACGGCTTTAACTTTGCCGTAAACGGTGTTTTATCAAACGACGGCACTGTCAAATTAAAGGGAACGGAAACCGTTACGCTCACCCCAGACGCTAATTCCGGTACATGGGAATACGGAGGTAACGATTCGGGTACGGAAATAACCGTAAAAGATTTCGGCGCCGGCGTGGATTACTTTAATCTCGTGATTAATGATGCATCTACGGCCACCGTAGATAAATTCGGATTGGGCCCAGCAGCAGCGCTTTCGGTTGCGCAGGATTTGCTTTTAACCAAAGGAATGTTCCGTGCGAATGGGCAGGGAGTGACGGTAACTCGGGACATTACCCTATCCGATGGATCGCTCGTATGCGGCGGGGCTAATCCTGTTGTGGTTGCGCGTAATTTCACTCGCACGGGGACCGGTGTTATCGACTGCTTGGGCGCCACCGATGTAATTCGCATGACGGGATCTGCGGGCAATTTAAATTTAGGATATTCTCCGGATGTAAAAATTTACAATTTAGAAGTCGGCCCCGCGGGCGGCACGACAACGGTGACATCCGGCACAACCGGCGGAGCAAATTTACGCAATATAAAAGTGGCCACGGGAACGCTCCGGCTAAACGGTGTTTTAATTCCGGAACAATCGGGCGGCGAGCTAACCTCCTTAGGTACGATCAGCAACGGCGGAGGTGCACTGCAAATCGGCACGAATTACACGATCAACGCGCCGACGTTTGCCGCAAAGCTTACCTTGGGATCGGCAGATTCGAATATTACGAAAACCCTTAACTTTAGTCAAAATTGCACATTCAGCGGCTCGGTGACTCATGAAATAGGAATAACGGGTGAAACGGGAGATAACAACTGGGTTATCAATACAAACAATAAGAATCTTACCTTTACGAACGGAAATTTGAAAATTAATCCAAAAGCCGGACGGACGGTTAGTTTTAATACGGGGACAGGAAATATAAGTTTGACGGGCGGCAGCGGCACGTTAACCATTCAAGGTGTGGGGACTACCGATTTCAGCGCTGCCAATTTGGCAACGGCTGATTTTACTCAAACCTCGGGTATTTTTACCGCACCCGGCGCCGGTAAAACCTTCCAGATGAACCGGAATTGGAACCGCAGCGGGGGAACGTTTAACCATAGTAACGGTACCTTGACTCTAGGAACCGGCAATCAAGACATTAGCGGCAGTACAAATTTCTTCAATTTTACGAAACAAATCATCGCAGCGGTTGATATAACATTGAGATTTCAAGCCAATCAAACGCAAGACATATCCGGCCTATTGACGTTGCAAGGGCCGAATGCGCCAAATTATCTTTTACTTAGAAGTCTATCCTCAGGAACGTATTGGAATATAAGAGTCCCTTCATCGCCGCCGGCTTCCGTTTCGCGCGTCAATGTACAGGATTCAAATAATTTAAGCGCTCCTGCAACGCTTATTTCACCCTCTGATTCCGTTGGCGCCACACAGCACAATGCCGGATGGAGTTTTGGGAATAACGCTCCTACGGTTACGAGTCGTGTCGAGCCTACTATTAATGAGGATACCCCGAGCGTTATCATCGATTTAAGTATTGGATCGGCGGATCCGGACGGCAATCCACTTCGTTATAAAATTACGGTACCTCCCGCAAGCGGCGCTTTGTACGAAGGAACTTCCACTACGACACCGGTTGTTTTGAATACTTTAATGCCCGTCGGCGAATTTAGAATTACGTATCAGCCGGCTTTGAATAACACAAGCTCCGTCACTCTCAATTATAAAGCTAACGATGGAACGGTGGATTCTGTTTCGGAAGCGACACGCACCATAAATTTTAATGCCGTCAATGACGCTCCGATTCCGTCGCCTCAAACGGTAAATGATGTTATTGAAGACACTCCCAAGACCATCTTTCTATCGGGAACCGATGTTGATGTTGGCGGAAGTGTGACTCATTACAAGATCGTTACGGGACCGACACACGGAGCTTTAAATGTTCCTCCGGATACGGAAACCCTTATCGGATCGCCCGTTGTCTACACTCCCCAAGCTGATTATGACGGTGGGGACGTATTTAGTTTCAGTGTAAAGGATAATACCGGCGCATGGTCCGCTGCTCCCAACGCTACTGCTGAGGTAACGATTAGGGTAATTCCGCAGAATGAATTGCCGATTGCCACCCCTGCTTCCATAAATACAAAGCAAGATACATCAGTTGGTATTAATGTGAGCGGAACCGATGTTGACGGCACCGTAACGCATTTCAAAGTTACGACTCTTCCGATCAATGGAAATTTAAATGTCGCATTAAATGCGGAAATTCCTATATTGACTTCATTGACGTATGTTCCTAACCAACTATTTTTCGGCAGCGATGTCTTTGCATTCAAAGTTAAGGACAATGATAACGGGTGGTCGACCGCGCCGGCTAATGTCAATGTTGCCGTTCGTGAAGTGATAGCCTGTGAAAACAATACTCCTCCGATTGCTGAAGCGGGGGATAGTAAAGTCGGTGTTGTGGGCACGCCCGTTACTTTGGATGGATCTGCTTCGACTGATGCGGGAGGCCAGATCGTAGCCTATTGGTGGACGTATGGGGATGGAGAAGGGACGAATTGGCAGCCGGATCCGATTAAGACCTGGACCTATCGTATATCCGGAACTTTTACCGCTAAACTCTGGGTGAAAGATAATTGCCGCTCAGTATCCCAACCGGATCAGGTTTCGGTTACGATCGGCGCCTCGGCTACGATTCCCCAATCCAACTTCACCGCAGATAAAACTTCAGGCCGATTCCCGCTTACCGTAAATTTTACAGATACCAGCGTTGGAACCATCACAAGTTGGTTGTGGAATTTTGACGGAACTGCGACAAGCACCCAGCGTAATCCCACCTACACCTATAATAGTGTAGGCGTGTACACGGCTAGTTTAACCGTTACGGGTCCGGCCGGATCCAATACGAAAACCAAGACTAACTACATCAACGTTACAACTACTGATCCTTGCGATATCAATCAACTTCCCACCGCCAATGCCGGAGGAAATAAAAATGGATTTGTAGGCCAGAATATTTCCTTTAACGGAGGAAACTCAACCGATTCCGACGGATCTATTCAAACGTATCAATGGAACTTCGGAGATGGGCAAAACGCCACCGGTCAGAGTGTAAGTCATGCATATAATGGTGAAGGTACGTATACTGCCACCTTAACGGTTGTTGATAACTGCGGCGGCGTTTCGCTTCCGTCGGGGACATCTTCTATTACTGTCACGATTTTGTCCGGTACCCCATGTACTAATAATGTTCAACCTTTGGCAAACGCGGGACTGGACAAGGCGGGGGTGATTAATATTCCGGTTAGTTTTGATGCCGGCGCCTCTAGCGATGCCAACGGCCAAATCATAGCCTATTGGTGGACGTTTGGAGACGGAGCTGTTACGAATTGGCAGCCCAATGTAACGGTGGAGCATACCTATCTAACGGCGAATACCTATGCCGCTAAACTCTGGGTAAAAGATAACTGCGGTACCATGTCTGTAGCCGATTCAGTTCTTGTAAATGTTACGGCTACGCCCGTTACTCCCATAGCCAATTTTACCGCAGATAAAACATTCGGCAGTCCTCCGCTTAACGTAAAGTTTACCGACGCGAGCCTTGGTATGATTGAAAGCTATCTGTGGAATTTCGGTGATAACTCGACAAGTACCGAGCGTAATCCCACTCATATATATACCGACTTACGCGTTTATGACGTTAGCTTAACTGTCACCGGCCCAACCGGATTAACAAACACAAAATTAAAAACAGGTTACATAGAAGTCAGCAATGCCGATCCCTGCGCAAACAATACAGTTCCCACTGCGAATGCCGGAGGCAACAAGACCGCATTTAAAGGTCAAAATATTTCCTTTAACGGAGGAAATTCAATCGATTCCGACGGTACCATTCAAACCTACCAATGGAATTTCGGGGACCAACAAACCGGAACAGGCCAAAGCGTAAGTCATGCGTATAGCGATGAAGGCACGTATGCCGCTATCTTAACGGTCACCGACAACTGCGCAGGCACGGCTTCAGTGCAGATCACGGTTACGGTTTTACCCAGTAACTCTTGTACTATAAATACACCTCCTTTGGCAAACGCAGGACCGGACAAATCCGCTGTCATGAATATGCCGGTTACTTTTGATGCTTCACTTTCAACAGATGCCAATGGGCAAATTGTGCAATACTGGTGGACGTTCGGAGATGGCAACGTTACTAATTGGCAGCCTAATGTAACAGTGGAGCATACCTATTTAACCGCCGGCACGTATACGGCCAAACTTTGGGTGAAAGATAACTGTGGTTCTATGTCCCAGGCCGATCCAGTTCTCGTAATTGTGTTTTCTGTCGTGACGGTCCCCCAAGCTAATTTCACCGAAGACAAAACTTCAGGCCAAGCTCCGCTTACCATCAATTTTACAGACACCAGCGTTGGGATAATTACAAACTGGCTGTGGGATTTTGGCGATTTGATCACCAGTACCCAGCGTAATCCTATCCACACCTATAATAATGTAGGCGTGTACACTGCGAGCTTGATCGTCACCGGTCCAGCCGGTTCGAATACAAAAACAAAAAATAACTATATCGAAGTCACCAATATAAATCCGTGTGCTAATAATCAACTTCCAACCGCCAATGCCGGAGGCAATAAAACCGGATTTGTAGGCCAGAGCATTTCCTTTAACGGAGGAAGCTCAACCGATACCGATGGCTCCATTCAGACCTATCAATGGAACTTCGGAGACAGTCAAAGCGCTACCGGTCAGAGTGTAAGTCATGCATATAGTAATGCGGGCACGTACACCGCTACCTTAACCGTTACAGACAATTGCGGCGGTGTTTCAGAACCGCTTTCCTCGCCGGCAGCAACCGTTACGGTTACGATTTCTTCGGCGCCTTCTTGCACGGGCAACACTGCGCCTACCGCAAACGGTGGAGCGGATAAAATCGGCACCGTAAATGTTCCACTGGCTTTTGATGCCGGTGCATCCAGCGATGCCAACGGCCAAGTTGTGTCGTATTGGTGGACCTTCGGTGACGGGGTAGTTACAAATTGGCAACCCGGCGTTGTTGTTGAGCATACCTATGCAGCCGTGGGCATTTATACAGCTCAACTTTGGGTAAGAGATAATTGCGGTGCCATGTCGAACGCGGATACCGTGCAAGTTGATATTCGGTCAGGTTCCGGATAAATTTAGAAGGCTGTTGCGTTTTAAATTTTCCGAAGGTAAAGTATGATTTGCCTATGCTGACACTTGGTATTGAAACCTCCTGCGACGAAACAGCCGCCGCCATTCTCGAAGACGACAAAAAAGTTCTCTCCAATATTATTTCTTCCAGTATTGCCAAACAAAAACCTTTTGGCGGAGTAGTGCCCGAAATCGCAAGCCGCCATCATTTGGAAAACATCGATATCGTTGTCGGAGCTGCATTAAAAGAAGCCGGTAAGTCGCTTCAGGATCTTGATTTGGTAGCCGTAACGCAAGGCCCGGGATTGATCGGGGCTCTTCTGGTAGGAACCTCTTTTGCTAAAACACTCGCCTACAGTTTACACAAGCCGGTAATCGGAGTAAATCATCTGGAGGCTCATCTGGAGGCAAATTTTATAGATAGCGAAGTTCCAAAGAACGGTTATGTCGGGTTGGTCGTTTCCGGAGGGCACACTTGTTTAGTACTTTTCCGCGAAGGAATTTTTAAAATCATTGGCCAGACGCGGGATGACGCAGCCGGAGAAGCCTTTGACAAAGTCGCTAAAATTTTGGGATTGGGCTATCCGGGCGGTCCCGAGATTGACCGGCTGGCTAAATCAGGAAATCCGAAAATAAAATTTCAATGCGGGCAAATCCCAGGGACGTTTGATTTCTCCTTTAGCGGGATCAAAACTGCCGTTCTTTATTACGCGCAAAAGAATCCTCATTTTAAAAACGAATTGGCGGATATCGCCGCTTCGTTTCAGCGGGCTGTTGTAAAATCGCTTGTCGAGAAAACATTGCGGGCAAGCGAAGAGTTTGATATGTCTACAATTGTTGTTGGCGGAGGTGTGGCGGCCAATTCAGAATTGAGAGCGACGCTTGCCAATGAATCAAAGAAGCGCGGATATCAATTGCAGCTTTCGCCTCTACGTTATTCGGTCGATAATGCGGCTATGATTGCCAGGGCCGGATATCTTATGCATAAGCAAGGTCGTCGAGACGGTTGGAGCTTAACAGGGAAGGCCGATTTAGCTATAGGAGGGTAGTATGTTCATCACACACGAAGATATTGAAATCATATTCAAACTTTTTTTGGCGGTCGTGCTGGGCGCCGTTATTGGATTCGAAAGAGAGTATCATGAAAAAGCGGCTGGATTCAGGACGCATGCTCTCGTATGTTTAGGATCGGCGCTTATTATGGTGGTTTCCATTCACGTTTACCGCAGTTCAGGAAACCCCGAAGGTGATCCGGGCAGGATTGCCGCTCAGGTTGTATCCGGAATCGGATTTCTTGGCGCTGGAACGATCATCCGCGGCGGCGCGGAAGTAAAAGGTCTCACCACAGCCGCAAGCCTTTGGACCGTAGCGGGAATCGGACTAGCGGTTGGCTCCGGAATGTATTTTGCAGCCGTTGTGGCAACCATTGTTGTTTTTCTTCTGCTTTTTGTCTTGGGCTTTATTGGGCGCGATATGGTTCGCCGCGCGAAGTTAAAGCAACGATCAACTAATTAATCACAGGGCAATCGCATATTAACGTGACGAGCTAAAAAGAGTTAGAGAAACCTCCGATAAAGGAAATAAACCTTTGGAGGTTTCTATGACAAACTCAGGAGAGAGTCTTTTTGAACACATTCGTATTATCCCTGATCCGGGAAGTCAAAATAAGAAGCATCGCCTCGAATCCATTATGTTTATTGCCATCTGCCCGCTAGCCCCCTGATATAATTGGACCGCGGATAGTAGAGAAACCAGCGGGCGTGAAAGGGGCTGAAAATGCCGTATCGGAAATGGAATGATGATGAGAAAAGGCTTGTCGTCTTGGAGCTTTTAAAAGGAGGCAAGAGCGTTGGTCAGCTTGCCAAAGAGCGCGGGATAAGCGATGCGCTGATCTACCGATGGCGGGATCAAGCTTTGAAAGCAATCGAAGGAGCTTTTAAAGGAAATGGGAGCAAAGCGGGATCTGATTTTTCCGGAGAGCGGGACCGGCTTTTAAAGATTATCGGGGAGCAGGCCTGCGTCATTGAGACGCTAAAAAGAATTTCGGAGATGCACTAACCGTTGGTCTCAAACGCACGATTGTCACGGAACTGAGAGGATCGATGAAACTAACAAGGGCGCTCAAATACATGGACTTGAACAAGAGCAGTTATTGCTACGAAATCCGGCCAAGGGCTGAGGATAAACGAATTTTCCCTCTCGATGCGGAGCTGGAGAAAGCCCTTAAGGATATGAGCGGTTACGAATTGACGCTGGGCTATGACAAAGCCACTGACTACCTGCGGTGGAAACATGACTGCATCTGAAACCGCAAGAAAGTCTATCGGCACATGAGCGTATTGGAAATGCTGCAGCCGCGGTCGATCAAGCGGATTTGGATTAAAAACCGGCGGCTTGGCCTAAGCTAGGTGAGCCAAAGTAATCGGCGGTGGGAATCGGATATGACCTATGTGCCGACGGAGATGGGAAACATGTATTTATTTGTCATCGAAGATATTCATGACAAAGAAGTGGTGGGCGGGCACATGGATATTCGCTGCGGCGCAAAGCAAGCTATTGAAGCGCTGAAGCAGGCTTTGATCAAACGCTTCGGGCGGGAATCGGCGCACGGGCTGGAATTGATTGTGCGAGTCGACCGCGGCGGTCAGTTTACGGCCGAAGATTTCGCTCAGTTTGCTGTGTCTTGCGGAATCAAACTGGAATTTTGCGGCGTGCAAACGCCCAATGACAAGCCCTACATCGAGAGTTTCATTGGCTGCTACAAGCGGGAGGAAGTTTACCGGAATCAGTATGAAGATTTTTTCGAAGCCGTTGAAGGGTGGAAAAATTACCTGGATTGGTACAACCACCGCCGGCCGCACGGCTCTTTAAACAATCTGCCGCCGGTCATTTTTAAAAAGGAGAATTCCTCTACTAAAACTGCCTGATTTTGGTCCAAAAAAATAGGGGTTGCATCGATTCCGCCAAACACCCTGCCTGGCGGCTAACTTGTTTATCTTTATCGGCAAAATCTACTCGCAGCTACGCTCTTGCACCCTTGCCCTGCTTCCGTATTGACACTCGTCGACTCGAAAGCTAGAATACGCCCCAATCATTTTTGATATAACCCTATTAATTTTCAATAAGTTATGGGAAATATTTTAAAATTAGCTTTGCCTAAAGGAAGTTTGGAAGAAGCCACGCGCCAGCTTTTTCAGAAAGCCGGTTTTAGAATCGGTGTTTCTTCGCGCTCTTATTACCCGCCCATCGATGATCCGGAAATCGAATGTATCCTTTTTCGCCCGCAGGAAATGCCGCGTTATATTGAACAGGGAATTGTGGATTGCGGTTTAACCGGGCACGATTGGATCGTTGAAAACGGCGTTTCCTTGGTCGAAATTTGCGAGCTTATTTATTCTAAACAAACCCAAAAACCCGTTCGTTGGGTTCTCGCTGTTCCTCAAGATTCTACTATTCAATCGGTAAAAGATCTTAAAGGTCTTCGCATTGCCACCGAATTGGTGGGGGTCACGAAGCGTTATTTGGAAAAAAATAAAGTTAAAGCCGAAGTGGAATTTTCATGGGGCGCGACGGAAGTAAAGCCTCCGCGTCTTGTCGATGCGATTGTGGAAGCCACCGAAACGGGAAGTAGTCTTCGCGCGAACAATTTGAGAATAGTAGAAACCATTTTGGAATCGACGCCCAGATTTGTTGTTAACAAGCAAAGCTACAAGGATTCCTGGAAACGCAAAAAGATCGACAATATCGCGCTTCTTTTGAAAGGGGCCATGGCGGCCGAATCAAAAGTGGGCGTGAAGATGAACGTTGAAAAGAAAAATTTGGACAAGGTGCTCAAGAAGCTTCCGGCGCTGAAAAAGCCCACCATATCAAGCCTTAGCGAAAAAGGTTGGTTTGACGTTGAAACGATTATCGACGAATCGGTTATACGAAATTTAATTCCCGAATTAAAAAAAGCCGGCGCTCAAGACATTATTGAGTATCCGTTAAACAAAGTGATTCCGTAATCTAAGGAGGAGTGCTTATGCCGTGGCCGCATAAAAATAAGAAGCGGAAAATGAATAAGCACAAAAGAAAAAAGAAACTTCGCAAGCATCGTCACATGAAGAAGTCCTGGTCTTAAGCGCTGCTTAAGGCTTCGGTTTTTTTGGTTTCTTTGCGGCAAGTTCATTTCTGAGTGTACGGTGGCACGATCTCTTTCTCTTCGCGCGCCCGCAAAACTTAATTTGTATCTTGCCATTTTAGGCAAGCGTGCGGACGGCTATCATAATTTATATACGCTGTTTCAGCGGATAAGTTTATTTGATGAGATCCGTATTGTTCCTGCCGACGGAAAATCACCTCTCTTAAAAGTTTCCGGTTTTTCCGTTCCTTCCGATGAAAATAATTTGATTGTTCGAGCCTTTCGTTTGCTTCGCTCGGCTTCGGTAAAAACTCCGCTTGTATCGATCATACTGAAGAAAAATATTCCGGTAGCAGCCGGTTTGGGCGGCGGTTCAAGCGACGCAGGCACGTTTCTGAGTGGAATGAACCGAGGGTTTCGTTTAGGACTCTCTCGTAAAAAAATATGGGAGTTGTCGGCAGAACTTGGAGCCGATGTTCCGTTTTTTGCTATGAATATGTCGTGTGCTTTAGGATGGGGGAGGGGGGATTTGCTGACACCCATTTCTTCCTTAACAAAACGTTGGTTTGTGATCGTATCTTTTTGTAATGGCTTATCTACAAAAGAGATATATGAGTTATACGATAAGGGTAAATACCGGCCTTCCGGCTTGACAAAAGCAAAACACGATGTTAACATCCTCCCTAACTATTTAAGGCAAAAAGATTTATCGCAAGTCCAATGCCTTCTAAAAAATGACCTGCTTCCTATTTGCCTCCGCACGAAGCCCGCTATAAAGCGGGTTTTAAATTTCATGAAGCAGAACGGTTCACGGGCCATTTCTATGTCAGGAAGCGGACCAACGTGCTTTGCGATTCTCGAGGATCGTCGCATAGCGGAAAAACTTGCCAAAGCTGTCAGTCGCACGTTTCGCCTAAGAGTAGATATCGCACACTCGTTTTGATTTTTCCGGTTATACATTGAGAGAGCATTTATCTTGTAATGTAAGATTAAAAGGATAGTTTCTTGAGGGAAGCCGACCCATTTATTTGAGGGGTCGCGGAGTTTTCTCCTCAACCCTATAGGGCAAAAATGCCGATGATGACAACAAAAAGGAGGTTGTCATCATGGCCAAGCCCGTTTGTAAGCTCTCAGCCGAATGGATACGGCGTACGAGAGCAGATTTTAGAGACTTCTTGGATGAAACCAAGTTTCCCGATCCCAAGCGTGAAGAAGGCAGCCGGGGACCGGAATGGAAATACCCGGAATG
>Ga0209726_10003229_pt1 | contig 22605 bp, 15 predicted proteins | sample Subgrocontami54m_FD_187453 | JGI IMG/M metagenome (GOLD analysis project Ga0209726, IMG submission 187453) | Subsurface groundwater microbial communities from S. Glens Falls, New York, USA - GMW46 contaminated, 5.4 m (SPAdes) (version 3) | ecosystem: Environmental > Aquatic > Deep subsurface >... | reverse complement strand
CAGGATCACGCCCTTACGGGCATGATCCACCGCGCCCTCACGGGCGCGACTCCAGCGATCGTGCATTCCGGTATCCCGTGGAACTTAGTGCGTCCTACTTAGCCGTTCGATTACGAGAACGAGTACGAGAACGATTGCCAGTACGAGCACGAGCACGAGCACGCCAACGATGCCGTGAACAGAGGAGGGTGCGTTGAACGGGTCTGATGACCTCATCGGGAAGCTGAAGGACATCGCCAAGAACCTCTGGTGGACGTGGCACCCGGAGGTGATCGCCATCTTCCAGCAGCTCGACCCGAACGTCTGGCGCGAGACGAACCACAACCCGATCCTGTTTCTCGACACTCTTTCGCACGACCTCCTGGACCAGCGCGTCCGGCAGCTCGGGTTCGAGACCAGCATCAACTACCAGTACCGGCGGCTGCAGGAGTACCTCACGTCGAGGGATACGTGGGGGCACACGCACGCCGGGCCGCTGCTCGTCAAGCCCGTCGCCTACTTCTGCGCCGAGTTCGGGATCCACGAGTCGCTGCCGGTCTACTCCGGCGGCCTCGGCGTCCTCGCCGGCGACCACCTGAAGAGCAGCTCCGACCTCGGCGTCCCGCTCGTCGCCGTGGGGCTCCTCTACCGGCAGGGGTACTTCCGTCAGCGCCTCGACGTTTCCGGCTGGCAGTCGGAGGAGTACGGCGGAATCACGCTCGAACAGCTCCCATTGGAACGCGTCCGCACCGGGGACGGCCGCGGGCTGGTGGTCGAAGTCGAGGTCCCCGGCGCCCCGCTCCGTGCCGGCGTCTGGCGCGCGCGCGTCGGACGGAACTCGCTCCTGCTCCTCGATACGGACATCGACGGGAACTCTCCCGACGACCGCGCCCTCTGCGCGCGGCTGTACGGCGGAGACCGGCGGACGAGGATTCGCCAGGAACTCGTCCTCGGCGTCCTCGGGATGCGCGCGCTCGCGGCCGTGGGCGCGAAGCCGGGCGTCATGCACCTGAACGAGGGGCACAGCTCCTTCGCCCTCCTCGAAAAGGTCCGCGAGCTCGTCGAGGAGGATGGATACAAATTCGAGGACGCCTGTCGCGCGACCGCGATCCAGTCGGTCTTCACGACGCACACGCCGGTCGAGGCGGGACATGACCGCTTCGCGCCGGATCTCGTCGAGCAGCACCTCGGGTGGCTCCGGGAGCGGCTCGGGGTCTCCCAGAAGGACTTCCTCGGCCTCGGGCGCGTCAACGTCCAGAACGAGTCGGAGCCGTTCTGCATGACCGTCCTCGCCCTCAAGCTCACCCGCCACGCGAACGGAGTGTCGCACCTCCACGGGCACGTCAGCCGGAAGATGTGGCAGGCGCTCTGGCCGGGGAGACGCGAGGAGAGGGTGCCGATCGGCCACGTGACGAACGGCGTGCACGCGCTCTCCTGGCTCGCCCCGTCCATGTACCGCCTGTTCGAGCGGCACCTCGGGCACCGCTGGGAGGACCGGATCTGCCACCCCGACTCCTGGGACGGCCTCCTCTTCATGGACGACGGGGAACTGTGGGAGACGCACCAGGCCCTCGCGCGGAACCTCGTTGAATTCGCCAGGCGCCGCCTCGTCGAGCAGGCGAAGCGCCGGAACGAGCCGTGGGAGGGGAGGGAGGAGCTGACGCGGGCCCTCGACCCCGAGCTCCTCACGATCGGCTTCGCGCGGCGGTTCGCGACGTACAAGCGCGCGACGCTCCTCTTCGACGACATGGATCGCCTCCGCAAAATGGTCAACCACCCGAAGCGGCCGATCCAGGTCGTCTTCGCGGGAAAGGCGCATCCGCACGACGACGGCGGGAAGAAGCTCATCCAGCAGATCGCCCAGCTCACGCGCGACGTGCGGTTCCTGGGGCGGATCGTCTTCCTCGAGGACTACGACATCAACGTCGCGCGCCACATGGTCCAGGGCGTCGACCTCTGGGTGAACAACCCCGAGCGGCCGCTCGAGGCCTGCGGCACGAGCGGGGAGAAGGTCCTCCTGAACGGCGTCCTCAACTGCTCCATCCTCGACGGGTGGTGGGCGGAGGCCTACGACGGGTCGAACGGCTTCGCCATCAGCGAGGGGCGCTCGCACATCGATTCGGCCGTGCAGCGCAAGCGCGACGCGGACTCGCTCTATGACACGCTCGAGAACGTCGTGAGCCCGCTCTACTACGATCGCGACGAGCACGGCGTGCCGCGCGGGTGGGTGAAGGCGATGAAGCGGGCGATCCAGAGCCTCGCGTGGCGCTTCAACGCCGACCGCATGGTGATGGACTACCTGCGCGAGTGCTACCTGCCCGCCGCGGGCGGGACCTCCTGCGCGATGCCCTAGAAGCGCAGGCGCTCGAGTACCGCCTTGCCTGCTTCGGACGTGGAGCAGACCCGGCCCCCGGGGAGGGCTACGTCGGCGGTCAGGAAGCCGTCCTCGACGGCGAGACGAACCGCCGCCTCGACCGAGCGGGCCTCCTCCTCGAGCCCCAGCGTGTGGTGCAGGAGCATCGCAACGGAGAGGATCGTGCCGTACGGGTTCGCGATTCCCTTGCCGGCGATGTCCGGCGCGGAACCGTGGACGGGCTCGTAGAGGCCCCGTCGTCCCTCGCCGAGCGACGCCGACGGGAGCATCCCCACCGACCCCGCGAGCACGGCCGCCTCGTCCGTCAGGATGTCGCCGAACATGTTCTCCGTCACGACCACGTCGAACGTCTGCGGGAACCGGATCAGGCGCAGGGCGCACGTGTCGACGAGCATGTGCGTCAGGCGGAGATCGGGGAACTCGTCGTGGGCGATCCGCGTGGCCACCTCGCGCCACAGCTTCGACGTCTCGAGCGCGTTCTCCTTGTCCACCGACGTAACGCTCTTCTTTCGCCCCTGTGCGAGGCGGCATGCGACCCGGACGATCCGCGTGACCTCGGCCTCGGAGTAGGAGCAGACGTCGACGGCGCTGTGGGCGTCGCGGCGCTTCTCGCCGAAGTAGATCCCGCCGGTCAGCTCCCGGACCACGAGGATGTCGGTCCCCCGGACGATCTCGGGCTTGATCGGCGAGGCGTGCTCGAGCGCGGGCCACGAGACGACGGGGCGGAGGTTTGCGTAGAGGTTGAGTCCGCGGCGGAGGCCCAGGAGGCCGCGCTCGGGGCGGTCATTCCCCTTGAGGCCGTCCCACTTCGGCCCGCCGACGGCGCCGAACAGGACGGCGTCGGCGCGCACGCAGACGGCCCAGGTCTCTTCCGGGAGTGGCTGACCGAACCGGTCGACGGCCGCGCCGCCGATGGCCAAGCGGGGGAGCTCGAACTCGTGCCCCCTCGCTCGCGCGACCTCCTCGAGGACACGGGCCCCCTCGGAGACCACCTCGGGACCGATCCCATCCCCTCCCAGGACGGCGATCAGTGCGCGCATGGTTTGTCTCTCGCGTCGAAGTCGCGAGAGCGTACAGGAATGGGGGGGCCGGCGTCCAGGAGACGATTCGGTGCGGGCGTGGACGTAGCGGGGAGGGGCGACCCTTCGGGTCGCCCGTACACGGGCAATCTAGCGCTTCTTGTCGTCCTCAGGAGGGTCGAGGGGGCAGATGAGCTTGCCGCCGTTCTCCTCTGCGAGCTTCCCGAGGAACTCGGAGTCCGGCTCGAAGGAAACGACGTTGAGGATCGGCTTCCACCTGGCCAGGTACGGCTTGATCCCCTGGCGAATCGTCTTCTGCGCGTCCTCGGGGACCTTGCCGTCGGTCAGGATGAAGATCGCCGGCTTCATGCCCCCACGCTCGTTCGCCGGGATGCCGTCGAAGTACTGGAAGGCGCGCTGGATCGCCTTCCACAGGAAAGTCGGCCCGCCGGTCCCCTCCTTCTCGACATGCTTTTTCGCGGCCTGCTTGTTCTGGTCGATCGCCTTGACGAACGACGGTTTCCACGGCTTCGGCTCGCGCGAGAAGAAGAGGATCGCGAACGAGGTCGTCTCCTTCAAGAGCATGAGCGTCTTCCCGGTCTCCTCGCGCATCATCTGGGCCTTGGACTTGACCTTCTCGTCCTTGGGGTTGAAGAACATGCTCCCGGAGCGGTCGATGATGAAGACGACATGCGTGGCACTCGTCTGGATCCCGAAGTAATCGATCGGGTCGCCCACGGGCTGCTCGGGCTGTGTGGAGGGAGGAGGGTCGTCGGCGAAGAGGAGAGTTGTCAGGGCGAGGGCCAGGACGAGGCGATGCATGGTCCCCTCCGGGTGGCGGATCCCTGACGCGGTCATGATGACCTGCCGGGGCGCCGAGGTCAACCCGGAAAAATCCCGCCCCGGGCATGAGCCCGGGGCGGAACACAGGATGAACCCAGGTTGTGTGAGCTTTCAGGCTAGCGCCCGTGGTGGCCGTTCTGGCCCTCGTCGTCGTCGTTGCCGTCGTCGTCGTGCCCCGGGTCGGCGCCGTGGCCGCCATTCCCCTGACCGGGGTTGTCCTCGTCGTCGTGGTCGCCGTTGTTCCCGTGGCCGCGGTTGCCCTTCTTGCCCTTGCCGCCGTCCGAGCCGGAGTCATCGGACCCCCCGCCCGAGCCCCCGTCGCTGCCGCCGCCGGCCTTGTCGCCGCCGCGACGGTGGTGCGCATCCTTGTGGCAGCAGCGGTCCTTCTTGTGCTCTTGGGCCCAGCGCTTGGCTGCCTGACGCTCGTCGTCGGACATCTGCCCGTCGCCGTCCTTGTCCCAGCGCGACATCATCCGCTGCCTCGCGGCGTCCTTGCGCGCCTGGCGCTCCTCGGGGCTCAGATCGGGCTTCTCGCGCTTCTTGTCCCCGCCATCACAGTCGCGGCCCCCCTTGTCGGCGCGGCGATCGTTCCCCTTGTCGCTCGGGTCTCCGCCGCAGCGACCCTTGTCCTTGCCATCGCGGTCGCCGGGGCGATGCTTGTCGTCGCCCTGTCCGCTGTTCCCATCTCCGCGACGGTCGACCTTCCCGCTGTGCGAGTCGTCGCGGTTGTCGCCCTTCCCCTTCTTTCCGCCCTTCGCGTGGTCGCCGCCCTTCCCCTTCGCGCCGCCATTCCCCTGTCCACCGCCGCAATTTGCGTTTCCGTCCGCGAGTGCGGGGAGCGTCCAGCCGGCCAGGAGCGCCAGGGCCAGGAGTCGAGCAAACAACCGCATGTCAGCCTCCATCAATTGGGTCACATCGGTGAGTGTCTCTTCGCAAGCGGTTTGCCACCCGGATCTGCCGGGTGACAGCTACGCAACATCTTGCGGCGTCGATGATTGCGCATGTGTGCACGCCCGAAAGGAGCGCGCGGGGGGTGGATCCGTGTCAATCGTCCGACTTTCGGACGCGCGCTCCGTCCGATCTTCGGACGCCGCTACCGTGGGCCGGAGAGCGAACGGAGCCGAGGGCGAGCCCGCCGGCAGACCTCCTCCTGGTCCGCGTACTTCGCCAGGATGCGGCGGTACGTGCGCGCCGCGGCGACGACGTGTCCCTGCTGCTCGTCGATTCGCGCGACCTCGAAGAGGCTCTCCGCGCAGGCCCGTCGGTCCTTCGGAAAGAACTCGACCACTGCGAGCCACGCGAGACGGCGATCTCCGATCGAGGAGACCGTCCTCGCGTGTCCCTGCTGGGCCTGCGCCGAGGCGAACCGCGGCACCGCCTCGACCTTCGCCCCGGGAGTCGGGGGCGGGAGAGGTGCGGGTGGAAAATCCGGAGAAGGGGATGGGCTCCGCTCGGGCCCCGCGAGCAGGAATGCGACCGCGCCGATGATGCACGCGGCGGTCACGGCCGCCGCGATCCGTCCGAGGTGGGGCCGTGTCGCGGCGCCCGCGGGAGGTGGAGAGGGAAGCGCGGCGAGGGCCTCCTCGGCCGAGGCGAATCGTGCCTTGCGATCGCGCGCGAGCATGCGATCGAGCCATGCCGCGAAGTCGGCGGGGACGCCCCGCGCGGCCTCGCTCACCGGCGGGGGCGGCTCGGTCGAAATCGGCGTCCCCCGCGCCACGTCGAGGTCCGACATGGGCGGGCGGCCCGTCATGGCGTGGTAGAGCGTCGCCCCGAGCGAGTACAGGTCCGATCGCGCGTCGGGCTCCCCCCCGTGCGCCTGCTCCGGGCTCATGTACATCGGCGTTCCGAGGATGATCCCGGGGTCGGTCAGGGAGGCGCTCCCCAGGTCCTTGGCGAGGCCAAAGTCGGTGAGCTTCGCCTCTCCATCCGTGGGGAGGAGGAGGTTCCCCGGCTTCACGTCCCGGTGGATGACTCCTTCCTTGTGCGCCCGCGCGAGGGCGGCGAGCGCGGCCCGTGCGACGCCCCATGCCTCCCGCGGCGAGAGCGGCTGTCCGCGGTCGATCCGCGCCTGCAGGCTCTCGCCCTCCACGAACTCCATCGCGAGGAAGTAGTCGTCCCCGTCGCGGCCCGCCTCGTAGATCTGGACGATGTTCGGGTGCGCGAAGCGGGCGAGGATCTCGGCCTCTCGCAGGAACCGCTTCTGCTTCACCGGCGTGTTGAGCGTCCGCGGGTCGGTGACCTTGAGGGCGGCCTTGCGGCCGAGCGTGACCTGCTCCGCCTCGTAGACCCGGCCGTAGCCGCCGGAGGCGAGGAGAGAGGTGATGCGGAAACCGCCGAGGGTCCTTCCGACAAGCGGATCCGGAACGGGAGTGGAGGAGATCGCAGGCACGTCCCCAGGATCCACCGTCCCCTACTTCGATTCCAGTTCTTTCAGTTTCTCGTAGAGCGTGCTGCGCATGATCCCGAGAATCTGCGCTGCCTCCGTCTTGTTCCCTCCCGCCCGCTCGATGGCCGCCTGGATGTGCCGCTTCTCCAGCTCCTTGAGCGTCGGAAACGCCTCCGTATCCGCCTGGGGCCCCGCCGCCTTGATCCCCAGGTCGCCGGGTTCGAGGAGCGGCCCCGAGGCGAGGAGGACCGCGCGCTCGAGGCAATTCCGCAGCTCGCGGACGTTGCCGGGCCACGTGTGCGCCTCCAGCGCCTTCCGCGCGGCGTCGGAGATCCCCTCGACCTTCCTGCCCATCTCCTCGCGGAACTTGGCCAGGTAGAAGTCGGTGAGCATGGCGACGTCGTCCCGCCGCTCGCGGAGCGAAGGCAGGCGGATCTCGATCACCCGGAGACGATAGAGCAGGTCCTCACGGAACCTCCCGGCGGGGACCTCCTTCGTGAGGTCCTTGTTCGTCGCTGCGATGATCCGGACATCAACCCGGATGTCCTCGGTCCCTCCGACCCGCCGCACGACGCGCTCCTCGAGGACGCGGAGGAGCTTCGACTGGCTCTTCCCGTCCATCTCCCCGACCTCGTCGAGAAAGATCGTTCCGCCCGTCGCCAGCTCGAACGCGCCCTTCTTCAAGGCGATCGCCCCTGTGAAGGCCCCCTTCTCGTGGCCGAACAGCTCGCTCTCGACGAGGTTCTCGGGGAGGGCCCCGCAGTTCAGGCAGTGGATCGGCCCGTCCTTTCGCGCGCTGTTGTAGTGGATCGCGTTCGCGACCAGTTCCTTTCCCGTGCCGCTGGCGCCCGTCACGAGCACGGTCGCATCGGTCGCGCAGACCTTCTCGATTTGCTCGTAGACCTTCCGCATCGGCGCGCTCGTCCCGATCATGTTGAACCTCGGCGCGAGCGCGCTCCTGAGGTTCTCGTTCGCCCGGCGGCTCCGCGCCAGGTCCTCGAGGTGCCTGATCGCCGTCCCAGCGAGCACCGCCAGGGCCTCCGTCTCGTCGAGGTCGTCCTCCGTCAGGCGGCGGTCCGTCCCGCGCGTGTCGAGCCACAGGACCCCCACCGGGTCGGGGCCCACGCCGAGCGGCACGGCGATCGACCAGTGCCGCTCCGCGTCCTTCTCCGCCGGATACTCCGTCAGGAGCGATTGGTGCTGACGGAAGACCGCCTCGACGGCGTCCTTCTTCACCTGGACCGGGTCCTTCGCGGAGGCGTCCCGCTGGCGCTGGACCTGCGCGCGCACCGCGAGCGTCTCGCGATCGAGGAGGAGGATGGCCGTCCGCTGCGCCTTGGTGTGCGTCAGGAAGGTCTTCGAGAGCTTCGCGAGAAGCGACGAGAGGTCGGTCTCCGATCGCGCGCTCGCGGCGATCTCGCGGAGCGCGGCGAGGGCCCCGGTCGGCCCCTCGGGGCGCTGGGGGAGCGGCGTGGGGGCCGTGCGGCGGACGACCGTCTTCGCGCCGGGGGGGCCGACCTGGGTCACCACCTCGACGTGGCCGACCTTCGATGCGTGAGCCTCGTCCGCGTAGAACACGAACGACGTGTTGCCCATCCGGATCTCGTCGCCGACCCGGAGCAGCTTCCGCTTCACGGGGATCCCGTTCACGGCGATCCCGTTCTTGCTCTCCAGGTCGACCACCTCGACCCCGTCGCCGGCCAGCGTGAAGAGACAGTGCCGGCGAGAGCACGAGCCGTCGGAGAGGCGGATGTCGCACTCGCCTCCCCGTCCGATGCTCGTCTCCTTTTTTTGGAGGAGGTAGCTCTCCCCGCTGTTCAGGCCCGCCTTGACGAAGAGCCGAGCCTTCATCGCGCTCCTACCGACGTCCACCGCCGCCGCGCCCGCCGCCGCCGCCCCCGCGTCCGCCACCGCCGCCGCGTCCGCCGCCGCCGTGGCCACCGCTCGATCCGCCCCAGCTCGAGCGGTGCTTCGAGGCGCCCTGGTTCACGTTGCGCGACTTCGCCGCGTGCTCAGGCGTGCGCCGCGAAGAGTTCGACAGCCCCTTCGGAGAGAGCTGCTTCGACCCCGGCGTCGAGCGGCTCTGGAGGCGCTGCGTCGACTTCGGGTTCGCCTGGCGGAACTTGTCGACGTCCGGGCCCTTGCCGTTCTTCAGGAGGTGCTCCGAGAGCGCCGGGTTCGAGTTCGCCTTCTTGAGTGCCGAGGCGAGGCCGTGCTCGGGGTCGTTGCGGAGCCCCGGGTCCTTCTTGAAGAGCCCCGCGGCCTCGGTGAACAGCTTTCCGTCCTTCACGTCGAACGGGACCTTCCACTCGTCCTTGGCCTTCTTCAGGAAGCCCTCCACCGCGGGGTTGTCTTTCCCCTTGTGGTGGTCGAGCGCCTGGGAGGCGAGGTGCGGGAACTTCTCTACGTTGTCGAGGACGCTCTGGACGCGGTCCGCCTGGTCGACCCAGTCGCGGCCGACCTTCTCGTTCACCAGCTTGGAGAGGTCGCAGGTCTCCAGGAACTCCTTCGCCTGGCCGCACTCGTAGAGCGCCCCGCAGGCCTGCTCCATCGTCGTCACCCAGTCCTCGACCGCGGGGACGAAGCACTCCTCGGCACACTCGAGGAGCCCCAGGGCCGCCTCGGTGTACTGCGCGCAGTTCTCCATGATGTAGGTGTACAGGCCATAGGAGCCCCACGCGTAGCCGCACGCCGTCGCCGCCGCGGCGACCTCCTCTTGGGCGTAGGGGTAGGTCTGGTAGAAGGTCTGCTCGCTGTACATCGGCGTCTCGGAGGAGCCGCTCGAGGAGGCCGGCTCCTCGGTCGCCGCAGGCTCCTCGGTCGCCGCAGGCTCCTCGGTCGCCGCAGGCTCCTCGGTCGCCGCCGGCTCCTCCGTCGCGGCCGGTTCCTCGGTGGCCGCGGGCTCCTCCTTGCCGCCGGCCCCGAGCGCGGCGCCCTTCTCGTCGAGCGACAGGGCAAACTCCTTCACCGCCGCGGGGCTGCCCGCGTAGACGGAGGCGATGATCTTGGAGTAGCGGGGAAAGTCGGAGAGGACCTCGAGGACGGCCGGGAAGTCCGACAGCTCCTGCGCCGCGGCGCGGACGGCCGGGTCGTACTTCGCGAGGGCCTCAGGCGTGGAGGCCTTCTCCGGGTCGGCGATGAGCGCGGCCATCAGCTCCGGGTGGCCGGCCACGTCGAGGATCGCGACGCGCGTCTCCTTCGGATAGAGCCCCAGTGGCGCGATCACGAGCTTCTGCAGCTTGTTCAGCTCCTCGGCCGCCGCGGACAGGGCGAGGCACGCCACGAGGACGGGGATCCACCGGCAGGTCTTCATCATCGCATCCTCCTCCTTGACGGTCGCCACACTATACACGATGGCGACAGGTGTAGCATCTCCTCACGGAGGGGCCGTAGAATCTCCGGCCTATGATGCTCGCCATTCTCGTCTTGTTGGCGCAGGCCGGTGACCCCGAGATCCCCATCCTCGCCCCAAAGGAGGGCATCCAGGTCACCGGCGTTGCCGCCAGGTCGTCCGTGGAGCGCGAAGGCCCTCGCCAGGCCGCCCTCGCCGACGCGCTGCGCCAGATCGCGGAGGCCTCGGGGGGGAAGGTCTCCGAGAACGTCGCGGGTGGCACGGCGACCCGGTGGCGCGCGAGGTTCCCCGACGGCGTCCTCGTGATCGCGGACCTCGTGAAGAAGGGCGACGCGGTCTCGGAGGACACGACGCGCGTCGATGTCTCGCTCCCCGGAGGCGCCACGGCGACCCTGGAGGTCCGGAAGGGTCACACGGACCGCCCCCTCGACCCCAAGGTCGTCGAGACGGTCTTCGGCGCCAATTCGACCACCTGCTTCCGGATCGTGCGGGAGTACGAGGCGGGAGCGACGTTCGTCGTCGAGCTGGCCTACGTCCTCCCCGAGGCCTCCGGCGAGATGGTCCCCGTCTCGCCCGGGCGCCGCTGGACGTGGAAGTTCGTGCAGCGCTGGCCCGTGGACGCGAGCAAGACGATCGAGGAGGAGGTGAGCGCGAGCGTCGAGAAGATCGAGAAGGGCCTCGCGACACTCCGCGTGAACCACACCGGCACGACCGGGAGCCGCTCCGACCAGGTGGAGATCCAACTCGGCGAGGGCGGTCCCCTCGTGAAGGACGTCATCGACATGAACGGCCGCCGGACCGTGCAGATCGCCGCCGGCGCCCCGACCGCGACCGGGCTCCGCTGGATGACCGAGCGGATGCAGCGGGTCACGCTGCCCGGGCTGTTCGCCTCGCTCGTCGGCCACCTGCCGTTCACGCAGGGCGCGACGTGGACCCATGCGTGGGAAGGGGAGACCTCCGAGGGGACCGCGTCCTACGAGGAGGAGGCGAAGGTGCCCGAGGCCCGCTCGTTCCAGACCCCCGCGGGGCCGCGCGCCGGCGTCCGCGTCGTCCGCACCTCGAAGGAGCGGCTCCGCATCGACCTCGGCACGGAGGGCTTCCGCCTCCTCATCCGAACTCGCGCATGGGAGGCCTGGTACGCCGACGGCGTCGGCTGCATCCACGAGGAGGAGTCGGAGACGGAGGGCACCACGACCACCTCCCCCGACGGCCATACGACCGACCCGGTCTACACCGAGGTCATCTCCACCTGGGACCTCACCGACTGCACAGGCGCACGGTAGAGGCCGTTTCGCTTTCCAGGGCGCGCACGGGTGCTAGAATCCGGCCGTGAAGTGTCGGAAATGCGCGTACGACAACGCCGGCGACGCCGTGGTGTGCGGGCTGTGCGGTGAGCTGATGCGGGAGGCCCCGCCCCCCGCGGTGGCGGTCGAAGCACCGCCTACGGAGCGGCCGGGCCTTTTCCAGCGGCCGTACCTGTGCCTCGCGATCGGCCTCGCCGCCTTCCCGGTCGCGAAGCTCCTCTGGTTCCCGAACTACATCTTCAACTTCCTGACGACGCTCGTCCACGAGTGCGGCCACGCCGCGTGCGCGTGGTTCGTCGGAATGCCGTCGATCCCCGCCGTCAGCCCCGCCGGGGGCGGCGTCACCGTCTGGCAGGAGCAGAACTGGCAGATCGCCGTGCTCGTCTGGATCGGACTCGGCGCGCTTGCCTGGAAGGCGCGCCGCGCGAAGGCCTTCTTCATCCCCCTGGTCGTCGTCGCCGCCGCCTACCCCGCCCTCGCCTTCACGAAGGCCAGCCTCGGCCTCGCCATCTTCGGCGGGATCCTCTTCGAAGTCGCGGGCGCGGCAGCGTGCTTCGTCGCCTGCCTCGGCGCCCACCTCGAGCGCCCCTTCGAGCGTCCCCTGTACGCCCTGTGGGGCTGGTGGATGGTCCTCAACCGCGTCTGCGAGTCCTGGCTCATCCTGACCGACGCCTCCTACCGTCTCGGGAACCGCCTGATCGAGAGCGGCCTCGCCGAGGGCATCCCGAGCGACCTGACCCAGGTCACGCTCCACCTGAACATCTCCCCGCGCCCCGTCCTCTACCTGATCCTCGCCCTCTGCCTCCTCGCCCTGCCGATTTCCATCGGAATCGCCCGCTGGATTCGCAGCCGGGAGTGAACGCAACCCCTGACCCGGCAAGGATTCCTTGCTCCGGGGCGACCGGAATGTTTCTTTCCGGAACTTCAACGGGGACCGGGCGTCCAAGCCCGCTTGGTACTCAGGTCCCACGGACGTCACACGCCACAGATTCGGGGTTGCAAGGAGGTCGGTAGCCATGAGGCAGGTCAGGTGGATTCTCTGCGTATTCGTCCTGTCCCTTCCTCTCCATGCTGATGACGCCGCGGACAAGGAGGCCCGGCTCCTCTTCGAAGCGGGCCAATCCGCCATGGCCGACCGCGACTGGGAGGCCGCCGGCCGCTGCTTCGAGCAGGCCGTCGCCAAGGCCCCCGGCTCCGAGTTCGCCGAGGAGGCCTCCTTCCTCAGCGCCAAGGCCCTCGACCTCGCGCGGCAGGACGAGCGCGCCGTCGCCGCCTACCAGGAATTCCTCAACAAGCATCCGATGTCACCCTTCGCCGCGCGCGCCCGATACCTCGTCGCCGACGTCTACACGCGTCTAAAGCGCTTCGAGGAGGCCGCCGAGATCGTCCGCGCCGAGACGATCGAAGCCGCCGGCGAGGAACACAAGAAGTCCCTCGCGAAGTTCTACGTCGACCTCGCCAACGAGTTCTTCGAGGCCCCCGACCCGACCAGCCCCTTTGGAAAGCGCGTCACGAAGCCCACCACGGACTACGGCCGCGCCCTCGCCTACTTCACCAAGGCGCAGGAGATCCTCGGCCACGACGCCGACCTCATGAACCGCTCCGCGTTCTGCCGCCTCCAGCAAGGCGACCACGCCGGCGCCCAGACCGTCTGGCAGGACCTCATTCAGCGCTTCCCGAAGGACTCGCGCCGCGCGGACGCCTTCTTCTTCGTCGGGTACGTCTACGCGATCCAGAACCAGATGGACAAGGCGCGCGAGATCCTCTCCGTGGTGGAGGACGAGTATGGCGACTCCCCGTACGCGCCGACCTCCGTCGCCCTCATGGGCCAGACCTACCAGCCCGATCGCACGAAGGACGAGGACTCGTTCCGCAAGGGGATCGGCGTCTGGGAGGAGTTCCTCACGAGGTACGGCTCCCACGCCCTCGCCCCGCAAATCCAGCTCGCCATCGGCCAGTCGTACGCGAACTGGGGCGACCAGGCCAACGCGATCACGACGATGGAGCGCTTCGTCACGCGCTTCCCAGACCACGCCGACGCCCCGAAGGCCCAGTTCGCCGCCGGGCAGGGGTACCTCGCTCTGAAGAGGTTCGAGGAGGCCACCGCGGCGTTCCAGAAGTTCCTCGCCACGTGGCCCAACGACCCCCTCTGGCAGCAGGCCCAGGGGCAGGTCGTCGAGACGGCCTGGCAGAAGGGCCGAACGCAGCTCGACGAGAAGAAGTACGACGACGCCATCGCGACCTGGGATGGCTTCCTGAGGCAGTTCCCGCTCTCCACGCACTGCGCGGAGGTCCAGTTCGCCTTCGGCGCCATCGCCTATGACCGCGGCGACTTCGCGAAGGCGATCATCGAGTGGGAGAAGACGAAGAACAAGTACGGGCAGACCGAGTACGCCTCGATCGCGGCCCTCTCGATCGCCCGGACGACGGAGGAGAAGGTCGCAAAGACCGACGAGGACATCGAGCGCGCCGTGACGCTCTACCGGGAGGTCACCACGGCCTACCCGGGGACGCAGTCGGCCTACCAGGCGGCCGAGAGGCTTCAGCAGATGCTGACGAAGGCCCTCTCGATCCGCGTGGACCGCGCCTATGCCACGAACGAAAAGGCGCTCCTGCACGTCGACACGCGCAACGCGAAGAGGCTCTCGTTCAAGGTCTACCGCATCGACCTCGAGGAATACTTCCGCAAGAAGCACACGATCGGCGGCGTGGAGCAGATCGCCGTCGAGATCGTGAAGCCCGAGCAGACCTGGGAGGTCGACGTCGACGGCTACCTGCCGTACCGCGTCGTCGCGCAGGACGTCTCGCTGCCGCTCGAGGGGCCCGGCGCGTGGATCCTCTCCGTCAGCACCGTGAGCGACCCCGAGAAGCGGGAGACGGAGTACACGGCGACGGCGCTCTTCGTCCGGAGCGACCTGGCGGTCGTCACGAAGAGCACCTCGAGTCAGGTCCTCGTCTTCGCGCGGAGCGAAGTCACGGGCAAGCCGTGGCCCGGCGCGCGTGTCCTCGTGTCGAACGGGTCGAGCGTGAAGTTCGAGCTGACCACGGGCGCCGACGGGACCGTGCTGCAGAACTGGGACGAGACGTGGGGCGTCGTGAAGGCCTTCTCGATCGCGGACGGGAACATCGCGTCGAGCGAGGCGCAACTCGCCGGCACGGTCGCCTGGGGATACCAGACGAAGGGGTACGTCTACACCGACCGCCCCGTCTACCGTCCGAACCAGACGGTGAACTGGAAGGCGATCCTCCGCCGTGTCGGCGGCGGTTTCTACACCACCACCTCCAACGAGCCGGTGAAGGCGACGATCACCGCCCCGAACGGACTGGTCCTCTATGAGAAGGACCTCGTCACCAACGACTTCGGCACGGTGACGGGCGAGGTGACGCTCGGCGACGAGCCGTACCTCGGGGACTACACGATCAAGGTGACGATCGCGCAGAAGGACTTCGTCGGGACGTTCAAGGTCCTGGAGTACAAGAAGCCCGACTTCGTCGTCGACATCACGCCCGAAAAGGAGTGCTACCTCGCAGGCGAAGAGGTGAAGGCGAAGATCCAGGTGTCGTACTACTTCGGCGGCCCGGTGCGGAACACCGACGTGGTGTGGCAGGTCCTCGGCGGCTCGTACGCCTTCGACCGGACGCGCTACGAGGAGTTCGGGTGGTTCGTCGCGGCCGTTGCGGCGCGCGAGCGCGTCACGGACCGCGAGGGGGAGTTCATCTCCGAGGGGCGGGTGACGACCGACGCGAACGGCGTGGCCGAGATCCGCTTTCGCGCCCGGGCTGGCGTGGGCGATCAGACCTACACGGTCCTCGCCGCGGCGCAGGACGTGAACCGCCAGTGGGTCACGGGCGCCGCGAACGTCCCGGTGACCACCGTCGAGGCCTTCGCGGTCGTCAAGACCGCCAGGCAGATGTACCAGCCCAAGGAGCGCATCACGGTCAACGTGTTGACCGTGAACGCCCTGCACTCACCGGTCGCCCTCGAGGGGAAGGTCGTCGTCGCCCGCGTGCGAATCGTCGACGGTCACGAGGTCTTCGAGCCGGTGCACGAGTACGACACGAAGACCGACGACTCCGGCAAGGCCGAGGTCCAGCTCGCCATCGAGGTCCCCGGGCCGTACGTCGTGAAGTTCTCCGCGCGCCGCGGGGCGCGGGTCATCGAGGGCGGCACCCCGGTCCAGATCGCCGGCGACGCCGAGGACCTCGCGAACCAGGCGAAGGTCATCACGGACCGCCGCGCCTACCTGCGCGACGAGACCGCGAAGGTCATGATCAACAGCCCCGTCGCGGGCGTGACGGCGCTCCTCACGTTCGAGGCCGAGAAGGTCCTCGAGTACCGCGTCGTGGAGCTGACGGACCGCTCGAACACGTTCGAGATCCCGGTGAAGGACCTCTACGCGCCGAACGTCCACATCGCGATCGCCGTTCCCGCGAATCACCGTTTGTACGAGGATGCGCAGGAGATCCTCGTCTTCAAGTACCTGAACGTCTCTGTCCTCCCCGAGAAGCGGGATCTGAAACCGCGCGAGGACGCGATCTTCAGCGTCAAGACGACCGACCAGAACGGGAAGCCCGTGAGCGGCGAGTTCAGCCTCGCGCTCGTGGACGACGCGATCTACGCGATCGAGGGGGAGAACTCCCCGAACGTGCTGGCGCACTTCTACGACCAGCGCCGCCCGCGCGCGGTCGCGACGCACAGCTCGTACGAGTTCCGCTACGACGGCGTCACGGTCGCGAGCCAGGTCGACCTCCTCGACGAGGCCGGGCGCCGCGAGTTGGAGCAGAAGCAGCAGGACATCTCCAAGGCTCTTGGCGCCGAGTTGGCGGAGGTCGACCGCGGAAGGGCGGTCGATTCGCTCCGGAAATTGACCGAAGACAAGAAAGAGAAGTCCCACTCGTTGAAGAAGAACGCTGCCAAGGACATGGCCCCCCCGGCCTCGGCGGCGCCGGAGCCTTCCCTGCGGGACGCGGAGAACTGGGATGCGGCCGCAGGCGATGAGCAGGGGATTGGCGGGGGCAGTGGGAGTGGCGGACGCTTCGCCGCCCGTCAGCAGGCCCACCGGCCCGGCAAGGAGGGGTACCTGTCGCGGGGCGATAGCAACGAAGACACGGTCCTGCTCGCGTTCGGCGGTCAGTCCTACGAGGCCGCGAGCGCCTGGGGGAACCTCTCCGAGCGCCGCTACGTCGAGTGGGTGAAGCCGGAGCTCAGGAAGCAGTTCGCAGACACGGCGTTCTGGTCCCCCTCGCTCGTGACGAACGAGAACGGCGAGGCGACGGTCAGCGTGAAGCTGCCGGACAATCTGACGACGTGGAAGGCGACGGTCCGCGGCGTGACGCGTGACACGCTCGTAGGCGCCGCGACCGCGCGCCTCGAGAGCCGCCTGGACGTGGTGGCCCGCGTCGCGGCCCCCCGGTTCCTGACGCAGAACGACGAGGCGACGGTCGTCGGCACCGTGAACAACGCGCTCGAGAGCGACCAGCAGGTGAAGTACGTGTTCCGCGTCGAGGGCGTGGAGACCGAGAGCCTCCCCGCCGTCGAGCGGCGCATGGCGGCCGGCCAGGCCCTCGCGTTCGACCACCAGGTCCGCGCAGCGACCGTCGGGCCGGTCCTGTTCCACGTCGAGGGAATGACGACCGTCGCCTCCGATGCGATGGAGATCGGGATCGAGACGCTGCCTCACGGCGTGCGCGAGGTCGAGGGCGCGAGCGGCTCCGTCGAGGACCGCGCGATGGCCGACTTCGTGATGCCCGAGGACGTCGTCGATGGGAGCGTCCGCGCCGAGCTGCGCCTCGCCCCGAGCGTCGACGGCAGCGTGCTCGACTCCCTCATCTATCTCCAGGAGTACCCCTACGGCTGCATCGAGCAGACGCTGAACCGCTTCGCGCCGGGGATCCAGGCGATGCGGGCCCTGCGCGAGCTCGGGAGGCCGGACGAGGCCCTGGCGAAGACGCTGGACGGGATCGTGAAGACGGGGCTGCTCCGCTGCTACCAGCTCCAGAACCCCGACGGCGGGTGGGGCTGGTGGGCGGGGAACGCCTCCAATCCCTTCACCACGGCGTACACGCTTGTCTGCCTCGAGGAGGCGCGCCAGGCGGGGTACGTGCTCAACGGCACGGTCCGCGAGAAGGCCGTGCTCGCCGCGAAGCAGCTCCTCGCGAACGCGGGGACCGACTACGACACCCGGGCCTACCTCCTGTTCGCCCTCTCGTACAGCAACGAGGCGGACCTGGCGGACATGAACAGCGCCTTCCGCCAGAGGGATGCGCTGACGACGTACGGCGCGAGCGTGCTCGCGCTGGCCCTGAAGGCGACGCAGCGCGACGCGCAGGCGGCCCAGGTGGTCGAGATGGTCTCGCGGCGCGCGAAGACCGAGGGACGCTACGCCTCCTGGACCATCGGCGACAACCGCTACGGCTGGATGGACGAGCCGATCGAGACGACGGCGCACGCCCTCATGGCGATCCTGGCCGTCGACCCGACGAACTCGCTCGTCGAGCCCGCGGCCCAGTGGCTCGTCGACCGCCGTCCGGGCGGGACGCACTGGGGCTCCACGAAGTCGACCGCGGCGGCGATCCGCGCGCTGTCGGCCTACGTGAGGGCAAAGGGCACGGCGTCGTCCGACTACACGCTCACGGTGACGCTGAACGACAAGCCGGTCGGCAAGTGGGACGTGCGGGGAGGCCGCCTGCCTGAGGAGGCGCGGCTGGTGAAGCTCGGCATGGCCCAGCTCGCGATCGGCAAGAACACCCTCCGCTTCGAGAAGGTCGGGAGCGGGAAGCTGTACTACACCTTCCGCGCGGAGTACTTCCGCAAGGGCGAGGACATTGCCGCGGCGGGGAACCTGATCGGCGTCGAGCGCCGCTACGAGGCGTGGACGCGGCCGGAGGCCCAGGCCGAAGCGACGATGGGGGGCTACGACGTCGTGAGGGCCGAGCGGAGGCCCAAGGTGATCGACACGGGGCTTCGCGAGGTCACGGCGGCGGACCGCTTCCGGATCCACCTCGTCGTCGAGTGCCGCCAGGAGCTGGCGTACGTGATCGTCGAGGACCCGCTCCCGAGCGGGTGCGAGGTGCTCGACGAGGGGATGACGGGCGCCTTCGACCACCAGGAGCGCCGCGACGAGAAGATGGCCTTCTTCTTCACGAAGCTGCCCGCGGGGAAGACGGAGATCACCTACCTCGTGCAGGCGGTCTTCCCGGGGAAGTACCACGTCATGCCGACGTGGGTCAGTCCGATGTACCGCCCCGAGGTGTTCGGGCGCGGGCCTGAGCACCGCCTGGCGATCCTGACGGAGGACGAGGCGAAGGCGCGGGCCGCGGCGCGCGAGGCCGAGGAGCTGCCGGACGAGGTCTACGCGAACGGGAAGAGGGCCTGGAAGGAGGACCGTCGCGGCGACGCCAAGGAGTCGTTCCGTCGCCTCCTGGACCGTGGCGACCTCAGGGACGAGATCGCCGAGGAGCTGCTCGGCTACATCCTCACGATCGCGATCGGCGAGAAGGACCATCGCGGGGCGATCGCGAGCTACGAAGAGCTGATGGACCGCAACCCGAACACCCCGGTCCGCCTCTCGGACCTCCGAGAGATTGCGGTCTCGTACGATACGCAGGGCGAGGACGAGCGGGCGATCGGGCTCTACGACAGGGTCCTGCTGGGCGCCTACGAATTCGAGCGCGGCGCCGTGGCGTCGCTGCAGGAGCTGAACCGCGCGCCGGACGCCGAGAGGCGCTGGGCGACGCTCCTGGGCGGCTTCCCGGAGCGGAGCCGGATCGTCGACGAGGCGTACGCCCTGGCGCAGTCGCACGTCGCGGCGGCGAGGCAGAAGGCGAACCTGGAGCTGCGCATGCGGGCGATCGCGAGCCTGCGGCGGTTCCTGGCGTGGTTCCCGAACTCGAGCTGGGCGGACGAAGCCGACTGGACGCTGGTTTCGCTGATCCAGGAATTCGGCTCCGTGAAGGGCGGGATCGACGCCCGCGCGGCGGAGGGGCTGGTGGGGGAGGCGGGGCGGTTCCTCGCGCGCTACCCCGACTCGCCGTACGCCGACGAGGCGCAGCACGCCCTCCTCATCGGGTTCTACACGCTGGGGAACTTCGACGAGGCGATGAAGGCGGGCGATGTGCTGCTGACGCGGGAGTACCCGAACGACGCGGGCATCCGGCAGCCGAGCCCGTACCGCGACGCGGCGCACTACCTCCTGGGCAAGGTCTTCCACGTGAAGGGGGACCTGGCGAAGGCGGTGGAGCACTACAAGCAGAGTTCGGTGGGCGACGCGAGGGACTCGCTGGAGTTCCTGACGTCGCGGGGCCTCAGGCTGCCCGAGACGACCGTGTTCGGCGAGAAGGACTCGCTGGCGCTGGCGGTGCAGGCGAAGAACCTGACGAATGTCGTGCTGAAGGTCTACAAGGTGGACCTGATGGTCCTGCTGGCGAGCCGGAAGGACCTGGCGAACGTGGCGCGGATCGACTTGACGGGGATCCAGCCGCTGAAGGAGTGGAACGTGGCGCTGGGCGGCGGGACGGAGTACCGCTGGCACGACGAGGGCGTTCCGGTGCCGGTGGAAGGCAAGGGAGCGTACCTCGTGGTCGCGAAGGGCGAGGGGCTGGATGCCTCGAGCGTCCTGATGCGGAGCGAGATCACGTTGAAGGTGCAGAAGGTGGAGAACCGCGTCCGGGTGTACGTGACGGACCGGAGCGGCCAGAACGCGGTGAAGGACGCCTACGTGAAGATCAGCGACGGCTCGCGGATCGTGGGCGCCGGCTACACGGACGTCCGCGGCGTGTTCGAGGTGGGGATGGGCGGCGCGCCCGGCCTCCTCTCGATCGTCGCGGAGCACGGCGACGACGTGGCGCTCATCAGGGAGTAGCCGCGGACGCGAATCCCGGTACAATCCTGGGGCCGCCCCGATGGGGGCGGCCCCTTTCCATTCCGGGCCGGTTCGCGTGGACGACTACAACACCCAGGCTGGGGCCCTCCGGGACCGCTACGGGAGCGGTGTCGAGGTCTCGCGACTCCAGAAGGCGCGACACCGGGGCCTCCTCGTGCGCTTCTGTCTCTGGCCGAACTTCGCCCCCGTCGTGATGCCGTTCTGCGACGTGGTGGCGCTGACGGGGTTCGACCTGGTCGACGGGAAGCGATCGAAGGAGCACGTCCTCGGCTACGTGAGCCAGCACCTGCTCCTGGAGATGCTCGGCGACCGCGTCTCGCACCATCGGGCACCCACGCGCCACCTCATCGTCGAGTGCGCGATCGACGGCAACGGTCAGTACCTCCTCCTCCTCGGAGTCCGTCCCGATCTGAAGAGCGCCGCGACCGACCTGCTGGGGGAGGCCTAGCGTGCTTTCCGGGACGTGGCGAGTTTCCTGCCCCGAGTGCAGCTACGAGCACCAGTCCGCCGGCGCGATCACTATGGTCGTCCGCGACGACGGCACCGAGGCCATCTGCCCCGAGCCCGATACGCTTCGAATCGCCGAGGAGACGACGGGCAAGCGCTGGGGCGAGCTGGAGGTTGCCGGTCGGATCCGCAAGCGGGCCGCGCAGGTCTGCCTCTCCTGTGGCGCGCTGGACTTCTATCCGCTCGCGCCGTCGGCGAGGCCCTCCCAGGGCTACGCCTGTCGCTCCTGCGGCCACCCGCGCCTGTTTGTCCTCGCGGAGAAGACGGGCCTTCTCGGAGCGCTCTTCGCCGGCTTCCTCGCCCCGCGCTGCCCGATCTGCAAGGAAGGCCGCCTCCAACGCTCGTGTGTTTCCCCAGGTTGAGGCCCCTGCGCGGGTGCAGCGGCCGTCGGAAAGACAATCGGCAACGAGGAGATCAGGATGCGCTCGATACCACCGGCGGGCAAGCATGGTTGTCGGAAGTGCAAGGGGCTCTGCTTGCGGGACGCGACGGTCCAGGATGTCCAGCTCGAGCTCATCCGTCGGTCCCAGTACAACGCCTTCGAGGGGGAGCGGGTCGCGAAGGACCTACTGTCGAACAGGGACCTCTGGATCGCGGTCCTGATGGACCGGTTCGGCGTCCCTAATCCGCCTTGGCTGCCGTCCGCTGGACTGATCAAACTGCGAGATCTCGATCAGGACTTCTGGAACGTGGACACCTTGTTCATCCTCGCAAAGAACGCCACTGCGGCGCGCAAGCTGGCCGCCTTCCGGGATCGCTGGGCCGCCGACACGGCCGTCGTGCATGAGCAGGAGGACACCGAGCGGATCCTCGGCGGGTGGGGGTTGAAGGGACGGCTCGTGACGCTGTGGTGGGATTGACTCCCACCCGCGCGCGCGATTCCAAGCACCGGTGCGAATCGGTATACTCGGGGCATCGTGATGCGGCCTGCGCCGAGGTATCGAAATCTCCAGGAGATTCCGCTGGAGCGGCTTCGCGAGGCCCTGCGTGAGCGGGTCGAGCTGGCCGTCCTGTTCGGCTCGGTCGTGACGGGGAATACGCATCCCGAGAGTGACGTGGACCTCGCCGTGTGGCCTCGAAGGGAGACGGACGTCGATGCCCTCCTCCTGGCTGTGATGACGGCGCTCGACACCGAGGACGTGGATCTGGTCGATCTCCGTCGCGCGAGCGGGACGCTCCAGATCATCGTTGCAACGCGTGGCTTCCTTGTCCTCGAGGACCCGCCAGGCCGCCTCGCCGAGTTCGCCTCGCAGGCGGAACGGCGGTGGCAGGACGACCTCCATCTCCTTCCGTATCGACTCCTGGAGCTCGACCTGTGGCTCGAGAAGAGGGGGGTTCGATGAGCCCGGTGGATGCGTCCGTGATTCAACGGAAGCTCCGGCTCATGGAAGAGCGATTGGAGGCCCTTGCCCCCATCGCACAGCTCTCGCTGGAGGAGTACCGCTCCGACTTGATCCGCCGGAAGGGCGCGGAGAAGCTGACCCAGGAGCTCATCAACGCGGCCATCGACACGAACTTCCACGTCTTGGTTCAGTCCGGCCAGAAGGCGCCCGAGAAGGCACACGACAGCTTCCTCGCCCTCGCGACGATCGGCGTGTTCGACCTTGCCCTGGCCAGGGTGCTCGCCCAATTCGCCGGCCTCCGCAATCGGCTCGTCCACGAGTAAGAGGCGATCGACGACGCGAAGGTCCTCGCCGCGTTGGAGGAAACTGGGCGGGTGTTCCCGCCCTACATCCTGGCACTGCGTAAGAAGTTCTGCCCGTCCTCCCAGCCGCCTAGGTCATGAGCCCAGGCGCGGACGGAGGGCGCCGCCTAGTAGAATCCGGCCAGGCAGAAACTCCCCAAGTCGTCGACGCGGCGGACGTGGAGAGTGTTCGAGGGTCCGCGAGGCGTTGGCGAAGGTCGCGGATCCCCAGGCTACGCCCAAGTTGAGGGAGCGCGCAGCGCGAGAGACGG
>Ga0209726_10003226_pt1 | contig 22611 bp, 30 predicted proteins | sample Subgrocontami54m_FD_187453 | JGI IMG/M metagenome (GOLD analysis project Ga0209726, IMG submission 187453) | Subsurface groundwater microbial communities from S. Glens Falls, New York, USA - GMW46 contaminated, 5.4 m (SPAdes) (version 3) | ecosystem: Environmental > Aquatic > Deep subsurface >... | reverse complement strand
GCGGGGTGAACATACTGCTCGCCATTGAAATCTGCTCAGACGTGGCGGGAAACTCCGCTTTCAAGGACGCGTTCCTGGGGATTTCCCATGAAATCCGTCAGGGGAAAACATTTTCCGCCTGCTTGCAGGGGAATCCGCTCTTTCCGCCTTTTATGACGCAAATGGCCGTGATCGGCGAAGAAAGCGGAAAACTGCCGGCGATGATGTCAAAAGCCGCCGAATACTACACCGACCGGGTGGATGTGTTTGTCGAGCGGCTGGGAGTGGTGATCGAGCCGGTGGTAATCCTTTTTGTCGGTGGAATCGTCGGAGTTCTGGCGGTGGCCATGTTTCTGCCTCTCATCAAGATGAGCTCCGCTATTCGTTGATTGCTTATTTTTGCCTTGTTTTGCTCGTTTTTGATTAGTGTTTTTTATACATTCTGCGACTTGTTTTTCCTCCTTTGATCGTATATACTTAAGGCAGATCATTGTTATCTATAACTGTTAACATTTAATAAGGGTGAATGTAGCAAATAAAGGAGAAGAAAATGAAGCTCAACATGAGGCTATTAAGGAACAAGCGTGGATTTACGCTTCTGGAAGTGCTGATCGTGCTCATCGTTTTAGGAGTGATCGCGGGTCTCGCGATCCCGGTGTACACGGCGCAGGTGGAAAAATCAAGAAAAGTGGAGGCGTTGCAAGTTCTAGGTGCCATACGTGCATCGGAGGTAAGGTATTTTTCGGAGAAAGGCTCTTACTCGGCAACTGGTCTCGATTTTGATTTCTCCGCCGGCGCATTAGGCGCCGGTACTCAAACGCTGCATTTTACTTATGGGGTAGCCTCGACGGGGGCAACTTTTACGGCTACCGCGACTCGTAACGCTACTGACGGTGGAAGTGCCGCTAATACGGTCACCATTACTAACGCAGGTGTAATCGGTGGTACCGGTATATGGGCCCCGTAAACGCGTTGGCGGTGCCTGTTGTTGAATAAGCGTCAAACGACGTATTAGAGTTAAACGTAGTAAGTATAAATTTTTCTCTCTTGAGGCTTTAAAAGCTCAAGAGAGAGTATTTTTGGTGATTTATGAAAAACATCTATAAAGTCTTATTCTGGAGAGCACGGGGCATTCCACTGCCCCGGCCGACGTGCCGCGAGCAAGGGCTTGCGGCCAAAGGGTTCACGCTGATTGAGACCCTAATGGTGATTGCTGTTCTTGGCGTCTTGGCAGGACTGGCGGTGCCTACGTACATGGGCAGAGTCGAGCAATCACGCGCGGAAGAGGCCAAAGTGAATCTTTACACGATCTATACGGCGGAGAAAGTCTACAAGGTAAATAGTCGCTCAAAGTCACAACCGGAAGGGCAGTATTGGGTCCCTGGCGAAAATCGAAACGTCGCTGAGATTAATCAAGCGCTCAATATCAATATCAATTTGGCGGATCTCAAATACTCCGTCTTCGGGATAGTGGCCGACGCGACAGGTTTTAAGGCCACCGCGTCGAAACCTTCGGACTCTGCCGCGAATTATTCCATTGATGGGACCGGGACTTACACGGCCCCAAATTTTTGATAAATAACGCCCCGTAGAGGCGTTTGGTGATTTATGAAAAACATCAACGAATTCTTATCCATGAGCAAGGGCTTGCGGCCTGGGTTCACCCTGGCTGAGGTCCTGACTGTGACCGTTATTCTCGGCGTCATGGCGGGAGTGGCGATACCCACGTACAACGGTATCATCGAGAAACAAGGCGCGAACGAGGCGTACGTCAATCTCCAAACGATCTATCGGGCGGAGAAACTTTACCATACAAAAAATGGGCAGTATTGGATTAGCACATCCCCCAGTGGTGATACAGACCTCAGTTCGGTTACGAGCAATTTAAATATTGATCTTAGACAGCCCAAATACTATCCCTTCTTCATGATAGTGTCCAAGGGAAACAGCCAAACGGGTTTTAAGGCCTGGGCGTCGAAAACGTCGTCGACTGGCGCGGCTTATACCCTCTGGGCCGACAATTTGGGTCAAACCTTACCGGGAGATGCTAGCGGCGATGGCGATGTAGACGGCGCGGATTATACCCTCTGGGCCGACCAATATGGTCAAACCGGACCCGGTTTGGCGGGAGATTTTAACCTCGATGGCACCGTAGACGGCGGAGATTATACAATCTTGTCCGACCACTATGGTCAAACCTTACCGGGAGATTTTAACCACGATGGTATTGTAAACGGCGGGGATTATACGCAGTGGGCAGATGAGTATGGAAACAGCATGGCCTCGATTGATGAGAAAGGGGATTACAATGCCCCATAGTAGCTGGAGAGCACGGGGCATTCCACTGCCCCGGCCGACGTGCCGCGAGCAAGAGCTTGCGGCCGTGAGAGAAAGCATCCCCAAAGGTTTCACCCTAGCCGAGGTCCTGATTGTGACCGTTATTCTCGGCATCTTGGCAGGACTGGCCATCCCCAGCTACACGAACTCCGTGGAGCAATCACGCGCGAACGAAGCTCAAGCCAATCTCAACATCATCTATACCGCGGAGAAAATTTACAAAGTAAATAATGGGACGTTTTGGGAGGGAGGCACCAATCCGCCAATCGCTAATATCAATGCGACCTTGAATATTGATCTTGCACCTCCAAAATTCTACCCGATCGCCTCCATCGAGGTGACGGGGAGCGGCGCAACCGAGGGTTTTACGGCGACGGCGACACGCAACGAAGGCGGCTGGGTTGGGAGATCGGCCTCGATCAATGAGGTAGGGGTTTACACGGCCCCGTAGAATTATAGGGGTCTGACCCCTTAAGGACAGAGACAATGAACGGGAAAAATGAAGCCGGATTCACACTGATCGAAATAATTGTCGCGATGATTCTCGTGACGCTCGTGGGCGCGTCGGTGCTAATGGCGTTTGTCAATGCCTCGCGATGGGCGGAACCGTCCGTATTAGCGGCTGTCTATGACGCGCGGGGCAGGCTGGATCAACTGAACACGGAGGTCAGAAGTGACGAGTGGGATGTGTCAGACAGCGGTTATTCAGGCAACGGTTTAAGTCTCGGCACACACACACCCGACGAACTTCCTCTTAACAAACGAACTTACACTCAAAGTTACGTGGTGAGCTCCGTCCCGTTGGGCGATGTGAGTGACGCTTACCGGAAGGTAGTGGTGACCGAGTCATGGACCTAATAAGAAAAAACAACGGTATTACGATCATTGAGATTTTGATCGCGTCTTTATTGGCGTCGGTGGTCTTTTTAGCCGCGGCCTCTTCCTACACGTCGGGCCTGCGGTTACTGGCTTCGACGCGGGATTCAGCGTCGCTGGACCCGGCGATGGTCATGAACGCCATGTCTAAAAATATCGTGTTAGCCAATCAAATCACCGTTAGTTCGTCAGGTGACCGGTTACTGTTGAGGCTGGATTATAACCAAACTAACGGTGTTCCCACGACGCCCAAGCACACGGCGAAGATATTGGATGATCTTTATATTGTGTACTGGTTCGGCGACCCCAGCAACCCCAATGAGGCCTCAAAGATCTTGTACTCCTCCCCTACACTGCCAGGCGATGCGAATGGCAATGGGGTTGTGGACGGTGGAGATTATACCACCTGGGCCGACCAATACGGTCAAGAAGGAGCCGGCTTGAGAGGAGATTTTAACCACGATGGCATTGTAGACGGCGGGGATTATACACTTTGGGCAGATAATTATAACCCTTCCATAAATATTCCGGTAATGCCGCACGAAGTGATCCCCGGCCTGAAAGCGACCGGCAGGTTTGATAAGTTTAATCCGGTAGCCGTAACGATCACCATTGATTCCGCCGACGGTAAGAGACTGATCACGGCCGCCGCGGCGGGGGCAGGGGCCGCGTGATGACCCCACCACCTGTTTTTTACGATTGCCGTAAGCAATCAGTCCGCTTTGCGGACAAAACAGATGGTGGGGTGAAAGTGAACTGGGTTTTAAAAAGGGAGAGTGGATTTGTGCTGACTGCGGCGATCATATTTATTCTTATGCTTGTCTTCTTGGCGGCCTTCGCCTTAAATGCGGGCTATAACCAAAGGGTCATGACGAATAACGTCGGTCTGGTAAGGGCGAGAGCGTATTACCGGGCGCAAGGAGGAGTGGTAGACGCGAACGCGCGAATACGAACCAATTACGTCGTTGGCCTTGAGGACGGCGCCGGGAGCACCGGAACGAGTTTTTTGGATCCCGGCTACAATCCCGCGCCGTATCATTTGAATTTGGATACCAACTCGCCCGCGTTCAGTGCAGACGCATCCATCCCAGCGGGGTATGATGTGACGGTGGACATCAGCGCGGTCAATAAGAATAACGATGGCACCGATGTGAATCCGCTTACGGGCCGGCGGATCATTGAGGCGAAGGGGAAGGATACCGGATAAATTACTTTTAAAGGAGGGTAAGGACATGAGAAAAATAATTCGCTGGTCGTTTGTTGTTTCATCAATTATGTTTTTATCGGCGGCAGCCGCGCCAAGCGACGCGGAGGATGTCGATATCACCACGAGCTACCCATCGCCTTATGGGATTTATCAGGGGCTATCGTCAACCGATGATACGGAACTCGCGACGAATGTGAACAAAACGCTATTCGTTGGCACTACAACATATCCTTTCGGACAAACCCCACCGAAGCTTTATGTCTTAGGTTCTGCGGAAGCCGATGCCTTCCGAGCGTATGAGACGAGCGGCGTGTATGCATTTATTGAGTCAGGAACACCGCCGGATGACGGGTGGGCGGATATAGGCGGCGCCAACATTTTGGGCGGGTATGCCCCCACGCATCTTGATGGGAGCCCATTAGCGCTGCAGGTCAAGTCAGCTGGCAATGTCGGCATCGGGACGGCGAATCCTCAGGCGAAGCTGGATGTGGTCGGTAAGGTTCTGGTGAATGGCGGGGGTATCATCCATACTACAAATGCGACGCAGTTGGTCATGCAAACGGTCCGTTATAGGGTAAATTATTCTATACCTGCAGGAGGAACAATAAGGACAATAACACCAGGAAAACCAGGAGGAGAGATGCCGACCATCATTTGGCCCCTGGCATTTTCAGGTCCTCCCGTCGCGGCCTATATCGCTCATGTTGATGGTCTTCCTCCCGTTGATCAGGCCGGCGGGTATGGCGGGTTTGCTGAAATGATTAAAACCCTCGACAATCCCACCGCGACCGGTGTTACCCTGTTTATCAATAATCCGCAGAGCGGATCGTGGCCCGTGGATTTCAATGTCACTATCGTAGCCATCGGCCCGGAGTAACGCAAAACGGTTCCGTTTCTGACACCAGCCTCCGGTGCACGCCTCTGGAGCCTCACGTTATAGGATAATAGTAGGTATTGACTACTCTCCTACTTTCAGGTATACTTGGATCGTTCCTAAAAGGAGGGCGTATGATTTTGAGCAAGGTATTGAGCAAGTATCAGATCACTCTGCCAAAACAAGCCGTGTTGGCTCTGCACATTGAGAAGGGCGACGTCTTGAAATGCACCGTTGAAAAGGGGTGTATCTCTTTTGTCCCAGTGGTTGTGGACGAACTTTATTCTGACGAGGAATTAAGAAAATTTGACCGACTCTACAATGACCCAAAGAACAAGGGGAATGTGTATCACACGAAGAAAGAGGCGATGGATCACCTAAAGCGCCTCTAATGAGATCGATTGAATTCAAGGCCTCGTTCGACAAGACCTACCAAAAATTAAGCTCCCTTGAAAAATCAAAAGTGACCGAAGCCGTCGACACTTTACTGGGCGCTTTGGAGGCCGGCAGTATTCCTACCGGTTTAGGTCTAAAACGTCTTCAAGAAGACCAATGGGAGATCAGGGTTGGTTTGAATCTGAGAGTTGGTTTCCGTATGCGGAAAAACGCCATAGAGTTCGGCATCGTCGGAAGTCACGATTCGATTAAGAAGTATCTTAAGAATCTTTGAGAGAAGACGCGGATGGTCAAGTCACATCTTTCAAGTTAAAACAGCCAAAAAGGTGGTGGTGATGGCTAACGGATAAAAATTACTTGCAAATGTTTAACTATTCATGTATTTTGTAACTATCGTTGGCATCATTGAATAGGGATTCTTACATATTGCATGGATAAACGTCAACAAACGATATTCTTAGCCGCCATCCTGATCGTGGGAGCATTGGCGGCGTTTCTTTTTTTCTCCGGGCAGAAAGAACGTAAGGCGCGGCAGCAGAAAGAAATGGAACTTTCCGTCAAGTTGACCGAGTTGTCGCAAAAAAACGCAGAAATTTCAAACCTGATCAAGCAAAAAAAGGAATTAGAAGAGCAGTTTGAGTCAAAAGTGTCCCAGATGGAAACCGCGCTAAAAAATCAGGCGGAAGCCGCCGATTCGCTTCATGTGGAAATCGACCGCCTAGCGCAGGAGAAAGAAGCTTTGCAGAACGCCAACGCTTCGCACGAAAAAGAAATTTCAGAAATGAAAAAACAGATAGAAAATTTTGAAACGGACCGGACGGATCTTCTCAGTGTGATCAAACAACTCAAGAAGGATCTGTCTGAGGCCCAAAGCAGCCAGGAAAAAGCCAAGACCGCTGCGCTCGCGCGGCCGAATTTGATGATGGACGCGGCGACAGGCTCGGTGGATCTCGGCCAGATTGTCATGAGGAAATCATCGGGCTCCGCCGCGCGGGTGGAAAAAGTTGACAAGCTTTATCATTTTATCCTCGTGAACGCAGGACAGCGGGACGGCCTGCGAAAGGGTATGGTTTTGAACGTCCTCCGCGAAGACCGTCCCATCGCGAAGGTTGTGGTCCAAAAGACCACCAATAACGCCGCGGCCGCCGTGATGGTGCCCGAATGGACTAAAGAAGACATTCAAGTGGGCGACACGATATCGGTCGTTCCTAACCCCACCACCTGATTTTTACGATCCTGCAAGGATCGGTCCGCTTTCAGCGGACAAATCAAGTGGTGGGGTAACCCCTCCTAAAGCCTACGTAGCAGCGTCTCATAAACCTTAAAACGTTTGAAACAAATCCGTAACGTGAGTTCTGTATCCTTGCTACTGGAATTTAAAAACAGTAAGGAGGAGGATCTATGTTACGTCTTTGTAAGAAGAAGTTTGTTTGGAGTTTTCTGGTTTTAGGCCTTTTTTTGAGCGTCGTTTCTGTGGCATCTCTTTTTGCGGCGAGTGATCCAAGCGGCGCGAATACCGGCACGGTGACGGACATTACCGCCGCGACGCCGGGCGAGCCGACCCTGATGGAGGTCGCGGCTACCGTCGGACATAATAAAATCGCGATCAATATCATGTGGACACTGATCACCGGCTTTTTGGTCATGTTCATGCAGGCGGGTTTTGCCATGGTCGAGACGGGTTTTTGTCAGGCGAAAAACGCGGCTCACACGATGGCGATGAATTTCATGATTTACCCCATCGGGATGCTGGGATTCTGGATTTGCGGTTTTGCGATCATGTTCGGAGGCGTCGGAGCCATCGGTGCCTTAGGCGGCGGCACGGCCGTTTTAAACCATGAGTTCGTGATCCATCTTTTCGGAAAAGATTTCGGCATTTTCGGCACGAAGGGCGCTTTCTTGGCGGGCACTTCTTACGATGTGGCGGTTTATACGCTCTTCCTCTTCCAAATGGTCTTCATGGATACAACGGCGACGATCCCCACCGGCGCGATGGCAGAGCGTTGGAAATATTCGGCTTTCATGATTTACGGGTTTTTTATTTCAATGATCGTCTACCCTTTATTCGGCAACTGGGTATGGGGTGGCGGCTGGCTTTCTCAGCTGGGTAAAAACTTCGGACTTGGGCATGGACATGTTGATTTTGCCGGTTCATCCGTCGTGCACATGGTCGGCGGTGTGACCGCTTTGGCCGGCGCGATGGTGCTCGGTCCGAGACTGGGTAAATTTAACAAGGATGGCTCACCTAATGCTATCCCCGGTCACAATATCCCCATGGCCGTGATCGGAACATTTATTCTGTGTTTCGGTTGGTTTGGATTTAACCCCGGCAGCACGCTTGCCGGAACCGACCTTAGAATTGGCGTGATCGCAGTCAATACGATGCTTGCAGGCGCCGCGGGCGCTCTCATTTCTACTTTATACATGTGGATGCGGTTCGGAAAGCCGGACCCGAGCATGATGTGTAACGGCATGCTGGCGGGACTCGTGGCGATCACGGCTCCTTGCGCTTTTGTGAACAGCATCTCCGCCGTGATTATCGGAGCCGTGTCCGGGTGGTTGGTCATCGAAGCTGTTTTCTTCATCGAGAAAGTGTTTAAGGTGGATGACCCCGTCGGAGCGATTGCGGTGCACGGAGTGAACGGTGCTTGGGGTGTTTTGAGTCTCGGGCTTTTTGCCGACGGCACCTATGGTGATGGTTGGAACGGCGTGGCCGGCAACGTCAAAGGCTTATTTTATGGAGACGCCAGCCAGTTTGCCGCCCAGGGCGTGGGAACGCTCACTTGTCTTATTTTTGTGTTCACGCTGACTTTTGTATTTTTCAAGATTCAAAACGCGGTGTTGGGATTGAGAGTTGCCCCAACGGTGGAACGGGACGGTGTGGATATTCCCGAAATGGGCGTTGTGGCTTATTACGACGAAATCACTTCACTACCTCAAAGATAAAATCCAAAGTCAAAGAAGGAGCGGCTTGAAACATGAAACGCATTGATGCAGTCATAAGACGGGAGCAGTTCGGAAAGGTCAAACAGGCCCTGGAGGCAATCTTGTGTCCCGGGATGATGGTTTTCACTTTCCGGGGGCATGGGAAACAAGGAGGATTGACGGAAAACTATCGTGGGAGGAAGTTTAAGGTAGACCTTCTGCCGAAAGTACTCATCACGATATTCGCCAATGACGGCGATGTTCGGAAGATCGTGGACGCAATCTCAAAGAACGCGAAAACCGGCGAAATAGGCGATGGCAAGATCTTCATCGCAGCCATTGAAAACGCGATCCGCATTAGAACGGGCGAAGAGGGATCTATCGCAATATAGAAAAGCTCTTCAAAAAAAATAAGTCTAAAAAGGCCGCTAGCAATAGCGGCCTTTTTAACCCGTAACGATTCTGTAATCTATTCGTAATATTAATTTCTAGACTGTACCAAGTACTTCTATAAATACCAAAGTGAAGCAAGGAGAAACAAAAATGGATAACAAAATCGCATTGGACACGATATGGGTGCTCATCACCGGCATGCTCGTGTTCTTTATGAACCTAGGCTTCGCGTGCGTGGAAGCGGGGTTTCAACAGAGTAAGAACTGCGTTAATATTTTGTCCAAAAACTTCGTCGTCTTCGCCGCCTCGACGGTCGCTTTTTGGTTCATCGGCTGGGGACTCATGTTTGGCGATGGGACGCCGTTTATCGGCCTGAAAGGCTTATGGATGTTCGCAGGTGCGGACAATAGTCCCGCCACCGGCGAGGCTTATCAAGGGGTCTACAGCGCTCTGAATTGGACAGGCGTTCCGCTTGCCGCAAAGTTCTTTTTTCAGTTGGTTTTCGCCGGTACCGCGGCAACGATCGTTTCCGGCTCCGTCGGAGGGCGCATCAAGTATTTTTCGTTCATCATCTTTTCGTTGATCTTGGTTGGTTTGATTTATCCGACCACCGGCCATTGGATCTGGGGCGGCGGCTGGCTGGCAAAATCGGGATTTTGGGATTTCGCTGGTTCTACCGTTGTGCACTCGGTCGGCGGCTGGGCGGCTTTGACCGGAGCGATCATTCTCGGCCCCCGTTTTGGAAAGTTCGGTCCGAATGGGCGCATCAACGCCATTCCTGGCCACAATATGGGGTTAGCTTTGATTGGGGCCTTGGTTCTTTGGCTGGGCTGGTTTGGATTTAATCCAGGCAGCACGATGGCCGCGGACCCACGTCTGATATCACACATTTGTCTGACGACGAATATGGCCGCCTGTACCGGACTTTTGGCCGCCACGGTCATGTCCACGATTCTTCTTAAAAAACCTGATTTTGGCATGACCATCAACGGTTGTCTTGCCGGTCTCGTGGCGGTGACGGCTCCTTGCGCATTTGTGAGTGTGGCCAGCGCCGGAATCATTGGGGTTATTGCGGGCGCGATCGTGGTTCCTACGGTGATTTTCTTTGACAAAGTCAAAGTGGATGATCCGGTGGGCGCTACCTCGGTACACCTTGTTTGCGGAGTGTTTGGGACCATTTGCGTGGGATTGTTCTCGCAAGATTGGGTCAGCCCCAACACGACCGGCAACGGTCTTTTCTTCGGCGGCGGCACTAAGCTTTTGATGGCCCAGTTGACAGGCGTCGTGGCCGTCGGCGCTTTTGTGCTCACCGCCTCTTCGATCGCTTGGTTCGCGATCAAGGCGATCTTGGGAATCCGGGTCAGTCTCCATGAAGAAATCGGCGGTTTGGATATCGGAGAACATGGCAATCAAGCCTATCCCGATTTTGTCACTAATAAACATATCAGCTATGTCGGGCTTTCAAGCTCCGAGACGGCGGATTCAAAAACCGGTTTTGTGCAACCGGTTTCCCGGTGAGGTGACCCATGAAGAAAATTGAAGCTATCATTCGGCCGGAGAAAATTGACGAAGTCAAAAGAGCGTTGGAAGCGTCCGGTTATCCGGGTATCACGATCACCCAAGTCGAAGGGCACGGAAAACAAAAAGGCGTGACTCAACAATGGAGGGGGGAGATTTACAAGGTGGATCTTCTTTCCAAGACTAAGGTTGAGATTGTGGCCGCGGACAAGGACCAGGAAAGAATTGTCTCTGCGATTCAGAAAGCGGCTGGCACCGGCAACGTCGGTGACGGGAAGATTTTCGTCTCGAATGTTGACGACGTGATCCGCATCCGCACCGGAGAAAGAGGCGATAAAGCGATTTAAAGCTATTTCAGCGCGTCTAAGAACGCGAGCTCGGCGAGCCTGACAAAAGGCGCTTGATAAATCCCCAGAGCCAGGATCCCAAACATCGAGAAATATTGCATCGCTTTTTGTTGCGGGGTGATGTGGAATGGAATCTCGTTCGCGGGCCCATCCATGTACATCACTTTGACAATTTTGAGATAGTAATACAGAGAGGTGATGACATTCAGCACGCCTATGAGCGCCAGCCAGAAAAGGCCCCCCTTGATCGCCGCAAAAAGTAAGTAAAATTTCGCGAAGAACCCCGCGAGCGGCGGCACGCCCGCCAGAGACAAGAGCGATAAGAGCATTCCCGCGGCCAGCACCGGTGATTTCTGGGATAAACCCGCCAATTCATTGATATTGTCCGTTTTGAGATAATTGCATAGCGCAATAATCACAAGAAACGCGCCGCCCGTGCTGAAAAGATAGCTCAAGAGGTAATAGAGAAGCGCCTCTTTCCCGGAATAGGAGAATGCGGCGAGTCCTATCAAAAGATAGCCCGCGTGGCCGATGCTGGAATACCCTAAAAGCCGTTTGATATTGGTCTGGGGAATCGCGCCTAGGTTTCCATAGAGGATGGTCAAACCCGCCAGAATACTGAAAAGCAGCGCAAGCGTGCTCTGAGCCGGGGCGAACACCGTCATCATGAGGCGAATGAGCGCCGCAAATCCCGCCGCTTTCGATCCGATGGCAAGGTACGCGGTAACGGGAGTGGGAGCCCCTTCGTAAATGTCCGGCACCCACAGTTGAAACGGAACGGCCGCGATCTTGAATCCGAGCGAGGAAATCACCAGAATCATCCCGAAGGTAAAAGAAGGGCTTAAGGGACCGCCCGCCGTGAGTTTGGCCTGAATGTCATGGTAGGAAGTACTCCCCGTCGCGCCGTAAATAAAGCTTAACCCGTAAAGAAAGACGGCCGTCGACAGGGCGCCGAGCACGAGGTATTTGACGCCCGCTTCAATCGATGAGTTTTGGTCCCTTAGATAAGTCGTCATGATATAAAGCGAGACGGTCAGTGTTTCAAGCGAGACGAAAAATAAAAGAAAATCGTTGGCGGACGCGAGAAACGACATTCCGATCAGACTGAAAAGGATCAGTAAGATAAACTCGCCGTGGCCTCTTTTTAATTGATGTTGATACTCTCTGGCCATAAAGAGTGTGAAAAACCCCGCCAGTAAGAATAGGATTTTAAAAAAGGTGGCGACGCCGTCCTGTACAAAAGTCTCTTTCAAACATGAACCGAAACGACCCCATTGAAACAGAAGTTGCACGAAAAGCAGAGCCACGCCCGCCATCGCGATGTTTGAGAGAGTTTTACCGCGTTTTTCGTCATTCGGGAGAAATAGATCCAAAATCAGACTCAAGAGAGCCAAAAAGATCAGGCCGATCTCTGTTTTGAATAATGACCACTGAATATCAAGCGTCACCGTTGAGAGCTCCGATTGTCATCCTGAGGCATCAGCCGAAGGATCTCGTTTTGAGATTCTTCGCCTTTTAGGCTCAGAATGACATCATCATTTTTCATTTCAAGTAACATGACTAGAAACCTTTCGTTCTAAAATCGGCTTAGTACCAGATGCGATCGTAGGCAAAAGAAGCGACGGCAGAAATCCCACGAGAAGCAGGATCGCGATCAATATTAAATACGGAAGTTTTTGGAGTCCCCGAGCGTCGTTTAGAGAATTCCAGCGAGCGTTTAGAGGCCCTTGCATCGTCGCGCGAACCGTGTTCAACATGTAACCCGCCGTGATAATGAGGCCCGCGACCGCGAACACCGTCGGCCAGCGGTATTTGTCCCAGGCCCCCAATAAAATCATGATCTCACCGATAAAGTTGGCAAAGCCGGGCAATCCGCTTGAGGCCATCGCCGTCATCACGAAGAGACTTGCGATAAACGGAATCTTTTTTCCGAGGCCGCCCCAGTCGTCGATCATTCGTGTATGAGTTTGCTCGTAGATGAAACCGACCAGCGCGAATCCGAGGGCCGCCATGATCCCGTGAGCGAACATGAAAAACACCGTTCCGTTTAGCGCAATCGGCGTCAGGCACGACAGCCCCAGTAAAATATAGCCCATGTGGCTGCAACTCGAATAGCCGAGGATATACTTCAAGTCTTTTTGGGTGAATGCGACGAAGCCGCAATAGATAATGTTAATCACCGCGATCCAGGCGACAGCGGGCATCCATAGTGCCGCGCCGTCGGGCATCAGCCCTATGCCCAGACGAATGATCGCGTAAGCGCCGAGTTTTTTTAAGACGCCCGCGTGCAGCATGCTCACCGAGGTGGGCGCCGCGGCGTAACCCATCGGCGACCAGGTATGAAAAGGCCATAGCGTGAGAATCACCCCAAAACCCACTAGGATGAACGGAAATGCCCATCGCTGGAATTCTATCGGCAGGGGTTTCGCCGCCACCGCTTTTTCGATCGTCGTGAGGTCAAAGGTGTTGAGTCCCGTCACCCAATAGAGGGAGAGGAGAGCCAAGAGCGCCAGCACGGCCCCCAGCGTCAGGTAGAGCGTCAGTTTCATCGTCGCGTACTCTTTGTTGCCCGACCCCCAGACGCCGATCAAAGGGAAAACGGGGATCACCGCCGCCTCATAAAAAAAATAGATAAAGAAAATGTTGAGCGAACTTAAAACGCCAAGGCAGCCCACGATCAGAAATAGATAAAAGATGAGGTATTCCTTTAAACGCTCCTTGATCGAGAAGGAGACGAGGACACCCGTGAAAGCGAGAACGCAGGTCATGAGGAGCAGCACGAGATTGATCCCGTCCACGCCGACATGATAGGAAATCCCGAGACTGGGGACCCAGCTGATCTTGTCTACGAACTGGTAGCCGGCGAGGGCGCGGTCATATTTCACGAAAGCGGTGAGAATGAAAATAAGAGACAGCGAAACGGCCGCGAGAGAGATTTTTTTAAGAAGCTTTGTATTTTCTTTTTGGACAAGGAATAAGAGGCACGCGCCGATGACCGGTGCGAGGAGCATCCATGAGATAAGACCGAGAGGCAGCAGCATTTATCCTCCCAACATCAGAAAAAAAACGAGCGCGACAACTCCAAAGCCGAATACCATTGCGTAGGTTTGAAGAGTGCCCGTCTGGGCTCGTCTTAAAAAAGAGGCAAAGTTAATCGTCAAGAACGCCGTGCCGTTGACCCCTTTTTGGATGATCACGCGGGAATCAAACCAGAAGAGGATCTTGGCAAAAACGCTTTGAAAAAATTTGGCGATCAGCGAGAAAAGATCGTCCAGATAAAATTTATGCAAGGCAAATTCGTAAACCGCTCCGAAGAATTTTTTCAAAGGATCTTCTTTCAGCCGCGGTTTCCCATAGAGAAAACTCCCGAGCAAAATACCTGACACCGCGACCGCGCTTGAAATGACCGCTATCGTTATATTCAAAGGGGCTTCACTCGCTTCCGGGCCAAGGATAAACTGGGGAATGCCCATGAAACCGGCTACCATTGAAAAAAAGGCCAAAATAATTAGCGGGATTTTCATGATCAGCGGCGCCTCCCGTTCGTGGCCATGGGGACCGTGCCTCCTTTTTGAGCCCAACACGGCGATCCAGCAGAGGCGGCTCATGTAAAAGGCGGTCAGGCCGGCCGTGACGAGCGCGATCCCGTAAATCTGCCGGTTATTTTCATAAGCCAAGGTCAGGATTTCGTCTTTACTGAAGAATCCCGAAAGAGGATAGATGCCGCAGAGCGCCAGCGTTCCGACGAGGAAAGTGATCGCCGTGACGGGCATCCGTTTCACGAGCCCTCCCATTTCCCAGATATCTTGGGTGTGGAGACTATGGATCATGGCACCCGCGCCCAGGAACAAAAGTGCTTTGAAGAAGGCGTGGGTCGTCAGGTGATACATGGCGATCGTGGAACTGCCTAGACCTAAGGCCATCACCATGTAGCCGAGCTGGCTGATCGTCGAGTAGGCCAGGATTTTTTTGATGTCATTTTGGACAAGGGCCAAGATAGCCGCGAGAATGGCGGTCACGCTCCCTATATAGGCGATTACGCTGAGAGCCTCCGGGACCTGGCTGAACAGAAAAAAAGCCCTGCTCAAAAGGTATACGCCGGCGGCGACCATAGTGGCCGCGTGGATCAAGGCGCTCACGGGAGTGGGGCCTTCCATCGCGTCCGGCAGCCAGATATAAAGAGGAAACTGGGCCGATTTTCCCACGACACCGCAGAATACCAGTAGCGACGCGATCACGAGGGTTTCCTTGGACAGCAGCCCTTGGGAAAGGAATTCAGGCAGGCGGCCCGAGAGTTGTGAAAATTGAAAAGTTCTTTCTCCGCCTCCGTTCCCTGAGAGCATCCAAACATAGAAAATTCCGAGCACAAAACCAAAATCCGCCACGCGGTTGACGATAAATGCCTTATTACCGGCGTCCGCCGCGGATGGTTTTTCAAACCAGAACCCAATCAGAAGATAAGAGCTCACGGCCACGAGTTCCCAAAAAATAAAGAGCATCAGGAAGTTGTTGGAAAGCACGATCCCGATCATCGAGAACGCGAAAAGGGAAAGAGAGGCAAAGTATCTTGGGAAACTTTCGTCTCCTTTCATGTATCCGACAGAGTAAAAAAAGATACAACTTCCGACCCCCGTCACCACTAAAAGCATCAGAATGGACAAGCGGTCAATCAAGAAGCCAAAATCAACGCGAAGGCCGGCGGTGTGAATCCAGGAATAGCTTGTTTCCACGGGAAGAAGAGCGCTGTGCGAATAAAATAGGAACAGGGCAATGCTTCCCGCCAGCGACACGAGGATGCCCAAAAGCGAAAGAGCACTTGCGGTTCTAGGGGATTTCACCGCAAAAAAACAGATGAGTAGCGTGGACAGGAAAGGCGAAAAAAGAATGATCCAGGGGGTCAAAGAGATCGGGCTTACCATTTGAGAGTTTTCACGTCATCAACATTGGTCGTCCCTTTTTTTCGAAAAAGCAGTACGACAATCGCAAGGCCAACCGTGACCTCAACCGCGGCCACGATCATCGTAAAAAAGACGACGACCTGTCCAGACAATTCACCCAAAAATGAGGAAAAGCTGACAAACGAAAGATTAGCAGCGGTCAGGATCAGTTCGATCGAGAGGAGGATCATCAAGAGCGACCGGCGCGTCAGCATTCCGACCAGGCCTATTGAAAAAAGAAGCGCCGAGACGATCAGATAATGCTGGATGCCGATCACCCCACCACCTCCTGAATCACCCCACCATCTGTTTTGTCCGCAAAGTGGACCGATTGCTCGTAGCAATCGTAGAAAACAGGTGGTGGGGTCATTTCATCTCCTTTTTGGCCAGGACGACCACGCTGACAACCGCGGCCAGTAACAAAAAGGAGGTGAGTTCAAAAGGAAGGATGTAGTCTCGAAAGAGGAGTCTGCCAACAGCACTTGCCGTCCCTTGAATTTCTATGGTGCGTGGCAGTTTAATGGTACGGATCACGAGAAACGCCTGGCTAAAAATCAGGACTCCAAGGACACCGGCGAAAATAGGAGAAAGCTTAAACCCTTGCCAGTCGAGAGACACTTTCTTAAAGTCGATCAGCATGACGACAAATAGAAACAGGACGAGAATAGCTCCGGCGTATACCAGCACGAGAATCGTGGCGACGAGGAACGCCTTTAATAAAATAAAAAGGCCCGCGGTCATGCACATGGCGGCCACGAGCGATAAGACACTATGGACGGCGGATCTTGAGATAACGACGCCAATGGCGAAGAAAATCACCGCCAGCGACATCAGGTAAAAAAGAATGGTGTCCAACATAGAATTTAATCATTTTAGTGAGCCCATCTTCGGTTGTCAATTGTTATCCGTACCAATCTCATAGCCTCTTTATTTCAAACGAGTTAGAACATTTATTTGTTAAGAAGTATTGGTTTTTGATAATGATTGAATAGGGTCAGATTTTAAGTTATGATACCTGCGTTATGCTTTCTATCTCCTCGCTTCTCATCACCCTGGTCGTATTATTCGTGTTTTCCGCGTTTTTTTCGGCTTCTGAAGCGGCGTTAATCGCCTTAAATAAGGTCCGTTTGAGGCACCTGATGGAGCAAAAAAGACGAGGCGCAAAGCGCATCTATGGACTTGTCTCAAGGATGGACAAGCTGATCGCCACCCTTTTAGTCGGCAACAATTTTGTCAATACTGCGATCGCGGCGATCGGGACTTATATTTTTACCCAACTATTTGGAGCGGGAAAAGGACTGTTGATCGCCACATTTGGTATCACGGTTGTTTTGGTTATTTTCGGCGAACTCACTCCAAAAATCTTTGCGACGAATCATCCCGAAGGCGTCGCGTTCTTCGGCAGACATCTTGTTTCTTTTCTGATTTTTTTGCTGACGCCGATTACTAAAGTTTTGACGGTGATCAGTAATGGCGTGATTCGTCTCATGGGCGGGAACCCGCACCATCGCTCGCCGCTTGTGACCGAAGAAGAAATCAAGATGATGATCCAGATAGGCAAAGAAGAAGGGTTCTATGGGGACAACGAACGGAAAATGCTTGAGCGCATTTTTCATTTCGACGAGATCGAAGTACGCGATGTGATGACGCCGATCGAAAAAGTCACGGGCGTGGCCGTTGACATGAGTGACGAGGAAATAGAGCGTGTTCTATTGGAAGAGGGGCATAACCGCATTCCCGTATACGAAGGAATAATTTCCAATATTATCGGTATTATTTACGTGCGCGATCTTTTGTATTTGTTCAAACACAGCACACTCATTAGTTTGAGAGATTTAATCAGCGTACCTTTTTTTGTACTGCCGCATCAAAAGGTAGCGGAACTTTTAAAAGAATTTCAAAGATGTAAAATCCAGATTGCCATCGTACAGGATGCTAAAACACGCAAGGCCATAGGTCTTGTGACATTAGAAGATTTAATCGAGGAAATCGTCGGGGAGATCGAAGAGAAAGATACTGTGATAGAATGACCCCACCACCTCCTTTTAGATTCGAAGAATCTCTAGATTCGCCTGTGGCGAATCTTTCTACCGCTAAAAAGGAGCTTTTCAAAGCGGGCGGTAGAAAAAAGGAGGTGGTGGGGTGATTCTGCCGTTTAAGAATAAAAAACCAAAAATTCATTCCTCCGTATTCATCGCTCCGGGCGCTCACGTGATCGGCGATGTAGCACTCGCGAAGGGCGTCAGTGTGTGGCCAACCGCGGTTTTGAGAGGCGATTTGGCCGCGATCCGGGTGGGGGAGAATACCAACATCCAAGACGGATGTGTGCTGCATGTGGATCGCCGGGGGCCTTGTATTTTAAAAAAGGGAATTATCATGGGCCATCAAGCCACGGCGCATGCCTGCACCGTGGAGGACGGGGTTTTGATCGGCATCGGGGCGAGGATTTTAAGCGGCGCGCATGTCGGAGCGTTTAGTTTGATCGGCGCGGGCGCGATTGTCTTGGAAAACGCGAACATTCCTCCGCGCTCGCTGGTATTGGGAGTGCCGGGAAAGGTGGTACGGCGCTTGACGCCGGCGGAAATAGCGACTCATGCCCCTTGGGCAAAACGATATAAAGAATTAGCGAAGGTTTATAAGAGATATTTAGGATAAAATAATGCAAAATGATTAATGAAAAATTGTGGTGTCGCTTTCGCGACTTTGATGCTAAAGGCCGCGAAGCGGCTCCGCCATTAATCATTTTTCATTAACCATTAGTCGCTTTCTATGACAAGACTTCTAATCGTGCGCCACGCGGAGTCGGCGTTCAATGACCAAAACCGCATTCAGGGACACCAGGATTCGCGGCTTACTTTCAAAGGCCTTTATCAGGCACAACGTTTGGCGAGGAAAATTAAGAAGGTTAAGATAGACAAGATCTACTCGAGCGATCTGGGCCGCGCGTATGCCACGACGCTTGAGATCACGCGCCATACGAAGCTTCCGATCGTGCGTGACCCGCTGCTTCGCGAGATCCATCTCGGGGATTGGGAAGGGATGACACCCGAGGAGGTGGACGAGCTCTACGACAAGGGTTACCAAAAGTGGCTCAAGAGTCCTTCTTCCATCAAAATCCCGAGGGGAGAAGGAATTAACCGTTTTAAGAAACGCGTGGTTAGGCGCGTCCGATCTATCGCCCGGTCTAATCGCGGCAAAACGGTGCTCGTCGTGACCCACGGCGGAGTGATCACGGCGCTTTTGGCGGATTGGTTGAAAGCGGATTTTGACCACCTGCTTCTCAATCTTCAAATTGACAACACGAGCATCACGACCGTGGACGAAACGGACAAAAGAGTACGGCTTCACTGCATCAACGACACGTCGCACCTTTCAAGGAATTCGAAAAATGGCTTCACGATCTTTAGCAAACGTTCTTGATTTTACGCCCGAGGAGCTTAAGGGTAAGTTTCAAGCGTTGGGGCTCGAGCCCTACCGCTCGGATCAGGTGCTGCAGTGGATTTATGCCAAAGGTATTTATGATTTTGACCGCATGACGAATTTGTCGCTCGCCGCCCGGGAGAAACTCAAAACTATTTTCTTGCTCTCCATCCCGGAAGAGGCGGAACGCCAGAAGTCCCACGACGACGACAGCATCAAACTTCTCCTGAAATTGAACGACAACGACCTCGTGGAGACGGTTTATATACCCGCCAAAAATCGCGGCGGGTCTTCGACCAGTGACCGGCAAACCGTGTGCGTCTCTCCGCAGGTGGGTTGCAAGTTTCACTGCGCCTTTTGCGCGAGCGGACAGAGCGGTTTTTTCAGGAATCTCACGATGGGCGAGATTATTTCTCAAGTTTTGATGGCGCGCGACGCAGCCCCCAATAAAAAGCTAACCCATGTTGTCTTCATGGGGATCGGCGAGCCGTTCGATAATTATAAGGAACTTTTACGGACGATCCGCACGCTCAATTCAAAACAGACGCTGAATATCGGCGCGCGGCGCATGACGGTCTCGACCTGCGGCATCGTGCCTAAAATTGAGGCGTTTGGCGAAGAGGGCATCCAGGTAGAGCTTTCCGTCTCGCTTCATGGCCCTACCGATACGGTGCGCGGCGCCATTATGCCCGTGAACCAGGCGTATCCTGTGAAGATGCTTATCGAGGCGTGCCGAAAGTACGTGAAAAAGACAAAACGCGCGATCACCTTCGAGTATATTCTTATTAAAGGGGTCAACGCTTCGGAAAAGGAAGCGAGTGATCTCGTGAAACTTTTGAAAGGAATGCTTTGTAAAGTGAATTTGATTCCTTATAATCCGATCGAGGAGTTTCCTCATGAAGCGCCCAGCTATGAGGAAATCGTCCGGTTTCAGCAAATCTTGCAACGAGGCGGGGTCAAAACGACGGTGCGATTTTCCAAGGGTCAGGACATTCAAGCCGCCTGCGGGCAGCTAAGGTCCATCAAAATAAAGAATAAAATGATTAATGGTTAATGTAAAATGATTAATTTTGGTATCGCTTCGCGACCTTTATTACAAGACACGCAGTGTCACCGTCATTATCCATTTTGCATTAATCATTACCCATTTGAAATGTGGTGCATATGCTATTCGACAACGTTGAACAGATAATCGCTTCCAACCCCGCGCTTACTTTTGTCGCGGTGTTCCTCGCGGGAGTGGCGGTGAGTTTCACGCCGTGCGTGTATCCGGTGATCCCGCTAACGCTGGGCTATATCGGGGCCAAGAGCGCCGGAGGAAAGTGGAAAGGGTTTCTTCTTTCTTTGATTTATGTGTTAGGAATGGCGACGACTTACGCTATTTTAGGCGCGTTTGCTTCTTTGTCCGGAAAACTTTTTGGGCAGATTGGATCTAGCCCCGTTTCTTATTTCGTCATTGCCAATGTGTGCCTCATTTTGGGGTTTTCGATGCTGGATGTATTTCAAATTCCCCAGATTTCGTTGACCAACTCGCGTCTTCCACAAAAAAAAGGAGGCTATTTCGGCGCGTATGTTGTGGGCTTATTCTCGGGACTTATCGTCGGACCTTGCACCGCGCCGGTTTTGGCGGTGATCCTCGTGTATGTCGGCACGAAACAGAATTTTTTATACGGCCTTTCGCTGCTTTTCGTGTTTGGTTACGGCGTCGGATTTTTATTGATCCTCTTGGGAACGTTCACGGGTCTTCTGGCCTCAATGCCTCGATCGGGTGTCTGGCTTGAGAGAATCAAAAAATTATTCGGGTGGTTTTTGATCCTCGCCGCGGAATATTTCCTGATTAAAATGGGAGGGCTTCTTGTATGAAATTTTCAAGGCGTCTTATTTCAGCATTCATTTTAAGCCTCTTCTTTTTTACGGCCGGGTGTATGGGGCCAAGTTCAGGGGATTCCAGCGCTCAGGACGGACATCTCAGCGACAGGCAACTATTTACTTTAAAGAACTTAGACGGCGAATACGTCAGTCTCGAGGCGCTGCTCAAGCGCAACAAAGCGGTGCTTTTGAATTTTTGGGCGACCTGGTGCCCGCCATGCCGTGAGGAGATCCCCGATCTTATCAAGCTTCAGGAAACTTATCAGGACCGTTCATTTACAATTCTGGGCGTTGATGTGGGTGAATCGGCCGCCAAAGTCTCAAGCTTTGTTAAAAAAATCGGGATAAATTATCCGGTGGTTTTGGACAGCGATAACCGCGTGGCTGAGATCTATAGAGTGGTGGGGATCCCGACAAGCTTGTTGATTGACTCCGATGGAAAAACATTGGGCGTTTATCATGGATTCACGGGGCCGTTGGTTGAGGACGTGAAGAAAGCGGTGGAAAATGCTTAAGAGCTACTTTCTGGCGTTTGTCCCGATTTTCGTCGCGGTGGACGCGATCGGCATGATCCCGGTTTTCATGGCTTTGACGAATGGGATGCAAAAAAGTCAGAAAGACAAACTGATCAAAGAATCCACGCTCACCGCGCTTTTTGTCGCGATCGCTTTTCTATGGGTGGGGAAACTCGTTTTTTTATGGCTTGGGATTACGATCGATGATTTCTTGGTGGCGGGCGGGGCCATTCTTTTTATTATCTCGATCAAGGACCTTTTATCGTACGGCAAGGCCGCTCGCGTGCCGGATGAGACGCTGGGAGTGGTACCCCTCGCGGTTCCGCTCATTGTGGGGCCCGCGGTTCTGACAACCTCGCTCATTTTAGTGAATTCTTTCGGCTTTTATCCCACGGTTGCCTCGATTGTTTTGAACATCCTTCTCTGCGGCGTGATCCTTCGTTTCTCGGGCTTCTTATCGAAAATCCTGGGGGAGGCGGGGTCGCACACCCTTTCCAAGATTTTCAATCTTCTGCTTGGAGCCATCGGCGTCATGCTGATGCGTCGCGGTCTCCAGGCCATCCTCGCGGGTTGGTTTTCTTCCTAGAAAAATAATTCAAATAAAACTATTGACAAGAATTCTAATTGAGATATACTCTCAATTGAGACCAAGTCTCATTTAATGAGGAGTGATATGGATATTTTGCGGCTGGCGGGTGATAAAGGTCTCCAACTCATCATGGCGGGTATAACGAGGAAGGACCCTTTGGATAAAAAGGAAGAAAAAGTCATCTCTTCCGGCGAGCTTTTTGGAGATAAAAAGCAAGTCTGGATCCGGCATGGGGAAACCTTATACCGGCTTTTGATTACCCGGCAAGGGAAGCTTATCTTAAATAAATGAACGCGTTGCCTCTTCATCCGTTCTTGGTTCATTTCCCGATCGCTCTCTTTTTCGTCGAGGCCTTGCTGTTGTTCTTGGGACTGTTGAAACAGGACGGGGTCTATGAACGGTTTGCTTCTTTATTATTTCGTATCGGTT
>Ga0209726_10003214_pt1 | contig 22705 bp, 21 predicted proteins | sample Subgrocontami54m_FD_187453 | JGI IMG/M metagenome (GOLD analysis project Ga0209726, IMG submission 187453) | Subsurface groundwater microbial communities from S. Glens Falls, New York, USA - GMW46 contaminated, 5.4 m (SPAdes) (version 3) | ecosystem: Environmental > Aquatic > Deep subsurface >... | reverse complement strand
CGGCACTACACGCGGGTTTCGAGATCGATGCGACGACGTGATTCAGGATTCGCGCGGAATGAGCCTGCCGATTTGCCGAGCTCGAATTTCGGTGACGAAGTTAGGCTAGCAAGGCGCCCGACGCCTGCGCTCTTCGTATCATCGTGTAGTGCACGCGTTGACCTCCATGTGCTGGCGAGCCGTCCCGGTGTTGCCGATGCCCGCCGCCGCCAGCAGCCCCGCGGTGGCGCAGGACATCGAATGTGGGGTCGCACCTGGGAGTATTGAAGGGGCAGACCGCGTGCCCGTCACGGCGGGGCGACGTGACTTACCCGTCCCGCGACGAGCTCGTTCGTCCATGCACTGAGCGTCACGCCGTTGACCGAAAGGACCGGGAACAAGGCCAGGATCGCGTGCAGTGAACCGCTCGAGTAGTACGTCCCCCAGTTGCTGGGCAGGATGCTCCGCAGTGCAAACAGACCCGTCGTGTAGTCGTCGACGGTCACCGGCAGAGCGAGTGCGGGGTCGCAGGCGTTTCGGCCATAGCCATAGAAAGTCCGGATGACGACGTCGCCAGTCGTCGAGACCAGCCCGAAGCGAGCAAGCGGATAGGTATTGCCCAGATACGGGAAGAGGTTGGAGAGCCCGTCGCCGGTCGCGGAGAAACATGCGGTGCACGCTGCGGGGAGCGCAGCGTCTAGACCCCAGAGGTCTCGGATCTGCCGTTGCAGACAGGGCGCGAAGGCCTGGTCGGTGGGGGCAAACGGCCCGCTGTCGTCGAGCAGCGTCACTCGCGTCGGCGCGAAGGCTTCTGTCACCTGGACATAGTTGAGCACGGTGCCGAATCCGCCGGCGCTGGACCCCGCGAGCAGCACGTGGTCGACGCCACGGAAGTAGTCGCGAAGAAGTGCGGTCATCCGCGCCATGTTGAGATGACCGACGAACGACTGGTTCCGCGGACCCCCAGGGACGTTCACACCCGTTCGGGTGCCGCCGTGAAGATCGCCGGTGCAATACGCGATGAAGGCCGCATTCCAATTCCGGACGGGGTTCATCACGTTGTCCGGGTTGAAGATGTGATTGTCGCCGAGCCCAGCGGCCCAATCGGCCAGGTCGGCCCCGCCGAACGAAGCGCGATTTTGCGCGCACGAGGTCGCGTCGAGACACCCTCCACCCCCATGCATGAAGATGATGAGCCCCGGACTGCCGGGGCGGATGCGCAGGCCCAACCCTGCCTGTGAGCCGTCGCGACAGTGGGCGCCCTCGATGGGAATCCACGTCCACACCCCAGGGTTGGCGGCGGCCGGGTCGAAGATGTGGGCGCTGCGCCCCGAGTCGCCAGCGTCCGCCGTGCCGGCCTCTGACACGTCGCGTGCGTTTGCGTCGCCGGCATCGGACCTTTCGCCCGCGTCGACGTCGCCGGCGTCTTCCGCGCCAACATCCAGCCCGCCCGCGTCCAGTATGCCGGCATCCGCTGCCGACGCATCCGTGGGGTTCTGTCCACCGCCGCCGCATCCTCCGACCACGACGCACACGATGAGCGGGGCCAGGCCAATCAACTCGTATCGGGCGCGCATTGTGTGGGTTGTGGGCCCGGTCGATGTGCTCGTCCACCCCACGGTCGCATCGGGCGTGTCTTCACTCCCAATCTGCTGACGTGGACCGCCTCGCGTCGAGCACGCGCTCACGGACACACCGCGGAGTCATCGTTCCCCGAACGCGAGGCGCTGCAGCATGCGGTAAGCCACGCGTCGAACGCGTCGACCTCGCACTGGGGGAGAACGTCGTTCCCGAAGACGGCGAGCGTCCCTGCGACGGTGTCGGGCGCCCACGCCAGCAGCGGCCCCAGGGAGGCCAGCCTGGTATTGCCAGCGATCGTGAGATTGCCGCCCACGTGCTCGATCCGTTCGAGACCGCCGACGCTGGTCAGCCTCGAATTGCCGGCCACCGCGAGGCCTCCGGTGCGCGTGACGACCAGGTCGTCGAACGAGGTCCGCGTGGTCGCGGCGAGCGTCAACTGGCCCGTGACGACTGTGCAGCCGAGCGCCAGGAATTCGGAGTAGCGGCACAGAGCCGTCCCGCCCCCCACAGTGACGGCGCACGTCCCGGCATGGACCCAGTCGTCGTCCCGGACGAAGTAGGCCCCCGTACACGTGACCGCCCTGCCCGCGTCGTTGCCCGGACCGACGTCGGTGTCGGCCCTGGAATCGACGCCGCCGCGCGCGTCCGCGTCGCCGCTCCCGTCGGCCCGGCTGCCCGAGTCGACGAGGTTGACCCGAGCATCCGGGCTTTCGCCGCCGTCCAGGTTCACGTAGGCCGCGCAGCCGACGGCGAGGGCCGAGACGGCGAAGATGAACAGGAGGCTGTCGCGAAGGTGCCGAATCATCCGCCTGTGAAACAGGGTGAGCGTCATGCGGTCCCCCTCCGTTCTCGTCGAGGATACGGCGGCGCACCGCGGGCGGGTATTCGCGTTGGCGCGCTCGAAACGCCATGGGTGACGAGCAGTTGCCAGCACGTACGAAAGACCCTACACGTTTCGGTATCGTGGCGGCGTGAAGACGAGTAAGCGAGGCAGAGCGCCGCGGCAGGCGCGTTCGCGCGCGACGGTCGATGCGATCGTCGAGGCAACGGGCCAGGTGTTCGAGAAGCGCGGCTACGCCCACACCACGACCGCGCAGGTCGCGGATCGCGCCGGCGTCAGCGTCGGGTCGCTGTACCAGTACTTCCCCGACAAGAAGTCGCTCATCGGTGCATTCTTCGAGCGGCGCATCCACGACGACATCGACCTGATGCGGACCGTCGCGACGCGCGCCGTCGGCGCGACACCGCTCGCGATCCTGCGGATTGGCATCGAGGAGATGGTGGATCTCTATCGCCGCAACCGCGTGCTGTACGCCGGCGTGATGGAGATCCTGCCGCTGATGGAACAGACGGACCAGGTCCGCGGCGGCCTGGAGCGCGCCCTTGCGATGATTGCGCGGCTCGTGCGCAGCGACGCGACGCTTCACCGTGGGCGTGACCCGGATCTGCTCGCGCTCGTGATCTTCCACTCGCTCCGCACGTCACTCTTCCAAGTCGTCGCGCGCAATCCCGATGACTTGGACGATCCGCACATCGTAGAGATCCTGGTGGGCGGCGTGCTCGGCTTCCTCGGCCTGCCGCCCGACGCGCGGTGACTTGCGTGGGAATACGTGCGCAAGGTGCCGGGACGCATTCGCGTGCGGCTCGCCGGTGTCGTACGATGACTCGTTGGAGGTCCACATGCTTACGCGGGCACGAATCTTGGTTTCCATCATGGCGACGGCCGGCGCGCTCTTCAGTGCGTGCGGTCCCCCGGGAGTTTCCGGGTTCGACATCCAGCGCGTCGACGCCACGTCGGACATTCGCGACACCGGGTCCGCAGACATCGCGCGCGTCGACGTACGAGCCGACAACGGCGTGCTGCCGGACATCGTCGCTCCGCGTGACATCGTGACGTCGACCGACGACGGCGTTCCCGCCGACACCGGCTCGAGCGGCCATTGCGTGAGCGTCTGCACGACGGATTCGCAATGCTCGTCGAGCTGCCCACCCGTTTCGACGGGCACTTGGTGTTGCCAGAGTGGCACGTGCGTATTCGACAGCAATCCCGTTTGCGGGTCCACGCCCGACGTCACGACGTCACCCGATGGAGCCGGCGAAACGGGCACCGGGCCAGTCGACTCCAGCACCGAGTGATCGGCATGGGACGGCGCACCACCGCGTCGTTACGCACCGCGTTCGCGATGATCCTATTCGTCGTGCCGAGCGTTGCGCACGCGCAGGCAACATTGTTGACGGGTCTCGGTGGACCCGCGGGCTTCGGGATTGATCGAGTGCCGGAGACCGGCGGCGTTGGGTTCTCCGGGCCCTTCGACATCACGCCGGCGTTCCCCGCCCCGGGATTCCGATTCTTCGGCCGCTACTACACGTCGTTTTACGTCAACATCGACGGACACGTTACATTCGGCGCTCCGCTCGGGACGTTCACGCCGGTACCGTTTCCGGCGTCGACCAATCCGATGATCGCGCCGTTCTGGGCCGACGTCGACACGCGGGGCGGTTGGACGCCCACGCGCAACGGCGTGTATTGGGCGCTGCGACCGGGTTTGATCGTCGTGACGTGGCACAACGTCGGCTACTTCTCGCTTCACGACGACCGTCAGAACTCGTTTCAGATCGTGATCCGCGACGCCTCGACTTGCGTGCCCGGCGACTCGTCGATCGAGTTCCGATACGCGCGATGCGAGTGGACCACGGGCGACTCGTCCGGCGGCTCCGGGGGATTCGGCGGCACTCCCGCGCAGGCTGGGTTCGACGCCGGCGACCGCATCAACTTCGTCACGCTCCCGGGCTCGCGCACGATGTCCGTGTTGAACCTGTGTCGCACGTCGAACGTCGGCGTCTCTGGCGTCTGGCGCTTCGAGATTCGCGGCGGCGCGCTGACGTGCGCAGGCGCAGGCGAGCGCTGCGAGATTTCGGCAAACGTCGGCGCGTGTCGCGACGGCGTTCAACAGTGTCGCGCAACGACAACGGTGTGCGCGCAGACGTCGCCCGCGGCGCCCGAACGCTGCGACGGCGTCGACAACGATTGCAACGATATGACGGACGACGGCGCCGGCCTATGCCCGACCAGCGACGTTTGCGACCGCGGCGCGTGCGTTCCGCGTTGCGTCCCCGGCGGGTGCCTGACGCGGGAGCAGTGCACTTCGCGGGGAGTCTGCGAGGAAACCGGGTGTGCGGGCGTGACCTGCCTGGCCGGACAGCGCTGCCGCGGCGGCAGCTGCCTCGGCGCGTGCGATGGAGTGTACTGCCCGCCACCGACGGTGTGCCGCATCGGTCGGTGCATTGATCCGTGCGACGGCGTGACGTGCGTGACCGGCGAGGTCTGCGAATTGGGTCGCTGCGTGCCGCATTGCCGATGCCGAATGTGCGAACCCGGCGCCCTGTGCAACACGACGGATGGCCGCTGCGTCGATGCCGGCTGCGCCGGCGTCATCTGCCCGATGGGCGAGATCTGCCGGCGCGGTGTGTGCGCGGATCCCTGCGTGCCGCCGCCCGGACTGCACGCGTGTCCCGACGACCAGATGTGCGACGCCGGGCGTTGCGTCCCGCGAACGACGCCGCGCGATGCAGGAGACGACAGCGCCGCCACCGATGCGTCGTCGCCAGGAGAGGACGCGAGCGCGGCGGATACGCGTGACAGCGCCGACGTTGCTCCGAGCCTGGACGCGGGCGGAAGCGACGGCGGGCTGCGACGAACGGAGACGGGATGCGCCTGCGGCGTGCCGGGATCGCCGACGCGGAGGCAGCGGATGCGCGCGCTTCTCGTAGCGCTCGCCGTCGCGGCGATCGCGAGACGTGGCGTCCGGGACTTAACTTTTTAACTTTTTAACTTTTGGCGTTCTCAGCCGCTCGTGCGTCGCGAAAATGCTCGCGTGCTCGCCGACCCCCGCTCTCACTCACTCCAGATCGAACCGATCCGCGTTCATCACCTTGGTCCATGCCGCCACGAAGTCCTTCACGAACTGCGCCTTCGAGTCCGCGCACGCATAGACTTCGGCGAGGGCGCGGAGCTGCGAGTGCGAGCCGAAGATCAAGTCGACCCGCGTGCCGGTCCACTTCACCTGGCTGGTCTTGCGGTCGCGCCCTTCGAACACGCCGTCGGATTCGGCGACCGGCTGCCACTGCGTGCCCATGTCCAGCAGGTGGACGAAGAAGTCGTTCGTCAGCGTCTCGGGCCGCTTCGTGAAGGCGCCGTGCGTGGACTGCCCGACATTCGCGCCCAAGACACGCAGGCCGCCGACGAGCACCGTCATCTCCGGCGCCGTCAGCGTCAGCAGTTGCGCCCGATCCACCAGCGCCTCCTCCGGCGAGACGCGCTGCGTGCCGCGTGCATGGTTGCGAAACCCGTCCGCGGTCGGTTCGAGCGGCGCGAACGACTCGACGTCGGTTTGCGCCTGCGACGCGTCCATCCGTCCCGGCGTGAACGGTACGCTCGTGTCGTGCCCGGCGTCCTTCGCGGCTTTCTCGATCGCGGCACTGCCGCCGAGAACGATCAGGTCCGCCAGCGAGACTTTCTTGCCGCGCGACTGGCTCGTGCCGCCGGACTGTGAAGCGTTGAAGTCCTGTTGGATCGCTTCGAGTTTCTGAAGCACCTTCGCCAACTGCGCCGGCTGGTTGACGTGCCAATCCTTCTGCGGCGCGAGGCGAATCCGCGCGCCGTTTGCTCCCCCGCGCTTGTCCGAACCGCGAAACGTCGACGCCGACGCCCACGCCGTCGAGACGAGCTGCGAAACCGACAGCCCCGACGCCAGGACCTTCGACTTCAGTGCAGCAATGTCTTTCGCGTCGATCAGCGGATGATCCACCGCCGGGATCGGGTCCTGCCACAGGAGCGACTCCTTCGGAACGAGCGGGCCGAGGTACCGCACGACCGGACCCATGTCGCGGTGCGTGAGCTTGAACCACGCGCGAGCGAACGCGTCGGCGAACTGATCCGGATTCTCGTGGAAGCGCCGCGAGATCTTTTCGTACGCAGGGTCGAACCGCAGCGCGAGGTCCGTGGTCAGCATCGAGGGCGCGTGACGCTTCGACTTGTCGTGCGCGTCTGGCACCGAACCGGCGCCGGCATCGTGCTTGGGCTTCCACTGATTCGCACCGGCGGGGCTCTTGGTCAGTTCCCATTCGTAGCCGAACAGGTTCCAGAAGAAATTGTTGCTCCACTTCGTCGGCGTCGTCGTCCAGATGACTTCCAGACCGCTGCCGATCGCGTCGTCGCCTTTGCCGGTGCCAAAGCTGTTCTCCCAGCCGAGCCCTTGCTCCTCGATGCCGGCACTTTCCGGCACGGGGCCGACGTACTTGCTCGGATCGGCAGCGCCGTGCGTCTTGCCAAACGTGTGTCCGCCGGCGATGAGCGCGACCGTCTCTTCGTCGTTCATCGCCATCCGCGCGAACGTCTCGCGAATGTCCCGCGCGGCCGCGAGTGGGTCCGGGTTGCCGTTCGGCCCCTCGGGATTGACGTAGATCAAACCCATCTGCACGGCCGCGAGTGGATTCTGCAGGTCGCGGTCACCCGTGTAACGCTCGTCCGCAAGCCACTTGCCTTCGGGGCCCCAGTCGACGTCTTCGTCGGGCTCCCAAACATCCGCGCGGCCGCCGCCGAAACCGAACGTCCTCAATCCCATCGAGTCGAGGGCAACGTTGCCCGTGAGAATCATCAGGTCGGCCCACGAGATCTTTCGGCCGTACTTCTGTTTGATCGGCCAGAGAAGCCGACGCGCTTTGTCGAGGTTCACGTTGTCCGGCCAACTGTTCAGGGGCGCGAAACGCTGCTGGCCCGCTCCGGCGCCACCGCGGCCATCGCCAACGCGGTAGGTGCCCGCGCTATGCCACGCCATGCGAATGAAAAACGGCCCGTAGTGGCCAAAGTCGGCGGGCCACCATTCCTGCGAGTCCGTCATCAACGCGTGGAGGTCCTTCGTCAGCGCCGCGAGGTCGAGTTGCTTGAACTCGGCCGCGTAGTCGAACGCCGCGCCCATCGGGTTGGAACGGGTCGAGTTCCGATGGAGGACCTGAAGATTCAGTTGGTTCGGCCACCAATCGCGGTTCGCGCGGGCAGCGGTCGTGTGCGTCACGGGGCACGTGCCGGAGTTTTCGTCAGTCATCGCGGTCATGCTGACACGTCCGGGACTTAACTTTTTAACTTTTTAACTTTTGGCGCGGGGGTGCGCGCGGCGAATGACGGTGCCTGGCCGCTGAAGCGGCAGGCTGCGTTTGACCGCCTCGCCGGGCGAGGCTTCGCGGAAGCGCGGGATTGGAGCGGCAACGGGCAGGGCGACGGCGACGGCGACGGAAACGGCAACGGGCAGGGCGACGGCGACGGCGACGGAAACGGCAACGGGCAGGGCGGCGTCAACGAAACGGCAACGGGCAGGGCGACGGCGACGGCGGCTGTCCCGACGTTCACCGAGGCACCGACTGCGGGACTCGTCCCCCGGCGTCAACGAGTCGGCGGGCCACCAACGATTCGCGCCGTCGGTCACCGGATGCCACTCGGCCTAGCGCCGACGCCGCGCGCGCACACAGAGCACCATCGCCAGAGCGGCAAGCGCCCCGGCGGGAAACGTCGCGGTGCGCACCCCGTGACCCGGTGCGGCCGCGCACTCGCACCCTTGCGCGCCGCTGCCCGCGTTTTCGCCGCGCGCGTCCATCCGCGAGGGACTCCTGGCGTCCGGCGGGTCGGCGTCCAGATCGATCACGCTCGGATCGTTCGCGGGATCTTCCGGCGGTCCGGTCGGCGGCTCGCCGTCGGGATCCACGGCCGCATCGTCGGCGTCGCTGCCACCCGCGTCCGCGGGCGGAGCGGACACGTCGTTCGCATCGGTGGCGCTCGATGCATCGGTGGCGTCCGAACGCGCGTCGGTTCTCGCGTCCGCCGCGCCGGCGTCGGGGCACGACGTGGCCGCGCACGCGCCCCAGCTCCTGCCGGTCGACGCACACGGCTGCGTGCCGGTGCAACTGCCGACGGTGCAGCTTCGCGTCGAGCCGATTTGGCAGACGTGCCGACTGTCGCGCAGGTAGCACTGCACGGGACTCGGGGACGAGCCCACCGCCGCGCGCAAGTAGTCGTTGTAGCTGTTCTGGCCGGCGTTCTGGTCACGCACGCGCATCGTGGTCGTGGTTGGAAAGCCGGTGACGATGCCCACGTGGCCGTACGTCGGATCTGCGCGGGAGAGGCACGAGCCGGTCGACGAGACACGAAGACACGCGTTCGGCCGGAACACCACCATGTCGCCCCACCACGGCGTCGCGACGATCGAGACGCTGCTCGGGCGGCTCGAGCACTTGTCGGTGGCGTTGCCGTACCACGGCATCGGCGTGCCCCAGCGGAAGCGGAAGTAGCGGTTGGTCCACTCGACGCACTGCCACTCGAGGCCCGTGCGCGAGCCCGTGCGGTTGTACGTGTTGCCGTCGGACGTGTAGAAGATCATCCCGTCGGAGCACGACCGCCGGAAGATGTTCAGGCCGTCGTACGTCGTGAGCACGCACGCGGCGCCGGTGATCGACTCGGTGTTCTGCGACACCGTCCCGTCGCCCGGGGCGCCGCAGCCGGCGGCGGCCGCGAGCACGAACCACGGCGCGAGTGCGAACGCGACGCGGCGCAGGCCGCGAGGTCTCGCAGTTGTTGTGGGTGGGGAGGTCATGGTGCAGCCGGGTGCAGACCGCTGATGGTATCAGTGCGCCGGTCGCGGGGGAAACGGACGGATGGCGCGCGCGTCGCGCCGCGTCCGCCTGGCCGCTGAAGCGGCAGGCTGCGTTTGACCGCCTCGCCGGGCGAGGCTTCGCGGGGGCGCGGGATTGAAGCGGCGACGGGCTGGGCGCGCGCGAGTCACAGTTCCGCAAGCCGCAGCCCGAAGCTCACGCCTCCGCGTTCGACCGCAAGCGACGGCGTGACACCCCACGAACGCTCGGGCCTCTCGCCGCGCAGCACCGGTTCGCGGATGAACCACGCGCCAGTGAACACGCCCGCGCCGATCAACTGCAGCACGCCGAACGCGACGGACAGCGCGACCATGTCGCCACCGGCGGTCGCGCCGAACATGCCAATGTAGATCCACGGTCCCACCACGGGCGCAGCCCACAACACGGCTCCGACCGCGCTCGGATTCGGGCCTTCCCAATTGCCGAAGATCCCGGCCACAAGCCCGCCCGTCGCTGCGGGAATGACGATGGACGTGATCCACACCGGCATCGCGGCGCGGAGAACCCCGCGGGCGGGACGCGTTCGAATTCGCACCGGCGCGGCCGTCGGTGCGTTGGTTGGCGCCGCTGTTGCGAGGGGCAACACGGGCGCGGCGGGCCTCGGGGCGTCCTGTGCTCGCACACTTGTGGCGAGCGCCAGCGTTCCCGCGGCCACGGCGAACGCGACGATTCGCATGACAACGTCTCGTCGATCCGCGGGTAGGAGCGAGCGCATCGTCGTCATCGTACCACCGCGCAGAACGTCGCTCACATCTGCCGCGTCGCGAATGCCCGCCGCCGAGCCGAAACTGATGCCCGTGGTTGCTGCATTCGCGACCTGCGCGCACGGACGAAGGCCTGGAAGTGAAGATCACTTGCGACTCCGACGCCCTGAGCAACTTCGGGCGGCGTCATGGTCGTGGCGCGCGTGAAGTGTACGACGCGATCGCGTCGGGCTTTCTGCACCTCAATGTGATCACCGTCTTCGAGACGCGCGGTGGCATGGCGGCGGATCGAGCGGTTGCCGACTTCGATCGGCGGTTCGGACATCTTCCGGTGCTCACGCTGGACCGCGCTTCCGCCATTCGAGCCGGGGATCTCTGGCGAGTCCTTCGGCGCTCCGGCCGCACGGTCGCGCCGCGTGACCTGCTTCTGGCCGCGATCGCGGACGTCAGTCGAACGCGACTGATCACAGGCGACTCGGATTTCGAACCGCTCGTCGAATTGGGACTCGACATCCAGATCGCGTCGAAACCCAGTTCGATCGACTGACACACCTGTTCGGTGCGACGACTTGCGCGCTTGCGGGCGGCGGGACGGTCACGTGTTGGGGCGCCAACGACCTCGGACAGCTCGGCGACGGCTCGGGACGCGACGCGCCGATGCCGACACTCGCGGCGATCACGCGCGCGACAGTGTTGTCCGCAGGGGGCGATCACCCATGCGCGGGCACGCTCACGGGGCACCTGGAGTGCTGGGGCGGCGGCACGCTCGGGCAACTCGGGAACGCGATGAACGTCAACGCGTCATCGCCGGTGAGGGTCGCGGGGCTCTGAGCGCGGGGCGTGACGCACGCGAGTAGCGCCAGTGCCGCGACGATCACTCCACGCGGCGATCACGTTCGACCGTTTCCGTTGACCCGTGAACCCGCGGCTGAAGCGCCGCTGAAGCGGCAGGCTGCGTTTGACCGCCTCGCCGGGCGAGGCTTCGCGGGGGCGCGGGATTGAATCGGCGACGGGCTGGGCGATGGCGACCGAGAGCGCACCGCGCCGCCTAGAAGGTCCCGGCGAGCGCGAGGCCGCTGAACGACGGCGCCGTGACCGGTGTCACGCCGATCGTCGCGCGGAGTCTCGCCGGTCGGTCGCGATCCCGCGCGTACTGCGGTTCGTAGATCAGCACGCGGTTCTGCGCTGCGAGCCCGCCGATCAGCATGGCAAGCCCGGCCGCCTGGAAGACACCGCTCGCGATGCTCGCAGCGACGTGGCCGGGCAGCTGCGGCGTGATCGCGATGTCCAGCCACGGACCGAGGATGGGAATCACGACGAGTGGGCCCGGCGTGCGACACGTTCCCGAGCCCCATGCTGTCGCGAGGCAACTCAATCCTCCCGCCGTCCAGTTGAAGAACGCCGTAACGTACCCGACGCCCAGCGATGCGCTCCCGGCGATGACCAGAGCGAGGGAGGGCCGTGTCGCGAGCCGTGCGCCGGGCGGGATGGGGCCGCCCTCGTACGCGACGACGACGGCACGCGGTCGCCGTCGCATGCCGTACACGTAGCCCTGTGGCGCGTAGACCTGTGGCTCGGGACCGACAACGTATTGAGCATTCGCAACAGCCGGGATCGCGACGACACAGACGAGCAAGAGCAAGGCGAAAAGGAGTTTCATCGGGTGAGAATAGCGCGAGTCGCGCGGACTGGCGCGGTCAACATTCCGTCGAGCAGTGGTAGACTCATGGGTGTGAGGCGTTGCGAAAGGCGGCCGCGGCTGAATGCCTCGTTGCCGATCGTGGTCGATCGACGCTGGCGGATCGTTCCGTGGGCGGTAGTACGCTGTCTACGTGTCGCGACTTCCGATAGCATGAAGGTGTGAAGGGGCCTGACGCAACCGACCGCGCGCATCGACGCACCGATGCACTCATCGCGGCGACGCGGTATGCGCTCTCGTTGTGCCTCGCGGCCTTCGTCGGATGCACGTTGCAAACGACGCAGATCGTTCCGGAACTCGTCACGAATGCTCCGTTGGGTCAGCGGCCGCTGTCCATCGTCGTCACGATCGAGTGGCAGAGCAGTCGCGAAACCGTTTCGTTCGAAGCGCGGTGGCCGGCCGGCACGCGAAACCCTGCGGACGCCGCGTGTGTCGTCGGCGGAACGGCTGCCAATCGCTGCCCGCCGTTCGACGCGTCCGGATCCGACGACGCCGCGAGTCCCGAGCTGCCGACGGAGTCGTTTGTCCCCATCGGATCGTTCGGGATCCTGCCCCGTCGAACTGGGCCATCGGGCGACGAAGTGCGCGTGACCTTCCGCGTGACCGTGGAGCCCGTGGCCGCGACCGACGAAAGGATCACATTCGAACGCACGGTGTTCCTTCTGCTCGTGCCCAATGTCACGCAGCGGCCGACGATCGTGCTCAACGCACTCTGCGGCCGCCGAACGTCTGGCTGCACCAGCGTTCCCGTGGATCGTTGCACGGTGAGCGTCTACTGTGCGGATCGCGGAGGGACCTGTGGTGCGGAGGGTCGGTGCGTCGATCCCCGCCTCGGCGATCCCCCGCGCATCGGCGACGGGGCCGTCGGCGACGTCACGACCTGTGGAGACGGCCGATGCTCCGCGGGCGAGTCTTGCGGTACGTGTCCCGCGGACTGTCCGTGCGTGACGTGTCCGGCGTTGGAGCAAAGCTGCGGAGACCGTTGCGTCGACGTGCAGCGAAATCGGAACCACTGCGGCGCCTGCGGGAATGCGTGCCCGTCGAGTCAGGCCTGCGTCGCAGGACGATGCACGGATATTGGGACCACGTGTGCCGGCATCGCCGTGGACCTTCAGACTGACGAACGAAACTGTGGTGCGTGTGGCAATGTCTGCAGCGTGGGCTGGCTCTGCTGCTCGGGAGCGTGCGCCGCGGGACAGTGCCAGTGCACGGCGACTGGTTCGACCTGTGGCGCAAGTTCGGAGTGCTGCAATGGCACCTGTAGTTTCGGTGTCTGTTGTCAGGGCGGCGGACTCTCGTGCTCGGCGTCGAGCCCGTGCTGCCGTGGTCTCACGTGCGGGGGCGGACGGTGTTGCAGTTCGGATGGGCTCCCCTGCATGACCACGTCGAATTGCTGCGGCGGTCTTGTGTGCACGTCGGGATTGTGTCGGGCGGCCTGCACGGCGACCGGGGGATCCTGCGCGAGCAATTCGGATTGCTGCAACAACACCTGCAGTTTCGGTGTCTGTTGTCAGGGCGGCGGACTCTCGTGCTCAATGTCGAGCCCGTGTTGTCGAGGACTCACGTGCGGTGGAGGTTCGTGCTGCAGCTCGAATGGATTTCCGTGCATGACGTCGTCGAATTGCTGCGGTGCCTTGGTCTGCACCGCGGGATTGTGTCGGGCGGCCTGCACGGCGACAGGCGGGTCTTGCGCGACCCATTCGGATTGCTGCAACAACACGTGCAGTTTCGGAGTCTGTTGTCAGGGCGGCGGACTCTCGTGCTCGATGTCGAGCCCGTGTTGTCGAGGACTCACGTGCGGCGGAGGCTCGTGCTGCAGTCCGAACGGCGGACCGTGCATGTCGTCCGGGCAGTGCTGCTCCGGGTTGATCTGCACAGGCGGGCTCTGCAGGCCTGCGTGCGGGGCAAACGGCGTAGCGTGCGCGACGGGAACGGACTGCTGCAGCGGGGCGTGTCAGGCGTCTCGATGCTGCATCGGCACCGGAGCGGCGTGCATGGCCGCGGGGTGCTGTACGGGGTTGACGTGTTCTGGCGGCGTGTGTTGCCGGCCAGCGGGAACCGTGTGTACGGGCGCGGGACAGTGCTGTGCGCCAACGGTGTGTACGATGGGCACGTGTCGGTGAAGTGGGGGTCTCGTATCCACCGTAGGTGTGCCGACGGGGACCGGCGGACGTGGGGTGGACGATTCCATCGCCGCGAGTTGGGCGCGAGTGTGTACGCTACTTGCGGTCGTCAAACACCTTCCAATAGGGAATGGCGGACGGTCGCTCGTTGCGAGTTGATGGGGGTTTCGGCGTGATGTGACGCGCAGCTCGCGGGGCGACGTTCGTTGGCTCGCGTAGCCGATTGCCCGCCGCGGCTGCTGCGAGCGAGCGGCGGTGATCAATTTATCGGCACGACGCGATCGACGACGTACCGCACGGCGTCGCGGTCGCTTGTTTCACCAGTTCCCGCAACTTGCCGGCGGTCTCTCGCGCGAGCGACTGCGGGCACGCCGTCGTGGATCACGAGCTTGAATTGATCGAGCGAGCGAGCGGGCAGATCGATGTCAGAGGTGACGCCGGTGCCGAGTACGTCGGACGCGAACGCCATCGCACCCGCGGCGCCGACGATAGACGCGGATCTCGTCAGCGTCGTCGCGCGGCGGGACGCGGCGTCGCGCACTGCGCCCGTGTGCAGCGCGCAGGACACCGGAGTGCCGGACGCCGCGAAATCCACTCCGTCATGGACGACTCGATGGTTCTGCTCCGAACGGACGAGACAAACGGGTCGCGCGGTTCGGATCGTGTGCCCCGCTGCGGGCCCGCCACGGGGTCGTCGAACGGCGATGCGACATGGGTGCCGGCGCCGTCACCTACATGAGGGGCGACTCGACCGCGGACCGCTCTGCGGGCGACGGCGGCTTCGGCCGATCTGGAAGCTCGCCGCACGCGTGCGGAATGCCTCGTAGGACACTTCGCACGGCGAGCGCGAAAGCCATGGTCCGAATCGTCCGAGCACGGGCGGCCGGGACGCGACCCGCGGCCGGCGATCGTGGTAGACTGGAGTGTGGATGAAGCGGGGGTCGTTGACGGACGTACTTTCGCGACCCAATTCGCGACGGAGCCGCCGCGCACCCCGGTGCGCTCCAATTCGCGACCCGGCTGGACTTCCGATCCGCCGCCCGAGTCCGTCCATTCTCGCGGTGCCATGCGACTCGCCTTCGCGCGCTGTGCGGCGCTTCTTTTGACGCTCGTCCTCGGGGCGTGCGGCGCGCGCACCGCACCATGGGTGCCGTGCACGTTCGACGCCACGCCCACCCGGCTTCAGGTGATGCTGGTGGTCGACCGCAGCGGGTCGATGGCCATCAACGTGTTCGACCACCGGACACGCTACGACTTCTACCGCCGCATGGCCGACACGCTGCGTGAGACGGTGCCGGCTCTCGACGAAGTCGCGGACGTTGGGCTGATCATTTTTCCGGATCGAGTGCACGCGTCGGAGAGGACGGCCCCGTGCGCCGTGGCATCGAGCGCGGACGTGGCGCCCTCTGCAGAAAGTTCCCGACGGATCATCGCCGTTCTCGACGGCACCGAGGCGCTGACGCTTCTGGGCGCTCCCGCCTACGACACGATCAACGTCGCGGCTGATATCCTCGAACGCCGTTCGGTCGGGAGCCCGTTTCTCGTCCTAGCAGCGGACGGCTACCTTGATTGCAACGCATCGCTCAACCCCCGCACGTGTCCCTGCATCAATCTGTCGGGCATTTGTTCGGTCGCGACCGAATGCTACGACACCGAACGAGTCGAACAGCGCGTCGCAGCGCTCGCGCATCGCGGCATCCCTACTCTCGTGCTCGGTATGGACCTCGACACGACCGACGTCACGACGAGCCGACATCGGGACTATCTCTCGCGACTCGCGCGCGCAGGTGGTCTAGCCCGCGGAGGCACTAATCCAAGGGAGTTCTTCGACCTCCGATACCCAAGCGACATCCGGATCGCCTTCGAGTCAAGACTGGTGCGCGTCGCCTGGTGCCGCCGGAGTGTCGCCTATCCGCGTGAATCGCTTCCGGTCGTGGACTTCGTCTTGCGTGGCCGCACGGTAGGCGCGATCCCGCGCGACACGACGCGGACCGACGGCTGGGACTGGATCGGCTCGAATGCCGTCGAAGTGTTCGGCGCGTCGTGCGATGCTGTGCACGGTGCGCGAGACCGACTGCAACTCACGTCCGAGGGCGCTACCTGCTTGTAGTGACCGTGTCTGCGACCTGAGGAGACTTCCATGCACCATTCGCATGACTCAGCAGCAAGATGCTTCCCGCGCCGACCTCCTGACGGAGTCGCGACTCGCTCGACCTCGACGCTGCGGGCGGCGTTCATCGCGCTCCTCGCGGTCGCCCCCTCCGGCTTGCTCGCGTGCGCGGTCGGTCGTCCACGAGACCAGTCCGTGCAGTGGACCACGGGATGCCAGTGCGGCATGTGCATGACAGTGCGCTTCTGCGTCGATGCCAATGGCCGGTTCGACCGAATCTGCGACCCCGGGACGGGAGCGTGTCCGTGCGCACCATCGCTACGGGCACAGGCCTTTGACGTCCGCACGCGCGAGCGATCTCCGATGCCTTCGCCGCCGACGCGGCTCTTTTGTCGCGGCCCCGTCGAGACTGCCACCGACGCTTTCACTCCCGCCGTGGACAACCGGGCGCGGATGGGCGCTCTGCTGCCGAATCCCTGCTTTTTTACGCCGGCCGGGTGGAGCGGGCAGTTCGCGTCACCGCACCCATCGATCGGATCTGGATTGGGCTACGACGCCTGGTTTGCCGCCAACTGTCCGCGAGACCCTTTGTCGCACGCGAGATCATGCGATTTCGTCGCCGGCCCGCTGGGGGACTGGGGACAGAGGCTCGAGTGCCCAGGCAAGACGCCGTGGTCTGCGATGACGTTCTGGTTCAACCGCGCCAATTTCCCGGCCGACGGCGACGTCCAGATGGCGTTGACCGCCAGTGCGTACCTCGGATCGACCTGCAACCTGATGTCTGCGGCTAATGCGACGGACGTCAGCTTCGATCCGGTGACCGGCGAGATCGGAGTCACCGGGTCGCCGCGGTACTTGTGCTTCATCCGCGATGCGAACGGCCAAACGACTACGCGGCGCGAGCCACCGCCGGTAAACGCGGGAAGCCCGCTTCAGTACGACACGAACCCGCCGAGCTTCGATCCCGGCGTGACCCCGAGCGGCCACGAACTGGTCGTCGACCGGGCTGCGAGCACGATTCGCCTTCGGAAGCGAGGAGGTCCGACGGTCTTGGGCCGCGTGGCTGGCACCGCGAGCGCGAGGTTCGACGCATCGCCCTCGGACTATTTCGTCGTCACGGACATGAACGTTCAGTTGCTCGACGTTCCGATCACCTTCGACGGGCGTCGCGTGACCGAAGCTGCCCTCCACCTCGAGAACATATGGGTCGGCGCCCACGATCTGCCGGGACCCGGGCGGTCGGGAACGCCGGTTCGGATACCGGCGGCGTCGGTTCGGGCGCAGGTCTTCGCGAACGTGGATGGCAGTGAGATCCAAATTCGACAAAGCCCCGTCGCAGACGTGACCGGCGCATGGTCCGAACACTTTGCGCGGCGGCGGCTGGAAGTGGATCTTGACTTTGCAGACGGCGATTTCACGTACACGTTCCACGTTGTGTTCGACGATGCGCGCCCGCGGCCGGAGGCCGTGATCCTCATGCCCGGCGTACCGAGCGTGGAACGTGAGTGCACGGGCCCGAACGGGTTCTTGCTCGACGGTCTCCTTGGGCTCGCGTCCGGTTCTCCGGGAGTCGAGCAGTGGACCATCGGAACGGGGGAGTTCCAGCAGTACGCCACGGGATCGACGGCGAGCTTCTTCGTTCCGTTGCTCGGACGCGACGCGCCGCCGAGCGCGCTGACGTATTCCGTCCTGAGCGGGGCTCTTGGCGGAAGTGACTCCCGGACCGTTCGCGCAGTAGACACGATGCCTCCCGTGATCACGAGCACTACTCTCGACATCGGCTGCGAGTGGGGCAGTTAAACCGCCGACCCGCAGCAGCACGCGTGCATCAAGATCGACGGCGCGGCGGCGGACTCGTGTTCGACGCCGAGCGTCGCCGTGGTGCAGATTCGGCAGTTCACGGTCGGGTTCGAGATTCCAGACAGCGTCACGCAGGGAGTCAACTGCATCACGGCGGATCCCGCGAACCTCGACGCCGCGATCGCGAACCATGAATACGAGGTCACGTGGCATGCTGTCGATGGCTGGGGCAACCCGTCGCCCAACCAGATCGCGAGGTTCCGGATATTCGACTCGATTCCCCCGCAGCCCGGCTGTGCGTTGCCGCACCGCATCGCGATGATCTACGACCATCCTGCGCCGTAGCGCGCGGCAGGCGCGGCCGAGCAACGCGGTGGTGGGGATCGCGCGGCCTTTGGCCGGCGATTTCCACGCTCGCGATCGTCAGAACCCGTCGAACATCGTCGACGGATGGATGGAGAATTTCGTGGCGGCGAGACGCACTCGCTGGGGCCGGATACGCTGGTCACGGTCTCGCTTTGTTTCGGGCGTTGGATCTTTGGTAAGTTCCCGATACCCGAAGCGGAGAGAGACCGCTTTAATTTTCACGGACGCAGTTCGAGAAGCTTCTTTCCCAGCAGCCAGGCCTCGGGCACGCCGCCGTGGCTCACGACCTTGAAAAGATCGAGCGACCGCGCGCGCAGGTCGATGCTGTCGCCGACGTCGCGTCCCGCGCCGCTTCGATCTGCGCCATGACCTCGTCGACGCGGCCGTAGTAGCGATCCCCGGGCACCAGCAATCCGCCGAGCGCGTGGTGCGTGCGCCCGTGGTTGCCAGTGAATGTGTGTGTCGAGCCGTCGTCGCATCTCGCCGACGTCCGCGAAGCGATGCACGTCGAATAGCTACGACGTCAGTGCCCGCCGCCGTTCCATCCACCTTGGCGAAAGCGCCACCCGCGCCCCCGGTGCTGCCACTGCGGCGCGGACCAAGTCTGTCCTTGCTGCGGCGGCGCCTGCCATTGCCCGGCAGTCCACGCGTGTTGCGAGCCGTTCCAACCCCAGTATCCACCGATCCACACGTACCCGGGCCCGGGCGGCGGCGGTCGTCGCTCGAAGCGCATGCGCGGCGGAGCCATCATCACGTCCTGCGCAACCGGCGGTGCGATCTGCACTTGCGGAACCTGCACGACCGGAACGGGCGGCTGTGGTTGCATCATGCCCTGGTCGTTCGCCATGCGCGCGCGCCATCCGCCGCGACCGAACCTCCAGCGATCGCCGTACTGCCGCCACTGCGGCGCTTCCCACACTTGTCCCTGCTGCGGCGGCGCTTGCCACTGACCGGGGGTCCACGCGTACTGCGAGCCGTTCCAATTCCAATAGCCCGCAACCCACATGTACCCGGGCCCCGGCATCGGTGTCTGCTGCTCCGCACGCATCGGCGGCGGCGCGACGGTGACCTCGATCGGCCCCTGCGGTTGTCCGATGTACGGTTGCGGTTGCTGAATCGGCATCTCTTGCGGCGGCACGTCTTCGATGTGCGTGGCAATCGCCCAGGTGTTGCCGTAGGGATCGCTCACGCTACCGTATCGATCGCCCCAGAACATGTCGGCGAGTGGCATCTTCACCGTCGCACCGGCCTTGACGGCACGCGCAAAAACCGTGTCGGCGTCGGGCACATAGACGTACAGCGAGGACGCCGTGGGTGGATCGTTGATCGCATCGCTCATCATGATGGTCGAGTCCCCGATGCTCAGCTCGGCGTGCATGATCTTGCCGTTGGGCCCCGGCATGCGGAACTTCTCGACCGCCCCGAAGGCGCTCTTGTAGAATTCGATCGCTCTGTCGGCTCCTTTGACGGTCAGGAACGGCGTCACCGAATGGAACCCCTCTGGAATCGGCTTCACTTTGGCCATCGCGTCCTCCTTGGGATCCCGGCATAGCAGCTTTGCGGGAACATAGGGTAGTAGACGCACATGGCCGGGCGGCTCCAGGACAAGGTCGCGATCGTCGTCGGCGCCGGGCAGACGGCGGGTGAGACGATCGGCAATGGCAAGGCGACGGCGCTGCTTTTCGCGCGCGAGGGGGCGGCGGTCGTGATCGTCGACCGCGACCGCGAGTCGGCCGCCGCGACGGCGCGGGCGATCGACACCGAGGGAGGCACGGCGTGCGTTGTCGAGGCCGACGTCACGCAGGCCGCCGCCTGCCAGCGGATGGCGGAAGAATGCGTCAAGCGCTACGGTCGCATCGACGTTCTCCATAACAACGTCGGCATCGGCAGCCTGGGCGGCCCGGTCGAGCTGAGCGAAGAGGAGTGGGACCGCGTCGTCGACACGAATCTGAAGGCGATGTTCCTCACCTGCAAGCACGTATTGCCACGCATGGAAGAGCAAGGCAGCGGGGCGATCGTCAACGTCTCGTCGCTCGCCGCGGTTCGCTTCGCGCCCCTGCCGATGCTCGCCTACAATGCCTCCAAGGGAGGCGTGAACGCGCTCACCCGCTCGATCGCGATGCAGTACGCGGCGAAAGGCATCCGCGCCAACGCCATCATGCCGGGCCTCATCCGCACACCCATGGCGATCGACGACGTGGTCCGGCGCTACGGGCTCGACCGCGACCGTCTGGTTCACACGCGCGACGCTGCGGTACCGATGAAACGCATGGGCGACGCGTGGGATGTCGCCTACGCGGCGCTCTTTCTCGCCTCCGACGAAGCGAAGTACGTCACGGGCGTGGTGCTGCCCGTCGACGGTGGGCTCTCCTGCAAGGGCTGACCAACACCCGGCGCTCGTCGCGGCGTGTCCTCGGCATTGCTCGAGGTCGGCGACTGGTGTCAAATGGGCACAGAGGAAGCCCCCGATGAACGACTTCACGCTGACCACCCCCACCCAGGAGCCCGGCCTCGCCACCGCAATGCAGGTGGTCTACCAATGGAACTACGATCCCGAGGTCGAGGAGCTGCGCCGGCTCTACGTCAAAGCGACCGAGTCGCAGTGGATTGCCGAGCGTGACCTCGATTGGCAGCGGCCGATCGACCTCGTCAAGTTCGCGACCACGCCCCTCGGCACCGGCGTCCCGATCGAGCGCACGTCGTACTGGCGATCGCTTCCCGAAACGACGGTGGTCGAGCTCACCAAGCGCACGGCGGCCTTCCGGCTCTCGCAGTTCCTGCACGGCGAGCAGGGCGCCCTCATGGTCGCGGCCCAGCTGGTGAACGCCGTGCCCCACACGGACGCCAAGTTCTACGCCGCCACGCAGACCATGGACGAGGCGCGGCACGTGGAGGCCTTCGCGCGCTACATCGAGAAGCTCGACCACATCCAGCCGATCGCGCCCTCCTTGAAGGGCATCCTCGACGCCACCCTCGAGACGGGCGACTGGATGAAGAAGCTGGTTGGCATGCAGATCGTGGTCGAGGGCCTCGCGCTGTACGCCTTCCGCGAGATGCGCAATCTCACCGAGGAGCCGCTCCTGAAGGACCTCCTCACCTACGTCGCCCGCGATGAGTCACGCCATCACGCCTACGGCGTGCAGTACATCGAGCGCTGCGTGCCCTGTCTGGGCGACGCCGCCCGCATGGAGCTCGAGGACTTCGCGCTCGAGTGCGCGCGCACGCTGATCGACCGGAACGCGCAGGGCTTCTTCACGACCCTGCTGCAGATTTGGGCCGAAGCGGGTCTCGATCCGGTCGAGATGTTCGCCTGCCTGCAACGCGAGCGCGACGAAATCACCCACGACCTGGTGAGGGGCCGGCGGCTGGGGCCCGTGCAGGGCTTCGTCATCCCCACGTTACGCCGCTGCGGTCTCCTCTCGGAGCGCGTGGCGGGACACTTCCACAGTTTCCTGCGCGACAACTTCGGCGGCGCCATCGTCGGGAAGGACGTGGAAGAATTCCTGCGCTACCTCCCCGATCTCCCCGCGGACACCGCAGCCTGGGTGTTGGGGGAGCTCCAGTAGTATCGGTCTACTGGAACGTCCCCTCGGCGTTCATGCTGCGCAGGTGCCGCGCCCTGCCTCAGTAGCAATGGCCCAAATAACAGTACTGCGAGCAGCACTGCGAGTCTCTCGTGCAGCTCTCACCATTGTGGACACACGTTGCCGCCGCGGTCGTGGTCGTGGTCCCGTGCAGCGTCGTGGTGGTGGTCACCGACGTTTGGCTGCCCGTGCATGGGCTACTCGGGAAACACGAACTCCCCGCACCTAGGCTCGTTCCCGCCAGCCCCGCGCACGCGCCTGCCCGCACGGGAAGGCAGAGCGTATCGGTCACGATATTCCCCACCGGCTGACGGACACAGCAGGCTACGGCCTTCCTTGCGCCGTTGGTTCGTCCGCAGGAGGACCTCTTCACGTCGCGTCTGACGGCCCTAATGACGCCCGAGTTCCGCTCCGATTTGGCGAGCGCCTTGATCGCGTCCCGCACGCACTGGCGGAACGCAGTGACGTCTCCGTCGCAGGTGCAGACCCCCGCCTTGAGCTGAATCTGTCCGCGAATCTCACCTCCCGAGTTCTGCGCTGTGTGCACGTTGATATACGTCTCCCCACCAAACAGCGCCCCCACGAGTTCCGCGGGAACGGGCAGCGGAGTGGAGCCTTCCGAGAGGTGATTCTGGTCGAGGGTGATACTAACCGGGCCCGGCTCACCAGGCGGTGCGTGGTGGATGTGGGCGAGAATCGGCGAACCGGTCAGGTTCGTCACGTTGACGGCGTACGCGATCGTCTTGTCCGCCTCGTCGTACTCGAACGTAGCAGTCCCGCCGGCGCCGGGCAGCGTCCCGCTCGGGGACGGTACCTCCTGCGTGGCATCGAGCGTCGCTTCCAAGGTCACCTTGGGCCCTGCTCCTGCCCCCTTTCCGACGACCACGAACGACAGGGAACACGTCAACATGACTCGCGCAGTCAAACCTCGCATCTCGGTCCCTCCTGAGCTTCAGAGCCTACGGACCGCCGCAGAGACAGCAGCCGTGAAGCTGTCGAAGTGGCAGCCCTCGGTCGGGGCTCCAACCGGGCAGTTGCCACCGCACGTCCCCGACCGC